>Ga0208783_10000823_pt1 | contig 18815 bp, 17 predicted proteins | sample DEB19_08_DNA_2_FD_184529 | JGI IMG/M metagenome (GOLD analysis project Ga0208783, IMG submission 184529) | Aqueous microbial communities from the Delaware River and Bay under freshwater to marine salinity gradient to study organic matter... | ecosystem: Environmental > Aquatic > Marine >...
ACTGGGGTCGCCCCGGCTCGTTCGTCGTGGAGTACTACAAGCCGCTTGAGCAGTCCGGCGGCGTGGTGGTGGCCGACGATGACGGCGCAGGCAACGCAGGACGCCTCGGCGTCGAGTACTCGTCCGGTGGCCCCCGGATCGTCTACGGCACCTCTGGCAGCGGCTCGGGCGGCACGGACACCGCAGGGCTCAACAAGATCGGATGGGCGTGGGACGGCAGCGGCGCGGCGACCCGGAGTGCGCTCAACGGCTCAGCGCTGGACACCTCGCTGGCGACCTCGTTCGACCCGACAGCGACGGACGGCATCAACCTCGGCGGCAACATCGATTGGACGAGCGTGCCGCTGACGGTGAGCGGCCAGCCGAACGTGGTGATCCGCAAGGTGCAGTTCTGGAACTCGCAACTGTCCGCAGCAGACCTCAACACGCTGACCACCTGACATGGAAGACGCACCCCCACCCGGCCCCGGAATGCACGATTACTGGCTGCGCGGCGACAGCGAGACGGCGGTGATGGCGGCGATGGCGGAAGCGTCGATCCCCACCCTGCCTTCCACGGAGTCCTCGTTCGACCCCATCGGGACGATCTACGACGCGGACAGCAACCCCATCCCCGGCTGGCACGCGAACCTGCGGCTGCGGCATGAACTCACCTTGGACGAGGAAGCCGCCCTGGCACCCGTCCTCATCCCCCCGCCGGCGAACCCCGTCCGGGTGTGGGGATGAGGCAGCTGGCGTTGATTGGCTTACTCGTCTGTTGCGCTTGTGATCCCGTGCAGCGCATCTCCGAGAACGCAAGCGCCATCCGCACCGAGGCGCGCACCCTTGCCGACCACGGCAGGGAAACCGGGGACACGGCCGTCGTGGCCGGCGCGGAACGGATCGACGCGCTTGCCGCCGGCATCCACGACGAGATCCCGGGCGTGACCAACAAGGTGCCGGAATGGGTGTCCCTGCTCAAGTGGTGGGGCATCGCGCTGGCAGTCATGGCAGTGACATTCGTCCTTTGGAATAGCGGTGCCCTGACCGCCGTCCGCATCGCCATCGGCTGGCTGCCGAGGCCAAAGGTTCGGGACGCAGAGCTGGCCGCGGCCATGCTCGACGACAGCAAGCAGGAGAACCCCAGGGAGTACGTCGCGGCAAGGCGTGCCGCCGATCCCGCATTCGACGCCGCTTGGCGCAAGATCAAGAAGGAGACACCATGATCGAAACCATCCTCACCGTCGCCGCATTCATCGCCGTCGGATACGTCGCCGGCAACGTCTTCCCGATGTCCTGGGTCATGTCCAAGCTCGGCAAGGGGACCAAGTGAGCGAACTGAAGGTCAACAAGGTCACGCCGGCGACCGGGACGCAGGTCGAGCTGGAGGCAACCACCGTGCTCGTCGACGGCACCATGCGTGCGGGCACCATCAACGGCCCGAACACGACCACCGGGGTCGCACTTCAGTACAACGGATCGACCAAGATCGCGACCACGGCGAGTGGCGTCCAAGTGACGGGCACCATCGACGCCACAAACTTCACCGGCAACGGATCCGGCCTGACAGGCGTAGTCGCGGCCGGCGTCGGCGGAACCAGCAGTGCAGGCGCCCTCAGCCTGATCTCAGACAGCGGCAATGCCGGAACAGCCGGCGACGACATTGTCTTCACCACGGGAAACCTCGTCCGTGGTCGGGTCGAGCGCGCGACCGGCAACCTGATCGTCGACACGACCACGCTCGTCGTCGATGCCCAGAACGACCGCGTCGGCATCGGAATGGCAAATCCAGCCACCACGCTTGACGTGAACGGCACGATCACCGCCAGCACGATCAACTGCACCGGGACATTCACGGCCGGGACGTTCAGCCCGAGCAGCCTGTCGGCAACGACCCTGAGCGCCACCACGGGAACGATCACGACGCTGACGTCCACCGGAACCTCGAATCTCGCAGCCGTCAACGTGAGCGGAAACGCCAACTTCGACAGCGGTGTCCTGGTCGTCAGCGCGGACCAGAACCGCGTCGGGATCAACAACGCAGCCCCAGCGGCGCCTCTTGACGTCGTCGGAACGGCACGATTCGGAGACGGGACCAGCCGAGTCGACATCCAGAACTCAGGCGGCGCGGCGACGATCGGCACGTTTGGTGCGCACCCGCTGCTGCTTGGCACGTCAAACACGGAGCGAGTTCGCATTCCGGCGGATGCATCCGGCATCCAGTTCCCGGCGAGCCCCGTCCTGTCGTCCAACGCCAACACGCTCGACGCCTACGCGGAGGGCACCTATACCTTCGGGGCCCAGGATTTCGGCGGCGTGACCACCAACGGAACGTATGCGATCAGCTCCACCGAGCGCACGTTCCAGTGGACAAGGATCGGAAACATCATTGCGTTCCGCTGCATCCTGACGCTTACGGCAAAGACGACCGCAGGCACCGGGCAGATGCGCATCCGGTTTACGACCGGAACAGGGTCTGCTCCTCCATCCGTCACCTACGGATTCACGGCCATGCAGATGCTCAACTTCCCGAGTTTGGCATCCGTCGCTCACATGGCTGGATGGCAGGGAACGCAAATTCTCCTGTACAGAAGCCAAGCAGCGTCGGCCACCAACCTGACCAACATGGCCGACGCCGATGTCGGCGCCACCTCCAGCTTCCGGTTCTCCGGGATTGCGTTCATCTGATGGAAAAGCTCGACGCAGTAAACAACGTGCTACGGCGGGTCGGCCTCCCGCCCGTGTCCCAGCTCGACGGCAAGGGGATGTCCGCCGCCGCGCACGCCGAGCGGTTCATCGACGCTGCAAACAGGTCGTGCCAGGCACGCGGATGGCATTTCAACACCCGCCGCAACGTCCTGCTGACGCGCGACCCGGACACCAACAAGATCGCCGTCCCAGGGCAGACGTTCCACATCGACACCGACGGCCAGAGCCGGCACGTCGACGTCACCGTGGTCGGCGGAAACCTGTTCGACCTCGAGAACAACGTCGATACCTGGGCGCAGGACCTGTACGTCACCTACGTCGCGTTCACCGACTTCACCGACCTGCCGGAGGCGTTCGCCGACTACGTCGTCACCGAGGCGGCGTACCAGTTCAACCGCTTCCACAAGAAGGACCAGGCGCTCGACTCCATGCTCCGTGACGAGCTGAGCGTCAGGTGGGTCCGCCTGCGGCAGTCCGACAGCGACCTCGGCGACGTCAACGTGCTCAACACCTCCGAGATGAACCAGTTCCGCGGCCGTCCGCGGATGAGAGACAGGAGCGTCTTCTGATGCCAAACGGAATGTCCAAGCTCGATGCAGTGAACATGGTGCTGGCCGGGATCAACGAGTACCGGGTGGTCACGCTCGACACCGGAGGAACCTCGATCCAGTCCGACGCAGAGCGGTACGTCGACGATTCCACGCGGTACTTCTGCGCCATGGGCTGGCCGTGCAACACGCGGCGGTCCGCACCGTTCACGCCTGCCGGCGCCGGGTTCGAGGTCGCGCTGCCGGAAGCGATCCTGCGCGTGCGCGCCGCCGGCCCGGACCAACACAGGAACCTCGTCATGCGCGGATCCAAGGTCTACGACGCAGACCGCGGCACGTTCAACTTCGGGAACACGGTCCCGGTCTACCTCGACGTCGCCGAGCAGCTTCCGTTCGAGGACCTCGACCCGCTGCTCAAGGAACAGGTGTCGAAGCACGCGCAGCAGCAGTTCGCGCGCCGCTTCAGCTCGAGCCAGATCGCCGACGCCATGATCTCGCAGGAACTCGGCATCGTCGACAGCATCAACCCGCGCGAAGGCACGTTCGTCTCGCGCCCGCTGTTCATGCAGGAACGCCAGCAGCAGCAGCAGGGCTAAATGGCGACCAAGCCGTACTCGCAGCGAATCCCGTCCCTGCACAACGGGATCTCGACGCAGGCACCCAGCAGCAGGTTCCCGAGCCAGGTGGCGGACGCCGAGAACGCCCTGTTCAGCGTCATCAATGGCGTGAGCACCCGGGCCGGAACCAGGCATTTCGTCACCATTGACCACGCCGGATCGGACACGGTGTCGTGGTCGGCGGCGAACTTCCGGATGCACCGGATCATCCGGGACGAACTTGAGCGTTACTCGGTCGTGTACGGACGAACCCCAGGCGGCGACCTCAACGTCACGGTGCTCGACCTGCTGAACCAGAGGAACCGCGTCCAGTACTTCACGCTCGGGAGTCCGACGGCCGGAAACTGGACCTTGTCCTATCAGGGCGAGACGACGGCGAACATCGCGTGGAACGCGACCGCGGCAACCGTGCAGTCGGCGCTTGAGGCACTTTCCCGCGTCGCTCCCGGAGACGTCACGGTCACCAAGCAGGGCGCGTGGTTCGTCGTCCGGTTCTCGGAGACGTACCCATACGACGGGATGCTCGACGTCGGCGAGACGCTGACCAACCCCGGCGTGGACGGGCCGTACGGAACGGCCTGCAAGGTCACTGGCCTGACGGGCGCGGTGAAGACGTACCTCGAGAGCGGATCGTCCACCGCCGACGACCTGCGGATGCTGACCATCGTCGACACGACGATCATCGCCAACACCATGGTGCAGACCGGGACGACCGGCAGCAACCAGAACCTCGACGCGGCCAAGATGCCCGTGAAGATGGAACGGACATCGCTGGTCCCGCCGACGTTCGCGCTGTCCCAGATCACATGGAACGCCGGAAGCGCGACCAAGACCGCCCCGGTCACCATGCGGATGGGATCCACCGGCGAAAAGCGGATCGCCGACATTGCATACCACCGCGGCCGCCTGTGCTTCGCCATGGACGAATGGTTCGTCTCCAGCCAGCCGGACTCGCTCTACAACTTCTTCCCGTTCACGTCCGACACGTCGGCCAACGACGCAGACCCGATCGTGGCCCAGATCGGCAGCTCGAGCGTGTCGGTCATCGACTACCTCGTCCCGTTCCGGAAGTCGCTGCTGGTCCTGACCCGCAACGGCGCCCAGTTCGAGATCGGGGGCGGCGACACGTTCACCCCGAAGACCGCGACCCTCACCGCGTCGACGACCTACTCGACGCAGGGAGTCCGGCCTGTCCCGATCTCGTCGTTCATCTACTTCGCGGGCGTGCGCGAGAACTGCTCGGTCGTCTACGAGTACGCCTATGACGACGTGCAGGTGTCGTACCGCGCGTCGAACGTCACGCAGCACGTCGACGGGCTGCTTCCGACCTCGATCCGGACGCTCACCGCAAGCGACAACAACGACACCCTGATCGTCGTCCCGTCAAACATCGCCCCAAACCAGGGATCCACGGTCACCTCAAACGACATCGGCGGAGGACCATGGTCAAGCCAGACGACGTGGAACGGTCTTTCGGTTCCCGGGCCGGCGCACATCGTGACCATCGCCGACGGCGACGTCGTGACCATGGATTCGTACCGGAACTCGACCGCCAGCCTGTTCATCTACCGGACGCTCAGGATCACCGACAAGCTCGTCCAGAGCGCGTGGAGCAAGTACACGTTCCAGGACGACCGGATACTCGACGTCGTGATCGTCGAGGACACGGCCTACATCCTCCGGAACGCATACGTCAAGGCAAAGGGCGGCGGGTCCAGCGACGGCAACTACCGACTCGTCGTCGACTCCATGCCGATCGCGGCGGACCCGGCGGCGCCGGCGACGTTCGACGAGCAGCCGCGAATCGACCACCGCCGCGTCGTCAAGGGCGGCACGTTCTCGGGCGGCAACACGACCTGGCGGCTTGACCTCGTCGACCGCGACCTCGACACCTGCGTCGCGATGGTCGGAGGACAGTGGACCGAGTTTCCGCTTGCAGTATCCACCATCGATTCATCGACGGATTGCAGTGTTTCCGTGAATGACGTTGACCTGACCGGGAGCATCGTCGTGCTTGGGCGCACGATGCCGTTCTCGATCACGACCACGCGCCTGTTCCGGACCGACCAGCAGGGGAATGCGACGGTCGAGGGAGAGCTGTTCGTCAACAAGGTCGTCACCGACCACACCAACAGCGGCCCGTACCGGATCGTCGCCCGGACCGATGGCAGAAGCGACCGTGCGTTCGAGTTCGACCCAGCCGGCAACTTCGAGCAGTACGGCCGCAAGTCCGTATGGACACCGGGCCGGGCCCAGAACATGAGCATCAGGATCGAGAACGTCGACAGCCGGCCGACGGTCATCACCGGCATCGAGTTCTACGGCACCCACAACACGGCAACGGAAGGCTGATCAACGATGGAACCAGTCAGTGGCCTGCTATTCGGCGGAGCCGCGATGGGCCTGTTCCAGGGATTCCTCGGAAGCATGGCGCAGGCGCGGCGGAACGAGGCGCTCCAGGCGTCGATGCGCCAGCTCCAGGTGCAGCAGGGAAACCTGAACGTCGCCTTCGGCACGCAGTCCCAGATGCTCGAACAGTCCGCCCAGTTCTCGCTGGAAGGGCTCATGCAGGCGATCCCTCAGCAGCGGCGGGCGCTCGAGAGCCAGATCGCCGGTGCATCCGGAACGGCACGCGCGGCCATTGTCGAGAGTGGATTCGCGTCCACCGGAAGCAAGCGCGCCATCCTCGACTCCATCGACATGGACGCCGTGATCAGCCGCCGTGTCCTCGAGCAGAACATCGGCCGCGCCATCCAGCAGAATGCCATGGAGTATCGCGCCGCCATCTTCCAGAACCAGCAGCAGCGCATGGCGCAGCAGTACGGATTCCAGAACCAGATGAACACCCTCCGCAACGAGCAGGGCAACACCTTCCTCACCGGCCTCACGCAGGGAACCATGGGTTTCGGCACCGGCATCTCGATCGCCAGCGCCTTCAGCCCGCGCACCATCACGCCGGTCACGCAGGCGGGCCAGGGATGAGCCAGTTCCCGGCACAGATCGCGATCTCCCCGCAGGGACAGGCAGCTCGCCGGAACCTCCCGGTCGACCTGCCTGTCGGAACGGGCGTCTCGGTCGTCCAGCCGGCGGCCGGCGCAGCTCCCGGCATCCCCGGCGTCGCCGCGCTTCCCGCGCCGGTCCCGGACTTCAGCGCCGCCCGCGACCTCGAGCAGGCCCTGCGGGCGACCAACGCGCTCGGATCGACCCTGATCCAGACCGGCAACGCCCTCAACATCCAGAATCAGATCGACTCCAGGCGGTCGATCTACCAGGCGCGCGCCGCCGCCGACAAGACGATCAGCCAGCAGACGCTCGACTTCCAGGCTGGCAAGATGAACAACGCCATCGACGCCACCGACGACATGGACGGCTTTGCCGCCTACGGCGCCGACGGCTGGCTCGACCCCTCCCGCCAGGGACCACGGGCGCCGGAAGAGCCGATGACCGAGGCGGAGCGCGTCTACGCGGACCTCGTCGTGGACGCCCGCCGGAAGATGTACATCGGCCGGCGAAGCAAGCTCCAGGAGGAGATGTTCGCCGACGACGTGCGCGGCGTCTACCACGAAATGCTCGACGAGAACTTCGTCGGGCCGATGCAGAACGCGGACGAGCGATGGGCTGAGTTCTCCGCCCGATACCCGTGGCTCAACCGCGGGCAGATGATGAACGCCGTGTACGTCGCGTCGCTGAAGTCGGCCGCAGAGGCCGGTGACCGCGAAACATTCGAGCGAATCTCGTCCGGGATCACTTCCGACCAGGAGCGAACCCTGTACGTCGACGACATCCGTCCGACGCTTGATGCGGCATCTGCGGCAAAGACCCGCAGGTCGATCGAGTTCCTGTCGACCGCGATGAAGGAGTTCAAGGAAACCTCCGCGCCGGCAGTGCAGAAGATGACCAGGCTGGAGGAGCGGTTCGAGGAGTTCGGCATCCCGGAAGGCATGAGGGAGCCGGCCAGGATCGAGGTGCTCCTGGAGGAGATGAAGCTCGCCGGAAGCCGCGAGAGGCTGTCCGCCATCGACATGATCGCCCGGTCCTCGCTTTCCGAGGAAGGCCAGCGCGCCTACGAGTCCGGCAAGGCTGCCCAGATGCGTCCCGTGATCACGGAGTGGATGAAGGGCCTGGCCGCCAACGGATCTCCCGAGTACCTGCGGGAACGCGAGGAGTCGGGGTCGATGGTCGCGGCCGACGACCTTGCCACCATGGATGCCACGTTCGACCGTCGGTTCAACGAGCGCCGTGCGGAAGCCGTGGTCCTTGCATACCAGCGGCAGGACAACCGCGTCGAGATGGTGCGGGAGATGCTGCCGCTCCTGGCGACCGGATGGGCGAGCGTCGGTGACGTGTCGCGAGTCCTGCGCGAGTACGAGCCCCCGAAGACGCGCGCCGAGATCGTCAAGGAGCTCGACGACGCACTGAACCGCTACGACCCGTCGAAGCCGGACCTCCTCCAAGTCGAGACAAGCATCAGGCCGAGCCAGTACTCGGACATCATCGCCAAGCTCGACCGCGTCGACGCCATGCGCGCCGACCAGACGCTGGCGACCGACGTCATGTCCGGCAGGCTTCGCATCGGCGACGCCAACGACTCGCGCTGGGCAAAGGTGCTCGAGGCGACCGGCGTGATGTCCGGGAGCCGCATCCGGGATCCCGCCGCGCTCGCCGGCATCGTCGACCTGAACAGGTCGTTCCCGGCACCGGCGATGAAGGCCATGTACTCGGGCCTCCAGGCCCCGACCGCCGAGGAGCGCATGGCTGCCCTCGAGCTGCTGTTTGCCGTGGCGCCGCTGATCGACGACCAGGATGCGGCAAGCCGAATCTCCGGGATGCCCATGGAAGTGGCCCGGTCCATCGCGAGCGAGGCGACCTTGCAGGCGGTGGAGGCCATGGTCCCGATGCTTGCCAAGATGGAGCGTGGACCGGACAACCGGATGTCCCCGAGCCAGCGCCAGGCGGTGCTCGAGCGGTGGGAAACCGCACTCAGCCAGACGGCAGGCTCGACCAGGCCGGACGTGGACGAGCAGCGCCTCACCGACCTCGCCATCGCCAACCGCATCATGCAGTTCCAGGGCTACGACGCCTACGACCGGACGACGAACCTGCCGAGCGGAAAGCAGCTGCTTGCCGCCGTCAAGAACGCCGCGGTCGAGAAGTTCCAGGAGTCCGGGTTCCCGCAGGAAGCCGCGATCGACCTCGCCGACCGTGCGACGGCGACGTTCGCGCGGCGCGTGCGCCCGGCCATCGGGAACATGGGATTCTCGCTCGAGTCGCTGAACGAGCAGTTCGACGCGATCATGGCCGAGACACCCAACGACTTCCACGTCGCCACCGTCGGCGGACGTGCGTTCCGCAGCATGACCGAGCGCGTGATGGCGCCGCAGGCACAGTGGGACGAGGCGCGGTTCGCGCAGGCCATCGAGCGTGCCGGCTTCCGCATGGAGGACGTCGCGGACGTGTCGGCCAAGTTCGGCGAAGGCAACGCATGGTTCGTGACGAGGCGCGACCCGGAAACAGGCACGTTCCTCGCCCCGGTCATCATCGACCTCGGCACCATGCCGGTCGCTCCGGATGACGGCCAGGAGCAGCCTGCGAACATCGATGACCGAATCGAGGCATCGCTCGATGCCGGACGGCGGAAGAAGCGCGGCAGCGCGCACTGGAGCCAGAACTACAACCCATGAGCACCTTCCGGCAGCAGCAGTTCGAGTCCCTGCTCGCACCACGGGTGATGCAGCTGTCCGGCATGGAGCAGGCCGCCTTCCGGTCGTTCGCCGAGGACCCGTACGTCGCGATGTCGTTCGGCCAGGCGACCATGGCGAACCTGCGCATGAACCCGACGCAGCGGGCCATGGGCTACAGCGGGTTCATGGACTACGCGGCGAACGCCCTGTCGGTCATGCTCCCGGAGTGGGCCGGCGGCGTCACGGCCGAGGAGTTCGACTCCGTTCAGCCTTCCGGCCTGCCAGAGCCGTTCAACATCGAGGAGCACATCAAGCGGCTCCAGCCGCGCGCGCAGGAACTCGCGATCAAGCTTGCCGAGGACGGAGCGTTCAACGACGTGACCGACCGACGCGAGTTCTCGGTGATCGTCGACGACATGATGGCCGTCAACGACGACATCGAGTCGCTCGGCAGGTACTACGAGAAGGAAGGCTTCATCAAGACGATGGGTGCCGCGGCCCTTGCCGGGTTCGGGGAGCCGATCTACATGGTCCCGCTCGGCGGGCAGGCGGCCCGCGGCGCGATGACGATCTCGCAGGGGAGCAGGTTCCTGCTCACGCAGGGCGCGAAGTCCGCAGCCACCTTCGGTGCGGTCAACGTAGCCAGCAAGAAGCTGATCGACGAGACGAGCTACGACCTGACCAACGTGGATGGCGTTGCCGACGAGCTGGTCGTCGCCGCGGTGGGCGGCGGGATCGGCCTCGTCATGCCGACCGCCGGCTATGCGGTCCGCCATGGCCTGGCGCAGACGGTCACCGCGCTCGGGAATGCCGGCATCCCGATCCCCGGCCCGCTTCCCGCATGGGCAACGCGATGGGGATCAGAGAAGCACCTGCGCCTGATGTTCCGGCGGATGAACGAGCAGCAGACCCCGCAGCTTGCGCAGAGGGCGACGGGCGAGGGCGCCGACGCGGCGCTCAGGCAGGTAGGCGGCACCGTGCTGTTCGACGGGGAGCGCGCCAACAGCGTCCGGATCCTGCGCCAGCTCATCGCGGACGCGAACAACGGCACGTTCTACGAGGACCTGTCGATCGCGCCGCTCTCCAGGCTCGGCGACGATGCCGAGATCGAAATGCTGATGGGACAACTGCGCAGGGCCTACCAGCGGCAACGTCAGTACATCCGCAACGTCCTGAACCCGACGGCGATGGCCGCCGGTGCGTCTCCGTTCGACCCGGACGCATACCTCATCTCGGTGCAGAGGCACCTCGCGCAGGACGACTACGACCGGCTGAACATCCTCCGGGTGTTCTTCCAGTCCGATGCGGCACGGCGCGCACTGCCGGGTCGCAACCCGCTGCTCCAGCTGTTTGCCGCGGCAGGCGAGGCGGTCCCGACTGTCACCGGGAACACGCCGGCCAACAGATCAAGCCAATCGACGCTGCTGATCCACGATCTCATGCGGGCGCTGATCGCAAGCCCCATGGACCACACTGCACGCGAAGTGTCGCTTCGCGGCTCGGCACAGGTTTCGGCCGAGGCGGTGAAGGAGGCGCTCGAGCTCCGGACCGTCGCGGTCTTCCGCCGGATCAACAACCTGCTTCGCGAGAATGGCCTGGTCCAGCGCACCGCGCTCACCGGGAGATCGAATTCCGGCGACCAGGTCATGCGCGAGGCCGTCGACATCATCCTCGACAGGCAGAACGCGACGGCAAATCTCCCGGCGCGCGTGCAGGTTCCAAACCGCACGGCGGTGAAGATCGCCGACCTGATCGAGGAGCACCTCCAGTTCATGCAGCGCGAGCTGGTGGCGAACGGCCTGTTCGAGAACGACCCGATGTCCGGGATGAAGCACTACATCAGCCTCATCCTCGACGAGCAGGCGTTCCGGGCGAACCCCGAGGCCGCGCGCCGGGCGCTGGTCGCGCAGTACCGGATGATGGACCAGCAAGCCCGCCAGTCGCAGGTCCGCACCGACGCCATCGCTCGCGCGTTCGACCGGACCACCGACAAGAACATCCGCGACCAGATCATTGCGACGGTCAGGACCCACCTGTCCGACCCGTCGTTCTCGCCACGCAACGGGGCCGAGATCCGCGAACGGCTCGACGACCCGATGATGGCAAGCCTGTTCGACGAGTCCGCGCTGCCGAGGCAGTCCAGGGCCGCCTACCGCGATTCGCTGGAGGCGATCTACGTCGAGGGCGCAGATGCCCAGGTGAAGCGGATGACCGACCCGTTCGCGGAGACGTCGCTCTTCGAGTCGGTCGAGACTGCCGGAAACCCGGACATCTTCAAGCAGCGTTCGTTCCGGTTCGTCGCCCCGGAGCTGCGCGACTTCATCGTGCGCGACCCGGTCGTCCTGCTCGGAAGGTATTCCGCGCAGGCGAGCGGGCAGATCGGCATCGCCCGCGCCATCAGGCTGCACCCGGAGGTGTTCGGGCGCCTGACCTACACGGCGGCAAACGGCGCGGAGCGGCGCGTGACCGACGCCAGGTCGCTGCTCGAGTACCTGGGCGAGGTCAAGAACGCCACCGAGAGGTTCGTGCAGCTCGGCGGCAAGCGGGCCATGCGCGGAGCGCAGGACGCCGTCGATTCGAGCGTCGCCGACCTCCAGCACATGGTCAAGCGGCTGATCGGCCAGGTCATGTACGACCAGGGATCGCGCCCGAGCCTCGGCACCATGTTCTTCTCGCGCAACATGGGCCGGTACTCGATGATCACCAACGGCGGGATGATCGGCGTGTCCAGCCTCGGCGACCTTGCCGGGAAGTTCGCATGGCTTGCGCAGCACCCGATCCGCGGGTCGCGGCTGATGTTCGAGATGATCGCCCCGAGCGCCCGCTACCTAAAAAGGCGCGACCTCGAGTTCCTGAACCTGATGAGCAGGATCTCGCTCATCCCGCGAGAATCGACCGAGTACGTCCTCGAGCAACGCGGCTTCGGAAGCGGCATGGTCAACAGGATCAGCGGCAAGCTTGACCAGGGCGGCGAGATGTCTGCGCGCGGGTTCCAGCGGATCAACCTGTTCAACACCGTCGACACGGCGAACCTCCAGTTCGGTGCCGCGATCGCCATGGACGACCTGATCACGCTCGCCAAGCGGCTGCACCGCGCCCAGGTGTCCGGTGCGGCCGACCCGGTAGCGGCAGCACGCCTGTCCAACATGGAGGCCGGGCGCCTGGCGAGGATGGGCATCAACACGTCAAACGTCCGCCAGGTGCTGGAGCAGATCCACAGGCACGGCCGGTACTGGAACCTCGAGCGCGCGGGACGGCAGTCGTTCGACGACTTCGTCCGGTCCAACCGGCCGGTCAACCCCATGCTCGACCAGTGGGACGGCGCGCTGGACGACCGTCGGATCCTGATGGACTCGATCCCGCAGGAGGCCATGCGCCGCTACAACGTGACGCCCGGCGTCGGCGACCGGCCGATCAGCGAGGACAAGTACCCGCTGCTGCGCCTGGTCAACCAGTTCGGCTCGTACATCACGGCCTACAACCGCCAGCGGCTGCGCCCGGTGCTCCAGGGCAACGCGCAGGAGCAGGGCGCGTGGATCGGGATGAGCATCCTGCTCGGGTGGCTGCTCTCCGCGACCAAGAACGACCTGACCAAGCGGCAGAGCTTCTCCGACAGCCTGGCGGAGCTTCGCGACAACCCGAAGGCGGCGATGTGGAGCGCCATGCAGGACAGCGCCGTGCTCGGCAGCGTCATGCGCCCGCTCGGCTGGCTCGACGGCTTCGGCTACGGGCCGTCGCAGTACTTCCGGCAGAACGTCGCGGCCGGCACGTTCGGCGCGGTGGCGAGGCAGCGGGCCGACCGCGGGCTCAACGCCGGCGAGGCGTTCACCGCGCTCGGCGGCCCGTCGGTCCAGCTGATCGACAAGGGCATCCGGTCACTGACGTCCCCGGACAGCCCGCGCCAGGACTACATCAACTCACAGCTCTCGCCGCTCCAGAACCTCGTCTGGGCCCGCGTGCTCAACCGAGCCGGCGTGAGCAAGAAGGTCCACGACACCGTCGGGGTGCCGGTCCCCGGCCTCGTTCCGAGCGACACGTTGCGACCAAAGCGACCAACCATGAGGGCAAGATGACCGACGAACGCCAGTACGAGGAGATCCATCGACTCCTTGCCGGGACCATGCTGGACATCCTCCGCAACGGGAGGCAGGTGGTCACGCCCGAGGGAGAGGTCCAGCGCGTCACCCCGACGCCCGCGGACCTCAACGCGATCCGCGGGTTCCTCAAGGACCACGGGATCACCGCGATCCGCACCAAGGACAGCCCGCTCAACGAGCTCGTCGCCGAGATCAGCCGGCGCAAGCTCTCTGCCGAGGACCTGGCCCTTGACCCGGACCAAGCCTAAGCCCCCGTTCACCGTCGCGCACCACGGCCGCAACATCCACGTCGTCGACTGCACCGGCGGCACCCACGCGACGTGGGAGCAGTGGATCCTGCTGCGAAGCGACGCCCACAGCGACTCGAGCAAGTGCGACCGCGCCCTCGAGGAGAAGCACCTGCGCGAGGCGCGCGAGCGAGGCGCGATCATCTGCGACCTCGGCGACTGCCTCGACCTGATGCAGGGCTCGAGCGACCGGCGGCAGTGCAAGTCGGCGCTGCGGTCATCGCAGCTGGCCGCCGCCTACTTCGACAAGGTGATCGAGGAGGCCGCCGAGCGGTACGCGCCGTACTCGCCGTGGTGGGTGCTCCTGGGGCAGGGCAACCACGAATCCGCCTGGCTCAAGCACCACGAAACCTGCCCGACCACCAACCTCGTCCGCGCCGTGAAGGTGATGAACCCGGAGTCGCAGATGGGCGCCGGCGGGTACGGCGGGTGGCTCAAGGTGCGCGCGTCGCTCAACGGCTCGAAGCTCACATGGACCATGCGCTACGCGCACGGATCCGGCGGCGGCGCGCAGATGTCCATGGGCGTCCTCGACAGCCGCCGGATGCTGTCGTGGATCGAGGGCGCCGACGTGGTCGCCTACGGGCACAACCACCACTCCAACGTCGTCGGCGTCAGCCGCGAGTACCTCGAGACGCGCAACGGCATCTACGAGGTCAGGAACCGCCACTGCGACATCATCCGCTGCGGCTCCTACAAGCGCGACTGGGGCGACGGCAGCGGCGGCTGGATCGTCGAGAAGGGCACCGGACCGGCTCCGATCCGCGCCAAGTGGATCAGGCTCTTCGTCCGCTGGGAGACGGAGAACGACAGGCACGGCGGGAAGTCAAGGGGACACCCGCGCATCGCATGGGACGTCATGGACGCCCACTGACAGGAGGAACGAGATGGCGAAGAAGCGCGACTACGCGAGGGAATACCGCGAGTACCAGGGCACGCCCGAGCAGCTCAGGCGGCAGTCGGAGCGGCACAAGGCCAGGCGCAAGATGGGCCTGAAGACCGGCGACCCGCGGGAGGTCGACCACAAGGTGCCGCTCTCCAAGGGCGGCTCCAACGCCCGCAGCAACCTGCGGGTCGTCAGCCGGACCGAGAACCGCCGCAAGGGCGCGAAGCGGGCCTGATGGACGAGCAGACGAAGCTGTACGTCTCCCGGCTGTACGCGGACTTCCCGTTCTTCCTCTCCGAGCTGTGGCGCGAGATCGGCCTCAAGGGCGTCCCGCGCCACCACAAGGAGATCGCCCTGTGGCTCATGGAGGACCGCCGCCGGCGCGGCGTCCTCGCCTGGCGCGGCGCGGCGAAGACCTGGGTCACGATCGCCTACTGCTGCTGGCGGCTCTTCCGCGACCCGGCGCGCGAGCGCATCACCTACGTCTCGAAGTCCGAGCGCGCCGCCAAGGACTCGCTCTACCTCGCCCGCAAGTGGATCGGGCAGGCGCGGTTCCTCCAGCACCTTGCGCCCCAGCGCGACGCCGGCACCCGCGACTCCGCCCTCGGCTTCGACGTGATGGGCGCCGAGGCGGACCGCACCCCGAGCTTCGCCGCCTACGGCATCACCGGGCAGATCACCGGCATCCGCTCGACCTGCATCATCGGCGACGACGTCGAGACGAGCGAGAACACCCTCACCCTCGACCTGCGCCGGCGCGTGCGCGACCAGGTCGCCGAGTTCGAGAACATCATCGTCCCCGGCGGCGACATCGTCTACCTCGGCACCCCGCACCATGAGGAGACGCTCTACGACTACCTCCTGAAGGGCGGGTACTCATTCCGCGCCTGGCCCGTGATGCACCCGGGCGACGACGGCTGCGGCTGCGAGCTTGGCCCGATGTTCGCCGACATGGAGCCGGGCGACCTTGCCTGGCCCGACCGCTTCGGCCGGGAGGAGCTTGCCGCCCGCGAGGCCGCAGAGGGCCGCTCGAAGTTCAGGATGCAGTACCTGCTCCAGTGGCGCCTGGGTGACTCAAACCTGACGCCGCTGCGCCTCTCCGACGCGGTCGTCTTCGCCATGGACCGCGACCGCGCCCCCATGTCGATCTCCTGGGGCGTCACCAACCACGCCGGCCAGTCGACGCGCGTGGAGGACATCCCGAGCCTCGGCTTCGGCACCGACGGGTTCCACCACCCGATCTTCTTCGACAAGGACTGGGCGCCCTACACGGGCTGCAAGATGTGGGTCGACCCATCGGGCCGCGGCGAGGACGAGACGGCCTATGCCGTCGTGGCGCACCTCAACGGCTTCCTGTTCGCCAAGGCCGCCGGCGGGCTCGAGGGCGGCTACGGCCCCCAGACGCTCGAGGAGATCGCCCTGACGGCCAAACAGCACCGCGTGACCGAGATCCTCGTCGAGGACAACTTCGGGCAGGGCATGATGGCCCAGCTCCTCGAGCCCGTCCTCCAGCGCCATTTCGCCGACCCAGGCGACGAGCCCGACCTGCCGGAAGGCTGGGTCTGTTCCGTCCAGACCGTCCGCGTCTCCGGCCAGAAGGAAGTCCGGATCATCGAATCGCTGGAACCCGTCCTGAACCAGCACCGCCTGGTCATCCACCCGGACGTCGCCCGCGACGAGACGCTCCAGCACCAGTGGACCCGCGTCACCCGCCAGCGAGGCTCCCTCGACCACGACGACCGCATCGAGGCCCTCGCCATGGCCGTCCGCTCCTGGCGCGACGAGATGGCCTCCGACCCCGCCAAGGCCGCCGAGCGCAGCCGGCAACGCATCATCGAGGAGGAGCTCCGCAAGCTCCGCCGCGAAGACACCGGCACGTCCTGGATCCGCCGGCGGTGACGTTCCTCAAAGTGGAACTTGTCGACACCTTATCGAGACTCGTACGCCCGATCGCCATGGAGCGAATATGCATACAGACGTGCATAAGTGTCGCCCATGGGCTACAACGACCGACGTTTCGTCACGTCCGGAAAGCGTCAAGTAGCGAATAAAAAGTGTCTGATCGGACACTTATTATCCGACACTTGGGCGTCAAAGTTGTAAATCGGCCCTATAGGGGAAGGCGGAAGAGAGTTGTAAAGAGAAGAGCGACTCGAAATGAGATCGACTCGCCGACTCGGGGTACTCGCGACTCGTCGACTCGTCCACAGGGGAGCACCATGAAAGGCGATCGCATCGTCCGAATCAGGGGCTCGAAGTGGCGAATCAGATTCGTCCCGAACCTCGGCGACTGCGAAGGCGTCTGCCACAAGCCCTCCCGCACAATCAGGATCGCACTCGGTTACCCAGAAGACCGGACCCTGGACTCCGTCATCACGAAGTCCTCCACGCCGCCCTCTGGGACCTCGACGAGGAAGCCGTCTCCGAAACGGCCAACTCGATCGCACAAGCCCTCTGGAAACTCGGATACCGCCGAGCTCCAGCAGGCCGCCAAAGCCATCAGCACGACTGACAGAGCCGGCGTTCACACCCAAACACAATCCATCGCAGAAATATCCGAGGGGCAGGTGAACCATGCCCCGGCCCGCCGCCCCCCCGGGCCCCCCGGCGGCGCGCCGGGCCCCAGGGGCAGGCATTATCGACGCCCGGCCGGCGCCGGCGGCACTATGACGCCCGGCCGGCCGACGCCGGCGGCGCCTGGCCGCCACAAACGCGCGGCCGACCTCGATCGCCGCGCACCGCGGCCGTATCGCTGGTCCGGCGTGGACTCGAACCGGGCGACCAGCCGACTCGCCGACACGCCGCGGCCGACTCGCCGCCGTCGGCGCCCGCCGCCCGCCGTGCGCGTCCGGTCCGGCTGTACCCCGCCCATCCATCCGCCATCCCGCCCATCCATCGATGGGATCCGTTCCCCGCTTTCGGGTCCGCGCCTGGCATCGCCCGGCCGGGCCCGCGCGCCGTCGAAATATATAGGCGCGGCATTGACCGCGCCGAGACATTGCATATACTCATGCCATCGGGCCCGCGTGGGCCCGCAACGCCTAACCCAAGGGACCGACCACTATGACGAATCGCAACACCGAAACCGTGCGCGCCATGTTCCGCACCCGCGACAACTACGTCGCGGCCGCCATTGCCGAGGAAACCGCCTGGTCCAAACTCCAATCGGCCGAGGCGGACTACGCCGAATGCCCGACGGAGGCAAACGCTCGCCGACTCGCGCGCGCTCGCGACCGCCACGCGGCCGCGGACGCCGCCTATGACGCCGCCTACGCGCGCAACGTCGGCGCCCAGGAAGGGGGCGACCGATGACGCTCCGAGACAGGTACGCGGCCGCGCTCCGGAGCCTCGGCTACGCGCCGACGCCGACCCGCTCGCGCCGATACATCGCCTACGCGCGCACCGTCGCCGACGGCATCGCCGAATACGTTTGGCTCGGCCCGTCCGGCGGGCTCCGCTACGCGCGCGGGCCCGTCGGCAATCCGCCGCCGATCGCGCGCAGCATCGCCGCTTCCGATCGCACCCGCGCCCGTTTGCTCGGCTACGGCGTCCCCGACGCGCCGAGCGCCGACTATGACGCCCGGCACGGCGTCCGGTCCGACGGCTACCCACCCAGCGACCAGGACCCCAGCACCGGAACCGAATACGGGGAGGCGGCCTAATGCCACGCGATCGCATCACCTCAACCATGCTCGGCGACGCCGTCGCCGCATTGAATCGGGACCTCGGCCGGGAACCCGGCACGCCCGGCGCCTATGGCGTGCTCGGCGCCTACGGCGGCTACCAACTCGGCACGTTCGCGGCCGCCGGGCGCGGATCCGTCGACCATGTACCGCTCGCCGTCGGCCACGGCTACCACTCGCGACGCACCGTTTACGACGCCGTGCAAGCAATCCGGCACGGCATCCAACTCGGGCGCCAGGCCGACGCACCGCCCGCGACCGTCGCCGTGCACCTGCCCCGCGACCTGGCCCAGCACCTCACCCGGAACGCCGTTCTATCCGTCGCCTA
>Ga0208783_10000824_pt1 | contig 18800 bp, 20 predicted proteins | sample DEB19_08_DNA_2_FD_184529 | JGI IMG/M metagenome (GOLD analysis project Ga0208783, IMG submission 184529) | Aqueous microbial communities from the Delaware River and Bay under freshwater to marine salinity gradient to study organic matter... | ecosystem: Environmental > Aquatic > Marine >...
GAGCGGGTGGCACACGGGGGCCGACCGCAGCACGTCGTCGACGGTGATCTCGTTGCGGAAGTGGGCGTAGGGGTCGAGCGCGCCGTTCTCGTGGTTCTTCACCGCGACCGTGGCGAGCATCTCGCGGGTGGTGCCGAACTCGTGCATGTGGCGGGTCGCGAACGGGGCGAAGAGCACCGGCGCGGTCTCGCCGCGGGTGAAGATCGGGTGGCCGGCCGCCGCCCGCGAGAGGAGGCCCTCCTCGGTCGACTTGTCGCGCATCTTCTCGACCCCGATGACGAGGACGACGTCGTGGACGCCGCTCGCGACGGCCATCGCCCCGACCCGGAAGGCGTCGGAGCCCGACGGGCAGGCGTTCTCGATGCGGGTGCAGGGGATGCCGGTGAGACCGATCGCCGACGGCACGGTGTTGCCGCCGATGCCCTCTTGGCCCCACAACGTGCCCCGCTGGGTGGCGACGAACGCGGCCTCGACCTGACGGGGGTCGAAGCCCTTGTCCACGCTGGCGACCGCCGCTTCGAACGCGCCGGCGGCCATCTGCTCGTAGCTCTGGTCGAACAGCTCGCCCATCTTGATGAGGCCGGCGCCGACGACGGCGACACGGTTCCAGCTCACGGGGTCACCTCCGGGCGGGCCTTGAACCCGTAGACGGGGATGCCGCGCTCGTGCGCGTACTTGCGCAGCACGAGCGTGACGCGGGTGCCGATGGCGAGGTCGGAGCCGTCGCCCGCGACCTGGAGCATGAGCCGCGCTCCGTCGTCCATGTCGAGGACGGCGATGCCGAGCGGCGCCTCGAAGGGAGCGGGCATCGTGTGGTTGACGACGTAGGTGTGCACGGTGCCGGCCCGGGCGACGGCGACCGGCTCGAGCTTCGGGCCTCCGCACGCGATGCACGCGGGGTGGATCGACGGTGGGGTGCTCACGGTGCCGCAGTCCTCGCAGCGCCCGCCGAGGAGTCCGAGCATCTCGTCGGCCCCGCGCACGAACATGGCGCTCTCGGGTGGCACACCCATGGGGACGGTCTCGCCGGTGGCCGTGAGCTGGCCTCGCACCCGCAGCGTGCGCGAGTAGGAGGTCGGTCGGCCGCCGCCGAGCACGTCGGCGGTGCGGGCTGCGCCCGACACCGGGCCGTCGAGGTGGAGCAGCACGCCCGTGGTGCGACCGCCGCCGGTGCCGACGACGGCGACCGTGCCCGCGGCGTCCATCGCCGCGGCGGCACCGAGCAGGGCGGCCGCGGCTCCGGTGTCACCGACCGCGGCGTAGACCGCAGCCGAGGCGGGAGCGCCGGCGCCGGCCCGACCGGCGACGACCTTGCCGAGACGGCCGTCGGGGTCGGGGAGCGACCAGGCCGTCGGAGCGAGGGTGGCGAGCGCGTCGATCACCTCGCCGACGATCGGGAGGAAGATCTCCTCGCGGAAGAGGCGGGCGTCGTAGAGATCGCGGTTGTCGTTCTCACCGTCGCCCCGGTAGCGGTCGACGAACGGGCGCGTGCGGGTGACCCGTGGACCGAGCTCGCCGGCGCCGCCCTCGGCTGCCAGCACGAACGCGGCCGCTCCGGCCCCGCAGCGCGCCTCGAACCCGGTGCCCGGCCCGGGGCGCACGGCATCGGACACGACGACGACGGCGATGCGGGCCGAGCCCGCCGCGACGGCGTCGCTCGCGCCGAGGAGCGCCTCCATCCCCGAGTGGGGCGATCCGGCGTGGAGCGAGCCGCCGACGCGGGAATCGCACCCGATGGCAGCGGCGAGGAACGCGAGGCTCGGGCCCTCGGCGAACGGCGGGCGGCTCGTGCCCCAGTGGAGCGCGTCGATGGCGTCGGGGGCCAGGCCCGCGGCGTCGAGAGCGCGGGTGGTCGCCTCCCACGCGAGGGTGAGCGTGTCCTCGTCGGCGCCGCAGACGGCGACCGTGCCGCGTCCGCCTCGGTCCCAGGCCGCGCCCACATCGGCGGCGTCGAGGCGCAGCGCGGGCGCGGCGGCTCCGACGGCGAGGATCCGGACGGTCATCGGGGCGATCGTAGCGGTCGGGTCGCGTGCGGAGACCGGGGCGGCCTGATGCCGCGGGAGCGGTTCGGCGGCCGGTTGCGGTCGGTACGGTGCCCCTGTGGCGTCGCCCGTAGTCCCGGCCCGCACGCTCGCCGATTGGGCCGTGTTGTGCGTGGTGGCCGAAGCGCCGACGCACGGTTGGGCGGTGGTGCGCGCGCTCGCTTCCGACGGGCCGCTCGGCTCGGTGTGGACCGTGCCCCGGGCCGTCGTCTATCGCTCGTTGGCGACGCTCGCCGCGACCGGATCGGTGGAGCCGACGGGAGAGGAGCGCGGGAGTCGCGGTCCGAGTCGCACGATCGTGCGGGTCACGCCGTCGGGGCGCAACGCGGCCCGACGGTGGCTGGACACGCCGGTCACCCACGTGCGCGATGTGCGCAGCGAGTTGCTCCTGAAGCTCGCTTTCCTGGAGCGGGCGGGGCGGTCACGTGAAGCACTCGTCGCTCGCCAACTGGAGGTTTTCGCCCCGCTCTTCGCGTCGCTCCGGGCGGCGGGATCGGGTGAGGGATTCGACGCGGTTCACGAGCGGTGGCGGCGCGAGCAGGTAGCGGCGGTCGAACGGTTCCTGCGATCGCTCAGTCCGGGAGCACTCTGACCTCGGTTGCCTTCACGACCGCCCACGCCGGTGCCCCCGGTTCGAGCGCGAGTTCGCCGAGTGCGGTGGCGGTGATCTCGGCCACGAGGTCGGGGGGGCCGGAGACGCGTACACGCACTCGGTCGCCGAGCGGCTCGATCGCAGTGATGCGCACCGCCCACGCGTTGCGCGGGCTGCCGGCGGGCGCCATCCGGTGGAGCGCAACGGCCCGGGGGTGCACAACGGCGAGAGCGGGGCCCGAGGTGCGTCCGACGACGGCGAGTTCGCCCCCGCCGTCGAGTCGGATGCGACCTCCTTCGGCGGTGCCCCGGAGCAGGTTCACCCCCACGAGATCCGCGACGTAGGGCGAACGGGGCCGGGCGGCGAGCTCGGCGAGGCTTCCCGACTGCACGACACGGCCGTCCTCGACGATCACGATGCACTCGGCGAGCGTGGCGGCATCTACGGGATCGTGCGTGACGATCAGGCGCGTGGGAGCGTCGCCGGGTCCGGCGGTGACGGCGGTGCGCATGGCGCTTCGCGTCGTCGCGCGCGACGCGACGTCCACGGCCGAGAGCGGTTCGTCGAGGAGCAGGAGCGCGGGTTCCGCGGCGAGAGCGCGCGCGAGGGCGACGCGTTGTGCCTCGCCTCCGGAGAGCGTGCCCGGACGTCGGTCGGCGACGCGCGCGACGTCGAGGCGTTCGAGCCACTCGGCGGCGCGCCGCGCGGCGTCGGTCCGTCCGATGCCGCGGGTCCGCAGCCCGAAGGCGACGTTGTCGCGAGCCGTGAGGTGCGGGAACAGCCGGAGGTCGGGGAAGACGTATCCGATCGATCGCGCTTCGGCGGGCACCGAGATTCCCCGTTCGGTGTCGTCGAGCGTCGTTCCGTCGAGTGCGACGAGAGCCCGGTCGGCGGAGCGGAGTCCGGCCAGGATCCGCAACAGGGTGCTCTTGCCCGCTCCGTTGGGGCCGAGGACGGCCAGGGCACCGCCGGTCGGCACCGTGAGCGCAACGTCGAGTTCGAGCGCGCCGAGGCGCAGGGCTACGGCCGCGTCGAGGCTCATTGCGCCCGCCCGAGCCAGCGGCTGCGCAGCGCGGCGAGAACGGTGATCGACACCGCGAGCATCAGCAGGCTCAGCGCGGTTGCGACCTCCGGTTCGCGGTCGAGGAGCAGATAGACGGCGAGGGGAACGGTGCGGGTCCGTCCGCTCACGTTTCCCGCGAACGTGATCGTGGCGCCGAACTCGCCGAGGGCGCGTGCCCAGGCCAGGGCGGCGCCGGCGGCGAGGGCGGGACCGACGGCCGGGAGGGTGACCCGCCGGAGCACGGTCCAGGGTCGGGCGCCGAGAGTGCGAGCGGCTTCTTCGAGTTCGGTTCCGGCTGCGCGCAGCGCGGCTTCGACGGTTACGACGAGGAACGGCAGGGCCACGAACGCTTCGGCGAGCACGACCCCCGCGGGCGAGAACGTCAGGTACACGCCGAGGTGGTCGGCCAGGAATCCGCCCACGAGGCCGCGGCGCCCGAACGCGGCGAGGAGGCCCACTCCGGCCACGACGGGCGGCAGCACCATGGGAACCATCACGAGGGCCCAGGCGAACGACCGCCCCCGGAAGTCGAGTCGGGCGAAGACCCAGGCGAGGGGGAGTCCGAGTCCGAAGGCCACGACGGTCGCTCCTGCGGAGCACAGGAGCGAGAGGCGCAGCGCGGCGCGCGCCTCCGGATTCGTCAGACTCCCGACCAGCGTGTCCCACGGGGCGTCGGTCACCAGGCCGACGAGGGGCAGGACGACGAAGGCGAGTCCGAGTGCGGCCGGGATTGCGATGCCGAGGGGTACGCGACGCGTGCGGCGGTTCACGGGCCCGGGACTCCGAACCCGGCGGCAGTCAGCGCCGCGCGGCCGCGTGGGTCGGTGACGGTCGTCACGAACTCCCGGGCGAGTCCGGGGTCATCGGCGCCGGCGAGGACCGCGATCCCGTAGCGCGCCGTACGGTTGGCGGAGGGCGGGATCGTGACGGCTTCGGCGGCCGGTCCTGCGCTTCGCACATCGGTGACGTACACGACGGCGGCTTCGGCATCGCCGCGTGTGACTGCACGCAGCGTCGTCGTGGCGTCGGGGGCTCGGGTGATGCGGGACTCCGGCAGGGTCACTTCCGCCGCGGTGAGCGCCTCGTCGGCATAGCGCCCGCACGGTGCGGCGATGTCGCAGAGAGCAGTGATCCGGAGTCGGGCGAGGTCCGCGAGGCCGCGGACTCGACGCGGGTTCCCGGGAGGGACCGCGATGGCGAGTCGATTGGTGGCGAAGACGGTCACGGGGCCGGCGAGATCGGCGCCGAGGCTCGCGACCCGCGAGGCGTCGGCCCCGGCGAGTACGGAGTACGGCGCCCCGTCGGCGATGCGCGCCGCGAGGGCGGTCGACGAACCCGGTTCGAGCGTGACGTCGATCCCGGGGTGAGCATCTTCGAATTCTCGGACGATCACCGTGAAGGCGGGCTCGAGCGAGGCGGCGATGGCGACCGTGAGGCGGGAGCGATCGTTGCTCGGCGCGCAGCCCGCGATCGCGAAGATCGTGAGGACGGCGAGCAGGGCGACGGCGGTGCGACGGGGAGGCCACAGCGCCGCCGGTCGGGGCGAGGGGCGGTGCGGCACGGCGTGACAGTAGTCAGGCTGAGACGAAACGAGTGCAGGCGACCGGCGGTCGGCCGGTGCCGCCGGGGCTACGCTGCGCACCCCCGGCGGCGTAGCCGAGTGGTTCAGGCAGGGGCCTGCAAAGCCCTGTACGCGGGTTCGATTCCCGCCGCCGCCTCTCGCCGGAGCAGAAGCCGTGATGCTCTCCCGGGGTTCCGGACCCCGGTCACGCGCCCCGCCGCGTCCAGGCCTCGAAGACCCACGGATAGTCCCACGCGAGATCGTGCGTCCGGGCGAGAGCCCGGCGGATCCGCCGCCGGTGACGGTGCGCAGCCGGTAGCCACTCGTGGAACTGCACCACGATGACTCCGATGCGGTCGGCCCAGCCGGAGTCGATCAGGTGCGGGAGCAATTCGTACTCGCCGCCTTCGATGTTGACCTGGAGGAGATCGACCCGCTTCAGCCCGAGGTCGGCGAATGCGGCGGCGGCGGCTCGGATTCTCACGGTCGCCGTCCCGGTGGTGGGAGCCTTCGGGTCGACGGCCGAGCCGATGCCGACCAGGCCGAGTTGGTCCGAACGGTCGGTACCGCCCAGCCCGTAGTCGCAGATCGTGACCCGGGGGGAGCCGGCGAAGCGCCGGTGGAGTCCGGCGACGACGGTCGGGTTGGGCTCGAAGGCGATGACGCGGCCGGTGGTGGCGGCGCGAGCCCGTTCCGTCCAGTCGCCGCGGAAGGCACCGACGTCGACGACGACCGAATCGGGCGGAAGCGGGAAGCGCACCGTGAGGTCGGGGTCGCGGACATTGGCGAGGAAGAACGACACGGCCGCCGGGCTGTAGTCGGCCGACTCCAGCATTCGAACGACGGCCGGGTGGCGGTGGGCGTGGCGCGGTCGGTCTCGTCGGACCCGGGGGCGACGGGCGAGTCGGCGCAGGCGATATCCGAGCGAAGCCACGGCGACCGACCGTAGTTGCCGGGGGCACTTGGCGGAGTCCCGTTCGACCTTCATGATGGGGGCGTGCGGGAGGGGATGGACCAACCGGGCCTTGCCGGTTTCGGGGCGGGTGCACGAGCGGAGTGGCGCGAGGAGCAGGAGGTCGCGACTGCGGACGCGGCAACGGTGTGGCGCCGTTCGCGAGCGATGACCGACTGGCTCACCGACCGCATGCTCGCCGGTGACCGGGTCGTGGTCACCGTCGGACCGTGCCGATTCGCCGGTCCGATCCTGGAGGTCGGCCCCGACGTCCTCGCCCTGAGATCCGGGGACGGGCGGGTCGACGTCAACCTCGGGGCGACTCTGCCGCTCGCCTTCGCGGTCGGCGAGCGTTCCGATTCGGCCGGGACCCGCCGTGGACCCCTGCGCACGTTCGCCGCCGCGCTCGCCGGCCGGGACGGAGAGGAGGTCCGGGTCGGTTCGCTCGCCCATCCCGAGGGTCGCTCCGGTCGATTGCTGATCGCCCGCGACTTCGTGATCGTCGGGACGGGTCCGGCCGAACTCGTGCTTCCGGTGGCGCAACTCGCCTGGGTGGCGCCGAATCGGCGCGACCGCTGAACCGGTGGGTCAGGCGGTGCCGGTGAGTTCCTCGCTCACCGTCCAGAGTTTCTGGGCCAGTGCGGTGTTCTGCGCGGCGCGGCTGGGCGGTCGCTCGCGACACTTGTAGAAGTACGAGCCCGAGAGTCGCGAGATGTCGGGCGCGGTCGCCAGGTAGATCGAGGTTGCCGCCCCCTTTTCGGGGGTGATGGCGAAGGGGTGCGCGAGCGGCACGAGGATCTCGCCGAGCCTCCCGTAGTCGCCCTGGAGGGCGAAGTTGCTCCGCACGAAGCCGGGGTGGAGTGCGTTGGCGGTGACGCCGCTGCCGGCCAGGCGTCGGGCCAACTCGCGGGTGAAGAGAACGTTCATGAGTTTCGTCGCGGCGTAGGCCCCGAATCCCCGGTAGCGCCGACGGTCCCAGTCGAGATCGTCGAAGTCGAGGTTGCGGCGGCCGACCTTGTGCGCGCCCGACGAGACGACGACGACCCGTGCGGGCGCCGACGCGATCAACCGTTCGCGGAGGAGGGCGACGAGCAGGAAGTGGCCCAGGTGGTTGGTCTGGAACTGCCGTTCGTGCCCGTCTTCGGTGAGTTGCCGGTCGTGAAGCATGAGGCCGGCGTTGGCGACGAGAACGTCACAGCGATCGTGACGTTCGCTGAACTGCTCGACGAAGGATCGCACCGATGCGAACGACGCGAGGTCGAGGGGAAGGCTCGTCACGCGTTCCCCGGCGCCGGTTCGGTTGCGCACGTCGGCGACCGCGGCGTCGGCGCGTCGGGAGTCCCGGGCGGCGATGATCACGGTGTCGCCCCGCGTCGCGAGTCCGACGACGGTGGCGAGGCCGATTCCGCTGTTGCCCCCCGTGACGATGGAGACGCGCCGCCCCGGCGCGCCGTCAGGCACCCGTCGGCCTCCGCCCCGCGGCGCTCGGCGAGCGGTCGGTGCCGGGCTGCTCTCGGACCCACTCGATGAGTTCGTCGCGCAGGAATCGGATCTCTCGTCCGCCCGGGAAGCGGTGCGCCGGTATCCGACCCTCGCGCACCATCTTGCGCAGGTACTCGACGTGGACGTGCAGCATCTCCGCGGCGAGCGCCGTCGTGAGGATCTCCGGATACCTCGCCGCGCCTTCGGAGGGATCGTCCACTGCCGTCACCCTAGCGGTGGCGTGCGTCGGCGACGGCGGAACCGGTTGCACTTCGCGCCCTCGACCGCAACTGGAAATCCCTTCCACTGGAAGACATTTCCGGTTGTCGCGACCCCCGGTCGGTGGTCTCATCCTGCGCCGGGGAGCGAGAGATCGGGAGGCACGGGAGTGAGCGGGATCGGCATCGGGAGCAGCGCAACCGGACGGACCGGACGCTTCGCCGCGCTGCACCTCTCGTCGGGTCACGTCGTCATGATCGTGGCCGGTGCCCTCGGAGTCGTGCTCACGCTCGGACTCCTGCGTTCGGCGGATCGCACCGTTCCCGTCGTCGTCGCCGCTCACGAACTCGTCGCCGGTGCCGTGCTCGAGGGCGGTGATCTCGGAGTGGCTCGGGTGCGGGCCGGCTCGGCCACCATGGCGACGTTCTTCCGGGCCGACGATGCGGCGGCGCTGGAGGGGCGCACGATCGCAGGGCCCGTCGGCGCCGGCGCTCCGCTACTGCGCTCGGCGGTGCGCCCCGCCGGGAGGACCGACGCCCGCAGGACGATGTCGTTCCCGCTTCCGCGGGCGCGTGCGCTCGCAGGCCGACTAGAGCCCGGCGATCGGGTCGACGTCGTGACGGTCGGACGCGACGCGTCGATCGGTAGCTATGCGGTGACCGGCGCCGAAGTGGTCGCGGTGGACGGCTCCGCCGACGGCGCCCTCGGTGGCGGTGGCGACGAGGTCACCGTCACGCTCACGGTGACTCCCGAGATCGCCACTCGTATCGCCGGCTCCCTCGACTCGGGCTCGGTCACCCTCGTCCGGTCCACGGGTGCCGACCCCGTCACCGCCGAGTCCGGCCGGCCTGATGATTTCTCGGCGGAGGGGCAACCGTGAGCGAACCCGAGATCGGGCTCGCCTTCACCCCCGACCCGTGGGTCGAGGCGCTCCACCGGCATTGCTCCGACCACGGTGGCGCGCGGGTCCGCGCGCTCATCGTCGAACCCGAGGTCGCGCTCGAGGAGTCGTACGACGTTCTCGTCGCCGGTCACCGGTGGCCGGCGCTGACGCTGGCGTTCGTCGACGCGCTGCACGCCCGCGGGTGCCCGGTACTCGGGGTCTACGACCGGGAGGAACCCGCCGGACGCGCGCACCTTCGATCACTCGGCGTCGACGCCGTCATCGAGGCCGACGCCGGCGAGGGAGCCGTCGTCCGGGCGGTGTCGGTTCTCGTCGGCGCGCGATCGCGTCCCGGTCCCGACCCGGTGCCGGTCGAGACCGGATCGGCCGGTTCCGGTGCCCTCATCGCGGTCGGAGGCGGGGGCGGCACCGGGCGCACGGAGGTCGCCCTGGCGCTCGCGGTCGCTCTGGCCCGACGGGCGGCGACGGTCCTCGTCGATGCCGACGACTCCGGTCCGGCGCTGGCGATCCGACTCGGCGTGGAGCCGACCCCCAATCTGTGCGACGCAGTCGATGCGGTCGAGCACGGGCGGGGAGATCTCCCGGCCAGCCTGCGCACGATCGGTCGGGGCGGTCCCGAGGTGCTCGTCGGCCTGGGTCACGCCGACGGGTGGAGCCAGGTTCGTCCCGGCGAGGTGTGTCGAGTGGTCGCTCGACTCGCCGCCGACGCCGGCTACATCGTGTCCGACGGCGCCGGGCCGCTCGACGATCTGCCCACGGGTCTCGGTCGTTCCCGCTACGCGACGGCCCGGGCTCTGGTCATCGAGGCGGCGGCCTGTGTGGGCGTCTTCGAACCGGCACCGGCCGGGATCGCCCGGATACTCGAGTGGGTGGCCCAGGTGCGGGGGCTGGCCCCGGAGGTTCCCGTCCTCCTCGCGGCGAACCGGGCCCCGGGGGATCGGTTTCGGCGTCGCGAGGTTGTTGCGGCGCTGACGGACGTGATTCCGGGCGCGCCCGTCGTCTTCCTGCCGACCGACCCGCGCGTCGCCGAGGCGGCCTGGGCCGGTATCCCGGTGACCGGAGGCCCGTTCGCTCGATCGGTTGCCGTACTCGCCGACGAGGTCGCGGCGGCGTGCCCGGCGGTCGAGGTCGCCGCGTGAACTCGGCCCGTGTCGACGCCTACGACGCAGTCCGGCGCGACGCCCTCGCCGGGATCGAGCGGCGGCGCCTCCGGCCCGACGACCAGCCCGGGGAGGTCCGGGCGGAGGTCGACCGGGCGGTCGACGAGTATCAACGTCAGGTTCGGACGGCAGGGGGCCTGGCGATCGGTGATCCCGAGGCGATGGTCCAACGCGTGCTGCGCTCGATCACGGCGCTCGGGCCGCTGAGCGATCTGCTCGCGAGACCCGATGTGGAGGAGGTGTTCGTCGAAGGGGCCCGGGTCACCTTCCTCGACGGTGCGGGCCGGCTCCACGGACTCGCCGAGCCCACGACGGAGGAGGAGAACCGCCAGATTCTCGACCGTCTCCTCGCAGTGACCGAGCGTCAACTCAATGCGAAGCACCCGATCGTCCAAGCCCGCGTGCTCGACGGGACGGCCCGGCTGACGGCAGCGATCCCACCGGTTGCCGATCGCCTCTCGGCGACGCTGCGGCGCTACACGGTGCGCGAGGTCTCGATCGAACGTCTCGTCGCGCGGGGCGCGCTCGACGACCGGGCCGGCGCGTTCCTGAATCTCGCCATGCGCTTTCGCAGCCGGATCGCGGTCTCGGGGGAGCCCGGTGCCGGGAAGACGACCCTGCTCGCCGCTCTGCTCTCGGCGGTGCCGGCGGCGCACTGCGTGAGGGTGTGCGAGGAGATCCGTGAGATCGCGGTGCCCCTCGTTCACGGCGGTTACTACGAGGTCCGCACGCCGGGGCTCGACGGAGAGGGCGGTATCAGCCTGCGGGATTTGGTCAAGTTCGTGCTGGCCATGCGGCCCGATCGCATCGTCGTGGGCGAGGTGCGCGGGGCCGAGGCGTTCGAGCTCACGCGGGCCGTCAACGCCGGGTGCGGATTCCTCTGCACGGTGCACGCCAACCGAGCGGCAGAAGTGATCGACGCGCTCGTGAACGCCGCGCTCATGGCCGGTGAGAACGTGACCGAGGCGATCGTTCGGCGCGTGTTCTCGGCCGCAATCGATCTCGTCGTCCACGTCGACCGGAGCGAGTGCAGCGAGGGCGGCGGAATCCGGCGCCGGATCACCGAGATCGCGGCGGTGGTTCCGGGCTTCGGCGACCGTGAGACGCTCGAGCCCCTGTTCACGCGTTCGGCACCCGAGCGCCCGCTCGAGTGGACCGGAGCGGTCCCGCCCGCGCTCGAGGAGCGGATGGATCGTGTCGTGGCCGGCGGGCGCGGTCTGCGTTCGGTGCTCGAGTCGGGCGGGGCCGCCGCGTGAGGGGAGTGGCGTGAGACTCCTCGCCGCGCTCGCGGTGGGCGTCGCCGCGGCTGCGGCCGTCGGAACAGCTCGGGGCGTCGCCCCGATGGGGTTCCGGGGACGACCACGAGAGCGTCGTGCGCCCGGTCCCGCCGTCACGGCGTCGGGCGTGTCGCCTCTGCGCTTCCTGGCGGTATCGGGCGCCGTCGGCATCGTGACCGTGGTCGTCCTCACGGCGCTTACCGGCTCCGTGGCGGTCTCCGTGGTACCCGCAGTCGCCGTGAGCCTCGCGCCGCGTTCGTACTTCGCCCGGGAGCGGCGCCGACGGCTCCGGGCGGTACAGGAGGCGTGGCCCGACGCACTCCGCGACCTGACCGCGGCGGTGGCGGCGGGGCGCTCCCTGACCCAGGCGGTCGGAGGCTTGGCGACGAGCGGGCCCGAACCGCTGCGCACTGCGTTCGCGCGGTTCCCTGCGTCGGCCCGGCTGCTGGGCACCGTTCCCGCGCTGGAGATCGTCCGAGCCGAGTTGGCGGATCCGACGAGCGATCGGGTGATCGAAGTGTTGGAACTGGCGCACGAACGGGGCGGGGCGATCCTCCGCTCCGTCCTGGAGGACCTCATCGAGGCGACGGCCCGAGATGTGAAGCTCCTCGACGCCATCGAGACCGAGAGTCTCGAGATGCGGATCAACGCCCGCGCCGTCGTCGTCCTCCCGTGGTTGGTGCTCGTGGCCCTGACCGCTCGCCCGGGTCCGTTCCGCGCCTTCTACACGTCGTCCGCAGGATTGGCCACGGTTACGGTGGCGGGGCTGCTTACCGTGATCGGGGTCGTGGTGCTCGGTCGTCTCGGACGCGAGCCGGCCGAGGCACGAGTTCTCGGGGACGGGAGTCCGGTGTGAGCGGCGGCGCGCTCCTGGCGGCGGTCACGATAGGTCTCGGATGTGGCGGTTTGGCCGGGATCCTGCGGCCGCCCACGCCACGACTCGCACCGCGTCTCACTCCCTACACGGTGGCGGCGCGGGTCGCGCTCGGCCGCCCTCCGAGCGGCGGGGTCGACGGGGGAACGGTTCCGAGGGTGCTCGGACCGCCCTACCGGGCCCTGTTCTCCCGAATCGCCCGGGCCGTCGACGGTCGGAGCGACGAACGCACGGCCCGACTCCTCCGGCAGGCCGGACGCGCGCACTTCTCGCCGGAGGAATTCCGCATCCGCCGTCTCGTCGAGGCGGCGGGGGCGGCGGGACTCTCCGGGCTCGCCGTCGCGGCGCTCACCCGGGCGCCGGGGGTCGCTCTCGGCGCCGCGGTTGCCGGTGCCGTGTGGGGTTGGTCCCGGGTGGGGCGCCGCCTCGAACGTGAAGTCGCGCGTCGAGCCGAGCGCATCCGGCTCGAGCTCTACACGGTGAACCACCTGCTCGCCATGCACGTGCGTACCGGCGCCGGCGGGATGCAAGCCGTTCAGAGAATCGTTGCGAGAGGCCGGGGCGTCGTAGTCGAGGAACTCGCCGACGTGCTCGCCGTCGTTCGCAGCGGGCTCGGCGAAGCCGACGCGTTCCGGAGGGCGGCCGAAGGCACGCCGGAGCCGGGCGCGGCTCGCACGTACCGCCTGCTCGCGTCGGGAATCGAGCGAGGGGTCGATCTCGCCGAGGGGCTCCTCGCGCTCAGCGCCGATCTGCGCGACTCCCGGCGCGAGCAATTGCACAAGGACGCCGTCAAGCGCCGAGCCACGATGCTCGTGCCGACGATCGCGATCCTGGCACCCGTCATGTTGCTCTTCATCGCGGCGCCCCTGCCCTCGATCGTGTTGGGAAGCAGTTGAAGAATCACACCCCGGAGAGGAGTCAGTCATGAACGAAGCGGGTTTCGAAACGGAAAGTGACGTGCGCGAGGATCACGGAGAGGACGGGATGACGACGGCCGAACTGCTGGGTAATGCGGCGCTCGGCGTTCTCGCACTCGTCGTGATCTGGGGTCTGCTCCAGACGCTCGGGGTCGACATCGTGCGCATGATCCGCGGTGCGGTCCTCTGAGCGGTCGGGCACACCGTCGAGCGGCGACGAATGCTCGACGCGGGAGCGGGGGATGACGACGGTTCAACACGTCTTCGCCATGGGGTTCACCCTCCTGCTCTTCGTGCTTCTCGCGAATCTTCTCGTCGATCTCTACGCCCGGGGGGCGGCGCGGTCGGCGCTGGAGGAGGGGGTTCGGGCGGCGGTGCCGGTCGACGTCCCCGTTCCGGTGGCGGCGTGCACGGCTCGGACCCGTTCCGCGCTCGACTCGGTGCTGGGGGGCTCGCTCGCCCGCGTCGAAGGGCTGCGATGCGAAGTGGGGGCAGGTCGGGTGACGGCCCGTTTGCGGCTGGTCATGCCGTCGTGGCTCCCGCCGGTGGTGCCGGGGTGGAGTTCGAACCTGGAGGCGACGGCGAGACGTGAGCGGTGACGCGGGGTCGTGACGAGCGCGGCACGGTCGCCGTCGAATGGGCGGCGGCCGTTGCGCTGCTTCTTCTCCCGATGGTGGTCGTCGCCGCGACCCTCCCGCAGTGGGCGGAACGTCGGCACGCGGCGACCGTCGCCGCCCGGGAGGCGGCCCGCGTGCTCGCCCGAGATTGGCCCGAGGGCGATCCGGCCGAGGCGGTGTCTACGGCGTGGGCCGTGGCCGAGGTTCACGGTATCGACCGGGACGAAGTCGTCGTCCGGGCGCCGCTGCTCCCGCCCGGACGCGGCGCTCGGCTCGCGGTGTCGGTCGAAGTTCCGATGCCGGCCATAGCGGTTCTCGGTATCCGGGTCGGGGCGTGGCGCTACGAAGCGCTCGAGGTCCGCCGCATGGAGGACTTCCGCAGCCGATGAGTCCCGCTGGTCGCGACGAGCGAGGAACGGTCACGATCTTCGTGCTCGGCGTGTGCGTCGGATGCTTGTTTCTCGCGGGTTGCGGTCTCGACCTCTGGCGGGCTGTCGCGGTCCGCCGTGAACTCTCGGCGATGGCCGATGCGGCGGCGATGGCGGGCGCGAACGGTCTCGACACCGATGCCCTGCGCGTCGGCACCGTGCGCATCGTGCCCGGTCCGGCCCGCATGCTGGCGACCGACGTGCTGCTCAGGCACTCACGCGCCCGCTCGCTCGACGGAGCCTCGATCGCGGTGGCGGGCCGGAGCGTGCAGGTGGTGCTCAGCGATCACGTCGACTTCACGCTCCTGCGCATCTTCCTCGGCGACGATCGCTTCACCGTGCGCGTGAGTGCGGTCGCGGTGGCCCGCGAGGTGCCCTGACCGGCGCGGTAGCCTCACCGGCCAGTCGCCGGAGGGAGCCGCTATGCCCGAAGCCGTCATCGTCGCCGGGGCCCGCACCCCCATCGGAACCGCCCGCAAGGGCACGCTCGTCGACGTGAGTGCGTTCGACCTGGCCGGTCACGCCATGGCCGCGGCGCTGTCCCGTTCGGGTCTGCCCGCCGCCGAGATCGACGACGCGCTCATGGGGGAGTCGCTCCAGGGAGGGGGTGACATCGCCCGTCACGCAGCGGTCGCTCTCGGGCTCGTCAACGTGCCCGGCGTCGCCCTCAACCGGCACTGTGCGTCGGGAATGGCCGCCGTGCAGGCGGCCGCGGGGAGCATCATCGCCGGGATGGACCGGGCGGTCATCGCCGGCGGGGCCGAGAGCCTCTCGTCGATGCCGATGGTCACGAAGCGCGTGCTGGGCACCGATGAGTGGGCGCAATGGATGTCGCCCTCGCACCCCGAGACACCCGATGCACCCGCCTTCGACATGTCGATCACCGTGGGGTGGAACACCGCGAAGGCGGCCGGGCTCACCCGGGCCGACTGCGACGCCTGGGCCGTGCGTTCGCACGAGCGGGCCGTCGCTGCCATCGACGAGGGCCGCCTCGCCGAGGAGATCGAGCCGATCACGGTGACCAAGCGCGACGGCTCGGTCGTCGAGTTCGCGGTCGACGAGCACCCGCGCCGGGGCAGCACGATGGAGACGATGGCCGGGCTCAAGCCGCTGCACCCCGAGATCGATGACTTCCCGATCACGGCCGGTAACTCGAGCGGGGTCAACGACGCGGGCGCCGCATTGGTGATCGTGAGCTCGGAGTACGCGCGGGCCCACGGCCTGGTTCCCCTCGCCACGATCCGTTCGTGGGCCTCGAGCGGCGTCGCCCCGCGCGACACCGGTCTCGGCCCGATTGCCGCGATCCCGAAGGCGCTCGATCGGGCCGGTCTCACGGTCGGCGACCTCGATCTCGTCGAGATCAACGAGGCTTTCGCCTCGGTGCCCGTCGCAGCCTGCCGTGAGCTCGGCCTCTCCGAGGCGATCACGAACGTCAACGGCTCGGGCTGTTCGCTCGGCCACCCCGTTGCGGCGACCGGGGCGCGCATGATCATCACGACGATGTACGAGCTGCGCCGCCGCGGCGGTGGTCTCGGTCTCGCGAGCATGTGCGCGGGCGGGGGCATGGGTTCGGCCACCGTCTTCGAGGTCCACCCGGCCTGAGCGCCGACCCGCCGTGGACACCGCCGCCGCCCTCGACCTCGCGCTCGGCCTCGCCGACCGCGCCGACGCCATCACTACTGCGCGGTTCCGCGCCCACGACCTGCACGTCACGACCAAGCCCGACCTCACCCCGGTGAGCGAGGCCGACCAAGCCGTGGAGCGTGTGATCCGCGAGGTCCTCTCCGACCGTCCCGATCACGCCGTCATCGGCGAGGAGTACGGCGCCGACGCGGGGGCAGCCGATGCCACCCACCGGTGGATCATCGACCCGATCGACGGCACCAAGAACTACGTGCGGGGCGTGCCGATCTGGGCGACGCTCATCGCGCTCGAAGTCGGTGGGCGGCTCGACGTCGGGGTCGTGTCGGCTCCTGCGCTGGGGATGCGCTGGTGGGCGGGCCGCGGGCTCGGAGCCTTCCGCGACGGAGAGCGGCTGTCGGTCTCCGAGGTCGGTGACCTCGCCGACGCCCAACTCTCGTTCGCCTGGGACACGACGGGTGCGTTTGCCGGTATCGGCGATCGGCTTCTCGCCCTGGCTCACCGGTGCTGGCGAGCCCGCGGGATCGGAGACTTCTGGCAGCACCTTCTGGTGGCCGAGGGGGCATTCGATATCGCCGTCGACCCGGTCGTCTCGCACTGGGACGTCGCTGCGCTCGTACCCATCCTCGAGGAGGCGGGGGCCCGCTGGAGCACGGTCGACGGACGGGCCGACGCCGACGGCGGGAGCTTCGTGTGCAGTAACGGACTGCTCCACGATGCGGCGCTCGATGCCCTCGCGGCCCCGACCGGGACCGAGGCGTGACCGAGGTCACCGTCGGGATCGACATCGGCACGTCTTCGGTCAAGGCGGTCGCCGCCGACGGCGACGGCAACATCGTCGCCCGTTCGCGCGTTCCCCACGCGTTCCGGGTCCCGGCCCCGCAGCGGTTCGAGCACGATGCCGCCGTGGCCTGGCGCGACGGACCCCGCCGTGCGCTCGACGAGCTCGGGGCCCTCGCCCCCAGGGGGCTCTCGGTGGCGGCGATGGTTCCCTCGCTCACCGCCGTTGACTCCGACGGCACGCCCTGCGCGCCCGGGCTGCTCTACGGAGACGAGCGCGGGCACCGCGAGGGGGGAGACGAGGGCATCGCGGAGGCGGGCGAACTGATGGCGTTCCTGCAGTGGCAGTCCCGCGAGCGGCCCGACGCCCGCGGATTCTGGATGGCCCAGGCCGTGGCCAACCACGCTCTCAGCGGTCGGCCGGTCATCTCCAACCTCGTGGCCATGACGGCCCACCCGCTCTTCGACTTCACGAAGTGGGACGAGGTCCGACTCGCGGAATGCGGCGTGCGCCCCGACCAGATGCCCGAGATCGGACCGGCGACGCAGCCCCTCGCCGAAGTCGAGGGACGACCGGGATGCGTCCTCGAGGGTGGCACGATCGATGCGCTCGGCGAGCAGCTCGTCGCCGGAGCCGACGAGCCCGGTGACGTCCTCGTCATCCTCGGCACCACTTTGATCACCTGGTGCGTCGCCGAGGCCGCCGAGCCGGCCGACGGTTACTACGCCATCCCGCACACGACCGCCGGCCGTTGGCTCATCGGCGGACCGTCCAACGCAGGTGGCCTGTTCCTCGACTGGGCGAGTCGGCTTGCCGGCGGCGGTCGGGAGGCGGCCGACGCGCTCCCGGCCGACCCCGGGCGCGTTCCCGTGTGGGCTCCGTACCCACGCGGCGAGCGAGTGCCCTTCCAGGACCCGACCCGGCGGGCTCGCCTCGTCGACCTCGACCTCACCCACGATGCCTCGGCGGTGCGCCGGGCTGCGTTCGAAGCCTCGGCCTTCGTCGCCCGTCGGATCATCGAGGCTTCGCCCGTCCCGCCCCGGCGCATCGTCGCGACCGGGGGTGGCACGCGGGTCGACGGATGGCTTCGTGCCCTGGCCGACGCAACCGGGCTTCCCGTACACGTGTGCGCGGTTCCCGAGGGCGGCGCGCTCGGGGCGGCGTTCCTCGGTCGGTGCGCGGCCGGACTCGAGACCGACATGACGGCAGCGAGGCGGTGGGCGCGAACGAGCCGCATCGTGGAGCCCGACCCGGTGTGGGTCGGAGCCGTCACGGAGCGTTACGAGAGGTTCCGCTCCGAGGCGGGGTAATCGGCCGGCGGCGCCGGCGGTTGCCGGGGGTGCACGGTCAGCGGGGGAGCACGCCGCGTTCGCGGAGGTAGCGCTCGATCGCGGGGGCGAGACTCCGGGCGAATTCGGGTGCGAGGTGCCCGTGATCACCCTTGACGACGCGGCCGTCGACGATCGGGTCGCAGATCGGCAGGTAGGGGCAGATGAGCCGGTCGATGTCCATGGCGACGATGCCGTCGTCGGTCCGGGCCAGGGACCGGTAGTCGCGTTCGACGAAGGTCGCTTCGGTATCGGGTACGTATCGGCACGCGGCCGTGGTCGTGGCTTCGGCGAGGCAGGAGCGAGGGTTGAAGTCGGTCGTGGGCACCGGGATCGGCTCGACCAGAACGAGGCGGGCACCAGCCGCGCGAACAGCTGCGGCCGCTGATTGCGTGGCGCCCCTCACGGCGTCGACCAGCGCCGGGTCGGGACTCGGACGCGCGCGCTCGTCGTCGGCGAAGTGCAGGTGCCCGGGGGTGTCGCGCTCGTACGCCACGTTGACGGCGACGACGATGTCGGGTCGCAGGGCGCCCAGAAAGCGGTCGTACACCTCGGCCTGCCGCGCGGGACAGACCCGAGCGAACAGGGGCGAGGCGTTGGGATCGATGCGGTCGGGGCGAGCGCCGAGGCCGCGCTGCCAGGGGCAACCCGCCGAGACGGCGGCGGAGAGGGTGAGGTCGTTGCGGCGGGCGATCTCTCGGAACGCCGGTAGCAGTGCGTACGCGTTGCTGTCGCCGATGAGCATGAGGTGGGGGCCGCGACCGCGGCGCAACACACAGCGCTCCGGCGGACCCCCGAAACAGCCCCCGAGGAGCTCGCGCGGATCGATCGTCAGGTCGTCGAGGTTGTAGGTGCGGGGGTCGGTTCCGGTGACGGTGGGGGTGGTGCCGGTGAGGTGGGTGGTGCGGGTGGCGCGGTCGGTGATGGTGGGGGTGATGACGAGGCCGCCGAGGAGGCTGAGG
>Ga0208783_10000825_pt1 | contig 18798 bp, 21 predicted proteins | sample DEB19_08_DNA_2_FD_184529 | JGI IMG/M metagenome (GOLD analysis project Ga0208783, IMG submission 184529) | Aqueous microbial communities from the Delaware River and Bay under freshwater to marine salinity gradient to study organic matter... | ecosystem: Environmental > Aquatic > Marine >...
GTATGAATCCGCCGGCGATTGCCCCGCCAACCACACCCGCGCCCCCGATCATGATCATCATGAAGGCCTTGATGGAGATGGGCCCGCCGATGCCGGAGTTGACACCGGTGATAGAGACGAGGAGCCCCCCGACGACACCAGCCAGCATGGCACCCAGAGCAAAACCGATCATCGTGTAGCGATCGACTTGCACGCCCATCAGCTGAGCGGCGGTGCGATCTTGCGCCAGGGCACGCATTGCCCTTCCGGGCTTCGTGTACTTCATGAAGGCGATGAAGCCGAGGATCAGAATTGCAGCAACCAATCCTACTACGATCCGGTCATAGGGCAATATGACCCCGAATTCGTTGAATACCCCCTTGACGATCTTGGGCACACCGCGCTGTTTTTCACCGAAGATCAGCAGAATGACGGCATCAAAGAAGAAGGCCGTAGCAGCAGCGAGCAGCATTGTACTCTCTTCGCGGTGGCTTCGTTTGATGACGGTTCTGAAAAGATACCGCTCCATGAATCCACCGATCACGGCGAGGGTGACGCCAGATGCGAGAACGGCAAGGGGAAATGGCAGTCCCAATTGACCATACACTACGTAGGTTATGAACCCGCCCAGGACGTACATCTGGCCATGAGCGAAATTCAGCACGTTCATGAGGCCAAATATTAATGTGAGCCCCAAAGCGATCAGCGCGTACTGGGCGCCGAGGTAGAGTCCGTTTGCGATTACCTGTTCCATTTACCGCTGCTCGCTGATTATGAGTGCTGAGAGCCCGGCTGAGGCCGGACTCCCAGTTGCTCCTGCCGCCTTTTGGGTTAGTCGACAGTGCCGACGAACAGCGTTTCGAACTTACCGTCCTTGTACTCGTTCACCACCATCGGCACCGCGAGCTGGCGCTTCTGGCCGAAGGAGGTGGCGCCCACATATTTCAGCTTTGCATTGCCGTCCTTGAGGTAAGGATTGGGCGCCTCGAAGCTGTCCACCGTCTTCTTGAATTCCTCAACGTTGTCGATCGCCGCCGGATTGGCCTTCAGCGTCTCAAGGATGTAGTCCAGCGCATAGACCTTGGTGTTCGACTCGTCGTTGTATTCGCCGAACATCTTGGTGTAGCGCTCGACAAATTCCTTCATGCGGTCGGAGGCGATTTCCGGCGTTGACGCGCCACCCACCGAGATAAAGCCGTTGGCGAGTTCGCCCGCACCCTCTTCGATCACCTTCGCGTCCTGCGCGGTCTCCGTGGAGATCAGGCCTTCATAACCAAGTTCGCGCGCGGCGCGGATCAGCAGCGGCGCATTGGCGGGTGCCACGCCCGAGAGCACAAGCAGATCCGGCTTCAGGCCGACGATGGGGGTGAGCACCGGCGTGAAGTCGCGCGTGTCGTTCTGGTAGGTGTCCTTGTCGGCCACCACTTCGAGGCCCAGCGCCTTGGCTGCGGCAACACCCGACTCGCGCTGGCTCAGCGGATCCGATTCGTTGGCGGCGACGAAGGCCACTTTCTTCACGCCCTTGTTCTCCTTCAGGTACTTATAGATGGCGGGGCCGGACTGGTAATTGGCAATCATGCCGAGGATCGCGTTGGAAGCCGGAGCGGTGTAGAGCTCCTTGGGGAAGGCGTAGGGGAAGTAGATGATGCCATTCTTCTCGGCCACAGGGCGAACAGCGGCAGCGCCGTCGTCGACGTTCGGGCCCACCACATAGTGGATGCCCTCCTGCGCCATCTTTTCCATGCCTTCCACGGCGCGCTTCGGATCCTTCTGGTCGTCGAAAGTGACGACCTCGATATCGTAGGTCTTGTCTCCGATCTTCACACCGCCAGTTTCATTGTACCAAGCAGCAAGCGTCTGCATGGAGCGCACGTTGGACGTGCCCCAGGCAGCAGCAGGGCCGCTCGTCACGCCGACGAAGCCAATCTTGAGCTTGGCGTCCGCTGCCTGTGCGGAGAACGACGTAGCGCACAGAAGGCCTGCGCATACCGAGCCCAATAGAAAACGCCGCGAAATCAGAGTGGTAGCCATTTGTTTCCTCCTCCAGAGGTTGTTTTTTCCAACTAGGTGCTGCATCGCCGTGAAGCTTGCGCCCTGCGCTTATCAACGCACACCCCCGCGCATAATGCAATACTAAAAACATGATTGTATACACGCTTGTTCCCCATTATCGTCGAAACAAGGCAACTCACAGCGGGACCACCAAATGCGGATCAGGATCATCAATCCGAACACCACCGAATCTATGACAGCCCGGATTTCTGAGGCGGCCATGATGGTAGCTGCCCCTGGCACCGAGATTTCCGCGGCAACGTCACGCTCGGGCGCCGTGTCGATCGAGGGGCACTACGATGAGGCCATGAGCATCGTGGGGCTGGTGGATGCAATCAACGAGGATCCGCATGCGGACGCATATGTGATCGCGTGCTTCGGCGATCCGGGGTTGCTCGCGGCCCGGGAGATTGCGACCGGTCCGGTCCTGGGAATTGCGGAAGCAGCAATGCATGCAGCCAGCTTTGTCGCGACAGGTTTCTCGGTTGTGACCACCCTCGAGCGTACGCGCATCATCGCCGAACACCTTGTCAGAAACTATGGCATGGAACATCACTGCCGGCGCGTTCGCGCAACCGATCTTCCGGTCCTTGAGCTTGATAATCCCAAGTCAAATTGCAGGCAGTTGATCCTGGAAGAATGCGAGCGGGCGCTTGAGGAAGACAAGTCCGGTGCGATCGTTCTCGGTTGCGCGGGAATGGCAGATCTCACGAAATTCCTTGAGAGAGAATTGCAGGTGCCGGTGATCGACGGCGTCGCTGCGGCAGTGAAGCTTTGCGAGGCGCTTGTCGGACTTGGGTTGAAGACCAGCAAGCGCGGTGACCTCGCTTACCCGATTCACAAGCCGTATGTGGGAAGCCTCAGCGCCTATGCACCACGCACACGCCTTGTCGGCTTGCCCGAAAGCGCCTGATCCGGCCAAGGCTGGAAACTTCAGGGCTTCCGGCGCCTGCTGAATAGAGCCTTGAGGTCGGGGGGGTGGGAGGCCGTGGTCAAATCGACCTGTGCTTCAATATGACGAAGGTGATTATCCATGAACTGAGCCGCCTTGTTCGCGTCTCTGGTCAACATTGCGTTGGCGATCTCAAGGTGTTCCGTATGTGAGCAAGGCACGGCTCCAGGCGACTCATAAAGCGCAATAATCAGGGACGACCTGGAGACCAGCTCTTCAAGAAACGCTTGGAGCACGGAATTTCCCGAAAGCGTCGCCAATTGACGGTGAAAGTCTCCGGAAAGGCCCAAGCGAAGGCTCTTGTCGCCCTTCTGATATGCCTCGTGCTCCGCCTTTGCGAGCTTTGACATTGACTTTAACGCGGCATCACTGGCTTGAGCCACCGCGCGCCTTACAAGGATCTGCTCTAACTCCCGCCTCGCCTCGAATACCTGCTTTGCTTCATCTGCCGAAGGCTTCGCGACTGATGCACCCTTGTTGGGCACGATATCGACAAGCCGCTCATGCGCGAGCCTTTGAAGCGCTTTTCTGATCACCGTCCGGCTTACTTCAAAGGCCGCAGACAAATTGTCCTCCAGCAGCGGCGTTCCAGGGGGAATTTTGTGGTCAATGATAGCAGCATAAAGCGCTGCATGAACGTGTAAGTCAGCCGGGTTCTTCTTTGACGAGCTTTCACTCACTTTTGGCATGATTAATGACCTCGATCTTGGTGCCCTCGACAGGGTTCTGAGACGACCGTTGATATTTTGAGCAGATGTTTTTTACCCGAACCGGCAACTCTCGCAAGGTATTACTGTGTAACGCGAAAGAATTGGCGACTTACATCACATCAGTCCAAAGCCTCTGTTGTATTGATCGTCTGATCATGCCTCAAACAGTTGGGCACGCGTTGATGTTCAACGCCCCACCTTGTTCCGCAGGCGCCAGATCACTTTTGCTGCCTGTAGATATCTACGATCTTGCGAGACATCCTGTTTCATAGCCCTATTGGGCTGGGAGGATGTTTTCGATGACCCCGAAAGATCGCGAGATTCAGCGCAAATTGAAGATTTTGAAGCATGCCGAGGAGACAGGGCATGTTGGTCGAACCTGCAGGTACTTCGGCATCGGTCGCGCCAGTTTCTACCGCTGGAAGGCGGCGCTCGAGAAGCATGGTGAGGCTGCCCTGGTTCGGAAGAAGCCGATCCCGAAGAACCCCAAGAACCGCACACCGCCGGAGATCGTCGAGAAGGTTCTTCATCTACGCAAGACCTACCACCTGGGCCCCATGCGCATCGTCTGGTACCTCGCCCGCTACCATGACATCAAGATCTCTGGAGCCGGCGTATCCCGCATTCTCAAGCGCAATGAACCGCCCCGGGATTGCCGGAGGCTTGTTGTCTTAAGTTATGCGGCCATGGGCAGCTTGTCCATGGCAGCCATTGCTGCGTAGTAATTCGCCTCGGCTTCAGCAGGCGGGATGTTGCCGATGGGTTCGAGCAAGCGCCTGTGATTGAACCAGTTGACCCATTCCAGTGTTGCGAACTCGACGGCCTCGAAGGAACGCCAGGGTCCCCGCCTGTGGATCACTTCGGCCTTGTAGAGTCCATTGATCGTTTCGGCGAGCGCGTTGTCGTAGCTATCACCGACACTGCCCACCGATGGCTTGATGCCAGCTTCGGCCAATCGCTCAGTATACTTGATCGAGAGGTATTGGCTGCCTCGATCCGAGTGATGGACGAGGCCATCCTTACCGACAGGTTTCCTATCATGAAGGGCCTGTTCCAAGGCATCAAGCACAAAGCCGGCATGTGCTGTTCGGCTGACACGCCAACCCACGATGAAGCGGGCATAGACGTCGATGACGAAGGCGGCATAGACCATCCCTGTCCACGTCGAGACGTAAGTGAAGTCCGACACCCACAGCCGGTTCGGAGCGGGAGCATGGAACTGGCGGTTGACCTGGTCGAGCGGGCAAGGAACGGCCTTGTCGCTGACCGTCGTCCGCACATGCTTTCCCCGGATAACGCCCTGAAGGCCCATCGCTTTCATGAGCCGGGCAACGGTGCATCGGGCGACATCGAAGCCTTCCCGCCGCAATTGCCGCCAGACTTTCCGCACGCCATAGACCCTGTAGTTCGCATCAAACACGCGGCCTATCTCGATCTTCAGGCGGGCGTCGCGACGAGCGCGGACTGACAGGCGATCCACGTCCGTGCGCTTCGCGACCGTATCGTAATAGGTAGATGGGGCAATCGGCAAAACCTTGCAGATCGGCTCGACCCCGAGCACCGAGCGGTGCTCATCGATGAAGGAAATCATCGCTTCAGTGGGCGGTCGAGCTCCGCCTGGGCAAAATAAGCACTGGCTTTGCGCAAGATCTCGTTGGCCTGACGAAGCTCCCGGTTCTCGCGTTCCAGAGCTTTCATCTTCTCGGCCATATCGCTCGATAATCCCGCTCGTTTGCCGATGTCGACTTCTGCCTTCTTGACCCACTCATGGAGTGTATGTGCAGAGCAACCGATCTTGCCTGCAATGGAAGAGATTGCAGCCCAGCGAGACTGATGTTCGGCTTCGTGATCGAAAACCAGCCGCACGGCCCGGGCACGGACTTCAGGGGAAAACTTGTTCGTCGTCTTGGTTGTCATAGGCTCTATCCTCTCAGGAGTTAGAGCCTCCGGCAATCCCGGGGCGGTTCATTCCAGCGAAACAGCGGCATTGTCGGACACGAAGGCAGATACACCGCCTCCGATGACGCCTCCAAACGCGTTTACTGACTCGGATTGGGAACGAGATGCACTCAAGCCATCGAACGCACCTGATTCCGTCAAGGTCGCATCTAGGTTCGTGTAGGCTGCTCCCCCTGTACCGTAGATCAGGAAGTCGCCCATCGCGTAGCCGAACCGGAGCCGTGCCGAAGCAAGCAAGTTGGTATCGACATCAACATTGCGGTCTACTTCGACAGAGTTCTGGGAAATTTCAACCACAGTTCCCGACGACAACGCACCCCCAGAATTCGGGGTGGCAATCAAGTCCAGTTCCGCGCCGAACACCCAGTTGCTCTCGGTCTGATGGTCATAGCGAGCGTTGAAGTTAGGAGCCATCCCGCCCTCTGAACCCGAGATGTTGGTCGGGAGACCAGAAAGTCCGATGGCCAGAGCTTCGGCACTTCCGTCCGGCCCGCCGACTCGTACTGCCGAAGCCGCGCCAAGAGTTCCGTTGGAGGGGTCAGAGAACGCTGCGGTAACAACGCGCGCCGAATGCGGCGAGCTCTGCACCTGTTGGGTTGTGTCCAGTTGAACTGGACTGCCAGATGTGTCTACTCCTGCAATGCTTAAGCTGGAAAAGTTGGAGCCAGTAGCAGGCGCTGTCGAACTACCCGGCACCGACTGCGAGGCACTCGTGTCGGCGCTGGAAGGACCACTATCTTCTTCTACGTGGGACTGAGCACTGGCCGAGCCTGTATCAGCTTCGGCGGAAGCGGAAGCCGTTGCATTCGCGCCAAGAATTGCACCGGATCCCGAAGCGACTGCGGAATTCGATCCGTCAACAGCAATGTCAACGGCTCCTGCTGCGGCTGCCCCGGGAGTGCCCGCACCTGCATCCACTCCGACCACCCCGTCTGACGCACTGCAATCGCTGAGAGCTTCATGCGCGCCAGAGCCATTGGCAGAAGTTATGCAGAAATTTCGGTCAAGTCCGCCATCATATGAATTCTCACTGTAGCCCGCACCAAATCCGATCCAGAACCCGCCCCAGTTGCGTGCCTGATTTCCGTCGATGTCTGCCGCAACGGCGGCTGCCGGCAACCAGACGGCTCCGGTTGCTAGTGCCGTGATACCGAGGGCCCAGTTTCGAGTACCGACGCAAACATTTCCAGCAATTGCATTCAGCAAAATATTGTTTTTCATATCCCATCCCCCATTCTCATTATCCAACAAAGTCATTTAGCTAATTCCGCCAACTGCGCCATCAAGCTGACGATTGCCTACCTGAACATCTGCCAGCAGTACTCGTATCCCTGCTTGAAATAGGGCTCAAAGCGCCTGTCATACATATCTGAGTGGCGCTCGTAGGCCATGCTCATGCTCATCTGGGCATCGCTGGTGCCCTCGTGGCAGCCATCGTCATAATATTCGCGTTCGTTCGAGCCTGGAGTCGGCGCGCCATCATGGCTTGGCCGCGACGGCTTCTTCCGTGCATCGGCAGCCGCATTCTGGTATCCAATGTCATAACCTTGACGGTAGCATTCGCCGCGGTCGGTCCACTTCAGCGCCACCTTGCGACCATGACGCAAGGGGTTGAATTCCAGCAGATGCGAACCGTCCGCACGGCCATCGGACACGCCCTGTTCATAGGCATGCTGGTTCTTGGTTGCACAGTTGTCTGCCGCAATTGACGGTTGAGTCACCAGAAAAACGGCAACAGCAGCAGACATGAGCTGGAGTAGACTTTTCATTCTCGAGCCTTTCTAAATAGCTTTCAGATCAGAGGTTTATCTGACGACTGGGCTACGAAAAAGATTGGATGTTGCTCTGCGTATATGCGATTAGTGCCGGGTCAGCACACAACGGCATACATCACAATGAATCAGAACTTGGCAGTCAACTTGAGGCTGCTATTCAGCTACGGCAGATCCATAGCCGACGTATCCCGGCGGTTGGGGATGAACCGCTATCAAGTCAACAAATACATCAATGGCCATGCAACGCCCTCCCTTCAAAGCCTGCAAAGGATCTGCGACTTTTTCGGAGTAGAGCAGAGTGAGGTGCTGCAGGATCCTCAGTCTTTCGCGCGCCTAGTTCGGCTCAAGCCACCTAGTCTCAAAGCAAAGCCGTCATCGTTCGACTTCCTAGCAACTAGGTTGTTCAATTCCGCTAATCTTGATGTAGATCTTTTGACACGGCACGCAGGGTACTATCACTACTACCAGAAAAGCACCCTAATAGAGAACAAATACTATCGAGGGATCTCGCGGATCTATCAGGACGGAAGCCAGTGGCGCCTCAAGACATTCGACAGGAATCTCGACAAGGCACTCAACCTTCCAAAAATCCTAAAATATGAAGGGCTGGTGACAACCAGCCTCGGCAGTATTGTCTGCATCGAAAAATCGCGCTCAGGAGACAGCTTTCACACGACATATCTGCATGGTTCGCAGTACAATCAACCATCGTTTTTGACGGGCCTTGTCATAGGCACATCTCCGGATGGAACCGGAGAAATCACATGTCGGCGCGTTGTGTGGCACTACCTTGGTCAACACCCGGACCTGAGACTGGCTATCGGCCAATGCGGCATCATTGATCAGACGCAAGAAAAAATACTGGACTTCGTATCGCTGGGCACAGCGAATGACATGCATGCACCAACTCTGAAACCGTGGCTTGGCTGAGCCCAGGACGGACCCGACCACAGGCAGGAATTGGCTTAGCAAGCAGAGTGAGGCGCGGAACGTCACCTCGGCGATCGTGCACGCTACGCGATGTCGAGATCGGCTAACCGCTTGGGGTAGTGTCCCTGAGCGTGGTGTAGGTCCTGATGGTGCAACCGTTCGCGAAGCGCGCCCACTGGGGGCGCTGTAGCGAGCGAACGGCCTTCGGTGGTCACCGGGGGTTTCCGGTGGGGTCTGGTTGCGACCCTCGACCCCCAAGACCGGAGAACCACCGATGACTGACGACATGATGAATCTGCGGCGCCTTCTGGAAAAGACACCTGATGCCGATCTGCTGCGTGAGATGATCGGCTTTGCCGCCGAGAGGCTGATGGAACTGGAGGTGGGTGCCCTCACCTGGGCGGCCCATGGCGAGAAGAGCCCGCTACGGCTGGCCCAGCGCAACGGCTACCGCGAGAGGAACTGGGAGACCCGCGCCGGGACGGTCGAACTGCGCATCCCGAAGCTCAGGCTCTTCTCAAGGACATCATCGCAGGGCACAAGCAATCTAATCTTGCTCCAGTAAAGCAAATCAGAAGCCGGTACCGCCTCACATAAGAGGATATTCCTTCACGCTTCTGCCGAGCAGTGTCTCGAGGGTATATCCGGGGCCGTTGAAATGATCCTGACGCCCGCTCCCCGCCCTGCGTGACGGCAAGACCATTCGATGGCTTGTCCAACGCCAAGATGATCCAGGGCTCGCCTTGAACCTCCGAAGGAAACCATTCATGAACCGCCGCAGCTTCAATACCCTCATGACCGCCACGGTTACCTCGCTTGCCACAGGCATACCTGGAAGCGAACTGCGGGCTCAACTCGTCAACAAGACTGCTGATCAATTGCAGAATGGGGAGTTCAACTGGTTTCCGGAGCGTTCCGCCTCAGGACCGATGCTGATTATCGTCTCCATCCCGGACCAGAAGCTGCATGTCTACCGAAACGGAATCCGTGTTGCCGCCTCAACCTGTTCGACGGGAAAGCCTGGACACTCAACGCCCACGGGCGTCTTCAAGATCCTCCAGAAGGACAAGAACCACCACTCCTCGACTTACAACAATGCGGCGATGCCAAACATGAACCGGCTGACATGGGACGGCGTGGCACTCCATGCCGGAAAGTTGCCAGGTTATCCCGCCTCGCACGGCTGCGTGCGCCTGCCCTTGCCATTCTCGGAACTGCTCTTCGGGATCACCCGCAAGGGGATGACCGTCGTTATTGCCGATGATGCCACGCAGCCCGCATCTGTCACCCATCCCGGCATGATACTAGGCGACTACGCCCGGCGGGAGTTCGCGGCAGTCAGCACAGCACTCCTCAAGGATACCTACGGCGCAGGTCACGTCGATAACCCGACGGTCACCAGTGTCGTCGTCAGCAGCAAGGACCGCAGCGTCACGGTGATCGAGGACGACAAGGTTGTCGCTACCGGCAAGGCAACGATCGAAGACGATGGAAAACCACTGGGCGAGAAGGTCTACACTCTGACGGGCTCGAAGGACGAGGACGACAGTGTCCAGTGGTCCGGCGTGGGGTATGGGAAGACCGACCGCGAAGACATGGCCAACCAGATCCAGAGGGTCACCGCCGAACCAGAGGTCCGCGAGGAGATCAGAAAGCGGATGCAGAACGGCATGACGATCGTCACCACGGATGGCTCTCACACGGACGCGTATCGTGTTTCGGACTTCACTGTCATCTCTTCCGAAGAAATGGACTGAAGTCGTCCTCCAGATCGGCGAGGACGGTGCGGAAATATCGGCGCAGCCCTGTTTCGAGATGAACCGATCCGTGTGTTGTAATAAATGAGCATTACCGCATTGCCCCAACTTGAATGAGTTGTGTCAACACAGAGCCCCAAGCCAGCTACACCCGCTACTCCGCGGTTGGATGACACAAAGGTGTTTCGGAGGGCCCATGACCATGAGGTGCCACTGCTCGCTCACCGATGAGAAAGGGGCATTAGCGTCAAACGCGCCGCCGCACTTTCATTGAGCGAAGATGACCTTCCGCATTCAACGCTTCGACTGAACCGGCTTCGACGAGCCTGCAAAGACGATAGTTGATGAACGCATCGCCGATCACGTCCTCACTCTCACCCAGCACTCGTCCAACGATTTTTGCCGCACTCCCGAACTCCGAAGGGACGGCCGCACGAATGGCCGCGTCGAAATCATCCTCGGCCACATCGACAATCCGGCCTTCCCGAAAGACCCTCAGTGTTCCCGTCCGCGATATCTGCTGGGTCCAGTCCCTCCCGAGGCTCCCGATCTCCTGTTCGTTCGGTGTCCACGCTTCTGTCAGGGCACGCCGAAGAGCATCAGGCGGGCACTCAGCGACCGCTTTCGGGCGATGACCTTCGGTTCCCAGGCGCCCGACATCTACGATCTTCATGGCCTTACCCGGCAGCTTCGCCATCACGGCACGAAGCATGAGCTGCTCGTCGGCATTGGGGCCACACCAGACGAAGAAGTTGCCCTCTGCACCGAAGAGTTGATCGAGAACCGGTAGTCCGATTCCATCAACGATTTCATCGAAGGCAACGTCGGCGCCAATCGTCGTGAAGAGCATCTTGATCCATTTGCGACGTTCGGCAAGGCCGTCAGCCGTATCCAAGCGCAGCAACGGACCCATCGAGAGGTTGTCATCCAGCGGCACTACACGCTGAACTGCCTCGGCCGAAACCACGGCCGAAACCGTTCCAGCGGCGGAACCCCCGAGAACAAGATGGATCGTTTCACGTTTCATGGCGTTAGGCCCAAAGAACACATTGATCGAAATGCATAGCACGGAAGGGTGAGATTTGACAGAAAGCGCGATGCCATTCTTGCAGGCTCATGGCCAAGACCAATAAATGCCAAGTGCGCAAGTCGGCTTACACTTGCACCAGAAAAGACCCTTGCGTCAGAGGCAGGCAGTCCGGCCCGCAAGTCCGTTGACTTGTCATCCGGTCTCTGCGAGCAATACCTGACTATCATAACAACTCTTTGAGTGTGGAGCACGCATATGGGACTTGAGGCTTTGCTCGTCGCGCTGATCATCGGCGCCGTGGCGGGATGGATTGCGGGCTTCGTTGTAAAGGGCGGCGGGTTCGGGCTCGTGGGTGACATCGTCGTGGGTGTGGTGGGTGCCCTCGTTGCGGGATGGCTGTTTCCCAAGCTCGGCATCAGTCTTGGCGAAGGTATCGTTGGAGCGATCATTTCTGCCGCGATCGGTGCAATCATCGTGCTTGTTCTCATCAAGGTCGTGAAGCGAGCTTGATCGAGGACCCTGATCGTTCGCGCGAGCAATCCGGATCTATCGCCACTGGCACGCCGCGATTGAGCGCCCCAAGCGCACGGTGTGAATGCATGCGAAGTTGCGAGAGGGAATAGCCGGGAGATAAAAGGTATGCCTGGATTGTCCAAGATTGCCATCCTTGGTATCGTCGTACTCTCGACAGGTATGCTGTTTGCCGTTATCGAGAAAGTATTTTATGGCAATCGGTTAGACGCGAATAACGTTCTGCAGGAGAGCCTGTTTCTACCTCTGTCAATATTGTTCATCCTCGCTGGAGCGGGCATAATTGTCTTTGCGGCTTTACGCTTTGCATGGTTGCGAATAAAGCACCTACTCGAATAGGCCCCGAGATACTGTCGATTTCCTTGCGCCTCTGACTGGTCGTCCACAGTTCTCGTCTATCGTTCATGCTGGCGGCGCCCTCAGGGGATCAATGGAACGCTTCGGAAAGAGGAGATGCTTCGGGATCCTGGTTGTTTGACGAATATCTCCAGTAGCGCCGGTTTGTGGGAGTACGCCGAGGCCACTTGCGAGAATCGAGCAGGCTTTGCATCCATGCTTCTTGACCAGAACGGGACGGATACGCGCCGATGCCGCCCCGGTCTTCACGCAAGGTCTTATGGCCAAGGCACGGACGGTCGACAGTGTGGCTAGGTTTATCCCATTCGTGAGGTGCGTGTTCTCCAGATTGACGCCTCTGGTTTTGAGATTGGAGAAGGGCGTGTCCATGGTCCATCTCTGCCGATAGGCGGCGAGGGCCGACAAAATTTGATCAAATACAACGATTGAGGGACAACGAAAATGAAGGCATCTGCAGTCTCCGGCGTGGCAGCTCTAGGTCTGCTGTTGAGTGGGGTTTCTGCTCTGGCGCAGCCCGGTCCGACCTTCGATTGCAGCAAGGCGGAACACGAAGTCGAAGCCCTGATCTGTAAGGACGATGAGTTGGTGGCAAAGGACCGCAAGTTGGCCGTGGTCTACAGCCAAGCCATCGCCGCGATGGAAAAAATCGATACCGGAGGACAGGAAGCCATCCGGGAACTGAGAACGACGCAACGCGGCTGGATCGGCGGCCGTAACGATTGCTGGAAGGCGGCCGACAAGCGTCAGTGCACTATCGACAGCTACGACCGGCGCACCGCCTTTCTTCAGGCGCGCTACTTCCTCCTTGAGGGTTCAACACCGGTCTACTTCTCGTGCAGCGACAACTCGCAGATCGTGGCGACCTTCATTCCGACTGATCCACCATCGGTGCGACTTGAGCGCGGTGACAACCTGGAAGTCGGCGTTCTTTCGCGCACGGGATCGGGCTCGCGTTACGACGCGGACTTCGGCATCTATTTCTGGACCAAGGGAGAGGAGGCGAAGGTGGCCTGGCCGCAGGAAAACGAATTCGATTGCGCCGTAAGCAAGTGAAGACGGCCTGCAGGATCGCGACTGGGTTCCATGCATTGCTGTGCGGTGCTGCGCTGCTCATGGTCCCGCTCAACGCGGAGGGCATGGCCGGAGAGCCGGACCCGCTTGGCCGGCATTTTTGCCATATTGACGGCGACACCATGGATCTTGCTGGCGGACCCGATAATAAGCAATACCTCAGTTGAGTGGAACATGTTCGTGGCCAGCGCCTGCATGGCCTTCAATGCCGTGATACTATGGTCTATATGCAATTGGATTTCCGGCAAGTCAGCCAGGTGACGGGCTGAATTTATTCTAAAACGCCGCGATCTCGCCCACCTGGAAGCCAGTCAGCAAGGCTCACCATGAATATGGCTCGTGTCAACGCCGGAGTAAAACCAGCCACGAGGCGTCACAAAAAACGGCTACCTCGCCCGTAGAAAAGAGCACTGGCAAGAGGGGCCGCGACCAGTCAGCCGCTCCCACAAGGAGACTGGTGGTTGATTGGCCGTTGTGTCCCGTGAGGCCAGTGCGACGGCATGAAGGCGGAAAGAACTTACCCGATTCCGGAAACGACTTTCCGCGCAGTTGTGGTAATGATCTCCGCAGGGGCCCGGACCCATGAAGCGCGGGGACCGTGGGAGACGCCGCACTGTGGGGCGGATCGAGCGTGGTGATGGGAATGGCGGCGAACCCGTTCGGAGCCCGCGCGTCACTCTTGAGGTAGAGGCTCCACCTGTGGCGCATAGGCGGCGTGCAGGGCGATGAAGGGCTGCACCGTCGAGATGTTCGAGAGCCAGAGACGCTCGCTATGATTCACCTCGATCCAGCCGTGGTCGCCTTACCACTGGATGGCGCGCCAGTTGGGATCGTGACCCGGAAGGTCGAACCCGTGCCGGGCGATCCGGTCCACAACGATGATGCCGTCTTCGAACACGATGCTGACTTCCATAGCGGCAGTTCCCTCAGGTCTTGCCGCATGATGTTGAGGCAGAAACGCTTCTATGATGCCTTTGGCCGTTAGGCTGCGATCTGCCAGCTCAAGATGGAAGCGGTACATGCTTTCCGTATAGTCGCACAGCGTCCCGCGATCTGATCCCTCCGGCCCCTCGGGAGTTTCCATCACGATGCCCACTCTTCATCAATCACCGAATGCCAACATGCTCACGCAACTTTTAATGTTACGACACAGGCCTACAGTTCAATTGCACTTTTTGTACTGGTAGTCGCCGAACTCAAGCCAGTCCTTGTCTCCGTCGCGGAAGACCAGAAACTCTGACCTGTCCTCTCCGAGCAGAGCGACCACAAAGCCTTTCGGCGGTTGCTGGTTGCTGCCAAAATAACTGTAGGCGGTCATGGCCCGAATGGTCTTGCCATTGACGGTAACCTGGGCGTCCCACTGGTCTTGTGGGTTCTTGATGATCAAATACTCGATCTGGCGCTTCACCGCTCCGCCACCGCAATAGACTACGCCCGCTGGCGCTTCCATCGACGCAGAAGCCTTCGAACTGCTCGCCCCACAGGCAGTGCGCAGAGCCTTGATGGCTGCGCCAGATCCCCTCAGGTCAAAAATGCCGTAGCTGATATCCTGATCGACCTCGGATAGATTCAGTACCGCGTTCTTCCCGATCTGGTCGAGAACGAAGTCATAGTCGGCTCTGTCTGAAAGGATGATCTCTACTGGGAAGTTATCGACGATTTGGATGATGGAGTTTAAAGTACCCGCCTGGAATGCTCCGACTTCTGTTGAACCGTTCTTCATGAACCGAATCGAAAGCCCCTTCTTTTTCTCGATGTCCTGAGCATCTTCAAAACTGGCCGGCGCAAACCGGATTCGATCGCACTGCAGCTCAAGGGTCATATTCCGTGACTGAACAGAGGCGTTTGGTGTTGGGGAGCCGCTGAAATTCCACTCGGCGCGAGCCGGCAACGCCCCAAGAAGCCACTGAAGTGAAGTTGCTGCGATGAGGACGAGAGCAGGTTTCATCAGATTACCCTCCTGTGACATGAAAACTCTACCAATCTCAGACGGTTCCGGTAGTGGACAGACAATTCCTTGGTAAGGTTGATTACCATATCTGCTCAGGCGAGATTATTCCGTGGTGCGGGATCGGATGGCCTGAAGCGCGCAGTCGGACCTCGAGCCATGAGACCAATGCCTCTGCGTCGGCAAGCGCCTCGAGGAGCCTCGATCGGCTGTGTTCGGTCATGAGTCGCGCCGCGAGGCTCTCCTCGCCCGCTTCCAGAAGTACCGCGGCACTTCTCGTGACGAGAGGCAGTTCGTTGGCCAAGCGTGCTTCCACGCGGCGCCAGTGCCCCGACACCTCGCGCAACGCTTCCTCATGTTGCATGAAGGTCAAATGCATGAGGCGCTTGTAGATCTGGCAGGCCGAGCGCGATACTTCTGCCGACTGCGGCACCGCGGAGACTGAATCCGGTCGGGCGCTACTCGCTCTGGTATCGAGGAATCGCCCGCTCTCTCCTGCTGTCAGGTATCTGTGGGGTCCAAACTCGGGAGGAATCCCCAACTGGCCGATGAAGATTGGCGCCAACGGCGCCGTGACAGGACCAACGGGCGCATGCCACATGACGCGCAATGCACTCTGATCGATGTCAAGGAGAGGCACAACCTGGCCATAACCGGCGGTGTCACCCGTGAATTTCTCAGTGCTGATCGCCCAGAACAGGTCGCGCAGGCCAATCTTTCCCGACCGCCGCGCGCGGCCTCGCAGTTCCTCCTCCATCCAGGCAACGCCTTTCCACCGCCCTTTCCCGTCGCCATACACGCGGTTGACGTTGAATGGGCCTGAGTCCGGCCGGTACCAACCGTGATCGACGGCGACCTTAATGAAGTTCTCGGAGTATTTGATGTCATCGGAGGGCGCGAGCGGTACATCTTCGATGTATCCTGGGCGGGAGACCCGGATGCTGTCCGGGCCAAGCCGCTCGGCAACCCAAAGCCCGAGTCCGCCGGAGAACTCGATAATGACCCAGGCTTCATCGGGATCGGCAATCATGTGGGAGTTACCGCCATAACATGCGTAACCATGCCTGGCGATCAGATCTGCAATGATGTCCACCCCCTCTCGCGCCGTTCGCGCACGCTCGAGCACGATGCGCGCGAGATCGGAGTAGTTGGGGCCCGTCTGGTCTTTGGGCGTCATGGCGACCAGTTCGGGTCGCGACGGTGACCAAACGTCACGTACGGCCACGCCGAACTCGTTCAGTCCACCATTTGTAAGAGGGCTCGGCAGGCCACGAAAAAAGCTGTAACTGACGCGCAGATGCCGGGCGGTTTCGGCGACTTGAGGGATTTCGCACCGGCGACCAGGGAGGTCAGCCTGCGCAGTCACGCCCACAGTGATGCTATCGCCCTGTCGATGCGACATGCGCGGGACAAGTTCGAGCCAGTGGCTGGAGGGTTCGTCACCATAGCCAGCCATCAGAGCCGTGTTGTTCTCGGCGAGTTTCTTTCCGACATAGATGGCGTAGCTCAATAGAAATACTCTCGCTCAAACCTCGGTTGGCTCCAGTGCCAGTTCCCGCCGGCATCTGTTGCATCTGTCAGATCATTCGCATTCCGCTAGTCGGCAAACCACCAACGTTCGACCGCACGGTAGCTGTCGAAAGCTCCTCCCGTCGAGAGTGGACCGTGTGCGAGGCTCTTGCTCAATGCCATGACGTACTCTGCAAAGGCAAAGACCAAGGCGCCGCCGTCGTCACGAACAATCTGTTGCATCTCGGCATACATCCCCCGGCGCTTGTCGGGGTCGAGTTCCGCCAGGACGGCCATGCGGAGCGACTCGAACTTCGCTTCGGTCCAGTAGGTATCGTTCCAAGCAGCACCTGGGGCATAGCCGATAGCGAACATTTCACCTTCCGTGGGGTATCCTCCCCAATAGCAAGCGCAGAAAGGCTTTTTCAGCCAGACGTTGTCCCAGTAGGCGTCATTAGGCTCGCGGACAACATTGATTTCGATCCCAGCCTTGCGTGCATGCTGGGCGTAGAGGGTGGCCGCATCCGTCGCGCCGGAAAAGGCGGCCTCTGCCGTGCTCAGGTCGACCTTGAGGTTTTCCATGCCGGCCTTCTTGAGATGGAACCTTGCCCGGTCGGGATCATAGGTGCGCTGCTCAAGGTCCTTCGCCCAGTAGCGATATGACGGGCCGATCGGGGTGTCGTTCCCCAGCGACCCAAAGCCGTAGAGGATCTTATCCAAGATCTCTTCACGATCGATCGCGTATTTCAGCGCCAGCCTGACATTGACGTCGTTGAAAGGTGCGACATCCGTTCGCATCGGGAATGTGTAGTGGAGCGGGCCTGCAACGCGCTCCAGCACAATCGACTGCTGCGCTGCGAGCAGATTCGAGGTCTTGAGGTCAACCTCGTCTATCGCATGTGCGTCGCCGCTGAGCAAAGCACTCGTCCTGGCGGTCGAATCCTGGATGCACAGGAGTTCGGCTTCTGCAAAAAATGCCCGATCGTCCCGATAATAGTTGGGGTTCCTGACGAGGCGCGCGCGTATGCCGGGCTCGAACTCCTTCAGAATGTAACCGCCTGTCCCATTTCGCGAAGACCAATCCATCTTTTCGCCGTCTGCCGGGAACATGGCAAAGGCCGGAATGTTGAGAATCGCAGGCAGGTCGGCATTGGGATTCTTCAGCGTTATCCGAAGCTCGTGCTCGCCTGGAGCTTCAACCGTGTCGAATTGCTCCGTAATCGGCTTCACATACGACTTTGATTCAGACGAGCGGTGATGATTAAGCGATGCGACAGCGTCCGACGCCTTGAACGTCCGTCCATCGTGAAACGTCACGCCTCTCCGGAGCTTGAGCTGCCAAACTTTCGCGTCATTGCTGTCCCAGCTCTCTGCCAGGGCTGGCCCTACGGTTCCATCTGGCAGAACCTCGGTCAGGGTGTTGGCGAACGCCAGACCGAGCAGTACCTGGTAACCGTTGGTGCCAAGAGCAGGATCCGTGGTGTCGGTCGTTGAACCATGTCGGGAAGCGAGCTTGAGGGAGCCGCCGCGAACGGGCTGGGCGGCCGCTGGCGAGTGCCCCAGCAGTGGCATTGTTCCCAGCGCCAGCGACAGCTTGAGAGCGTCGCGTCGGCTTGCTTTCGGGCTAAGAAGCCCAAAACTGCTTGTCCCTTGAACCATTTAATCCTCCTGTAGAGCCGAACGTGTTTCCGATTGGCCGCTTGACCGATGGGCCGGGAGGAATGTAACAAGTCAACTTGCGATGAAAAGGCAACGAGATGCAGCGAATTTGAGCGAGTTGCAGCTAGAGGCATCCGGCTCCGTAGCAGATTTTGCCAATAATCTTAGCGCGGTAGCCTCTGGTTTTCGTTCTGTTGCCGAGCTATGTCGCATGCTTGGCTTCAACCGCCAGCAGTTCAATCGCTATCTGACCGGAGAGGCGCGGCCGTCGCGCCATAATCTTCGCAGAATATCCGAGGGCTTGGATATCTCCGCCCGCGACCTCTTGGGGCCACACGACGCGTTTATCACCAAGCATGTTGACCGCCAGCTCGAGCAAAGGGGTTGGCAGCTCCTTGACCGGGCATTTCCCGGCGACTTGCGAAAACTGCGGCCACTCATCGGGTACTATCACGGATATTTTTCAGTGCCGGGAACCGGCGACACGCTCGTTCGCTCGCTGGTGCGGCTTCACGAGACCGACGGAAGGATCCTCTCCAAATCGATCGAGCGTCGATCGCTATCCAACGATGCTTCAGG
>Ga0208783_10000826_pt1 | contig 18790 bp, 13 predicted proteins | sample DEB19_08_DNA_2_FD_184529 | JGI IMG/M metagenome (GOLD analysis project Ga0208783, IMG submission 184529) | Aqueous microbial communities from the Delaware River and Bay under freshwater to marine salinity gradient to study organic matter... | ecosystem: Environmental > Aquatic > Marine >...
CCGCGAAGTCCTCGTTGAGGGCGAGGATGCGCTTGACGCCCTCGTTGGGCCCGGGACCGTGACCCGGCCAGACCGGGTGGCCGTTGTAGATCGTGTGCTCGACCACGACGTAGGAGCCGACCGGCACCAGGTCGCGGTAGGCCTCGAACTCGCCTCGGGCGCGCATATGGGTCATGGGCTGCGAACCGAGGATGAGCACGGCGCGCCCTGCGGCGCCGACCAGGTCGTGGACCCGCGCCACGAGTTCGGCGTCCTGCGACGGTCCCTCGACGTACGTGATCCGGGGGTGCTGGGGTCGGCCCGCATCGGCCCGGGGGTCGATCGAGCACACCCGTCCGTGGCCGAGAAGCTCGCAGATCGACGCGAGGAAGAGGGCCCGACCGCCGGTCCCGGTACCGGTCTCGACGATCCAGTCGGGCCGGACCCGGGCGACGATCTCCTGGTACGCGAAGAGGTCGGTCGGGGCGCGCGGCACTCGTTCGCCCAGCCAGGTCGTGTCGCGCCAGGCGAGGCTGTGCCAGTAGGCGTCGACGAAGCCCTCGCGCAACTCGTCGGGAATCGGTCGGCCCCGATCGGGGATGCCCTCGGGTCCGTGGTTGACCCGACCCTGGACGAACGCTTCGGCGGTCATCCGCCGGGCCCGGGTGCGGGCGGCGGCGGGGAACATCGTGCCGACGAAGTGGATCGTGCGACCCGGTCCCCGGAACGACCGACCGTGGAGGTCGCGGAACTGTTCGGCGTAGGCGACGATCGTCTCGCGCCGTTCGGAGGGGTCGGCGACATTCGTGGTCGTGCCCCCGTGCACCTGGTGGAAGGAGCCCTCGCCGAGGATCGTCACTATGCGGGCGTCGCTCGCGGCGCCCATGCGCTCGTAGAACTCGAGGTTCGCGTAGCCGCCGCCGGCGACCGAGAAGCGCTCGTCGAAGCCTCCGTAGCGCTCGAGGAGTTCGCGGGGCACGAAGATGCAGTTGCTCTCCCACAGCCCGTCGAGCCAATCGCGGTCGCCGATGAAGTGGCCGATGTCGAACAGGCGGTAGCCGTCACGCGGCCATTCGATCCGGCGGAAGAGTTCGTCCTCGGCGGCCTGGTCGTAACCGGCGAGCATGGCGTCGGGTTGCTGGCCGGGGCCGACGTACCACTGCTGGGTGACCACGACCGCGGGCGCGTAGGTGCGCAACCCGGCGAGGCCGTGGTGGAGAACCCCGGGGGTCAGGACGTGGGCCCCGTCGATCATGAAGGCCACCGCCCGACCCCGGCCGAGGGCCATGCCCGCGTTGAGCGCGGGCACCGGTGACGGTGTGGCGGCGGCACCGAGGTCGAGATAGCGGAACTCGGGGCCGAAGCCGCGGACGAAGTCGTCGCCCAGGCGCTGCTCCGGAGCCGAGCCGTTCTCGACGACGATCACCTCGTAGTCGACTCCGTCGAGGTCGCGCTGGTAGGCGCGCGAGAGCGAGCGGAGCGTGCGCTCGGCTTCGCGGCGCATGTTGTAGAAGACGACCACGACCGAGAGGTCGCACTCGCCGGTGGGGACGGGAATCGGAATGGGTGCCGCTCGGCCGGTGGCGGTGGCCGGCGCGGGCGCCGCCCCGCGCGCCGGTCGGGTCTTGCGCCAACCGGCGGCGATGCCGTCGATCTCCTCGAGCGGGTCGTCGATACCCCGCCGCGACCGGAAGCGGGCGACGGCCGCGGCGCGTTCGGGATCGGTGTGCTCGTCGACGATCACCGTGCCGCCGAACGCGACCTTGTGGTAGAGCGCGTCGAGCGCGGGCTCGATGTCGGCGGGGTCGCCGGGGCCGAAGCGGAGTACGGCGATGCGCTCGATCGGCGCGTCGGGCAACGTCTCCGCGGCCGTGCCCTGGAGGAAGCGCACCTGCTCGTCGAGCAGGCCGAAGCGGGCGAAGGCGTCACGCGCGGCGTTGAGGTCGGCCCAGACGGCGAGTGGGTCGTCGGGCCGGTCGTTGACGAGGAAGCGGTCGGCGACCCACACGCGGCGCCCGGGCAACTCGTGGGCGTCGAGGAAACCGCGCATGAAGATGGCGCCGCCGGCTCGACCGGCGCCGACCTCCACGAGGTCGCCCGGCACCTGCTCGCGGCGGACCCGCTCGAGGCAGGCACGGAGGTGGTCGAGCCGAGCGCGGCCCATCGCCGTGTAGGGCAGCATCTGCCCGGTGCGGTCGGTTCCGGGCTGCGTGCCCGCGCGGCGGGCGGTCACCAGGCGGTCCCACGAGAGCATCACGTGGGCGGGGTCGGCCAGGTTGTCGGGGCTCGGCCGGTGCCCCTGCGCCGCGCACTCGGCCAGGTAGAGGATCCGCTGCTCGTGGTCGAGGTAGATCTCGTCGAGGAGCGCCGCGGCCAGCAGGTCGAGGTAGCGCTCGGTGCTGCGCACCCGGAACTCGCGACTCGGGTAGTAGTCGTTGTGCTGGAACAGGATTGCCGAGAGGCGGGTCGACTCCCCGATGGCGATGAGGATGTCCTTGCCCTCGGCGCTCTCCAGCCGGTCGAGCAGGCGAGCGACCTCGGGGTGCGCGGCGAGGCGGCGCTCCTCGACGGCGATCGCGAGCCCGTAGTAGACGGGCAGCACGACCAGCCGGACCGGCTCGGGGTGTTCGGCGAGGAAGTCCTCGAGCGCCGTCATCACACCGTTGCGGGGGCCACCCTCGGTGAGCGCGTTGTCGTGCAGGGGGTTGATGCCGCCCGCGTCGAGCAGCCCGGGCTCCCCGGGACGGAGGCCCCTGCGGGCGAAGGGCTGACGGAACTCCTCGGGGATGCGCTCGGCGGCGTAGTAGAGGTCGCGGCGTCCGTAGGGCCAGCCGACGTCGTGCAGCACGAGCACGGGCAGGTGGGCGTCGGCGGCGGCGGCCGTCGCCGCGAGCATCTTCAACTCGTTATAGACGGTGTACCAATTGTGGTCGCCGTCGACGAGCGCGACGTCTACGGGCGGGAGGCCGGGCAGGACGTTGTGACTGAGGTCGCGGTGGAAGATGTAGCGCCCCGGGAACGCGGCCTCGTGCTCGGCCGGATCGAACTCCGGTACCGGGTCGATGACGTGCAACTCGGTGTCGGGGCCGAGCCGCTCGAGCATCAGCACCGTCGTCTCGCCCCGCAACGCCCCGATCTCGACGATGCGGCGAGCGCGGGCCGCCTGCAGCAGCGGCCACACGACCGGATCCCAGAAGGGGTACATGCGCTATTCCACTACTGAGGGCGCGGACGGGGGGTGGGTCGCTCAGGCCCCGGAGGGACCGGGTACGACGACGAGGGTCTGGGCGGCGACCCCACCCTTGCCCCGTAGGCCGAAGACCACGACCCGCTTACCGGGGGTGACGTCGGCGATGGTGCCCGAGCGGGCCAGCAGGAAGTCGGCGCCGACCGTGGAGAAGACGATCGGCTTGCCTGCGAGACCCGCCGCCGTGATCGATCCCGCCTTCACCGCGGAGACGGGCGATCCGACCTTCGCTGCGGCCGGGGCGACGATGACCCGCGAGGCCTGGCCCGGCCGAGAGGTGATCACCATGATGCGGCTCCCCACCTTGACCGCGGTGGGCGTCGCCCGGGTCGTCGTGAAGACCTTGGCCTTCGGTCCGACCCCGACCGTGACCTTCGCCCCGCCGACATCGGTGACCGCCACGAGGCGGCCGTTGACCGAGACCACCGGGCCGAGGACCCGCGCCGGGACGCCCTTCGTCGGTGCGGGCCCCGATCCGCCGGGCTTCACCGGTGCGGCGGTCTTCGAGTCGCCGCCGACCTGGGTGCCGATCCCGAAGCCGATGACGCCCGAGATGAGAGCGATGAGCGCGACGGCGCCCACGACCACGGCCATCGATGCGTCGGCCAGGCGCTGCTGGAAGCTCGGCTGTTCGTGCTCGGCGTCGTAGGCGTCGAGGTCGTCGAGATCGTCGAGGAACCCGCTGTCGTCGGGCGAGCCGGAGGGTTCGGTCGGTTCGGCCATCGGTTCTCCCTGGACGGCGGCGGTGGGCGGAGTGTACGGCACGCGCCGATCGGGGCTCCCGCGGCCGGGGCTACCCTCCGTCGCGATGGCCGGTGCGTCCTCCTCGTCCGCCCGGGGGATGCGGATCGGCATCATCGAGCCCCACCTGCGCTGCTTCGGCGGTATCCGCCGGATGATCGAGTTCGCGAATCGCCTCGTCGCGCGCGGGCATCGGGTCACCTTCTACCTCCCCGACGGCGAACCCCTCGGCTGCGACTGGATGCGTTGCGATGCGGCGGTCCGGCCGATCGGGGTCGGAGCGGGCGACGAACTCGACGTCGTGGTCTTCAACCACGAGCCGCAGTGGTACATCCTCGATCGATTCCCGCGCGCCCGCCGACGCGTCTTCTACGCGCTGCACGACGGGCACTGCTACGGCAAGGAGGGCTCCTGGGAGAGCATCCACGCGGCCGTCGACCTCCGGCTCGCGAACAGCGGGTGGACCGCGGATCGGATCGAGGCGTACACCGGTCATCGTCCGCTCGTGCAACTCGGGGGAGTCAACCGGGAGGTCTTCCGGCCGGTGGTCGGTTCCCGCTCCCGGCCGATGCTCTGCTCGGGTGAGCGGCAGCGGGCGTGGAAGGGCACCGCCACGATCGTCGAGGCGGCGCGGATCGCGGGCGTCCCCTACCGCGCCTACGCGGGCCGCGGCCTGTCGCAGGACGCGCTCGGGCGCGAGTACGCGAGCGCCCGGGTCTTCGTGGTCGGCAGTTGGTTCGAGGGTTTCTGCCAGCCGGGGCTCGAAGCCCTCGCCTGCGGGACGCCGCTCGTGACGACCGACAACGGTGGCTGCCGCGAGTACGCGATCGACGGGGAGACGGCGCTCGTCGTCGCGCCTCGCGATCCGGAGGCGATGGCGGCTGCGATCCGCCGCATTCTCGACGAGCCGACCCTCGCCCGCGATCTGTCGGCCAACGGTCTCGACCTCGTGGCGCGTGACTTCGACTGGGAGCGTCGCACCGACGAGCTGGCGGCCGTGCTCGACGGGCTGGTGTCCGCGCCGCCCGCACCGCCCCCGGTCCGTCCGCCGACTCCGGACGAGCCGCGCCTGAGCGTGGCGGTCGTCGCGTCGTCCGACCTGCTCGGAACCCAGCGCATCGTCGATTCGGTGCGCTGGGGTACCGACCTTCCCTACGAACTGATCGTGGCCGATCCCGGTACCGACCCCGAGGTGAGTGCCTACGTCACGGCGGCGGCCGATCGGGTCGTCGACGGCAGGGGAGGACCCGTCGCGGCCCGCAACGCGGCGCTGGCGGCGGCGCGGGCTCCGTACCTCGCCTGTTGTCGCCCCGGGGCGGCGGTCCCCGAGGGCTGGGCCGGACGCCTCGTGAGTGCGATGGCCGAGGTGCCCGACGCGGTCGCCGGGGTTCCTCGGGCGGTGCCCTTCGCCCGGGTCGAGGCGACGACGCCGGGACCACCCGAGGTGCTCGGCCCCTTCGCTCCCGTGCCCGCGACGCCCGTGCGGGTATTCGTGAGCGACACGGTTCGTGCGCTCGGCGGATGGGACGAGGCGTTCACCGCCGACGCAGCCGCCGATACCGATCTGCTGGCCCGGGCCGGGGCCAACGGCCTGGGCACGGTCGTGCACGGCGGAGTCGTCGTCGGTGAGCGGTGGAGGCGGCGACGACGGGGCGAGTCGCGCCTCCCGTTCGGAGCGGCCGACCGCGAGACCCTCGCCGTTCGCTGGGGGGAGTCGGCGTCGGTGCCGCGGTTGCCCGCGGTCGACGGGGACCGTCACGCCGAGCTCTCGCGGCGCGGGCGGGCGGCCGTGGCGCGGATGGTGGACGATCTCCGCGTCGCCGAGGCGCGGGAGCAGCGCGAGCGATCGCTCCTCGGCCGCGACGGTCCGATCATCGGGGCATCGCGCGAGTGGGTACACGACCGGTGGCGCGTCGTGCGGCCGCGACTCCCCGTCGGGCTCGTCGACCGCATCGGCGCGGCGCGCCGACGCTTCTCCCCCTGATCGCGCGGCGGGGCCGGGTACTGTGCGCGGCGTGGGGGAGCCTGCAGACGACGCCGGTGGGGACGGCGAGTCCGAGATCGACCGGCTCCGTCGCCATCTGCGAGCGCTCGCGGCGGTCAACCGTCAACTCTTCGCCCAACTCGAGGGCACCGGCGGTCGGGCGGTCGCGGCGGCACCCGACGGTGATCTGCTCGCCGAGGAGCAGGTCCGTATGCCGGTGGTCGCGATCCGGCGGCTCGGTCCGGCGACCGAGATGGTGGAGCAACTGGCGGCGGGATCGGGCGGTTCGCCTCCCTTCCTCGTCCGCAGCGCTTCACTCGGCGGGTGGGTCGTCGAGGGCCGGAGTCGGCGGGTCGTGAAGGCCCGAATCCTCTACGACGCATTGGCGGGGGTGCTGGAGGAGCGAACGCTCCCCGACGCCGAGATCTCCCGACTCGCGGAGGCAGCGCCGGTCGAGGTGCTCGAGGGTCCGTCGGGTCCGGCCTTCGTGGTGGTCGGCGGACGCTCGTACCCGTTACGGGGCCTGCCGCTTCCGTACCCGGTCACTCACGATCAGATGGCCCGTTTCCCCAAGGGTCCCGAGATCCGGGTGCGCGGCGCCACCCCCGTCGTCACGGGCCTGCGCGGTGTCGCGGGTCGCGTGCGTCGGTCCCTGCGGCGCCGGTGATACGGCGGCGCACGCGTTCCGGCGACCGTTAGCCTCGCACTCGGTGGGAGTCTTCGTCGTCGGGATGCACCGGTCGGGCACGTCGGCCGTCGCCGCAGCCCTGCGCGACCTCGGTCTCGAGGCCGGAGCGGAGAGCGGCCTGATGGCCGCCGATGCCGCCAACCCCGAGGGCTACCTCGAGGTGCGCGCGATCGCCGACCTCGACGACGAGATTCTGGCGATCCTCGGTGGCCGCTGGGACGCGCCGCCGCAACTCGTCGAGGGCTGGGCGAACGATCCCGCCCTCACCCCGTGGGTCCGCAAAGCGATGACGACCCGGGCGGCGCTTCTACCCGGTGATCACTGGTTGCTCAAGGATCCGCGGGTCTCCCTGCTGCTCCCGCTCTGGCGTCGAGCGGTGCTCGACCGCTGCGTCGGCGTTCTCGTGGTCCGGCATCCGATGGAGACGGCGTGGTCGGTGGCGTTGCGCAACGGCATCCCGACGATGACCGGGCTGGCGCTGTGGGCGGCCTACAACCGGGCCGCGCTCGTCGGCCTCGCCGGCCTCCCCGTCTACGTCTGCGACTACGACCGGCTCGTGACCGATCCGGCCGCCACGATCGGCGACCTGGCGTCGGCGCTGGCGGCGTGGGGGGAGATCGTGCCCGATGCCGAGGCCGTGGCCCGGGCCGCTTCCGGGATCCGACCCGACCTCCGCCGGAGCACCTGGCGTCGCGATACTGCCGACGCGCTCGAGCGTCCGGCCGAGGTCGACCGGCTCGTCGCGATGCTCGCCGGTCTCGGCGGGCGGCACGACGTGTTCGCGCCGCCCACGATCGCGGCGGCACCCTGGGAGGACGCGCTCATCAGCGAGCGCCGGTTCGGTATCGACGAGGCGCGGCGCGTCCGGGCGGAGCGCGACGCGCTCGCCTCGGAGCGCGACGCAGCCACGGCCGAACGCGAGGCGCTGGCCGCCGAGCGGACCGCGCTCGTCGCGGAGCGGCGGGAACTGGTCTCCGAGATCGCGGCGGTCAGGCAGACGGAACGCGAGCGCGAGTCGCAGATGGACGCGACGCGGGCGGAGGCCGAGCGGCTGGTTGCCGCGAACGACGCCGCGCTCGCTGCGCTCGAGGCCGAGCGCGAACGCGGGCGCGCGACCCGAGCGGAGTTGCGCCGATCCGAGGCCCGGTGGCAGAGGCTTCGGCAACGGCTCCCGGTCCGGATCCTCCGTTCGGTCCGCAGGAGCCTCCGGCCGCCTTCCCGTCGCGCTTCCTGAGGGTTACCCTTCACGACGCTCGTCCCGTCGCCCCGGGATGAACCGACCTCATGACCGACCGCCTGCCGCCGAAGCCCGACTTCGTCATCCTCGGTGCCCAGAAGAGCGCGACTCGTTGGCTGCGCGTCAACCTCGGTCGTCATCCCGAGATCTTCACCGTGGCCCGCGAACTCCACTACTGGAACGGGGGCGACGCCGCCGGTGTGCTGAGACCGATGACGTGGTACCGGCGGCAGTTCACGGGTTGGGAGGGAGAAGCCTTCGTCGGTGAGGCCACCCCGGGCTACATGATCTGGCGCCACACCCCGGCGCGTACGGCGTTGCGGATGCGTATCGGTATCCCCCGGGCTCGGCTGCTCGCACTCCTGCGCAACCCCATCGATCGCGCCCAGTCGGCGCTCAACCACCACGCCCGCCGTAACCGGATACCGCCGGGTGCCCGCCTCGTCGATGTCCTGCGCGAACGGCGCCCCGTGACCGAGGATCGCCTCTGCCTCGTCACGGGAGGCTGGTACGAGCGGAGCCTGCATCCGTTCCGGCAGGGATTCGGTGATCAGCTCCTCGTGCTTCTGCACGACGAGATCGCGTCGGAGCCGGTGCGGGTCTACGAGACGGCAGTGGCGCACATCGGGGCCGGGTCCGGCTTCGTACCCGACACCATCGGCCGGGTGGTCTTCGGCGGGAACCCGAGCGGGGGTGCGACCCGCGACGCGCTCACCCTCGAGGAGCGGATCGAGGTGTGGCAGTACTTCCGGGAGGACGTCGCCCGACTCGAGGAGTTCCTCGATCGCGACCTCGCGATCTGGGATCCGACCCGGTCGCCTCCCGTTCGCACCTCGGCGGCCCTTCCGCCGGTGCCGGTGCCGGTACCCGGCGCCTGAGCATCAGTCGGACGGCCGGTCGGCGTCGAGCCCGTGGCGGTGGAGCGCGTCGAGGAGTTGGTCGGCCCGGTGGGTGAATGTGTGCGCGGCCCGCACGGCGTCGCCACCGCGGGCGGCGCGGGCCCGGGCGGCCTCCGGATCGGCGAGCGCGGCATCGACCGCCGCCCGCAGTCCGACGGGATTCTCGACGGTGACGACGGCATCGCCGAAGAGTTCGCCCAGGCCGGCGACGGGATCGGAGATCACCGGAGTCCCGCACGCCAGAGCATCGAAGATGCGGTTCGACACGAAGCCCCACTCGCGCATCGTGTCCCAGTGGTCGTTGAGGAGTACGCCGGCCGACGCGTAGACGGCGGGCAGGTCGGCGTTGTCGACCCGGTCGGCGACGATCAGCGCCGGGTCCGTGAAGCGCTCCCAGCCCGACCCGTAGATGGCGGGACGGATCCCGGCCGCCGCAGCGTCGGCCACCATGCGACGGTGGACGTCGCGTGACTTCGCGACGATCACCACGTCGTGCGCGTAAGCCGGGTCGGGAGCCTGCGGGCGGAATCGCTCGGCATCGGTGGCCTGGAGCATCACCTCGACCGGGGTGCGCGTGCGCGTCCGCAGGTGCTCGGCGAAGAGCGGTGACGCCACGAGCACGAGGTCGGCGGCGTCGCATTCCGCCGGGGTCACGGCCTCGGGGTGGCTGATCACCCACAACACGTGGCGTTGTCCGGGAGTGCGCGGAACGGCGGCGAGGCCGCGTACGACGACGTGGACGTCGGCGCACCGCGTCGACGGCGCGTCGGCCCGGTCGAACGCCCCGACGCGGGTGGCGTGCCCGCGGGCGCGCAGGGCTCGGGCGAGTGCTTCGGCGAGGTGCCAGTCGCCCCACCGCTCGGCGATTCGGGCCGTGGGGGCGGCGACCGTGATCGCGACCGAGAGCGGTCCGGCGTCGCCCGCCCAGTGCCGCAGTGCGGGGCCGTGCGCGGCGAGGAGTTCGCTCAGGGACCCGTCGGCAGGGGAGAACACGGCATCGGGGTCGGCGGGGTCGGCGACCGGGCGGTGGTCGTAGACGACGGCGTTCGGTACGACGGCGACGCCGTGTCCGGCGGCGGCGAGTCGGCGGCACAGGTCGAGCAGCGCGACGTCGGGGTCGTCGATCCCGGTGAGTCCGCCGGCGGCGAGCAGGGCCGTCCGGTCCACGACCGCATGGGCCCCGGTAACGGCCGCGACGCGTTCGGGCGACCCGCTCGGATCGGGGTCGGTGCCCGCAGCGAGGGCCGTCGCGCCCGGCGTGCCGTCGTCGACGGAGAGGGCCAGGCCCCGGGCTCGCACCGTCGCGTCGCGCGGCGTGGCCGACCGAAACGGCCGGCACGGGTGGACGACCAGGGGTCCGGCGAGCGCGACGCCATCGGTGAGTGCTGCCGCCAACTCCGCGTCTCCGTTCGGGGCCAGCGGCTCGGTGCTGGCGAGGGTAAGGGTCACGAACGGTGTGTCGGCGGCGGCCAGGGCGCGGGCCGCGGCGGCGCCGCCGAGGTCGAGTCGCACGATCGTCGTCGCGGCTGCGGCGCGAACCGACCCGATCCGCTCGAGCGCCGCTCGCAGTCGGGCGCTCCGCTGTCGTGCCGCGGCCCGGTGGGGGAGGGCGCGTGCGGCGAGCGCGGCCCGGCGTCCGGCGTCGCGAAGCCGGGCGGCGCGGGCCCAGCGGTGGCGCGCCGCGGTCGCCGCACGCCGGGCGACGGTGCGCACGCGGTCAGAGGAGTTCGACATCACCGAGGGCGAGGTTCCACTCGGCCCGGGCCGGGGGACGGTCGGGGGCGGCGAGCGCCCGCCAGGTGAGTACCGGTCCGAGGCGCGGCACGGGCACGAACCCGGCGCGGGGCCCCGGTGCGGTGAGGCGGATCAGGTGGTCGGCCCCGGTCGCTCGGCGCACGGCGCGCAGGAGCCCGGCGATCGCGCGGGGGTCGGAGTCGGGGACCAGCACTTCGCAGACGGCGGCCTCGCGGGCGGTGCCGCGGCGACGGACGCGGTAGACGACGAGTCCGTCGGTCGGGTCGTCGGCGAGCGCGATGGCGCGGTAGCCGAGGGGCGGGTGTCCGTACCGCCAGCGGAGGTGGGCCGCCGTGCGTCGGGTCCGCAGACCGGTTGCCGGGCCGAGGCGGGCGAGCAGGGCGTCGAGGCGGGGGTCGGCCAGCAGATCGGGGGCGGCGACCCCGCCCCCGCCGGGAAGCGGTCGCCGCTCGGCGGCGACGCGAGCGCCGAGCAACCGGAACGCGCCGCGGGGTCCCCGTACCCGTACGGCGGCGGGGAGCCGACCGATGGTGTGCCACCCCATCTTCAGGTAGCCGGGGCGGCTCTGGTCGTTGGGGGTGTTGAAGACGAAGTCGACGCCCTCGGCGGTCATCGCGTCGACGGCGGCGAGAGTGAGTTCCCGGAACACGCCGCGGCCCCGGAAGTCGGGGTGGGTCGCGGTGTCGACGGCGCGTACGGCGCGCAGGGTCCGACCGGCGCCGTCCTCGAACTCCCAGCGCAGGAAGGTGCGGTAACCGGCGATGCGGCCGTCGACCTCGGCGACCCACTCGGGTGACGGTCCGAGCGGGTTGGCCCGGTGCTTCCACGCGAAGTACTCGGCGAGCCCCTCGCCCTCGCTCCACCCGAGCGAGGCCGCGAGCAGGTCGAGGACGGCGGGGTGATCGTCGGCGGTGGTCGCGCGTACCACGAGTCCGCCGCTCACCGGTCGACCGCCTCGGCGTACACGGCCTCGACCCGGGCGACGCCGCGCCCGACGTCGAGATCGGCGCGGCGCCCGGCGGCCCGGCCGAGCGCAGCCCGGCGGTCGGGATCCTCGAGCAGAGAGGTGATCGCCGCTGCCAGCGCGGCGGGCCGACCCGGTTCCGTGAGCACTGCGTCCTCACCGTCGGTGACGAGTTCGGAGACACCGCCGGCCGTCGTCGCGACGATCGGGAGGCCCAGAACGAGCGCTTCCATGAGTGCGACGGGGAGGCCCTCGTGGTGCGACGCGAGGCAGAAGACGTCGAAGCCCGCCATCACCGCGGGCGCGTCGTCGCGGTAGCCGAGGAAGGTGAAGCGGTCGCCCAGTCCGAGCGCGTCGCGGCGGGCCGCCAGTTCGTCGGCGAGCGGTCCCTGGCCGACGGCGACGAAGCGGGCGCGGGGCACGCGCGCGATCACCGTCGCCGCCGCCTCGAGGAGGTCGGGATAGCCCTTGGTCGCGCGCAGGTTGGCAACGGTGCCGACGACCAGGTCGTCGGGGCCCGCGCCGAAGGCGGCGCGGGCCGCGGGGCGCTCCGAGCGGCGGGCGGCGGTCGCGGCGACGTCGATGCCGTAGCGCACCACCTCGGTGTCGGCCCGGAGTCGCCGGGGCAGCGACTCCCGCACCGCCTCGGACACGGCGAGGTGGGTCTCGTCGCCCCGGGCGGTCAGGTCGTCGACCAGTCGGGTGATCCGGGCGTGGCTTCCCCACACGTTGTGTTCGGTCGTGATCAGGGCCGGTCGCCGTCGGCGGGGGAGCGTCGCCCGCACGAGGCGGGCCCCGATCGCCGCGATCGGGGAGTGCACGTGCACCACGGCGTAACCGCGGCCGCCCAGGAGGCGGCGCAGGCGCACGAGCCAGCGGAGGTCGCCGGCCGAGCGGGCGGCGAGGCACTCGGTCGGAACACCCGTCGCCTCGAGCGCGGCGCGCAGGGCGTCCTTGGCGGGCAGGAGGTATGCGACCTCGGGGGCGACGTCCGGGCCGCGATGCCGGGCCGAGAGGAGCAGTAGGCGCTCGGCGCCGCCCGCCCCGAGTCCCTTCACGAGCCAGAGCACCCGGATCGGACGCTGCCCGTGGGCCGGAAGACCTGCCTGTTCACGGGACACGCCCGGTAGTATCGTCCACTTCGCAAGTGACCTCGGTGCCGCACGGATGCGGTCCGGGACCGGCCCCGGGTCGGTGCCGCTCCGCCCTCCGGGTGGTGCCGGGGAGCCCGCAGGCTCCGACCGGCTCCTGCGGAACCGAGGCACGGAGAGGGTACGGCGCTGAACCTCGATGACGTCGTCCAGGCCCTGCAACGGCGCTGGCGGCTCGCGGCCGGAATCTTCCTCCTCTTCGTCGTCGGCGTGGGGATCTTCGTCTTCGCGCGCGTGCGCACCCGGCCGCCGGTGCGCTTCCGCAGCGTCGCCACGGTGCAGGTAGCGCAGCCCGAGAAGCAGTCGGACGAGTCGGGCAATCGCAACGGCAACCGGGTCTCGACCACGACGGCCCCCGACATCACCCTCTCCGGTCCGCAGCGTCTGGCCCTGGCCAAGACCACGGTCGCCAAGGCGCTCGGCCCTGCGCCCGGACCCGATGCGCTGAAGACCCGCTTCAACGCCCGGCGCGACAAGGAGCGGGGCACGATCGACCTCGTCGTCACCGCCCCGACGGGCACCCAGGCCCGGGCGGTCGCCGGTCGCTGGGCCGACGCGTTCGTCGCGGCGCATCGGCTCGAGAACACCCAGCAGTTGAAGCAGCAGGAGAAGCGGCTCAGCGATCGGATCAAGGCGTTTCACGACGAACTGCAGGTCGTCGACTACAAGCTGGCGAAGCTCATGCCGATCGTTTACGGCGGCATTCTCCGCTACGACTCACCCGCCGGCACGATGGGCGGACGGGGCGGCGGCCGATTCGATGATGCCGGCCGACCCCCGGTACCCGAGGTCGCGCCGTCGACCTACGCCCTGAACCTCGCCTACGAGCGCCAGCAGTTGCAGAAGGTGATCGGCGAGATGGCCGAGAACCTCGCGGCCCTGCGGGTCGAGGGAGTGCAGCAGACGACCTTCCGGCGTATCGCCCAGACCCCGCCGGCGCGGGTCAGCCACACCCGACCCACGACGATGCCGGCCCTGGTCGCGCTGCTCTTCGGGCTTCTCGTCGCCGTGGGTGCCGCCGTACTCGTCGACCGCTCCGACCGCACGATCCGCGACGCGACCACGGCCGCCGCCGCCTTCTCGGCACCGGTGCTTTCGCGCATCCCGGTCAACGGCGAGGGCGACTTCTCGGTACTCGCGCACCCGTCGTCCATCGCGGCCGATGCCTACCGCGGGCTCGCGGCCACGGCCATCGCGACCGATCGGCTCCCGCGGGCGATCATGGTGAGCACGCCGCACGGCGACACCCACGAGCCCGTGGCCGCCAACTTCGCTGCGGCGCTCTCGCGGCTCGGTCTGCGGGTCGCCCTGGTGGCCACCGGTCCCGAGCAGGCCTGGTACATGAAGCCGTTCTCGCTGCCCCGGGCCGGTGGCGCCGCCCTCCCCGAACTACTCGAGCTGGCGCAGGGCGGTCGCCTCAACGGACACCTGCGCGATCGGCTGGCCACCACCGACAAGGCCCCCAACCTCGTCGTGGTTCCGCCCGCCGACCAGCCGGTGCTCCACCTGCCGATCGACGGTCTCCCGCCGTTGCTGCACGCGCTCGCCGACTCCGGTGTCGATGTCACCGTGATCGCCGGTCCCGCCCTGCTGGAGGACGCCGACGCCACGCTCGTGGCCTGGGCGACGCGGAGCGTGCTGTGGGCGATCGAGCCCGGCGAGATCACCCAGGTGCAGGCGAGGGCGGCCGCGGCGAGGCTGGAACTGGCGGGCGTGACGCCGTTCGGCGTCGTCATGGTCGATCGCAAGCACTCGGTGCTGTGACCCGGGGCCGCCGGGCCCTGAAGGCGGCGGCCCGCTTCGCTGATCGGCTTCGCGTCCACCGTCCGGGTGTTGTCGTTCTCCTCTACCACCGGGTCGGGGCCGACACTGGGTCCGAGGTAGACCTCCCGCCCGCTCTGTTCGACGATCAACTGGCGGCGATCGCGGCGTCGGGACGCGCCTGCACCCTGGCCGAGGCGCTCGATCGATTGGGCGGTGACGGGCCCGCCGACGGCGTCGTCGTCACCTTCGACGACGGCACCGCCGACTTCGTCGATCGGGTGGTGCCCGCGCTCGACCGCCACGGAGTTCCCGCGACCCTCTACCTGGCCACGGGTTTCGTCGGAGCGGGAACCGAACCGGTCTCGGGGGGTCGGGCGCTCTCGTGGTCGGCTCTGGCCGATGCGTGCAGCAGCGGCCTGGTCGATGTCGGCTCGCACACCCATGGCCACCTGCTCCTCGATCGGGCGACTCCGGTGGAGGCCGCCACCGATCTCGATCGGTCGGTCGCCCTCATCGGTGAGCACCTCGGTCGCGTGGCGCTCGACTTCGCGTACCCCAAGGCGATCGCGCCGTCGGCGGCCAACGGGGCGCTCGTGCGCGAGCGGTTCCGGTCGGCCGCGCTGGCCGGCACCCGGGCCAACGTCGCGGGACGGACCGATCCGTACCGGCTCTGCCGCTCACCCGTTCAGGTCTCCGACGGCATGGGGTACTTCGCGGCGAAGGTTGCGGGTGGGATGGCGCTCGAGGACGACCTCCGCCGGGTGCTCAACCGGGTGCGCTACGCGGGGGCGCGTACGTGACCCGACCGCTGGTCGTGCACGTCACGACCACCGACATGAGCCTCGAATTGCTGCTCGGTCCCCAACTCGAGGCTTTCGCCGCCGCCGGCTACGAGGTCGTCGGCTGCTCGGCACCGGGGCCGTACGTCGATGCGTTGACGGCACGAGGGATTCGCCACATTCCCCTCGACCACGCCACCCGGGCGACCGCACCGATCGAGGACTTCCGGGCGCTCGCGGAGCTCGTGCGCACGTTTCGTCGGCTCCGGCCCGCCATCGTCCACACCCACAATCCGAAGCCGGGTGTGTACGGGCGTCTCGCGGCCCGGATCGCGAGGGTTCCGGGCATCGTCAACACCGTGCACGGTCTCTACGCTCAGCCCGGCGACCGATGGCTGCGGAGGGCCGCGGTCTACTCGGCCGAGCGGGTGGCCGGAGCATGCTCGCACGCCGAGCTCGTGCAGAACCCCGAGGACGTCGCAATCCTCCGACGGCTCGGAGTCCCGGAGCGCAAGCTCGTGCTCCTCGGCAACGGGATCGATCTCGTCCGCTTCGATCCGGCCGGGGTCGATCCGGCGGACCGGGCGGCGATGCGTACGGAGCTCGGCGCGGTGGACGCCGACGACGTCGTCGTCGGGTGCGTCGGCCGACTCGTCGCCGAGAAGGGCTACGCCGACGTGTTCGCCGCGGCTCGCGCCGTGAGAGCGCGGGCACCCCACGTACGTTTCGCGGTCGTCGGGGGATCGGATCCGGCCAAGTCCGACGCGCTGTCGCCGTCCGACCTCGACGCCGCGGCGGCAGCGGGGGTGCGCTTCCTGGGCGCGCGCGACGACGTCGTTCGCTGCTACGCGGGTATGGACGTGTACGTCCTCGCCTCCCACCGGGAGGGCTTTCCCCGATCGGCGATGGAGGCATCGGCCATGGGGCTTCCGGTGATCGCCACCGACATTCGCGGGTGTCGGCAGGTGGTGGATCCGGGTGTGACCGGGTTGCTCGTGCCGCCCCGCGACCCGCAGGCGCTCGCGGCAGCGATCCTCGCGATCGCCGAAGACCCCGACCGGCGCGCGGCCATGGGTGCGGCGGGGATGCGCCGGGCGGCCGCGCACTTCGATCAGCAGCGCTGCATCGACACGACCCTCGCCGTCTACCGCCGGGTCCTCGGAGCGGACGCGTGATCATCCGGACGGCTCGCCCCGACGACGCCGCGGCGGTCGCTCGGCTGCACGCCGAGTGCATCCCCGAGGGTTTCCTGGCCTCGCTCGGTCCGCGCTTCCTGCGGCGGCTGTACCGGCGGGCGGTGCGCTCCGGTCGGGTATCCGTGCTCGTCGCGGTGACCGACGACGGGGCCGACGGCGCGGCGGGTGGTGAGGTCGCGGGCTTCGTCGCGATCGCCGATGATGTCCGAGCCTTCTACCGCGAGTTCCTCACCCGTGACTGGTTCCTCGCCCTGCTCGCGGCGATGATCCCGGTTCTCCGCGCGCCCCGGTCGGTGTTCGAGACCTTGCGCTACGGCGGACGGGCCGGTGGGGGAGAGAGCGGCCCGACCGCCGAGATCCTCGCCCTGGCCGTGACGCCGGTGGCCCGCGGACAGGGCACCGGAGCGGCGCTCGCGATCGCGGCACTGGCGGAAGCCCGGCGCCGGGGCTGTCCGCGCGTCCGCGTGCTCACTGCCGTCGGCAACGATGCTGCGGTTCGGGCCTACGAGCGCGCGGGCCTGCGCCGCGCGGGCCGCGACTCGGTACACCGGGGCGTCGAGCAGGACGTGTTGGTGTGGCCCTGATCCTCGCCTTCGCCGTCGCGGTCGTGACGGCGCCCCTCGCGGGGCGACTGGCCCGGCGGGTGGGGCTCGTCGACCGGCCCGGGCCGTTCAAGGTGCACCGACGGCCGGTGCCGTACCTGGGCGGGCTCGCGGTTCTCGCCGCATTGCTCGGACCGGTCGCGGTGAGCCGTCCGGCGGTCCTCGTTCCCCTCGTAGCTGCGGCGGCACTCGGCCTCGCCGACGACCGTGCCGGACTCCCGGCCCGGCTCCGACTCGCGTTCGAACTCGCGATCGGCGGGGCGGTGGCCGTTGCCGCGGGTGGTGACTCACCCGGGCGCGGACTGCTCGCCGTCGTGGCGACGGTGGCCCTCGTCAACGCGGTGAACCTGCTCGACGGCCTCGACGGTCTGGCCGGTGGCACAGTCGCCGTTGCCGCGCTGGGCTTCGCGGTGGTCCTCGGGGGGGACGGCGTGACCCTTGCCCTCGCGCTCGCCGGCGCTCTGGGGGGGTTCCTCGTCTGGAACCGCCCACCCGCTCGCATCTACCTCGGCGACAGCGGCAGTTACCTCGTCGGTACGGCCCTCGCCGTGCTGCTCGTCGACGCGTGGGGGGAGGGGATGTCGACGGCGGTGGCCGCCCTGCTCCTCGTCGGTGTCCCGGTGGCCGACACCACGGTCGCGATCGTCCGTCGGCTCCGCGCCGGTCGGCCCCTCCTCGTCGGTGACCGCGGTCACGTGTACGACCAGTTGGTCGACCGCGGCCGGTCGCCGGGCGCGGCCGTACTCCTCGTCATCGCTGCGCAGGCGGGGCTCACCGTCGTCGCGGTGCTCGTTGCCGCACTGACGCCGCTCGCCGCAACGTTGACGGCGGCGGTCGTCATCGGGGCGGCGGCGGCCACGACCCTGGCGGCCTTCACCGCGCCGCCGGGCCGCGCTCCCCGCTGACCCGCCCGTGGCGCCGGTCTGACGGCGTCAGTCGAGGTCGATCGGTGCGGGAGCCGGCTGCTCGCGACCGACGAGGTGGTCGGTCACCTCGGCTCCGTGGGCTCCGATCGCGGCGACGGTGGCGGCTACCCGCTCGAGCTCGTCGTCGGTGAGGGCGGGGAAGATCGGGAGCGAGAGCACACGGGCCGCGACGGCATCGGTCACCGGGAGGTGGGCGGTCGGCAGTCCGGCGTACGCCCGTTGACGGTGCACGGGCGGCGAGAAGTACTTGCGGGTGTCGATCCCCTCGGCCGAGAGCGCCCGGGCGAGCACGTCGCGCGAGCAGCCGAACGCGTCGGCGTCGACGGTGATCGTGAAGTCCTTGTAGGTGCTGAGGTCGGCGGGGTCGACGACCTGGAACCCGATGCCGGGCACTCCGGCGAGCGCGCTGCGGTATCGGTCGGCGATGTCGCGGCGCCGTTCGAGGTTCTCCTCGAGCGCATCGAGTGACGTGAGGGCCATCGCCGCGTGGAACTCCGACATGCGGGCGTTGAGTCCGACGAACCGCGTGTCGTAGTCCCCGGGGTTGCCGTAGTCGCGTCCGATGCGGAGAGTGTCGGCGAGCGAGGTGTCGTCGGTGGCGATGAGGCCGCCCTCGCCGGCGACGAGGACCTTGGTCGGAGTGAGGCTGAAGACCTCCGCCGCGCCGAAGCCGCCGATCCGGCGCCCGGCGGCGACTGCGCCGAAGGCGTGCGCGGCATCGAAGACGACCGGGATCCCCCGCCGGTCCGCGATCGCGACGACCCGGTCGGGCGCGCAGGGGGCTCCGAATACGTGGGTGGCGAGCACGGCTCGGACCCCGGGTTCGTCGGCGCGGCGGGCGAGGGCGTCGGGATCGACCTGGAAGCCATCGGGGGTGC
>Ga0208783_10000833_pt1 | contig 18689 bp, 19 predicted proteins | sample DEB19_08_DNA_2_FD_184529 | JGI IMG/M metagenome (GOLD analysis project Ga0208783, IMG submission 184529) | Aqueous microbial communities from the Delaware River and Bay under freshwater to marine salinity gradient to study organic matter... | ecosystem: Environmental > Aquatic > Marine >...
TTGGTGCGGGTGCAAGCACTCCAAGAATCCCCCCTACTGCGACGGTTCTCACAGCAAGTTGGGCTGAGCCTAAGTTTCCAAGTCGGGTTTCAGCAGTTTTCAGCAACGGAGCTGCGCCTGGTAACAGCCAAGGCGTCAGGCGTTTCATGCGGGTGATCACTACCAACGAATTTCTACTGCGCAACCACCTTCACCGTCCCCGTGCTGGCGTCGTAAAGGATCTTCTTGCCCTGCGGGGCTTGGGGAATGGCGCCGATGTATTTCAGTTCGACGAGTTCGTTCAAATCTTTCGGCAGGCGGTCCTCCTGAACCTGGAACAGTTGAATGGCCTGGGTCAACGCGGCAGTGTCCACCGTCTTGATGGCATGCTGCTGTCCCTTGCCAATCGCGCCCAGATAATCCACCGGCGCGGTAATCACGCTGGAGGATTCGTTGGTGGTCGAATTGGATCTGCTGCCGCCGTCGCCACAACCAACTAGCAGCAAACTGGGGAGCAGGGAGAGTGAGAGAATTGCCTTCATGAGTGGACGCTAGCAGATGCGGTGCGGATTTCAACCCGCGAACCGTAGGAGCCGACGTGAGGAGGCTGCCTCTGAAGCCTCGTCAACGTGAGCTCCTCACGTCGGCTTCGACAATTCGGCAGCGAGCGTCAAACCATTCTCCCTCACCAGTTCGCGGGAGAGTTGGATCAAGTCCAAATCGTTGGCGAGGTCGCCGAAGCGGAAGCGCGCGGCTCCGCTTTGCTGCTGGCCGAGCAGTTCGCCCGGGCCGCGCAGCTTCAAGTCCGCCTCGGCAATCTTGAATCCGTCATTCGTATCCTCCAGCACCTTGAGCCGGGTGCGCGCCTCGGGGCCGTCGGCATTCGAGACCAGCACGCAGAACGATTCATGCGCGCCGCGCCCGATGCGGCCGCGCAACTGATGCAATTGCGCGAGGCCGAACAGCTCCGCATTCTCGATCAGCATCACCGTCGCGTTCGGCACGTCCACGCCCACTTCGATGAGGGACGTGGCGAGCAGCACCTGCGTGCGATTGGCGCGGAAGTCGGCCATCGCCGCCTCCTTTTCCCGCGGAGCGAGGCGGCCATGCAACAACCCAACGCGATACGGCTGCAAGACCCGCTGCACGCGTTCCAGTTCCTGCACCACGGCCTTCACGTTGCCCGCGTCATCATCCACACGCGGATACACCACATACGCCTGCCTCCCCTGCTCCAGTTTCTGGCGGATGAAGTCCCACACCTTGGGCAAGGCATTCGCCAGGCGCACAAACGTCCGGACGCGACCGCGTCCAGCCGGCATGGCGTCAATGGTCGAGATATCGAGGTCGCCATACAACGTCAGGCCCAGCGTGCGCGGAATCGGCGTGGCCGTCATGACCAGCAAATGCGGATAACTACCCTTGCGCACGAGGGTCTCACGCTGCGCGGTGCCGAACTTGTGTTGCTCGTCAATGATGACCAAGCCGAGGTTGGGCAGCTCGAAGCCGCCGGTGAGCAAAGCGTGCGTGCCGATGGTGAGGGTTGCAGGTTTTCGGTTTCGGGTTTCAGGTTGAGTCGCGCGCCTCCCTTGGGTGTCGGACGTTGAATGTTCAATGTTGAATGTTTTCTTCGCCCCGGTTTGAAGTTGAACGGCAACTCCCAGCGACTCCAGCCAGCGCTGGAAGTTTTGAAAGTGTTGTTCGGCGAGAATCTCCGTCGGGGCCATGAGCGCGACACTGTAGCCGCTTTCGATGGTCATCAGGGCCGCGCACGCCGCAACCGCCGTTTTGCCAGAGCCCACGTCGCCTTGCAGCAAGCGGCGCATCGGATGCGCGGCGCGCAGATCTTCGCGAATCTCCCGCAGCACTCGAGTCTGCGCGGCGGTAAGCTTGAAGCCCAGTTGGCTGAGCAGCGGCTTGATGAGGCGATTGTCGCCGCCGCAGGGAAGTGATTTGGCGTTGGCCTCAAACTTCTTTCGCCGCTCCAACACTCCACGTTGGAGCTCAATGAACTCATCCAAAGCCAGGCGGCGGCGGGCGACTTCGGCTTCCATCAGCTCATTCGGGAAGTGGAGCAGTCGCATCGCCTGGGCCCGCGTCGGCAGGTTTGGAGTTCCGGCTGCAGCCGGTCCCCCGCCCTGACCACCTGAAGGCGGGGCCCCAAACATTTCAGCAATGTCGCGCTCATGCTTCTCCAACGCGCGCCACACCAGCCCGCGCATCACTCGTGCGGTCAGGCCTTCGGTCAACGGATGGATGGGAACGATACGATTGACGTGGATGAATTCGTCCTCGCCGGCCTCGATGGGCTCGACCTCGGGATGATCCACGGTACGCGGCTTCAGTGGTTCCACTTTGCCAAACACCATGAACTCGCGGCCCACGGTGTAATACTCCTCCATCCACGGATAGCCCTGCCACCAGCGGCAATGCAGCCGGCCGGAGCCATCCTCCAGAATACATTCAAACATGGAGCGCGTGCCCTGCCTCCAGCGCTTCATGCCTGCGGCGACGACGGTGCCGCGCACGGTGGCCGCGACGCCCTTTTCAAGCTGGCGAATGGGCAGGAATTTCCGGCGGTCTTCGTAACGGCGCGGACGGTGCAGGAGCAAATCTTCGACGGTGCGAATGCCCAAGCGGGCCAGTTGTTGTGCGCGCTCCGGCCCGACACCCCACAGCGTGGTCACGGGCTGTTGCCAAGGCGACGCGTTCCCCTCCGTGGAGGGGTCTGGGGTGGGTTTGGCATCCCGCGCAGGCACGGCAGGACGATACAAATGCGTCACGGCAGCAGCAAGCGGCGGAAGCTTGGTTACAGGTTGCAGGTTGAAGGTTTTTAAGCGATGTGCCCGGACGAGTTGTCGCTGCTCAGTTTCACGGAAGCAAACGGAGGCAACGAAGAGAACGTTGAGGATGCCGCGTGTGAACGTTCCTCCTCAGCAGTGTTCCCTCCATTTTCTTCAGTGCAATGAAGCGGCTGGTGACGGATCAAATCTCCACGAACGCGATCTCAGGGCGGCAGCAGAAGCGGAGGTTGAGGTAGAAGTAACCCACGCCGGCGCCGACATACAATGTCCCGCCGGGGGTCTCGAAGCATCCAAGTTCGTAGCGGTCCACGCCAAAGGGCACGATGAGCGCGCCGTAAAATGGCAACCGCACCTGTCCCCCGTGCGAGTGGCCCGCGAGAATCAAATCGAAGCGATGTGGTGAGAGCTTTTCGCACCAGTTCGGATAATGCGCCAGCAGGATGTTCTTCACGCCGGGCTTGGCTGGGAGCACGATTCCTTTCTCACAACTCAGCCCAGTCAATTGCACCGCGCCGCCCGCAACCGGCAGGCTGGCATCCATCAGCCATGCACCACCGGTGGCGGCAAAGGCTTCGGCAATGACCTTGAAGTCGGCACCGCTCCAGTAGTCGTGATTGCCGGGCACGCCATAGAGCGGAACGTTGATTTGCTGCAAGAGTTCCAGCGTCTCAGCCAGATGCTCCCGGTCCTCGACCAAATCGCCGGTGAAGCAGACAAACTCCGGTTTGAGCGAATTGATGTGCTCCACCACTGACGCAAGCCAAGCGCGGTCGCCCTTGTGATGCAAATCCGTGAAGTGGACGAAGCGGGCCGTGGGCTGGCCGCCTGATAACTTCAGGCGAGTAACTTTCAGCAAATGAGGTTCAACCAACGCGGCATCAGCCGCGGCGAGAACAGGCGTGCCCCAAAGTGCGAGACGGAAAAAGCGGCGGCGATTGAAGCGCTTGTTCAATGGTGCCGCCATGGCGATCTACTCGAAGGTCCGCTCCAGTTGCCGCACACGCGGATAAACGGGCGAGTTCGTGGAGATGCGCTCTTTGACAGTCTGGAAGACGCGTCTGGCTTCCTTGGGATTTTCGCGCATCAACGCGAGGCAGTAATCGATTTCGATCCAAGCCTTGCGCGGATCATTAACCTGCCGGCCGAATGTCCTGAGCCAGTCGCGCATGCCCTTGGCGCCATTCTTTTCCGCTGCTGCCAGCGAGGACTCCAGTTGATAAGGCATGCCCGGGAGTTGTTCGGGTTTAACCTCGGCGCCCGGTTCAACCTTCTCCTGCGTGCGCGTCTCGGTAGCGACCTGCTTGTAATAGGCGACCATCTTCCAACCGGCCACGAGGGCGAGGACGAAGAAGAGCGCGCCTATCAGCTTTGAGTTCATGACTCGCTGACACGTTCGACGCGCGCACCGAGTTTGCGCAACTTGCCGTCAATGTTCTCGTAACCACGGTCAAGGTGGTAAATACGACTGACTGCCGTGGTGCCCCTAGCCGCCAGACCCGCAATGACGAGGGCGGCGGAAGCGCGCAGATCGCTGGCCATGACGGGCGCACCGCTGAGCGGGCGTCCGCCCTTGACGATGGCGCTCGGCCCTTCAATTTCGATGTCCGCACCGAGGCGGGTCAACTCGCTCACGTGCATGAAACGGGATTCGAAGATGCGTTCGGTGATGATGCTAATGCCCGGTGTCAGCGTGAGCAACGCCATCATCTGAGCCTGCGCGTCCGTGGGGAAGCCGGAGTAGGGCAACGTGGTGATGTCCACGGGTTTCAAACGCCCCCCGCGTTTGACGATCATATCGTTGCCGCGGCGGGTGACGGAGACGCCCGTCGCGCGAAGTTTGTCCAGCACGGCGTGGAGATGGTCCGGGCGCGCGCCTTTGATGGTGACTTCGCCATCAGTCGCGGCGGCGGCGATAGCGAACGTGGCAGCCTCGATGCGGTCGGGAATGACTTCGTGTTCCGCGCCGTGCAACTCCTTGACGCCAGTGACGAGAATGGTGGGGCTGCCAACACCGGTGATCTTCGCGCCCATGGCGATGAGGAAATTGGCGAGGTCCACCACTTCGGGTTCGCACGCGGCGCTTTCAATGACGGTGACGCCCTCGGCCAGCACGGCGGCCATCATGACGTTGGCGGTGCCCAAGACGGTCGAACCGGCGCGACCACCGAGGAACATTTCCGAGCCACGCAACCGCCGGGTGGCGGCTTGCACATAGCCCGATTCGATGGTGATCTTGGCCCCGAGCGATTCAAAACCTTTCAAGTGCAGGTTGATGGGGCGTGCGCCGATGACGCACCCGCCGGGCAACGAAACGCGCGCCTTGCGCAGGCGCCCGAGCAAGGGTCCCATGATGCAGATGGACCCGCGCATCTTGCGCACAAGGTCGTAGTCGGCCATGCCCTTGATCTTTTTCGCCTGGACGCGCACGGTGTCGCCCTTGAGGGTGACCTCCGCGCCAAGCCAGCGGAGGATTTCGCACATGAATTTGACGTCGCTGAGATTGGGAACGCGACGGATGACGCACGGCTCCGCCGTCAGCAACGTGGCCGCCAAGATGGGCAGCACGGCATTCTTGGCACCGCTGATTTCGACCTCGCCTTCCAGCGGCACGCCGCCTTTGATCATTAAACTGTCCATGAGTGGATTGGGTTGACCGGTCCGAAAAATTTGCGCGGAACCCGCGAACTACTCACGGGCGACGGGCTATGAGGAACCGGTCGCGCTGAGAGTAGTCCTGTCGCACCGCCTCGACAACCCAGTTCTGGCGGGAAAACATTTCGCGGAGCGCAGGCGCCTGTCCGTCGCCGAATTCCATCATCAACGGGGCGTTGGGATTTAGGAATTCGCCAGCCTCGGCCGCAAGGCGGCGATAGAAAACCAGGCCATCGGGGCCTCCGTCCAAGGCAAGCAGCGGATCGAAATCCCGCACCTCGGGCTGGAGGGTTTTAATCTCGGATGCAGCAATGTAGGGAGGGTTGCTGACGATGAGGTCAAAACGCAGGCCGGGCTCCAGCGCACTGAAGCCGTCGCTCTCGATGAACTGGATTCGCTCCGCGACCCCGCAGTATTCGGCATTGGAGCGCGCCAGTCGAAGCGCATCCGTCGAGACGTCCACGGCGGTGCACTTTGCGCCCAGACAACGGTGCGCGATGGCTATGGGCAGACATCCGGTGCCGGTTCCAATGTCCAGAACGTTTGGCGCAGGTTCGGGGAGTGCCTGCAGATGCTCCCAAGCCATCTGCGCCAGCAACTCCGTTTCAGGGCGCGGTATGAGCGCGGCCTTGGAGCAGGCCAGCTCAAGCCCACAGAATGAAACCGTGCCGACAATGTGCTGCAGCGGCTCGCGCGTGCCCCGGCGGCGGGAAAGCTCGCGAAATTTGTCCTGCTCGGCAGAGGTGAGAGCGCGTTCGAAGTTGAGATACAACTTCATGCGGGGAAGGCTCAAGGCATGGGCCAGGAGCAACTCCGACTGAAGTCGCGGCGAGTCCAGACCTTTGCGTTCGAAGAACTCGGTGGTCTTGCGGATGGCCTCAAGTACAGTCACATCAGCGGCATCAGCCGAGAATGCGCTTGCCCTCGGAGAGGAAGATGCCCTTGAAGTTCATCTCCAGCGCCTGCGGGTTAGTGGCCTTCAACAGAGCTTCCTCTTTATTGACCTTGCCGGCTTGCACGAGTTTGAAGAGCGACTGGTTGAAGTTCATCATGCCGTCGTCCGTGCCGGTCTCGATCGCCGCCGCCAGTTTGTCGAGGCGGTTTTCCTCGATCATCTTCCGCACGGTCTGGGTGTTGATCATGATTTCGATGGCGGGCGTCATGCCGCCGCTGACGGTGCGGACCATGCGCTGGCAAATCACCGCCTTCAAACAAGAGGCGAGCTGGCGACGCACCTGTTCGCGTTCCTCGGACTGGAAGAAGTCAAGGATACGCGTGACGGACTGAGAGGAGTTGGTGGTGTGAACGGTGGAGAACACGGTGTGCCCGGTATCCGCCGCGCTCATCGCCGCCATGAAGCTCGTGGCGTCGCGCATTTCACCAATCATGATGATATCGGGATCCTGACGCAGCACGTGTTTGAGGGCCGCATGGAATGATTTGGTGTCGAGACCGACTTCACGCTGTTCGATGATGGATTGGTTGTCCTCGAACACGAATTCGATCGGATCCTCCATCGTGACGATGTGCTTTTTGAAATGGGCGTTCACGTGCTCGATCATCGCCGCAAGCGTGGTGGATTTGCCGGAACCGGTCGTTCCCGCCAGCAGCACAATGCCACGGGGCGCCTCGGCGATTTCCTTCAGGATCTCCGGCAGGCCCAGCTGTTCAAACGCGGGTACAGCGGCTTTAACATGGCGCATGGCGAACGCGAAGGACCCGCGTTGCTGGAAAATGTTGGTGCGGAAGCGGCCCACGCCGGGAAGCATGTAAGAAAAGTCCACCGCGCGGTCTTCATCGAGGTGCTTGTGAAGGTGCTTGGGGACGATGTGGTCGATGATGTTGTTCATCCACTCCTCGGTGGGGTAAGGACATTCGGCCGCCACAAGGTCACGGTTGATGCGGTAGATGACAGGCCCGCCGATCTTGACATGAATATCGGAGGCGCCGCTCTCGACGCCAGCGCGCAGAATTTTATGGAAGAGTTCCATGTCGCCAGTTTAGCGACCGGCCCGCAGCTAAGCCAGAGGGGATTGCACCATTTGATTCAACCGCGCCTGGGCCTGTTTCGACAGGCCGGTGAAAACCATGGAGACATGATAACCCGCATGGCGGCTGCCGGTGCAGCTGATGACGACGCCACTGCAGTTGACGACGCCATTGTCGCGGGCGCGCAGGGCGAGCGTCATTTCGGTCCAAGCGGCAAAGGGGGTCGGGCTGCGAAACTCGATGCCCCCACGATGGATAGCCACCGAGTCCTCGGTCAGGGCCAGGCGGGCTTCGCGGGCTTGAACTGTGATGCTCTCGCTGACGAAGCCGGAGGCGATTTTTCGGGCGCTCATAATTGTGCTCTAGTCTACCACCGGTTGAAATAACGTCAAATAACGTCAGATTGGGGTTTACCACTCGATGACCGCCGCCCCCCAAGTCAGACCGGCGCCAAAGGCCACGATCAGGACCAAATCGCCCCGCTGAATTCTGCCTGAAGTTACCGCTTCATCCAATGCAATGGCAACTGAGGCGGCAGAGGTATTGCCGTAACGGTCAAGGTTGACGAAAAGTTGTTCAGGCTTCGCGCCCAAGCGGTCACCCACCGCATCAATGATGCGCTGATTGGCCTGATGCGGGATGATGCATTTAATCTGGGAGATATCGAGGTCGCACTGCTTGAGCGCTTCCTTGGCCGCGCCATACATGGCCTGGACGGCATTTTTGAAGGTCTCCTTGCCAGTCATCCGCAAGTAGTGCTGGCGGGCGGCCACGGAATCGGCAGTGGCCGGACACTGGCTGCCACCACCGGGCATGAACAGCAGGTCGGCGTTGTTGCCATCCGCGCCCATCACGGCGGTCAGGAGGCCGTGGGAGTTTTCGCGGTTCTGAAGGATGGCCGCACCCGCTCCATCACCAAACAGGACGCAGGTATTGCGATCCGTCCAATCCACGATGGTGGAAAGCTTCTCTGCGCCGATGACCAGCACGGTGTTGTAGGTGCGCGAGGTGATGAATTGCTGGCCTATCTCCAACGCATAAATGAATCCGGAGCAAGCCGCCTCCACATCGAAAGCAGCCGCACGCTTGGCGCCCAGCTTGCGTTGCACCAAGCACGCAGTATTGGGAAACGGCATATCAGGCGTGATGGTGGCGACGATGATCAAATCGATCTGCTCAGCGGTCACGCCTGCCATGGCCATGGCACGTTGCGAGGCCATGGCTGCCATGTCGGAGGTGAATTCGCCCTCGGCGGCGATACGACGTTCACGAATGCCCGTGCGGGTGAGAATCCAATCATCGGAGGTCTCCACCATCTTTTCGAGGTCGGCGTTGGTGAGAACGCGACTCGGCACATAGGAGCCAACTCCGGCCACGGAACAGGGGCGGCCCTGGAAGTTATGTTTGGCGCGGGGATTGGTGAATTTTTTGGGGGTCATCTCAGTGAGTCATCGTCGCGGCGTCCGTCGGGGCAGCGATATTCTGCACCCGGGTGTTGGCCGCCGCAATCTCTTGCGCGATGAAGTCGTTGACGTGATGTTTGACAGTTTCCGAAGCTACCCGAATAGCGCTGGCAATCGCGCGTTCCTTGGCGGAGCCGTGAGCCTTCATCACCATGCCATTGAAACCCAGCATGGGCGCGCCGCCGTAGACTTCGGGATCCATGCGGCGCTTGATGGCGCGGAAAGCGTTCTTGGCCAGCAACGCGCCAAGCTGTCGCTTGTAGCTCTTCATCAACTCGGCCTTGATGAAAGAGAACATGGAGGTGGCCAGGCTTTCACAGGTCTTGAGAACGATGTTGCCGACAAATCCGTCACAGACCACCACGTCCACGCGATTGTGGAACAGGTCGTGTCCCTCGACGTTACCAATGAAATTCAAGTCCACCGCCTGGCATAATCTGTAGGCACCCAAGGTCAGTTCGTTCCCCTTGGTCTCTTCGGTTCCGATGCTGAGTATGCCCACGCGCGGCTTTTTGTAACCGAGGATTTCGCGCGAATACACGCTGCCCATGACCGCGTAGTGCAACAAATTGAGCGGCTTGCACTCGATGTTGGCTCCAGCATCCAGGAGCACGAACTCATGGTCGGGGGTGGGGATCACCGTGGCGATGCCGCCGCGGTCCACACCTTCAATCCGGCCCAGCTTGAACGTCGCGGCCGCGAAAATGCCCCCGGTGTTCCCCAGGGAGATGATTGCATCGGCCTTCTTGTGGTTGACCAGTTCGACGGCGCGGGCGATGGAGCAATCCTTTTTACGGCGCAAGGCCACCGCTGGTTTGTCCTCCATGGTCAGGACTTCACTGGCGTGGACCACCTGAATACGTGAATCAGAAAAGGCAGACTGACGCAGCTGCTGGTGGATTTGAACCTCATCACCGACGAGGAATACGGAGGAGATCTCAAGCCCCGTGGAGAGGGCTCGTTTGACGCCTTCGATTACAACGCCACATCCGTGGTCGCCCCCCATCACATCCACTGCGAGACGCATAAAGGAAAGCGCGGAAAGCGGGAGCCTTCCGCGCTCTGTGAAGTCAGATTAAGCGCCAGCGGTGACAGTAAGCACCTGACGGCCCTTATAAAAGCCACACGCAGGACAGACGCGATGGGGCATGTAAGGGGCGGCGCACTGGGGGCACACGCCAAGGCTGGGCAACTGCAGCACACTGTTGTAGGCCCGGCGCATACGCTGGCGGCTACGAGACGGTTTTCGCTTAGGAACTCCCATAAATTCTAGGTTATTTTAGTTTTAACTTGTCCAACTCAGACCATGTCAACGCCGACTCCCCGTGACTTTGTGGGGGCACCGGATTGGTTTTTGAGGTGCTGCGTCCGAGCTTCAGACCGTCGCACCCGGATTTGCAGACCGGATGCTGCGGAAACTCGAGGAGAGTATCCTCGCGTATATAGGGCGTCAAGTCCACGCAGTCGTTGTTCACCGACACTGCATCTTCCCCGGAGAGAGGCAGATGACACGCCCACGGGTCCAGGGCCACCAAATACGGGCAAGGTTCCAGACACTTAACACACTGACAATCAAGCTTTATGGTTAACCGTCCTTGAACCAGCAGGGAATCTTCCAACTTTTCGATCTGGAGCGAGTATTCCAAGGGAGAATTCGCTTGGATCATTTCGTCGTTAAGGTGCAAGTCCAGTTCCTCCACCGGCAGCTTGCCTTTCAACGAGATGCCGTGCTGGACCAGGTGCTGAAGATTGACGATCAGCGGCATGTTCAAGGCAGGGTTCTAAACTTGGCTTCAAGTGCCAGCTTGATGTTGGCGGGCACAAAGGGGGTGACGTCGCCGCCCAAACGGGCAATTTCCTTGATCATCCTGGAACTCAAATAGGTATAAGTGTCCTTGGGCATCATGAAAATCGTCTCCACGCGTTCATCAAGATTACGGTTCATGAGGGCCAACTGGAACTCGAATTCAAAATCCGAAACGGCCCGCAATCCGCGAACAATGGCCTGGGCATTTACCCGCTCGGCAAACTCGACCAGCAGTCCATCAAAAGCGTCCACCTCCACGCCGCGCAAATGGCCGACTGCCCGTTGAGTTAAGTGAATGCGTTCTTCCAGGTCAAAAAGGGGCTGCTTGGACTCATTGCGCGCCACTGCCACCACGACGCGGTCAAACAACTTGGTGGCGCGCTGGATCACGTCCAGATGACCGTTGGTCAGGGGATCGAAACTTCCCGGGCAAATGGCGGTTCGCATGACTGCAAGATATTACGGGAAAGTGGCGGAGACGAGAACGAAAGCGAGCTCAACAATTCCGCCAAGGCACCTCATAGACTCCAACCGCCTCGCGTATGCCCTTCACTTCAACCGGCGCGAGTTGGACACACTTGCCAGCCAATTCAGGGTCATCGCGCAACAAACAGCGGTAAGTTGCTTCACTGATGATGATTCGGCCACGTCCGGAAACGGCCTCCAAACGACTGGCCACATTCACCTCGCGCCCGAAAACAGTATAATTAAGAAGATGCGCGTCCGACCCCATCAAGCCCACCGTGGCAAGTCCGGTATTGATGCCGGTGCCCAGCTCCAGCAATGGCAGCAGGGGCCGAATCGTACGCCCCGTCGCCTGGCGCTCCTGGTTTTCAGCATCGATAAGCCGATTTTGCATGCTCCGCTCCGTGTTGACCTTGTAAACCGCCCGTTGCGCATCTATTGCCGCGCGCACGCCCGAAACAGCGTGACGGGTATTGGGGGTGGGGGCACCCCAGAAGGCCATCACACAATCCCCGATGTATTTGTCCAGAGTCCCGTCATGCAACTTGATGGTGTCGGCCACCTGGGCCAGATAGAGGTTGACCGTGTCCAATGCCTCCCGCGCCTGGCGGTCCACGTGAGCTGCCGCTTCGGCCCCGTTAAGATTATGGGCGCGAATATAGCCCATCGCCGTTTCATGGCTGACATCGGTGAACTCAGTGAAGCCCCGCACGTCCGCGAAGAAAATGGTCACCTCACGCCGGGCCCCGTTGAGGGGCGACAAAGACTGTTGGCCCAACAACTCCCGCACAATGTTGGGTGAAACAATCCGAGAGAACACGGACTTCACCCGACGTTGCTCAGTTTGCTCGAAGAGCACGCGCCAGGCGGTCAATCCCGCCCAATTGACCACGATAGCCCCAACGCCCGGCAAAACCACCGGCACCCAGAGGCGGTGAATGACATACAACCGAAAGCAGATTCCGACGAATCCCAACAATAAGACGACCACTGAAACCGCCGAGGCCGCAGCCCTCAAACGCCAGGTGACCACAGCCGTGACCAATCCCAGCAAGACGATCAGCCCGCATTCGGCACCAAGGCTCATACGGCGGACAAATCTGTCAGCGATGATGGAATTAGCGACGTTCCAATGCTTGCTGACCAGCAACGTATCGCGTTCCAGCGGTGTCGCGCCGCGGTCCGTCAAATCGTTGCCACCACCCACAGCCGAACCAATCACCACCAACTTGTCTTTCCACAGTGCTGGAATTGCCGATGGCTTGCCTTGAGCCCGGTCATATTCGCGCCTCAACAAATCCTGCAAGGGCTGCACGGTCAGGCGTGGATCCGCCACTGTCATGCACCAATCAATTAGAAAAAAGCCCTCGGCATCAACAGGAAGGACCCGCACCAATCCATTGGTCCCGCGCAAAACCACTTGCCCCGCAGCCAGGCTCACTTCGGCCTCATCCAAATCCAGCCCCAGCGCTTTCGCGCCCATGACGACTCCCATGTGCCACACCCGACGAGTAGCATAGGGCAACTCCGTCGGCGACATCCCTGCAGGAATCTCCCCCCCCACAAAGTCAGACACCTGAAACCGGCCCTGCGCATCAAGTTTGATGACGACCTCCGCGCCCCCAGCAGCGGGCAGGACAATTTGGCCCTTGTCAATCCGCGCTTGCTCAAGACGGATGCCCCAGTCGGGCTGCGCTTCAGCAGCACGAAACAGCGGATGCCAATCCCGAAATTCCCGGAACGCACGAACGCGACGCAAGACGCCGTCTGGATCACGCTCGGTGGTGATGTCGGCTATGAAAGCTGCGTTCGTGCGAAACAGATCGGGCAGGTCCACACCTGGAGTCACAGCCAGCACGACGTTGCCCGCCTGCTTCATCTGATAGGCAAAATACTCATCCGACTCCACCAAATCACCCGCAGGCGATCGAGCCAGGGGATGATCGTGACGCAATTCACCGAAGACCACATCGAACGCCACCAACTGCGCGCCTTGGGTCGCCAACTCGTCAACGACCCGGCCGTAGACCTGCCTTGGCCAATAGAGGCCATGGCGGTAGCCAAATTCACCCGAAGCAACAGCCTTGACGGTATCCTCATCGAGAAAAACGAAGCCGAGGTTGGTCGTGCCTGAAGAAGAGCGGGAAGCTGCAGAACGGGCGCGCAGATCGAAAGACACCGACTCCAATCGCTGGAGAATGTCTGGATCAAGAACGCGGAGCAGCAGAGTCAGTCCGACCACTGCCCCGGAAAGCAGGAAGGGAACCCAGCGCAGCGATCGGAAATTCACGGGCAAAAAAAAACAAAAAAGCCAGAGCAACTCAAGGCTGCTCTGGCTTGTAAGGATACCCGGGACTACGGTTTACTGCCTGTGGTGGGCGAAACCCAGTATTCGTTACCGTTGTAAGAAAAAGTTGTAGAAGTGTTAGGGTACGTTACACTAGTTCTAACAATACTGGACATTGTCGATCTGTCCGAAGGCGACAAGGTGTTCACCTGACCGGTGCTGGCATCGAAGGTCTGCCCTTGGTTGACCGTCTGCGTGACGATGTTTCCGTTGGCATCTCTATACCCCACTTCGACGGCACCACTCAATACGAGCACCTGGCCACCTGCAGTGATCTTGTACACCGTGCCACGAATACCAGCGACCGCATTCGGCACCTTCACCTCATATCTGGAGCCTCGGTTAAGCTTCTTCACCGTACCAAATACTTCACCGGAGCGAAGATCGAGCTCGATTTCGCGGATTTTGTCAGTTCCGGTGTCCGCGATCAAAAGCCTCTCAAAAGCCAGCACGGAATTCGGGGAAATGCGGATGAAATCACGTTGCGAGTGGGAATCGTCGCCGCCTGCACCCACGTAGCTGGAGGTCTGACCCCACTTCAATCCATCCGCGGTTGCGTCTTTTTCACCGAGCACAATGTCCACCTGTGAGTCAGCCGCTGTCTGGATGATAGTCCCGGCTTTCAGCACATCACCCACCTTCAGAGGCTTCCAGACATTGCTGGTATCGGCGTAACGAGCAGAGCCTTTGATGCGGACGATTTTGGCCGTGGATTGAGAAAGTTGTTGTGCGAAAGAGGTGGCCACCATGGACGCAGCTACGACCGCAAACGCGACATATTGAGTTAAACGGCTCATATTTTTCATATTGGCTCCTAGGATAACCGGCAGCTTCCAGACCACATTAAATCCGCGAAAGCCCCTGTCAATCTATTATTCCCATCGTTTTGGGGTTGGTTTTGAATGCCCGCCCTCTATCGTTGTCTGCAACTTTCATGCAATACCCTCGAGCAAAACCAAACTTTGCCCCCTGGCGACCCGCCTCCGCAGGCCCATGGCTTTGCCTGTTGGCCCTGCTAACGGGCTCTGCCGGGTCATGGGGATTGGGGGGGGCTGTCTTAGAACACTCCCTTTCAAACGGCATGAAAGTCCTCCTGCTGGAGCGCCATGATGACCCAAGCGTGTCCGGGGGGTGGGTGGCCCATGTGGGCAGCGCCAACGAGCGCCCCGGCATCACTGGCATTGCCCACCTCTTCGAGCACATGATGTTCAAGGGCACCCCCACCATCGGCACCAAGGATGCGGCCAAAGATTTGGAGATCATTGCTGAACAGGAGCGTGTTCGTGACGTGATGCGCGAAGAGGAGGCCAAAATGCGCGCGGCCTACCGCCGGGGGGAACTTGAAGACCTGACCAAACCTGAGAGCAAGTCAGAGCGGTATCGTGAGCTGGAAAAGGAGTTCAACCAATTGATCCAAGCCCAGCGGGACATTCAGGTGAAGAACGAATTTGACCGCATCTACCGCTCGGCTGGTGGCGCAGGCATGAACGCCTTCACCATGCAGGACATGACCGGCTATTTCATCAACGTGCCCGCCAATAAAATCGAGCTTTGGATGTGGATGGAGTCTGAACGGCTGCTCAACCCGGTCTTTCGCGAGTTCTACGCCGAGCGCGATGTGGTTTACGAAGAACGCCGCATGCGGACCGAATCCACACCGCTGGGCAAATTCGCCGAAACCTTCAATGCGATGTTCTTCGACGCACATCCCTACCACTGGCCTGTGATTGGCTGGCCCTCCGACGTGGCGTCCATCTCCAAGGCTGAGGCGGATGCGTTCTACAACACCTTCTACGCCCCGCAAAACATCACGCTCATTCTCGTCGGCGACTTTAATTCAGCGAAACTGCTCCCCCAACTGGAGCGCTACTTTGGCCGCATCCCGCGCGGCCCCAACAATGCCCCCGACCTTGTGACGCAGGAAATCCCGCAAGTCGCCGAGAAGCGCATGAATGCCGAAGCGGAGGCCAATCCGCAGGTGCAGATTCAGTGGCACACTGTCCCCTTCGCCCATCGGGATTCCTACGCCCTCGACATCTTGGGGGAGCTTCTCTCGGGCCGCACCGGACGCCTTTACAAGGGGCTCGTGCTCGGCAGCGAAGTCGCCACTGAAGCCAACGCCGGGCAAATGTCCCTGAAGTGGGCGGGCTGGTTCGCTGCCGAAGGTGAGGCCCGGGAAGGTCACACCCCGGAGGAAGTGGAGCAGGCCATCTACGCCGAGCTGGAAAAACTCAAAAGCGAAGCCGTGCCGCCAGAGGAACTCCAGAAGGTGAAGAACAACTTCGCGGCCGCCGAATATCGCAAGCTCAGTTCCAACCAAGCCATCCTCATGCAACTCATCTTCAATGAAGGCCTCGGCGACTGGCGCGAATTCAACAACGCCGCCGCCCAGCATCAAGCCGTCACCGCCGACGACGTGCGGCGCGTCGCCAGCCAATATCTCACCAGAGAAAACCGCGCCGTCGCCACCTACACCCGCAAAGCCAACTGAACAGCATGAAACGAGTTCTCACCGCCGTCCTCGCGCTCTTCGTTGCATTGTTCCTGTTGGTTCCGGCCGAGCGCGCGAAAGGCGCCGCCGCTGTTCCCGCGCGTCCGGGGCAGCTGGCCTTTCCCCCGCTGGAATATCGGCCGCCGAACCCGGCGGATTACCGCGTGCAGCTAAAAGCCGGCCCCGTGGCCTACCTCGTGCCCGATCGCGAATTACCCCTCGTCAATCTCACCATCCTGGTCCGCACCGGTGACTATCTGGAGCCAGCAGGCAAGGAAGGCGTGGCGGGAGTGACCGGCAATTTGCTCACCCGCGGCGGGACAAAAAGCATGACCGCAGAAGCGCTGGAAGAAAAACTGGCCTTCCTCGCCGCGCAACTGAACTCCGCCGTGAGCGACACTCAAGGCACGGTTTCCCTGAATCTACTCTCGAAAGATCTGGACGAGGGACTGGGCATCCTCCGCGAAGCCCTCACGCAACCGCGCTTCCAAGACGACAAGCTCGCCCTTTTGAAGCAGCAGATGTTGCAACAGATGCAGCAACGCAACGATGACTCCGCCGAGATCGAGGCGCGCGAAGTCAACCACCTCGGCTACGGCGAAAGCTTCTGGGCCAACCACGCTCCCACCGCCAAGTCCGTTGAGTCCATCGATCGCACCGACGTTGAAGCCTTTCACCGACGCTGGTTCGTCCCCGGCAACTTTGTGATCGCCATCAACGGCGACTTCGACCGGGCCGCCATGATTGGCAAATTGGAAAAGCTCTTTGCCGCCTGGCCGTTCAAAGGCGAGACGCCGCCCCCGATTCCGACCGAGACGGAAATGACCAAACCCGGCGTATATTTGGTGAACAAAGATGTGAACCAGGGACGCGTCTCCATCCTGCTGCCGGGCATCATGCGCGATGACCCGGATTACTTCCCGGCCGCCATCATGAACGACATCCTTGGCGGCGGCGGCTTCACCTCGCGCCTGGTCAATCGCATCCGCACCGACGAGGGCCTTGCCTACCACGCGGGCTCGAGCCTGCCGGGGGGCACCTACTATGCCCCACCCATGCGCGCGCTGTTTCAGACCAAATCGCGCACGGTCCCCTACGCCGTCGGCATTGTCTTCGAGGAAATGAAGCGCATCGCCGCCGAACCCGTCTCCGACGAGGAACTTGACGGCACCATCACCGGCTTGATCGAACGTTTCCCGCGCGCCTTCGCCACCAAAGCGCAGATCGCCGGCACTTTTGCACAGGACGAATTCACCGGTCGCTACGCAAAAGATCCGGGCTACTGGAAAAACCACCGCGCCAAAATCCGCGCTGTGACGAAGGCCGACGTGCAACGCGCCGCGCGACGTTTGCTCAAGCCTGAACAGGTGCGCGTCCTCATCATCGGCCAGAAAGACGAAATCCTGCGGGGGCACCCCGATCATCCTGAGCGGCTGATTGACTTCGCGGGCGGCAACCTTATGGATTGGCCGCTCCGCGACCCGTTGACCATGCAACAGATGGCTCAGCCCAAACCGATTGAAGACTCAGCCAAATAATTCCGTCAGTCCCCCCACCAAAATAAAAACATGAAAAAACCATTCCTAACGATCGTTGCGGCATTGGCATTGGCTCAATCCGTTCATGCCGAGGAGGCCGAGCCCGGCTTCGTGTCCCTCTTCGACGGCAAGACGTTCGCCGGCTGGAAGCCGTCCATCGAGAATTCCAACACCTGGAAAATCGAGGAGGGCGCCCTGGTCACGCGCGGCCAGCGCAGCCACCTCTACTACGCGGGCGACGCGAAACCATTCAAGGATTTCGAACTCAAGGTGGACGTGATGACGGAGACCAATTCCAACGGCGGCATCTACATCCACACGCAGTATCAGGCGGAAGGCTGGCCCAAGGTCGGCTTTGAAACGCAGGTCAACAACACCCACAAGGACTGGAAAAAAACCGGGAGCCTCTACGATGTGGTGAACGTAAAAGAATCCGCCGCGAAAGATGGTCAGTGGTGGACGCAACACATCATCGTCAAAGGCAACCAAGTGACGGTCAAAGTGAACGGGAAGACGGTGATGGAATACACCGAACCCGCCGACCATAAGCCCGGCAAAGACTTCACGCGCAAGCTCGACGGAGGCACCTTCGCCCTCCAAGCCCACGACCCCATCAGCGTCGTTCATTACAAGAACATCCGAGTGAAGCGGCTCGACTGATCCCATCGTGGCGGGGAATCTTGCCCACTTGCACGATGGTCGCTGAAGGCATGCTCCCTCAGCGGCCTTCTTCTTTCACCGGCATCACCTTTGCACTTTTGGCGTTTTCTCATTTTCCGCTTCCGCCACCACGCGAAGATCACCGGCTTCACGAGCGACCTGCCCGTCAATCATATTGAAATTTCAAAGGGCAAGCGAGGCCTTGGCCCAACTCGCTGCCGCCGATCCTGGCGCTCCAATACGGCACTCGTTCGGGATGCCGCTAGGCTGGCTTGGCAGCACTTTGTTGCCTGGCCCAAGTTTGCCATGCGTCACGGCGGCGGTGCGGGGATTGCACCATTGCACCCCCCGCATCTGGCGGAACACCGGAGCCAACAGGCGGGACACCCGGCCCGGGTGCGGAGTCGCACATTTCATGACTCAAGTTTCCCTGCAGACATGGCGGCGCAGTTCCGGCGACGGCACCACCGGGGACCGCAGTGCCAGGCGGCTCC
>Ga0208783_10000835_pt1 | contig 18677 bp, 16 predicted proteins | sample DEB19_08_DNA_2_FD_184529 | JGI IMG/M metagenome (GOLD analysis project Ga0208783, IMG submission 184529) | Aqueous microbial communities from the Delaware River and Bay under freshwater to marine salinity gradient to study organic matter... | ecosystem: Environmental > Aquatic > Marine >...
GTCGGCCGACCGGCTGCCGCAGCGGATCAGGAACCGGCCCCGCGGGCCGTCGTCGACGACGTAGTCCGTGGCCTCGTAGGCCGTCCGCAGGCGTTCGCGGAGTTCGTCCATGGGCATCGTGTCGGCACGATCGCCGGGGGCTGGCAGGGCACGCTGATCCATGATGAGATGTTTGCGGGATCGCCGCCACCCTGGAGCCTGTCATGCTCATCCGCTCGACGCTCGCCTGCCTCGCGACGCTTCTCGTCTGCGCCGTCGCGCCCGCCGCCGCACCGGCCGACCGCATCATTCGCGGCGGCCCGATCGTCACGATCGATCCCTCCCGGCCGTCCGCCGCCGCGGTCGCGATCGCCGGCGGGAAGATCGTCGCCGTGGGGGGCGAGGACGAGGTGATGAAGCTCCGCGGCCCGCGGACCGAGATCACGGAACTGGCCGGCCGCACGCTCGTGCCGGGTTTCGTCGACGGCCACAGCCACTTCTTCACGTGCATCGACGTGCAGGTGCAGGCGTTGTGCGCGTCGCCCCCCGCCGGGCCGTGTCGGACCGTGGCCGACGTGATCGCGCAGTTGAAGAAGCTCCAGGAGCGGCGGAAGCTCGGCCCGGGCAAGTCGGTGGTCGGCTTCGGCTACGACCCCGATCTCCTTGCCGAGAAGCGCGCCCCGACGAAGCAGGAACTCGACGCCGCCTTCCCCGACAACCCCGTGATCCTCGTCCACGTGTCGGGGCACGGCGCGATGCTCAACAGCAAGGCGCTGGCCGCCTACGGCATCACCGCCGCCACGCCCACGCCCCCCGGCGGCGTGATCGGCCGGGAGCCGGGCTCGAACGAGCCCGACGGCCTGCTCTTCGAAACGGCGTTCCTGCCGATCTTCTCGCAGGTGCCGGGCCCGGCCGCCGACGAGCAGCTCGAGCTCCTGAAGACCGGGCAGGACCTCTACCTGGAGCAGGGCATCACGACGGCCCAGGAAGGGGCCACGCTGAAACCGCAGCTCGATCTCCTGCGGATCGCCGCCGACCGAGGCCTCCTCAAGCTCGACGTCGTCGCCCTCGCGTTCATCACCGACCTCGAGGCGATCTTTGCCGGCGGGCCGCCACGGACGGAGCCCGACTACGCGAACCGCCTGCGGATCGGGGGCGTGAAGCTGCTCATGGACGGCTCGCCGCAGGGCCGGACGGCCTTCTTCACCACGCCCTACCTCACCGGCGGACCCTCCGGCCAGAAGGACTGGCGGGGCGAATCGACCTTCTCGCAGGCGCAGCTCAACGACATGGTGAAGAAGGTCTACGACGGCGGCGCGCGGCTGTACGTGCACTGTAACGGCGACGCGGCCATCGACGCCCTGCTCGAGGCCCACCGGTTCGCGGCCGGCGCCGATCCGGCGAAGCCGCGGGGCACCGTCGGCGTGCACTCGCAATTCATCCGCCCCGACCAGCTGGAGAAGTACGCCGCCTGGAAGATCACGCCGTCGTTCTTCACGCTCCACTGCTTCTATTTCGGCGACACCCACGTGGCCAATCGCGGCCTCGCGGAGGCCGAACGCATCAGCCCGATGAAGTCGGCCCGCGCCCTGGGCCTGAGGCCCGCGAACCACACCGACTTCAACGTCTCGCCGCTCGACCAGCTCTTCACGATGCACACGGCGGTGAACCGGGTCACGCGGTCGGGCCGCGTGCTCGGCGCGCAGGAGCGGGTGAGCCCGCTCGAGGCGCTCGAGGCGATCACGATCGACGGCGCGCGTCTCTACGGCGAGGAGACGACGAAGGGCTCGATCGAGGCCGGCAAGAGGGCCGACCTCGTGATCCTCTCCGCGAATCCGCTCACGGTCGATTCGGCCGCGATCAAGGACATCCACGTGGAGGAGACGGTGAAGGACGGCCTCACGGTATGGCGGCGGCCCGCCGCGCGACCGGTGCCCTGAACCCTCGGGCCGCTCACGCCCCGCGCCGGGCCGGCGGCGCGGCGAACCGCGGTGGGAGTTCGATGCCGGGGTTGTCGCGGAGCGACGCCACGGCCGCGGCGCTCGCCCGCTCGAGGCCGCGGAGCGAGAGCGTCGCCCCGGCGTGGCCGGCGAGGATGGTCGCCACGCGGTCGGTCACGCTCGTCAGGCGATCAAGCGACACGAGCGGATGCCGCACGAGCGCGCGGGCCACGTCTTCGGAGAGCACCTTCAGCCCGTTGAGCGACAGGCAGCCCCCGCGGTGGCCGGCCAGGATCGCCGCGACCGCCGGGGTGAGTCGCGTCACGTGGTCGAGGAAGAGCCCCGAGAGACCGGCGAACCCGCCGCGGCCCTTCTGTGCCGCGAGCACGACCGCCCGCCGCTCGTCGAGCGTCGCCAATCCCTGCAGCGCGAGCGGGCCGTCGTGCCGCACGAGCGCGGCCAGCCGGTGGATCGGGATCTCGTCGGCCACGCGGATCATGAGCGACCCCGAGTGGCGGCCGAGGCAGACGGCCACATCGTCGGTCACCTCCACCGAATAGAGGTGCAGCGGGCCGGTGTGCCGCGCGAGCCGTCGGGCCTGACGGGGTGAGAGCCGCCGCACCCGCTTGAGGCAGAGGTAGCCGGAGCGGCCGCCGAAGACCGCCGCCACGGTGTCGCCGAGCTCGGTGAGCGAGTGGAGGTGGAGCTTGCCGCGGTGCCGGGCGAGGTGCGTCGCGGTGCGCGCGGAGACCGCCGCCAGCCCGTCGAGCGACAGGTCGCCGGCATGCCGTGAGAGCGCCGCCGCGGCGGCGGGGGAGAGTCGCCTGAGGCCGTCCAGGTAGAGTTCGTTGGCGTGCCGTGCGAGTCCCAGCGCCGCCGCCGTGGAGAGTCGGCGCAGGCCGTTGAGCGACAGCTCGCCGCCGTGGGTGCCGAGCGCGGTCGCCGCACCGTTCGACAGGCTCCGGAGCCCGTTGAGCGAGAGCCCGCCGCACGTGTGTGCCGCCAGTTCCGCGGCCACGGCGTCGGTGATCCGGGGCAGCGCGTCGAGGTAGAGGTGTCCCCGGTGCCGGCCCAGTTCCCGGGCCACCGACAACGGCAGGCGGTCGAGCGCGGCGAGCCGGAGCGTCGTCTTGTAATGGCCGAGCTGGGCGGCATCGCCGTCGTGGCCCGCGGTGCGCTCGAGCGAGACGGTGCCGTGGGTCGCCGCCGTGAGCGAATCGCCGGCGTCGAAGGGGATGTCGCCCGAGTCCACGACGACGGGCCGCGCGAAGGCCCGCACCACCGCGCGGGCTCCGGCCGCATCGAGGCGGCGGACCCGCTCCACGTTCGTCACGAGGTCGTCACTGTCCATGGCGTCGGTTGCGTGTGCCATACCCGATTCTACGAGCCACCTCGCGGCGCGGCCCACGGAAGCGTGTCATAGATCGCGCGGTCGTTGCGTTGACCGTGCCGAACGCATGCGGCGTCGGGCGCGATCAGGCCGGCGCGTGGGCCGGGAAGTCGGTGTAGCCCTTGGCGCCCGTGGGCGAATACCAGTCGGCCATGTCGGCCGGCTGCGCCAGCGGCCAGCCGTGGCGAAAGCGTACGACGAGGTCGGGATTGCTGATGAACGGCCGACCGAAGGCGATCAGGTCGGCGAGACCGTCGGCGACGGCCTGCTCGGCCGACTCGAGCGTGTAGCCGCAGTTGCCCATGAGCGGGCCCCGGAAGACCTTCCGGAACTCCGCGAGCGTCATCGGCTCGCCCAGCGTGTGAAACCCGAACGCGAGGCCGTCCACGACGTGGAGATAGGCGAGGCCGTGGCGGTCGAGCATCCGGGCGACGTGCGTGAACTGTTCGCGGAAGTTGGGGGAGCCCATGTCGTTGAACACGCCGTTGGGCGAGATCCGCACGCCCACGCGGCCGGCGGGCCACTCGGCCGACACCGCCTCGACCACCTCCTCGAGGAACCGCGTCCGCTTCTCGATGCTGCCGCCGTAGTCGTCGGTGCGGAGGTTCGTCTTCGACTGCAGGAACTGGTCGATGAGATACCCGTTGGCGGCGTGGATCTCGACGCCATCGAATCCGGCCGCCCGTGCCCGGGCGGCGGCCCGCCGGTAGTCGGCGACGACGCCCGCGATCTCCCAGGCCTCGAGGGCCCGCGGCGTCTCGTAGGGCTTCTTGCCGAGCGGTGTGTGGATGCCGTCGCCGTCGATCTTCACGGCGGAGGCCGACACGGGCAGGCTGCCGCCATGAAAATCGCTGTGCGACGCACGGCCCATGTGCCAGAGCTGGAGGAAGATCCGCCCGCCCGCGGCGTGCACGGCGCTCGTCACGCCCTGCCAGCCCTCCTCCATCGCGTCGGTGTAGACGCCGGGGGATTCGAGCCAGCCGTTGGCCTGGGCGGAGATGGTGGTGGCCTCCGCGATGATGAGCCCGGCGGTGGCCCGCTGCACGTAGTACTCCGCCATGATCGCGTTCGGGATCCGCTCCTTGCCCGCGCGGCCGCGGGTGAGGGGCGCCATCACGACCCGGTTGGGCAGCGTGAGGTCGCCGAGGTGGAAGGGCTGAAGGAGAGCGGTCGCGGAGCGTGATGACGGCTTCATGGCGGGCCACTATAACGCCCTGTTCCACAGCGAGCCGCCTTGCATGCACCCGATCGCGATTTCGCGCTGGCTAGCGAGGGAGGTGGACAGCCTCCGGTTCGGCCGCCCGACCGCCTGCGTCTACAACCCGCTCGTCTACGCCCGCCGGCCGCACGAGGCCTACCTGCGGACCTACGCGGTCCGGGGCGTCGATGCGATCCTCGTGGGCATGAACCCCGGGCCCTGGGGCATGGCCCAGACGGGCGTGCCCTTCGGCGAGGTCGGCCTCGTCCGCGACTTTCTGGCGATCGACGACCGCGTCGATCGGCCGGTCGTCGAGCATCCCAAGCGGCCGGTCGAGGGCTTTGCCTGCACGCGGAGCGAGGTGAGCGGGCGACGGTTTTGGGGATGGGCGCGGGATCGCTACCAGACGCCGCGGCGGTTCAGCCGGGCGTTTTTCGTCTCCAACTACTGCCCGCTCGTCTTCATGGAGCCGTCGGGCAAGAACCGCACGCCCGACAAGCTGCCGACACGCGAACGCGGGCCGCTCTTCGAGGCCTGCGACGAGGCGCTGCGCCGGCTCGTGGCCTGGTGCCGGCCCCGGCTCGTGATCGGCGTCGGCGCGTTCGCGGCGGACCGGGCCCGCGAGGCGCTCGGCGACGCGGGGCCACAGGTCGGGACGATCCTCCATCCGAGTCCGGCGAGTCCGGCCGCGAACCGCGGCTGGGCGGGGCAGGCCGAGCGGCAACTGCTCGCGCTCGGGATCCCGATGCCCGCGGCGGGCCGGGCCGCCGGTTCCCGCCGGCGCTGACTTCGGCCACAATTTTCCGCGGCAGCCGCTCCGACACCACGCGGGATCCTCCCATGGCCCAGCTCTACTTCTACTACTCGGCGATGAACGCCGGCAAAAGCACCACGCTGCTGCAGTCGGCCCACAACTACGAGGAGCGCGGCATGCAGACGCTCCTCTACACGCCGGCGATCGACGACCGGGCCGGTGCGCCGAAGATCCATTCCCGCATCGGCATCGCGGCCGACGCGATCGCATTCGACGGCGACTACGACTTCTTCGCGGACATCAGCCGCCGGCACGAGGCCCGTCGCGTGCACTGCGTGCTCATCGACGAGGCACAGTTCCTCGCGCCGCGGCAGGTGCTTCAGCTCACGATGGTCTGCGACCGCCTGTCGATCCCGGTGCTCTGCTACGGGATCCGCACCGACTTCCGGGGCGAGCCCTTCGAGGGCAGCAAATACCTGCTCGCCTGGGCCGACAATCTCATCGAGATCAAGACGATCTGCCGCAGCGGCAAGAAGGCGACCATGAACGCCCGGCTCGACGCGGGGGGCAACCGCGTGACCGAGGGCGCGCAGATCGACATCGGTCACCACTACGAGGCGATGAGCCGCAAGGAGTTTCGGCTCGACGAGGTCTCGCCAGTGGCGAACACCCGGGGCGCGGCCGAGAAGAAGTTTGGCTGAATGCAGGAGGCCACCCCATGACCGACATCGCCCCGGGCCGCTACCGCCATTACAAGGGCCGGGACTACACCGTGCTCGGTGTGGCGAGGCACAGTGAGACGCTCGAGGAGCTCGTCGTTTACCGGCAGGAGTATGGCGACCGCGGCCTGTGGGTGCGGCCGGCGGCGATGTTCGCCGAGACGATCGAGGTCGACGGGCGGACGGTGCCGCGGTTCGCGTTCCTGGGCCGGGATTGAGACGCCTCGCCCGTAAATGGCGCTGCGGCTCAGCGGGCGTGCAGCCGGTCGAGGGCGTCGCGGCCCTCGGTGAGCAGCGGCGAGTGTCCGAGATACCGCTCGGCCATCTCGCGTTTCCCACGGGCGAGCAGCGTGGCGTAGACGTGGAGTTCGAAGTGCAGCCGCAGCTGCCGCGCCGCCGCCGTTTCGCCCACCGCCTGCAACACGCCCATGAGCGCCTCGGCGGTGGAGAGATGGCCGGCCGCGGGCTGGTCGCGGAGCCAGTAGCGGCCCGTGGTGGCCTCGGCGTCGGTCAGCCGCACGCACCGCCCGAGCGATTCGACCGTGCGGAGCATTTCGCCGGCCTGCCGCCAGGTGCCGTCGAGCAAGAGGATCTGGATGCCGGCACTGCGCGAGTCGGCGGCCGCCGGAGGGCCCGCAGGCAAGGGCTCGCCGCCCGGGTGGAGAATCCAGAGTTCGCGGTCGGGCTCGACGGCGTCGGCCCGGAGGCCGGAGGCCGGAACGAGACGGCTCACTTTCCGGTAGACGTGACACGCGGCGCCGGAGACCGCCCGGGCGATGAGGGTGCCGGTGCTCGACGGCTTCCGCTGCTCCTGCCCATGGATGAGCACGTGCACCGCGAGCCGCGTCTGCACCGGTGGGAATGCGTCGCAGACGCACCACCGCGGCGGCTGGCTGCAGCGTGGGCAGCGGGCGGCCCCGGCGAGTACGACGCTACGTCCCATGGTTCTTTTTCCGGTACGGCCACGATCGCCGGACAGCCTACAATCAGGACGACGTTCCCCGGTGACGGCCGGGGAGATAACAGCCTGGCGGCGATCTCGCAGTGATCGCGACGGCTGGGGTTCCTCGTAGCAAAGGAGGTGGTCACTTGAAACACGACTGTACCGGAGGGCTGCGCCGATAACGGCGAGTCGACGGGCCTGCCGTTGATGCAGCCCACCAAATGGTCCCTACGGCTGCCGCCCCCTCGTGGGGCGGCAGCTTTTTTTCTTGATCACTGGGTGGCACGCCTGCGGCCGGCCGGCCGCTAAAACTGGAAGATCGCATCGCAGCCGAGATACCACTGGCCGAAGGCGTTGCCCGTGACCAGCCCGTCGGGCCGCGTCGTAATCGGGCCGAAGGGGAGGGCGCCCGTGCCGTAGGCAGACGGCGTGTACCAGTCGTACCGCACTTCCGGACGGACGATCCAGTTGGGTGTCGGCGTCCAGTTGCACCCGAACGTCGCCGCCCACAGGTTGCCGGCGAACCCGGCGGCGACGGGCGACGTGTTCGTGGCTGCGTTGCGGGCGGGGTAGGCGATGCGGAAGCCGTTGTTGTCGCGAAACCAGTCCAGCCGCAGGCCGGCGGAGAGCGTGTCGGTGAGGCCGCGGTAGAGATACTGCGAGACGCCATACCACTGGGCGAGCCCGCCGGGCTGGCCGCGGCTTTGCAGACCGGTGTCGGCGTTGAACTGCCAGGCCGCAGACGCTTCCGTGACCGCGGTCAGCCGTTCGGCAACCTCGTTCTGAAAATACGCCGTGATCATCGACCGATTGCCCACCATCACGCCCTGCGAATCGCCGGCAGGATCGATCACCGGCGTGTATTCGTTGCCCGTCGAGATCGCCACCGTCAGCAACTGGCTGCCGTCTTCGGAGGCGAGCGTGAGGCTGCCGAGGTACGCCAGGTTGCTCGCCGCACCGGGGTAGTCCGGGTTGGCGGCGGCGGGGACGCCGTCGGAGAAGTTGTCCCAGCCGTTGGTCACGCCGCTCCCGATCCTGATCTGGTCGTCAGGCTGCCAATACACGAGCACTCCCGTGTGCGTGTTCGGCGTGCCATACATGAACGTGTTGGAGTGTGTATAGAAGAAGTTGCCCACAGCCGGCACGGTCTCGTAGCCGAGCGGCGAATAGAAGTGGCCGACGAGCACCGAAAAATCGCCGCGGGCGATCTCGCCGTAGAGCTGCGGCATCGCGAGGCCGTAGTAGCGGCTCGAGCCCCAGCGGGGCACGCCGAAGTTGTCGAACTGGTTGAAGGGATAGGCGTCGAGGCCGCGGGCGTTCGTCTGCCAGGCGTCGGTGCCGTAGAGCAGATCGACCCGCGCGCCCCACTGCCAGTCGTCCGACTCGACGTCGATGAGCCGTTCGCCGACGAGGTAGAGCTGGTTCATCATCGCCTGCAGGTTGCGATCCTGGAGGCCGACGGGCCCGTTGAAGTCGCTGCCGAGCGTGTTGCCGCCGATGCCGCAATCGACCCAGCCGTAGAGTGAAGCCCGGCGATCCTCCTGCCAGCGCGGGAAGAGTAGCCGCTCCGGAGGCTGCACAGGCTGCTGCGGGTCGCGGGCGCGGAGTTCGTAGACGTCCTGCGGCGGCGAGATGTCGGCAGCGGCGAAATCAGGCAACGGCCCGAGCAGCAGCGCGGCGATCGCGCAGAGCATCCACGGGCCGCGCTTGTGCATGGCTGGGTCGTCCCCGGCGGGCGGCCGTCGTGGCCGGCCCTACGACCGCGTGTATCGGCGGAATCCGCACCGCAAAGCCGTCCCGGACGGCATCACCGGCAGGGCTTGCCCAGCCTGCCGCGGCCTAGCGGCGGCGAGCTTTCTTTTTCGGGGCCTTCTTTGCGACCTTCGTCGCGGCCTTCTTCTTTTTGACCGGCTGCGACTTTTCCACGGCCTGGAGTTTCATCGCTCCCTTGCGCAGCGTGATCGTACGGTGCACCTTGCGATTCTTCTCGTCCTGCGCGTCCTTGTCGCGGCCGGCCCGACCGCGGCCCTTCGCCCGGCCCAGTTCGTTGTTGGTTTCCCGCGCACCCCACTCCTCCGCATCGACCGCCTCGTCGAATCCCATCATCACGACGTCGCCCACGTGCACGTGGATGTCGGCATCGTCGCCACGTTTGCCCGCGGCCTTGCGGGCCTTGGCGATCGCCGAAGCAATAGCCTTGGCCGTGCGCTTCTGATGGGCGAGGGTTGGGTTCGCGGTCTTCCGGGGTGTCTTCTTCGCGGACTTCGCCATCGCGGGCCTCGTGGGTGTGGAGTTGGCTCCCGGTCGGAGTGACCAAGGTGGGTCGAGGCTACCCAACCTGCCCAAGTCTCGCCAAGCCGCCCGGCCACGGATGCCCGAGACAATCCAGCCAGGGCATGGAGGGCGCGCCGGCAGGCCGCATAAACCGTAAGGATTTCCTCTGAAACCCTGCGCGCAACCCCCCGAGAAGGCCGACCTCCCGTGCATCCTGTGTGGATGCCGAGGCTCGCCGTGCGCCGTGATTTCCTGCACTCATCGACCCTGCTCGCCGTGGCCGGCATTGCCCTGATTGCGGCACCGCACGGGCAGCGCAGCGCGGTTGCCTTCGAGCTCGACGCCGACCGCGACGCCTTCACTCCCTCCGCCTATTGCGTTGGGCCCGATCGCGGCCTCGTGGAGGCGTCCTATGTGTTCATCGACAACCTGTCCGGGCTGCCGACGAACAACTACCCCGAGTTGCTGATCCGCCAGGGAGCCAACGAATGGTGGGAGTGGCGGTTCGGCGTCAACTACGGCATCGGCTCGCAAGGCAACGTCGTGACGAGCGTGGAAGTGGGCGAGGGCACGCTCGACGGCAGCACGCTCTACGAGTCGAGCATCCTCTACGGTTTCAAACTGGCCACGTCGCACCAGGACGGCTTCCTGCCCGACAGTTGCTTCATCATGGAGGCGGCGACGCCCACGTATGGCGACGTGTTCGGCACGGTGCCCGTGGCGACGATCGTCGCGGGCTGGGAGTTCTGGGACGACTGGCGGCTCGACAGTGCGATCCGCTACGCCTACTCCGAGGGCGCGGTCAACTGGTTCAGCCGCTGGAGCCCGTCGGTCGTCCTGCGGGCACCCGTGACCGAGCGCTGGGAGGTGCACGCCGAGTGGTTCGGCTCCTACACACAAGGGCTCGTCGAGGATACGCAGCGGCCGTTCTTCAGCCCCGGCACGCACTACAGCATCACCCGCAACGTCGAGATCGGCCTGCGCGTGGGCTGGGGGCTCACGGATGAAGCCGCGCCGTTCTTCTCCGACGCCGGCATCGCGATCCAATATTGACGCCGGCCTGTCAGTCGGCGGTCAGCGAGTGGATGACCGCGTCGGCGGTGAGCCGACCCGAGTAGGCATATGGCCGCTCGTTGTCGGCGGCGGTATTCGGCCGCGGCATATCGGGGGAGGAGAGCGCGAGCTGGTCGCCGAACACGCCCCGCAGCCGCACCCAGCAGCCCTTCGGCAGTTCCACGAAGGAGCCGCCGTCGTCGGTCTCGAGGTCGAAGAGGTCGCGGTCGGCGTCGCGTGACTTCGGCACGTCGAGCATCAGGCTGCGACGGATCTCGACCCGGCTGCTCGACACGTTGAGGCCATCCTCGGCAGGGTGCCGCACCTCCAGTCGATCGAGCCGGACGTGCGAGTTGGTGACATCGAACCCGTCGTCGGCCGAATGCAGGCTGCGCACCTCCCGCACCCGCCACTCGTCCGGCCCCACGCCGATGAGCGAAAGGCCGTCGATGTCGTCGCCGATGTCGAGTTCCTTGCCCGTCTTGGAACTGCGGTAGGTGTCGCGGCGGCCCAGATGCGAGGCGGTGATCGACCGCGCCCGAAACGACGACGGCTCGCCGCCACGGCTCTTCTTCACGCTGATGCCGTCCTTGCTTCCGGCCGCAAAGGTGCCCAGGAACCAGAGGCCGCCGTTGTCGGCCGCCCTGACCGGACGGTGTTCGGCGTCGCAAGCCCGCACAGTGACACGGCCGGCAACGAGCGCGGAGCCGGGCTCGAAGATCAGCGCCGCGCGGCGCAGCAGGCTCTTCGGCAGCACGCCGTTGGCAATCAGGAGCGTCGCGCCGTCGGCAATCTTCAGCGTGACGCCGCGGCGCACTCGCACCTCACCCGCGATGACCCAGGTCGTCGCCTTGCCGAGCGTGCGGTCGCGTGCGATCGGACCCTCGATCACCTCGACCGGTCGGCGACGGGGAGACGGTGACCGGCGGGCGTGAGCAGGCCTGCTTTTTTCGCGTGGCATGAACGGTGTGATACTCTCCAAATTCTTGGGCTTCAACTATCCTCGTCAGGGCCGATCGTGAGCAGCGGTCGGCGGGCTCCCGACAGCTTCATCGTGCCCGAAGGCACCGTGCAGGCGATGCTCGCGATCAAGCCTTGGTTCGACGGTTTCGTGAAGCCGGAGGTACAGTAGTGGCGGGTCACTGGAACGAAACGCCCGCACCCCGACCATGGCACCGATCCTCGACACCATTCGCGACAAGCTGAACAACACCCGCCGCGACCTCGAGCACGAAGTGCAGGGGTGGATGCGGATCATCCGCCATAAGCGGGTGCCGCTGCTTCTGGCGCTGATCGGCCTCGTGATTCTGGCCGTCGCGCTCCGCCCGATTCCGCCGCGCGCGACCACCATCGCCAGCGGCCAGGCCGGGTCGGCGTACGACCGGCTGTCACGGGGTCTGGCAGCAGGCGTTGCCGAACAGGGGCTGGAACTCACGCTCGTGCCGACCTCCGGGCAGGTCGAAGGCTTCGAAAAACTCGGGGATGACCGATCGGATATCGCCGTCAGCTTCATGACGGCGGGAACGTTCACGTCGAAGGACGACCCGTCGCTCGAGTCACTCGGCAGCGTCGGCCTCGCCACGATCATGCTCGTTCACCGAGGAGACGCCCTGGTGCATGGCGACCCCTGCGCAGCGCTCGAGGGAAAGACGATCGCGATCGGGCAGGAGGGGTCGGTCACGAACCGGCTGTTCCGCGTCGTGGAAGGGCTCAACCGCCAGGCAGGCCGGCCCCGCGGCGACTGGGTTCAACTGCCCAACGCCGAGGCGGCGACGAAACTCATCGCCGGCGAGATCGACGCGATGTTCCTGGTCGATGCGTTCGAATCCGAGACGACGCAAAAGCTCCTGGCGGACCCGGGCCTGCGACTCCACGACTTCACGCTCGCCGACGCCTACACGAAGAAACTGCCGTTTCTGCAGAAGGTGATCGTTCCCAAGGGCTCGATCGACCTCGATCGGATTCGGCCCGATCGCGACATCACCCTCCTCGCCGCGCCCATCAATCTGCTCGTGGAGAAGGGCACCCACCCGGCCATGCAATGGGCGCTCTTGATCGCCGCCCGCGAAGCGGCGTTCAACGACGATTCATTTTTCGTCGAGTGCCGCGACTTCCCCCGGCATGGCGACAACTCGTTTCCTTCGAGTTCCGTGGCCAGGCGGTTTTACAGCAGCGGCGTGCCGGGCTACTTCGACGCGCTGCCGCTCTGGTTGGCCACGCTGCTGGATCAGGTCTGGGTCTACCTGGCGGCATTCTTTCTGTTCGTCAATCCGCTCCTCAAGAAGCTCAAGAGCGTCCGATCCTTCAATTCGGAGACGCACCTCGACTACTTCTACACGTCGCTGCGTGACTTTGACCTGCGGGTGAAGGGGACGAAGGATCCCGAGGAACTGCGGGACATCCTCACGCGGGCCGACAAGCTCGAATCGCTCCTCGATGCCACGTGGTTCGACGACAAGGACACCCGCAGCTCGTTCGCGATCGAATCAGCGATCAAGACCGTGCGTCGCCGGGCCGAGGAGCGGCTCGCGGCCCTCGGCGGCCGGCCGACGTAGGCGTCAGGCCTTGGTGCCACCCAGTTCCGCGGCCACGACGTTCATCCAGTACGCCACCCCGAACGGGATCAGCGCGTCGTTGAAGTCGTATTCCGGGGTGTGCACGAAATGCGCGTCCGGGGCGTCGCCGTTGCCGATCGCCACGTAGGCGCCCGGCACCTTCTCGAGCATGAACGAAAAGTCCTCGCTGAAGGCGAGCGGCTCGCAGTTGCCCTGCACGTTTTCCGTGCCCACGGCGGCTTGGGCGGCCCTCACTGCCAGAGCCGTCTGCTCCGGGGAGTTGACCAGGGGCGGATACCGGCGGGTGTAGATCAGCCGGGCCGTGCCGCCGCTGGCGGCGGCGCATCCGGTGGCCAGTTCGCCCAGCCGGCGCTCGAACGTGTCGCGCACCTGCGGCGTGTAGCTGCGGGCCGTGCCGCGGACGACCACCTTGGCGGGAATGATGTTCGGGCTGTTGTAGTCGCCTGCCTGGATGTGGCCCACACTGAGCACGGCCGTGTCGCTGGCCGACAGGTTGCGGGAGATGATCGAGGACAGGCCAACGATGAACTGCGCCGCCGCCACCGTGGGGTCGGTGCCGGCCTGCGGCATCGAGCCGTGGCCGCCGGTGCCCTCGAAGATCGCTTCCCAGGTGTCTCCGGCGGCGGCCATCGGGCCGGGCCGGGTGACGACCTTGCCCAGCGGCATCTTCGGGCCGTTGTGGACGCCGTAGATGGCATCGCACGGGAACCGCTCGAACAGGCCTTCCTCGATCATGACGCGGCCGCCGCCGAGGCCCTCCTCGGCGGGCTGGAAGATGAAGTGCACGGTGCCCGCGAAGTCGGGATCCTTGGCCAGTTTCTCGGCCGCTCCGAGCAGCATCGTGGTGTGCCCGTCGTGTCCGCAGGCATGCATCTTGCCCTCGACGCTCGACGCCCAGGCGTGGCCCGTGGCCTCCTTGATAAAGAGCGCGTCCATGTCGGCCCGCAGGCCGATGCGGCGAAGCCCCTGCCGCTTGCCCCGCAGCGTCCCGACGACGCCCGTCTTGGCGAGGCCACGCTCGACCTCGATGCCGAGGCCGGTCAGGAAGGCGGCGACCAAGTCGCTCGTGCGGCTCTCCTCGAAGGCGGTCTCGGGATGGCGGTGGATGTCGCGGCGTAGCGCCGCGAGCCGATCGATGAAGGGGATGTCGGCTGCGATCGTGGCGGCGGTCGTGGATTTCATGGCACCTGCGGCGGAAGCATAGTCCCCGGGGAATCGGCCCGCAAACCGCCCGGCAGCGCGTCAGTTCAGCGGGAGCGTGAGCACCGGCCCTGCGGCGCCCGACTGCGACTGGATGTCGATCGCGAGCTTGACGAGATTGAGCGTCGAACGCGACTGCACGTCATCCTCCGCGATGTAGAACCAGTGGCCGCGGTAGTACACCGCCGTGTCGCTCCGCAGGGGCCGGTGCTTCTGCACGCAGACGCGAAACAACCCCTTGGTGAGCTGGCGGCCGTCGAACGGCCGGCCGTCGGGCCCCTTGAACGTGCACGCAGTACCGTGGCGGAGATGCTTTTCCGGCACGTCGACCCCCTTCGACAGGAAGGCGAGCACCTGGTAGCCGCTTCGCACGTTCATCGTGATCGTGTCGCTGAGCTCTCCGAGCGGCGTGTCACCGGTCGATTCGGTCAGGTAATCGATCTCGTCGTTCTCCTGCGACCTGACCGTGTAGACGGTTCGCCCCGGCTCCAGCCGGAAGAGCCGCACGAGCTCTTGGAAATCCGCCGCTTCCAGCGCTTCAGGCTGGACGGTGAGGGCCAGCAGCCGTGACTGCTTCAGGAGCGTGACCTCTTCTCCGGCCACCTCGTAGAAGTATCCCTTCTTGGCGGCGGCGACCATGCCGACGCCGGGCACCTTGCCCCCCCCCGGCAGCTCCTTGGCTGGCACCCGGCCGTGGGCCTCCACGTCGCGCTTGGCGACCCGGGCCCGCAAGGCGCCACGGGCCTGCAGGCTCTCGACCAGGTCGATCGCATAGCGATAGTCGTCGTTGGGCTCGATGATCCGGCTGCCGGGCGACGTCGCGGTGGGCGAGTTGCGGACACCATTGATGCTGTCCACGAAGGCCCGCAGAAACGTGGTGGTATCCTGCCCCGGCGCGACGTCGAGGAGCAGTTCCGCCGTGAAGGCTATCGTCAGCGACTTCGCGAGGTTGTCACCGCTACGTGGCTGGTAGGCGAGCGTGGGCTCGTCTCGGAGCGTGAAGATTCCACCGAACAAATCGTCTGCAGGCGGCTGTCCGCCAAACCCCCTGGTACTCGCCTCCGTCAGGATGTTGATCGTCGGGAGATCGAGAAAGGAGGGGGCCTCGCCATACCGCATCCGCACGATGTTGAGCAGCATCTCCTTGGAAGCGGTGTCGCTGTAGCTCTGGTTGTAGTGAATCCGCGTGCCCCGGATCGCCCAGGATCCCATGCAACCCGTCGCGGCGACGCAGCATGCACCGACGGCCATGACGAGCACGGTCCAGTGCGGACGAGCGACCGGTTTGCCGCGGGAGTTGTTCATGGTTGCTTCAGTTGACCGGCAGCGTGAGCACCTGCGTCTCACCGGCCTCGGACCGCATGTCGATGATGAGCTTGATGTAGTTCAGCGTCACGCGCGACTGCACGTCGTCTTCCGGGATGTAGAACCAGTGGCCGCGGTAGTACACCGCCGTGTCGCTCCACAGGGGCCGGTGCTTCTGCACGCAGACGCGAAACAACCCCTTGGTGAGTTGGCGGCCGTCGAAGGGCCGGCCGTCGAGCGCCTTGTACAGGGGCGCCGCGCCGCGGCGGACGTGCGCTTCCGGCACGTCCACACCCTTCGACAGGAAGGCCAGCACCTGGTAGCCGGAACGCACGTTGATCGAAATCACGTCGCGCAGGTCTGCCGACGGGGACGTCGGTCCGGGGACCGACTCCATGACCTCGGCCCCCGGGGCGGGCAACAGTTCCACACCTTCGCCGTCGACGCCTGCCGATGGCGGTGCGATTTCCTCCACGACCATCGGCCGTTCGCCCGCCGAGGGCTCTGCATTCAGGTCGACTTCGTCGTCTTCCTGTGATTTCACCCGGTACGCCGTCCGGCCCGGCTCCAGCCGAAAGATCTGCGTGAGTTCCTGCACGTCCGCTGCGGCGACGTCCTCGGGCTTGATCGCCATGGCGACGAATCGCGACCGCTCGAGGAGCACGGCTTGGTCGCCCGCCATCTGGAAGACGAAGTCGTTTTCCGCGGCGGCGAGCAGGTCGGTGGCGATGAGATGCTTGGCGGCGAGCGGCGAGCCGTGAGGATTTTCGTCGAGTTCCGCCACCCGCATCTTCACGGCGCCGCGATTCTGCAGGCCCACGAACAGGTCGACGGCATGGCGATACTCGTCGTTTCCCTCGAGCACGCGACTCGCAGGCGAGGTGGCCAGGGGCGAATTGCGGACGCCGTTGATGCTGTCAACAAACGTCATCAGGAACATGCGGGTGTCGTTGCCGGGCGCGATGTCGAGGATGGCCTCCGCCTTCAAAGCCTTGATCAGCGAGGCAGCCATGTCCTCGCCGGAGCGAGGCGCGTAGGTGATGGTCGGCCTGTCGCGAAGGTTGAACACCCCTTCGACGAGCCCCTGGGTGGCCCTGGCCTGCTCCCCGGCGCCGACCATGCTGGCTTCCGTCTGGCTGACGACGCTCGGCATGTCGAGGAAGGTGGGCGTCTCGCCGTACCGCATCCGCACGATATTGAGCAGCATCTCCTGCGACGCGGTGTGGCTGACGCTTTTGTTGTAGCCAAGCCGCGTGCCCCGCATGGCCCACGAGCCCATGCAGCCGGCTGCGGCCATGCAGACGGCCGCCACTGCGAGGATTCCGCGGAAATACGGTCGGCGCATTCCGCTCGTGGCGGGCATACGGATCATGGACGGGTACCGTGATCGGCGGGCGAAAACGACGAGGGAAACCGCAGGGCTATATATGGCTGGAAAGGACGTTTGCAAGCCTTGTCAGCCACGAAGTGATGGGGCGCCCCCTCTCCGCGGCGCACTCCCCCCAGATTCCCGCCCAGACTGCCTCACCTACCGGGGCGATAGTGAGAAGCGTCCTGGGCCGCTAGGCTTCCGGTCGTTTTGTCCCGCAGTGAGCGTCGCCCGGATCCATCCCGCCATGCTCGAGACCATCGTCGTCGGAATCATGCTCTTCGCCACCACGAACATCGACGACATCTTCCTGACGATGGCGTTCTTCGCCGACCCGCGGCTCGATCGCCGGGCCGTCGTCGCCGGGAAATTTCTCGGCATCGGCGCGATCGTGGCCGTGAGCGCCGCAGCCGCCGCATGCGCGATGGCGGTGCCGCCGGAGTGGGTGGCGCTCCTGGGGTTCGCACCGCTCGGGCTCGGCCTGCACCGGCTCTGGTCGGCTTGGCGGGCGCCGCCCGGCGCGACCGCCGAAGACGATGGCGTGCCGGCGGCGGCAGGCTCGCTCGTTGCGCAGGCGTGCTCGGTCGCGGGCGTGACGGCCGCAAACGGCGGTGACAATCTGGGCGTCTACGTGCCCGTCTTCACCGAGCAGTTCCAGGCGATTCCGGCGTTCGCGGTCATTTTTGCCGTCATGACAGGGCTCTGGTGCGTGGGGGGCAACCTGCTCGTGAACCATCGCCTGGTCGCGGCCACGATGCGGCGGCTGGCGGGGCGGCTCCTGCCCTGGGTGTTGATCGTGCTCGGCCTGGTCATTCTTGCGGGAGCCCGGGGCCTCGTGATGCCGGTGCGGCCATGACACTCCACACCGCCGTCATCGATGCCGGCAGCAGCGGCACGCGGCTCTTCCTCTACCGCGTCGAGCCGGGGTCCTTCGCCCGCGTGGAGAAACTCCTCGAGCAGGAGTTTCCGACGATGGCGTCGGGCGCAAAGGAAGACGGCATCAACAACTTCGTCCGCCCCGACGATCCCGCGGCGCAGGCAACCGTGGTGCCCGAGATCATCGACCCGCTGCTCGGGCATGCCCGCGGGGCTCTCGGTGGGCTCGGGGTCGAGCCGGCTGCGGTCGAGGTGAACCTGCTCGCCACGGCGGGCATGCGCTACGCCGAGGGGCTGCATGGCCGCCCGGTGATCGACCGCCTCTATGACACGATCTGCAGCGGCATCCGTGCCCATGGCTTTCCGGTCGGCGAGGTGCGCACCACGTGCGGCAGCGAGGAGGAGGGGATCTGGACGTGGATCAACCTCAACGACGTGCTGGGCAAGGCCTTCGACGGGGGCAGCGAACCGGTCGGGATCGTGGAGGTGGGCGGCTCCTCCCTGCAACTCACGTTTCCGACCGACGAAGACCCCGATGCCGTGCCGCACGTGCACCGCGTCGCGCTCAACGGCCGCCGGTTCGCCGTCTCATGCCGCAGCTTCCTCGGTCTCGGCCAGGACGACGCCCGCAAGGAGATGCGGCGCCGCCTGGGACCGGAGGGCTCGGCCGTCTGCTTTCCCGCCGGCTTCCGCGCGGCCTCCGACCACGGCGACGTGCTCGACGGGGTCGGCATGCATCGGCTCGCAGCGGACGGCCGCTACGAGTTCGAGGCCTGTTCGACAGCCTACGCAACGATCGTGAGCGACCGGCTCGCCGCGGCCGGCATTCCGGATCTCACGCATGCCCGTGGAGATTTCGTGGGCATCGACGGCGTCTACTACGCGATGGAGCCCTGGGCGATCGACGACAATCCAGAGCGGCTTCGCGAGATGATCGCTGCGCAGTGCTGCTCGGTCGGGAACTTTCCGGGCATCGACGAGCGCGAGTTCGTGCAGGCCCAGGCGGCCAACGCCACCTACGTGCACGTGCTCCTCGAACGATTGTTCGCCGGCACCGGCCGCAGGCTCCTGCGCGCCGTACCCTCGCGCCGAGGCGGCGAA
>Ga0208783_10000837_pt1 | contig 18646 bp, 34 predicted proteins | sample DEB19_08_DNA_2_FD_184529 | JGI IMG/M metagenome (GOLD analysis project Ga0208783, IMG submission 184529) | Aqueous microbial communities from the Delaware River and Bay under freshwater to marine salinity gradient to study organic matter... | ecosystem: Environmental > Aquatic > Marine >...
CTCCAGTGCTTGGCGCAGGGCGTTAATCGCTTCCGAGTAGTAATCTTCATCACTAAATTCCATGCGAGCCACATCGTTTGCATCCTCCAGCGCCTCAAGCGCCAGTTGCATAGCTTCTCTGCTCATGATTGCCACTTATAAGGTTCAAGAAATGCAGCAGCACAGACTGCTGCCATCGCAAACCATCCACCTGCTGCCATTGCCATGGATATACCAAGGCCAAGCAACGCAAACATGCGGAACCACATATCAAATTCGCTTAACTTCATTGCTCCCTCGCTTTCAGCATCGCGTCTGCCATTTTGTAGTAACGCCTTGCACTATCTTCCATCGTTTCCCCGTTAGCTCCAGCAACTTCAGCAGCCCAGTCGCCCTGCATCGCCTTGGCTGCAAGATAGTCGCGCAGGGACATGCCTGGCTGGATTAGGTACGAGTGTGCAACGGGAAATGCTCCCCCGCCATCTGTTGGTGTCTTTGCGTTTTTGTTTTCAGCCATGATTCTTTTCCTTCAAGGCTTGCTCGATTGCGCGAGCAACATCCAGCCAACCACCACCTTCGAGCACGTCATCAATGACATTTGACACTTCTTCGTCAGTCAGCCCCTGCCACTCACCCCATACGCCAACTTTCCCAACTCTTGCTAGATCAAACTTACAGCAATGCCCACAACGTGGGCACTCAAAATCAGTTGCCCGAACTATGCGGTCATTGGTTTGGTCAAACCAATCTTTGATGTCCTGCTTCATCTCATCACACACCATTGGATCTTCCAGCGCGGCACTGAGCCAAGCGCCAATACGGTCTTCTGGTGACATGCCATCACGTAGATTCTTGAGTTCTCGCTTCTTCACGTTTTGCCTTCGGTGAGTATTCAATGGTTGTGAATCGCTCTTCACATTTCTTGCACTCCCTGCGGCGCTCAATGTAAAAGCGGTAGTTGTTTGGCTCCCAATAAGATCGGGTTTCTAATACCCTCGTCTTATAAGATTTGCCATTAGGTAATCTGCAATAGGGACAGAACATGGCTACGCCTGATCGTTGTTGTCTTTCCAGCTTTCATTGGGCTTTTTGTGTGCAGCATCCCATCCAGCTCGGTATGCTCGACCGTTAGCTGACTTGGCAAACATGTACCGTGTTGCCTTGATGTCAGTCTTCAATTTCAAGAACCAGTTCACCCATGACTCATAGGCCGGATGAAACTCTGCGGGGCATCTACGCCCCTGATCGCATTCACCATGACATGGCGGACAAGTTTTCATAGCTTTTCCCTGATGTAGTCGCGTATCTCTTCACTAATCATTTCGCCCATCGTTTTGCCATGCGGGTAAAGCATGGAACCGTGGCGGCTCTTCTTCACAATTTGTATGGCGTTCTCCATGCCGAGCTTCATGCCGTCTTCAAAGTCGCCAGAGCGCTGACCCAAAGAGTCAATCGCCCGACGCACCATCTCTGACGCACGCCTACGCTCGCTGTAGTTACGCAGCTTTCTAATCTGATCCTCACGCAGATAGACTGAGTAAGGTATCAAGATGTCTTTCTTGACTTCCATGTTTCAAACTCCTTGCGTAAGTCCATCAAAATGGATTGCGCGTTGGTATCGGTGGATAGTTCAGCCCGAGTATCAATCTCGCATAACGAATGGATGGCATCAGCCGCGTCGTCTTCGCTTGCGCTGAATGTATGGCCCATCTCGACACACCATGCCTGGAACTCAGGGTCACGCGCTAGGATGCCGGCGGTCTGCACAAACGATGACACTTTTGGCCTGACAAACGGTTGCTCGTCGTCGCCAATCCGTGCCATCGCAACGACATACCGAGCCCCGACAAAATCTCTCACCAATAACTCAGGTATCTCATCGGGGTGGATGGATAGCGTCAAAAGAAACCCATTCTTATCCTGGCGCAAAGATACTTTGATGGATTCAAAGTTAATCGAATCAACCACGGAACATCCTCCCTATCAATGATTTGATCCGCTGCATGAGTGTCGGCGGAGGGTCAGAGCCTATCCTTTCGATGTACTCATGGGTGGTGATCTCAGTTATCCCCATCAGAGGCGCTGGCGGCTTGGGCGCTTCGGCAATCGCTGCCAACCCAGCAGGCGGCATGACCGTAGGCCATACCACCCACATGGGGCGGCGATGCTTGGCGCACACACTACCGATAGCGTTGCCCTGCAATACCGCCGTGCGAATGGTGCGCTCCTCGGCAGAACTCATGTAGCCCTTCTTCCATCCTCGTGGCGGAGAAAACATGATCTGGCAATGTTTGTATGCCGTCTTTTCAGAAATGCCAATTTGTTTGGCAATATCCCTTGGATGCCAGCCGTGAAGATAAAGATTGGAAATCTCATGCTTATCTTCATCCGATACAAAGTAATGATTGCGATCCGGGTAAACCCTAGAACGGGACTTCTTCATCGCTGATCTCCTTTTTAGGGGGCGCGGATTCTTTGGTAGCATCCGGCTTCCAGCCCTCCTTGACCTTGCAGTTGAAATACTCACCGGCCTGTGCGCCCTGTTTGCGCCACAGCGAAACGCCAATCACTGGCTGTTCACCGGATTTGGAGCAGCGCACAATGTACTCGCACAATTCCGGCGACAGTTCAACATCGCCCCGGAAGTCTGGAGCGCGTTCGCTTAACCGTTTCTTGGGGGCAAATAAGTTGGTGGAGTCGTAGTATTTATCCATTGTTGGCCTCTTTGATGATTGCGTCTTTGCGTGCTTTGAAATCTGCTAACAGCTTGATGTACTTGTCTTCGTCCAAGTCTTTAACGTGATTTACATTCTCAATGTTGTCCTTCCAGAACTGCTTTAGATCAGCCTCGGTCTTAGCCTCTGGCAAAAACGCAGTGAACATGTTTAAGATGAAAGCCACTCGGTCTTCTGCGTCAGCCTTGGGTATCTCTGGCTTGGCTTCAGGCTTGGGCTCGGGTTTTGGTTTGGGCGCTTCGGTCTTTGTCTTAACTGCTGCATGGCCGTCGTCATCTTCTGGCGCAATCCCGCACGCGGCCATGAGGGAATACCGGCGCACATAAGTCAATGCACTGGCATAGCCCTGAGCATCATGCTTGCTGGCTGGGAAGAATAGTTTTCCTGCGCTCAGCATTTCTCCGCTCTCGTGGATAAAAGTAGTTTCGGCCATTGCGCCGTCGGGTGATTCATGGGTCAGTTGCATCAAGAAAATGCCGTTGTTGTTCAACGCATCAACGACAGCCTCCACCACCGCTGACAAGTTGGCATACTTGTTTTTCAAGTGCGGGTTGGTGCTGGTCTTCAAAGCTGGGCCAAACTCTTTTTGCGCTTTAACTAGCGCTGTTGCTATCTGCTTCATTGCTTTCTCCGAGTTGTTTACCAAAATCACAAAACTGTCTTACACGGCAAAAGTTCAAACACCGCGTGTTAACACCGGGGCGGTGAACCACCTCCAGATCTTTCTTTCCGGCAACCATCTCTTGTGCTTCTGACTCCACAAGAAATACCTTCAATGCCCGTTTTGCCCCAGGCTTTTGTACGGCCCATGTCGATGGCTTCATCCATCGCTCATCAGGCGTGCAAAGTGGCGCGTCATCCATCACGGTGGCTGCGTGCAACGCAATCCTCTCTTTGACAAATGCCTCCTGTTCTTCAAACGTCCACAGCGGGATTTCAATCTGATGTAGTGGGGCCGGTGGATAACCCTCAACCTTGCCCACATTGCGTTTGGCCCAGTCGCGGATTACTGCGTTGATCATCAGCTTGCATACACGGTGTCCTGCTAGGCGAACCAAAAAGGCATAGCAGTTAAGCTGATACTCCCAATCAATCTTTTCATTCATCACGGCATAAACTGAGGTGACCTTCCAATCCTCAATGATCCGCCCTGCGGCGGTTATCTCCTGCCGGTCCATTGCGCCCGAGATCCTCCAGCCATTGACCGTGGCGAACATGCGTTGCTCACGTATGACTGTTGACTCGTCCGAATACTTATCCAAGATGTAGTGCGTAGCCGTACCCAATAAGCTAAACAGGACATCGGAAATGTCTTGCTCAAGCTCCTCGTGATGGCGCTCTTCCAGGGCAACTATCCTTGGTGAGTTGATCAATTGCGTCACCGACCGGTGAGCATCACCACGCGAGTAATGTTTGCCCTGGGCGAACCTGATCAATACCTCGGGGAGGTTGTATTTGTTAGTGATGATCACGGCTTACTCTCCTCAAACTTCTCCATAGCCGCGAGCAGAAGTTGTAGGATGTCTGGGCGAGGATCCTCAATGTAACGGTGAATCCAGAACATGACATCCTCCGCCGCAATAATCGCTTCATATAAATACCGATCATCCATTCTTCATCTCCTGATCACATGTTTGGTCAAGCCCATACCCGGTTGCAATCCAACTGGCATCGCCGCGGTAAATCGTGACGTGCTGCGTCCTTAGCCATTGGTATCGACGGGAGTCTTCACGCAATTGCCGCAACTCATGTTGGAGCAAAAGGATCTGCGCTGCCGCCTCTCTGGCTACCGACGCATCGATGTCCTTGGTTGCACCCATCAATCGTTCGACGATGTCCACTGTTTTCTCCGTTTCAACATTTCATCGGCCACTAAAAAAGCCACGTCAGCAAAAGCCACCTCGGGTTTTTGAGATGGCATCTGACCCCACTTGCCTGCAAATATCCCTGTGATCACTGCCGCAGCGAAGTGGTCACGCAAAGTCATTTCCTCTTTTTGATCATCCATGTATCGCTCCATGCCTTATGTCATCGAAACAAACCCAATCGAACCTAAACCGCCGATCCTTACCGTAACCAACCCGACCGAATGCTCCGCGCCTTTACTCGCCCCGCCGAGCCCTTACCGCCATATCCGTCCATACCGGGCCGGACCCGACCCTGCCCTAACCGCCGAGCCCCATCTTGCCAATCCGCTCCGCACCGATCCATAACCGCCTAGCCCCTGCTTATCGAGCCGAGTCTCACCGATACCGCCTCATCAAAACTCAACTTGCCGAATCCGACTAAACCTAAACCGCCCAACCGCATCCGACTTATCAGACCCCGCCTCTATCACCGCAACCGCCAGAATCACCGCACCCCACCTTGCCGCACCTGTTCATGCCGGATCAAAACCGCCACGCCCAACCGGACCGGATCAAACCAGACCACACCGGACCCCGACCGCCAGACCGCGCCCCGCCAGACCAGAAAGCGCCGGACCGCAACCGCCATGTAACTCCCGATGTCGCCCCAACGAGCCCCACCACAACCGCCTCACCCAACCCTGTCATACCATACGCATTCCGGGCCTCTCCCCGACTCAACCGCCCCGCCCTAATGAACCCCGACCTAACTTTCCTTAACCGCCTTCCGTGCCACGCCTAAATGGACCGAGCCTGACCCTGACAATCCGAACCAAAACCGCCGAACCGCACCGTACCCCGCCCATCCGGTATTGCGAGTCCTCAACCGCCTCGCCTCAATCCGCCGATCCATACCGCGCCCCGCGTCACCCTAACCGCATCACCGCTCCGGGCCCAACCTCGCCGCATCTAGCCCAACCGATACCGCCCCGCCATATCAAACCTCGCCGCGCCGCTCCATTCCCGACCTTAACCGCCTGACCTCGCTAGACCACGACCAACCGGGCCCACCGTCCATAACCGCCTCGCCCGACCAAACGTCGCCGGACCCACCGTTAAGCTGCTTCCTTCAAACGCATACGCATATCAAGGAACTCTTCCATCAGTCGGTCGATCTCTGACTCCATGTCCACGGCTGCGGCCACATTCCTGGCCCGCCGTAAAGCGGAGATCACGTTCTGTACTTCGTTGGCTAATACTTCTTTGGCAATCTCATGCTCGGTGCGGAGCTTGATGGTTTCCAAATAGCCCTGCTCTTTTCCGTGCAGACGTGGATCACGCACATAAGCTGGGGCTTTCAGAACAATTGTGTCAGTCGTTATGTTTACTTTGACTGTCGCAATGATCTTGCGGGCCGTGTGCATCCAATGTTCATACGCCGCTTCATCGGTATCCCAGTTAAACAGTTCATGCAGTGGACTGTCAGGCTGGCGGGCATCCTCCACCACATCACTGGGGCGGAGGACACCACCGTTATTGCGGGCTATCTCTTCAAGCCTTGCTTTAACGATGGAGTTATTCATGCTGCTTTGATCCCGCGCCGGCGAACCTCAACGTCGTACCACGACAGAAGCTCCTCAGTTTCGTCGTCATAGCACTCAGGATCATCTAACGCCGCTTGTTGTGCAGCCGCTCCACCGGTCTTGATGATCTCCAAATACTCTTTGTCGTTGGGCTCAACGATCCTCCAGCGGCCAAAGGTTCCAGAGCCTTTCTGCGGACGCCAATCACCAACACCCATCGTATAGCCTGCGGTAGCAAACAACGATGAGATCACGGTCGCATTCAGTACAGGGGTTGTGTAGGTTACTTCCACCTTACATGCCCACTTGGGAACAATCGCACGGGTGCGAATGTCTGGGGTCTTGTTGATGTCAGCAGAACGAACGACAGAACACATGACTTCAGGAACGCCGTAGAGGGCTAGCCTTTCACCGCCTTCAATCGAAGTCAGCCTGCCAATCTGTGCTTTCTTTGCACCCGGAACATCAAGCGCTGCGGTACACAGTGCTGCCTTGAACTGGGTATTCATCAGTGCAAGGACTGTCTCGCTGCCTTTGCGAGCACGGTAAATGGAATCACGGTACTCCTGAATCGGGTCATGCTTCAGTGATCCCTGCTTTTCAGCGGCGGTCTTTCTGCCGCGGGGAAGTAGTAACTCACGCTGTGCTTTCACAGACATGGAGTTCATCAACAACGGTGTGTCACCAACAATGTGGTACACAATCCGAGCACGAGTAAGTTCGACAATCTGTACTTGTTCAATCTCATCTGTTTTTGCTTTACGCATGTTTATCTCCTAGAAAGTTAAAGGCATACCGGAACGAATCCAGCGCCCGAGTTGCCACGACAGCACCACTACAAATCCCATCAGCACCAAGTGAGCCAGCAGCCGAGAGTTGCGCTGCCACTGGTTCAAAGGCATGTGATGGAAAACAAAAACACTTTGTACCCATAGCTGGTCGTTCGCTATTTCTTTCGACCACGGGGCCGGCGTCCCGTGGCGGTTTTTCGGAACGAGCCGTCCAATAACGGGTGGATCTGGGATAAAGGCAACGCGTCCAGATTTGTGCGTGGCTTTTCTTCCGGTTCGTACTTGAAGCATAGGTTCTCTCCGTCTTGTTCATAACCTTTTTGTTTGATCACGCGGTAAGCTTCGTAGTTAGCGCGAAACGCCCGTTTACGGTGCTCGCCTAGTGATGAAGCTTGACCTTCAAACATCACCGACAGGACACGTTTACGAAACATGACGGGATCAATGTCTAACCACATCAACCATCCATCTGCTGCTTTGGTCAATAAGAAATCCAAAGCCGTATACGCATCCTCTTTTAATCCCGCTACGCGCTTGTGCCGTGTTAACACGGGTATCGCGCAAGCATCCGATACCGCCAATCCCACTACTGCAAACATTAGACGCCGTTCTGGTATTGACACAATGAACCTCCTTTGCAACAATGATAACGCAAGTTTCCTATTGCAAGCAATACATATACAAGGATCTGACGAATGGTTATTAACAGCCGACAAAAGGGAAGACGCGGTGAGTTAGAAGTTGCGCGTCTGATTGCATCTGCACTGGGTGTAGATGTAAAGATCAACTATGCCCAGGCTGCTATGGGTGGTTATGACATTGCCGTATGGGGATGGGCCATTGAAGTCAAGCGGGCAGAGAGGCTTGACTTGCCTGCGTGGCAGAAGCAGGCACTGGCATCAGCCTGGAAGGACAACCTGATGCCTGTACTGTGGCATCGCAAAAACCATGCACGGTACTGGGATGTCTACATGCCAGTGAGTGTGTTCCTAGTGGTATGGGGCGGACAGGGACCATTCACTGAGGGTGACTGGATATGTATGTCAGCCGACGTGGCTATCGCAACAATGAGGATGCGCTATGGATCATCAGATCAGGAAAGTAATCGTGAACAACTTAGTCGAAACGATACCGGAGCAAGTCAAGATAGAAGTCTTGTTGGAGATGCTGCGTGAGCGTAGGAACGCATCAACGGACAGTGCTTATCGGTTAACTATAGCGCTGCATGAGTTGAAGCTTTTGACAAGGCTTAAGGAATTGAGCCTCCGCCACATGGCGGACCCTCAAAAAAAACCCGGCGGGGAAGCCGGGTGAACGTGATCCAACTCTCGGAGACAACACTAGCAAAAGTGTTGATGCCATGATAAACTTAAGTTGTCGGTCTGGCAACCGGCAGTTAGAATCGAGAAACCCCAGAACGTTTAGGTGGGGTATGTGTGGTCACAATGTCTTTCTCGATTCAGACTGCGTGATTGCCCATGCCAAGGGCCATGCCCCTCCTAAGTCTTCTGGGGTTTTTCTTTGGCACCGACCGTACTCCGCACGAGAGTAGGGGCCGCAAGTGGGGCTGCTCGGAGTTGAACCGCGACACGGTATGCGAAAGCTAGGGGGCAGATCCCGAACAATCCGTGGGGCTCGCCGCAGATCCAAGCCCGGGGGTGTAGGTGCTAACCCGACCTGCACATGGATCACCCGCAAGGGGGTGATGACTATCACCAATTGGCATCCTCTCTCTACCCTGTATGGGGTAGGGGGAGCCTTTGGGTGATAGGTAGGGTAATGCTGTTTAAATGCTTGCCGTCCGGCCATTTTGGCCTATTGCAATGGGTGAACAAACGTGGCAATATAAATGCTCCAAAAGGGGTATGGACATGAACAACTGGCCGTTTAAAAATGGTGATTTACCGAGGGGCATTATGTTAGAAAGACACGCACTGAGCGCGGCATTTCCTGATATGGAAGAGCAGCATTTTGATGAACTGGTGCAGAGCATCAAAGAGCATGGGCAGCGCGAGCCCATTACGCTTTATCAAAACAAAATACTGGATGGATGGCATCGCTATCGGGCTTGTGAATTGCTCCAGATAGGGCCAATGACAACGACCTTTGATGGTTCCGATCCCGTATCGTTTGTACTGGATCTCAACATTCATCGCCGCCACATGACGCCTTCACAAAAGGCTATGGCCGTTGTTACTGTGAACACATGGGCAGCAGTTGGAACCAACCAAAAACAGACGAAAGGCAAGAAAGCGACGACGGAAGGTCAGGATTCGGGTACGGGTGGGTCCGCCACGGGGCGGAGGCTCAAAACCGCTAAAGAACTTGCAACAGAAGCAGGGGTAGGAACGCGAACCATTGAGCGTGCCAAGCTGGTTGCTGATGAGGGTGATGATGATCTCAAGCAGAAGGTTATTGCGGGGGTTGTGAACTTAAAAGAAGCGGTTGACTTGGTGAGGAAGGTAGACCCGCAGCCGGAGGACAAGCCTGTTGATCCGCGGCCTAAGCTCACGATTGAGAAGCAGAAGTATGATGACCTGAAGGCAGCGTTTGATCAATTGCAGGAAGACTATGACGCACTGAGACAGAACTGCAAGGACTTGGGTGATGAGTTAGCCATACTGAAATCGATTGAGCAGGATGAAGCGGCGGCAAAGATGCGACAGATGCTTGCTGATATTAAGATCCTTACGGAGCAGCGCGACCGGTGGCAAAACCAGTGTGCTGAGATGCAGAAACAAATTAACTATCTGAAGAAACATGCTGTACGAAAGTCTGCGTGATTACCAGCGCGATTGCATCGAGCAATTGCGTGACGGTGTAAGAAACGGCAACCGGTCACAGGTACTTGTCGCGCCCACGGGTGGCGGCAAGACTGTGATGGCAAGTTACTTACTGAGTGAGGCCGTCAGCAAGGGGTCGGTTGCATGGTTTGTTTGCGACCGAGTGTCATTGGTGGATCAAACGTCAACGATGCTTGACAAATACGGTGTCAAGCATGGCGTCATCCAGGCGGATCACTGGCGCAACAGACCGTATGAATATGTGCAAGTGGTGAGTGCTCAGACCCTGGCTCGGCGGGAGGTAAAGAACCCCCCGAAGATCATCATCTGGGATGAGTGTCACACGATGTACAAGAGTGTGATCAATCTGATTGAGAAGTATCCCGATGCCAAGGTGGTAGGGCTAACAGCCACGCCGTTTACCAAGGGCATGGGGTCGGTATTTACCAATGTCGTTAACAGCACGACGACCAATCAATTGATCAGTGATGGATGGCTTGTACCGTTGAAGTGCTACCTTGCCAAGGCAACGATAGACATGACAGGAGCGGGGACGAAGTTTGATGGTGAATGGAAGGATGCCGAGATGGAAGAGCGCGGCATCAAGATTGTTGGCGATATTGTGGGGGAGTGGGAATCTAAAACACTTCAACATTTTGGCGGGCCGGTGAAGACGATTGTGTTTTCCGCCACGGTCGCGCACGGTCAGGCTATCTGCCGAGCGTTTGCAGAGAAGGGTTACAACTTCCAGCAGATCTCCTACCTTGATGGGAATGACGAGCGCCGGCGCTCCCTGATTGAAGAGTTCCGAAAGACAGATAGCATGATCACCGGGCTTGTGTCTTGTGAAGCGCTGGCAAAGGGTTTTGATGTAACGGACATCAAGTGTGGGATTGCTGCACGGCCTTATCGCAAATCGCTCTCGGGCCACATTCAGCAGATGGGCAGGGTGATGCGCCCACATGAGGGCAAAGAGTTTGCACTATGGCTTGATCACACGGGCAACTTGCATCGATTCGCCGAGGATCAGATGGAAGTATTCCAGCAGGGGGTCAAGGATCTTGAGGCTGGCGACTACGATCAGAAGGTACGCAAGGAGAAAGACGAGGAAGACAAAGAACAGCACGAGTGCGGTGAGTGCGGGTATTTCTTTGATGGAAAGATCTGCCCGTCTTGTGGATGGGAGAGGCCGACACGCAAAAGCCAAGTCATCGAGCAGGCTGGGGTGATGCACGAATTCAAACTCACCAAGACGCAGGATGCATTCAGCAACAGGCAGGACGTATGGGAACAGCTTTGCTGGATTGCTGAGGACCGCAAGGGAACGAACGATGCAGCCAAGCGGTTTGCTATGGCGCAGTACAAGAACATCTACGGCGTTTGGCCCAAATGGAACTTCAAGGACAGCATGAGGACGTTTCCCAGCAAGCAAGTTCAAAACCGCGTGACAAGTAATTTGATTGCGTTTTATCGCAGCAAACAACAGGGCAAGCGTGTATGAGTTTTGAACAGCACGCACAAATGCATGGCCTGATGGTGAGACATGCCATATCAGATGGGCGATGGCATCGTGTACCGACGGTGGACAAACCCAAGAAGCGCAACGGCGCATATATCTGGGATGGTGAGCGCGGCGTTGTCAGGAACTGGGCAACGATGGAAGGCTACGCCAAATACCCAGACCGCCAGGAGGCGTGGAAAGATATCAAGCTTCGCGTGTTTGACGATTCAGCAGAGAAGATAAGGCAGGCCCGTGTTGCCAAGCACGCACAAGAGATGATCAGGCAGGCTGTGTATGACAAGCACGCATACTTTGCAGCCAAGGGCTTCCCGGATATGAAGGGTCTTGTCTTGAATGACGAGCTACTGATCCCCATGAGGGACTTTGTAACTTACGAACCGATGTCTATCCAACGCATCAAGCCTGATGGAGAGAAGCGATTCCTGGCAGGGGGTAAGACCAAGAACACGGTCTTTATCATCAACAAAAAATTTATGAACGTGGGCGTGTATCTGTGCGAGGGATTTGCAACAGGCTTATCGATCCAGACAGGGCTTGAAGCGTTATTTAGAAATGCCGCGGTGGTGGTTTGTTTTAGTGCCAGCAACATGATCCATGTGGGCAGACAAATCAAACGAGCCTGTGTGTTTGCCGATCACGACGACACGGGCATTCGCGCCGCTGAAGAACTGGGCTTCCCGTGGATGAAGAGCGAAGCGGCGGGCGAGGATGCGAACGATCTACACATGCGGGCAGGGGTGATGGCGCTTCGTAAGGCGCTCAGTGAATTGTCCCCTGCAAGTCCTCGAAAGCTGCGCGGATGATGGGGCTGATGCTTTCCTCGTCCATGTCTATCGAATTGGCGAGGTAAGCAATCGCGCACGCCAGCGCAAAAATCGCCTGTTCTGGCGTGTCGAATTTGTGGGGTAGGCCGTTGAGAATCTCGGCCATTCCCTTTTGCATTTGCGCGTAATCGCTTGCCCTCATGCCAGCATCATACGGCAGAAAACCCAAAAAACCACCATGCCCCCGGCCCGTGAAATATAGCGCCGGCTGGGCTCCACATTTCGCAAATGCGCGGGTCTTTAAGCTTTAACAAACGCTCGGCATAGCCCAAAGCCTCCACGCCTCGCGGCGCTCGTATCAGAATGAATGAGCCTTTATCCGCAAGCGTGCCGGTGAATCCATTAGTGCCAAAGGCAAGCCGCGCCCGGTGAGTCGCTGAATCAAAGGCAAGCTCAACCGAGTCGCCCTGTCCTAATTGAATAAAGGGGTTCAGCGTCATGGGTGCGCCCTCTCAAAAGCTTTCGCCCTGGGGCCATGCACAACGATGGCAATGCTCGCCGCTGATGGCTTTAAAGCGCCATCACAGGCGAGGCAATCCTTGCACTGTCGCCCGGTCAATTCGTTGGCACAGGCGATCTCATGCCTGAGCAACGGCTGCGCTTTGGTGCGAACTCGGAAAGTCCGCCAGCCCATAGCCCGCGCAAGGTCGGCATCGGCTGCGCTTTCCACTGATGCCATGACAAGCTCCCGCATCGGCTGCGCCCACGCCTCGCGCCATTGGTGACTGTACCCTGTCCAGCCTCTGGCCCTGATCAGCAAATTGTCCCAGGCTGAAAGCGGAAGCATGGCAGGGTCGCCCGCTGCACCAAGCCGCACCTCGCGCCCCTCGGAAAATCGCCGAATGAGCGAGGGCTTGCGCCGTAAGTCAACATAAGCATCACGCCTGAAGGCTTGCCATATGCTAGAAGGTGCTTTCCCCCATTCCACATAGCACTGATGCTTAATTGAACAATCACCGCAAAAAGAGCGGTCGCCGCCGGTGGTGCGAGCTTCGACCGGGTGCATGTCCTGGCGAAGAATCCAAGTCTGGAGCATGTCGCCGGTTTTGTCGTTTTCGCTTTTCAGCGTAGCGATTGCCACGAGCGGCGCTCGGTCGATAGGGCTTGGGCCTTTCCAAAAAATAAAGCCTCTCATGTGCGCCTCGCGTTTCTGATTTTTTCGACAATGCCCGCAAGTTCAAAATCATATGCGCTGAAAACGACCCCGCCGCCATAGGCGCGGCCACGATATGCCCGCCCCCCGTAGGGCTTGGCAGAATGCGCTGCCATGCGGTAGCGCTGCAAAATCGTGTAGTCGGCGCGGAGCTGGTCGGAAAGCTCGGGAGGTTCCAAGTCGGTGAAGTGAACTATATGGCGCGGGTTGCCATTAACATCATTGTCTATACGTGTGAATCGTTCTTGCATGGTGTTATCTCCTTAGAAGTTGCAACATCCGCAGCAAGGGGCATCTTCACAAAGCCCGGCCTTGTTGCGGTAGTAGTCGCGGCCATTGATGCGGACATGGTCGGACACTGTCCGGCGGGTCGACATGTATCGGCCCACTGCCTCGGCGGTTTCCTCGTCAAGGTCGGGCTCGATTTCCCAGGAAAGCCACGCGTGCTTATTGCGGGCATCCCACATAATCGAGTCGCCGGGTTTGATTGGTTTGCCTGATTGGCTGCGGCCAGGGTAGCGGGCTGTCATTAGTTTCATAAGTTCACCTTATATCGTTGTATTCCAGAATTTGAACATCGCCGGCCATGACGAAGCGCACTTCCAGCGAGCTGGTGGTGTACATGTGCCAATCATCGGCGCAAGTGCGTTTGGCTATCTCAATGGCATCGCCCACATTGCAGGCCCATAAGGTCTCAACCCAGTCGGTCGATTCGCCCACGATGCAGACCGTGAACTGATGGCGAGGTGCATCCGGGTCGTCGTTTAAGGGGCTCATGCTGATTGCTCCTTTGTGTAAGTTGCTTTGGTGATTGCGGCATTCACGGCAGCAAAAGCGGCATCGATCCGCGCATCGTCGCCGAGGTTCCACAAAAGCACTTCGCGAGCGCGTTGCAGTGCGTCGAGCATGTCGGGCGCGGCGGTCATAAGCTCCAGGTCGGTCGTTATGTCGGTCGGCCCGGTGCGGGTAACGTAAGCGACAGTGAACCCTTCAGCGTCGACGATAAGCGCTCGGGAGCGATCGAGGTTTATGTCGTAAGTCCAAGGGGCGGGGCTCATGCTTTGCTCCGTGCGCCAATGAAGCGTTCAAAGCGTCCGTAAATGTGGACACTTCCCCAGTGGGCGGGATAGCACGCAGCCCAGGCCAGCGCGTCCTGGTAAGTGTGCGCTTTATGTTCAATCGTTCTATCATCGCTAAACACTCGCACCGTGAACGGCGCAAGCTTTAGCGCTAGTCGGTTAATCAGTTTTTTCATGTTGTCCTCTTGGTTGGATCGGTGAAAGCTCACCCAAAGGCCCGCCCTGTGGCGGGCAATTGGCTAAGCTCTCAAAACCCGAAACGCTCCGCGCAAATCGGGCCTATGCCCAGGTCGATAGACTCTTGATTTGAAAGCTCGCGCCCGCACACACTGCAAGCTCCAAAGCGCTTTCCATATGCAACGGCTGCGGCTGCGGGGTCGGTTGCCGCTGCAACAATGCGGTTTTCCTGGTCGCTCGTGCAATCCCTGGACTTGTAAAGCTTGCCGCCTAGGACTTTGCCCAGATAAGTATCGCCTTCCTTGACGTATACCGCGCCCGGATTCTTGCCCGCTTGGCCGGCTGGCGAAAAAACAAAGCTATCCAGGCGCAGCTTGGGCCATTTGATGCCCGCCGCTTTGGCACGCTCGAAAGCGCTTTCGATAGCGTTAATTGGTACGGCCTGGGCCTGGGCCTGTTCAACGGCCCGCTGGGCTTGCCACTTGGCTTGGCGCTCGGCCGATTGTTCGGCGCACTTGAGCGCTGCCGCAAGCTGCCGCTCGGTAAGCTTGCCCCACTTGCGTAGAGCGTCGAGCATGGATTGGGCGAACTCAAAGCGGGGGGCTTCAGCGTTGAGCCAGTTCCAGACAAGCGGGTGCTCGGCTGCGAAACTGTCAAGCGCGGCCTGGGTTTTGCGTTCAGCGCGAGCGGTTGCAGCTTGCCGGCGGCGATCCCGCTCGGACTTGGTAAAGCGGAAAACCAGATACCCCCTGCCCTTGCAGCGGGTGCAGCTACGGTCGCCCATGCAATCGCCATAGCCCGACCAAAAGCCAGTACCGCCGCACTTGCCGCAGTCTTCGCGCACTTGCGCGTCAGCTTTCAACGGCTGCGCGTCGAGAATCGGTCCTAAATCGTCAAGTAAATCGATCATGGTTTCCTCCAGGGTAAAAAACGCAATCCAAAGCCCTGCACGCAGGGCGATGGGCTGGGTTCTCACTCGCTCTGAATAATCAAGCGCGCAGCCTCGGCGGCGATGCTTGCGTGCGCGGCTGGATCGTCGCGGTCGGCAAGCCATTCGGCGATGTAGGCAAGCTCAACCAGTTCGATGATTTGGGGGGAAACATAGCGCCCCAGGCCGGCAGCGCGGCACATAGCCGCATTGCATAGGTTCTCTGGCGTTGGGTCATTGTGAAGGGTGCGCTCAGCCCGGCGGATCTCGGACAGAGGCATGAGGGAATCGAAGCGGTGGTGCATGGTGCGATCCCTTAGTAGGTTATGCCGCGAGTGGCAAACCAAGCCTTTATGTGCCGGTTTACGCCCTGGGAAAGCTGGCTTTGAATTGTTCCGACGAAAATCACGTCCCATTGCGAGGGTGGCGCGGCTTTCTCAACGCGCACCGTGTCGTATGCGTTGTCATAAGCTAGGCTCAGGATCTCCATTATTTGCTTGCGGTTAGCGTCTGTGCGGATGTTGCGGGCATCGTCAAAAAGAAAATAAAAGCGCTGGTGGTTTTCGGTGGTCATGTCGTTTGCTCCAGGGTAAAAGCCCCGAGAGGGGCGGAAGGGTTAGCGGATTAAGCGCTCAGCACGGGCCTGATGGTCGGTGTATGCCTCATACCAAGCATCAAGCCATTGATCAGCCTGGGCGCTTGCAGCCTGCCAGTCGACCACGGTCTCATCCGGTGCAAGCCCGAAGGCAATCACGAACACATTGGCAAAGCGCTTGCCGTCCTGGTACAGGTACATGTTCGCTTCATCACAAGCTTCCACAGCCTCACAGATAAGGCGAAAGCTGTTAGAGCGTACGAGGTCAAGCTCATCGCCGCCGGTATCAACGGAAATGAGCATGTTGTGCCGTAAGGCTGTGCGAATCAGGTGTCGGTAGGCTTTCATTGGTTGCTCCGAAAAGGGGTTGAAGGACTGCGCCTTCGATTGTCCTATTGCAATAGGTCGGCTGTCAATAGCCTATTGTCATGCCCAAATCGACCATCAGTCGGAATCGATATTCCGTTGGTCGTTTACCTTATGTTCACCCATGAAAAAGCTACCGGAAGCGGCAATAGCGCGGCTCATCAAGGGCGTGCCAGCCGATCAAGTGTTGGTCAAGGATGTAAAGCTCACCCCAAAGCAAAAGGCATTTGTCCGCGAAATTGCAGCGGGTGCAACGCCGAGAGAGGCTTACATGACAAGCCATGACCCCAAAGGCAAGCCCAAGACAATCCGGGAGTCGGCGCGGAGGGTGCGAAATGCGCCGGCGGTAAGCATGGCGATCGCTCGACATGAGGCGCTGGAAAGGGTGAGGTATTCGCAGAATCCCTCTCAAATCAGGGAATGGCTAACCGACCAGCTTCAGCACGAGGCCCGGACGGCCCAGCGCCCAGGCGACAGGCTGCGTGCCCTGGAGCTACTTGGCAAGCTTGCCCTGGTCGGCGCTTTCGAGAACCGCTCGGTGGTCGAGCATCGCAAAGCCCCGGACGATATGCGCCAGGCGCTACTGGCCAAGCTCGCCAGGCTTGGGGGCGTGGTCGATGTCCAGGCAATCGAGGCGAACCCCACCGCACCCCCACCCCCCCAAACCGGCCCGGCATCGCGTGCGCGCACTGCGTCCATTAATCCCCACCAACAATCCCCAGTTCACCAACAATCCCTAACTTCTGAGCCCCACCCCCTTGATTCTGAAATGGGCGAGCCGGTGAGTGATGTTGTATGGGAAGAGCCCCCCTTGTCTGAGGAAGTGGGTTCCCATACGGGTGGGGGTAAAAAGGAGAAGCCTTTATGGGAAGATCCTAAGCGGTGGTATGAGCATCACTATGGAGAGATTAAGATGGAAGACGAAATGCCGAGGGAGGAGTTTGCCAAGCGCTTTCAGGAGGCTAAGGATGACCCCGGCGCAGCGTGATGTTTATCGGGTGGTTGTAGAGTGGTGGAAGCAGTATCACTTTGGGCCAACGTATGACGACATACGGTTTGTGTTGAGGCTTGAGAGTAAGGCGGCTGTATGGAAGACGGTACAGCGGTTAGTGAAAAAAGGAGTATTGAAGCGTGAGAAGCGAATGGCTAGGAGTATCCGGCCTGCAACGATGAGGTTTAATGGGCGATCTTAAACAGTTAGCACTGGCGGCAATGAAGCACTTGCACCTTTTAACGAAGGAGGAGCAGGCGTTTTTGTACGAAGAGATCGCTCGGTTAGAAGAGGAAGAAGCTAAGAAGCAGGCTAGGAATCATTTCCTGCCGTTTATTAAGAGGATCTGGCCTGGGTTTATTGAGGGTTACCACCATAAGTTGGTTGCTGAGGCTTTTGAGGAGGTGGTGTTTGGTGATTGTAAAAGGCTGATTATCAATATGCCTCCCCGGCATACCAAGAGTGAGTTTGCTTCTTTTGCTTTGCCTGCTTGGTTCTTGGGGAATTTTCCTGATAAGAAGGTGATACAGACATCCCATACGGCGGAGTTGGCTGTTGGGTTTGGTAGGAAGGTTAGGAACCTTGTTAATTCAGATGAATATAAGAAGGTCTTTGACGAAGTAAAGCTTCAGCAGGATTCAAAAGCTGCTGGCAGATGGTCAACAAATAAGGCGGGTGAGTATTTTGCTATTGGGGTTGGTGGTGCAGTCACTGGTAAAGGTGCAGATCTATTGATTATTGATGATCCGCATTCAGAACAAGAGGCACGATTGGCAGCACACAAGCCAGAAGTGTTTGATTCGGTGTATGAGTGGTATACGTCTGGGCCAAGACAGCGACTCCAACCCGGTGGACGGATTGTCATTGTGATGACTAGATGGTCGTTAAGAGATCTGACGGGTCAGGTTATCAAATCAAGCGGCACGCGTGGCGGTGATGAATGGAAAATTATTGAATTGCCGGCGATTTTGCCCTCGGGGCGGTCGTTATGGCCGGAGTTTTGGCGACTTGAAGAGCTTATGTCGCTCAAAGAAGAGCTACCCGTTGGGAAATGGCTTGCTCAATATCAGCAACAACCAACCGCAGAAGAAGGCGCGATTGTCAAAAGGGAGTGGTGGAGACGCTGGGAAGGAGATAGACCGCCACCTTGTGATTTTGTCCTGCAAAGCTGGGATACGGCGTTCCTTAAAAGCCAGCGAGCTGACTATTCGGCCTGTACAACTTGGGGTATTTGGACAAATGAAGAAGGTGATACCAACATTATTCTGTTAGATGCCTTCAAAGACAGGTATG
>Ga0208783_10000838_pt1 | contig 18640 bp, 20 predicted proteins | sample DEB19_08_DNA_2_FD_184529 | JGI IMG/M metagenome (GOLD analysis project Ga0208783, IMG submission 184529) | Aqueous microbial communities from the Delaware River and Bay under freshwater to marine salinity gradient to study organic matter... | ecosystem: Environmental > Aquatic > Marine >...
CGAACGGCTTCTTTGAGAATGGTCGCAGTTCCCAGCCGCACATCGCTGGCACCATCGCCCGCAGCACCGCGATTCAAACGGCCGCCGGCGCGGTGATGCCTTACGAAGATTCCCCCGTGAACACCGGTTACCAGGCGGGCTCCACGAACTTCGTCGTGTTGAACCCGATGGTGATCTCGGCTGAGTCCATGAAGCGTGGGCAGCAGCGTTACAATATCAACTGCTCGCCGTGCCATGGTCAGTTGGGCGATGGCAATGGCATCACCAAAAAATACGGGATGGCCGTGGTGGCCAACCTGCATGACAAGCGCATCGTGCAGATGCCTGACGGAGAGCTCTTTCATGTCATCTCGCAGGGCCGTAACCTGATGCAGGGTTACGCGGCGCAGGTGGATGTGGAGGATCGCTGGGCCATTGTCGCCTATTTGCGCGCGTTGCAACTGGCCCGCTTGGGCTCGGTTGACGACGTGCCGGAAGCTCAACGCGCCGCCCTCTCGAAATAACTATGAGCACGCACTCTTCTTCCAAACAAGCAGCGGCTCCGCTCGATCTGTCGAAGTGGGCCAAGGTGCCGAATAAGCTCATCGGAGTGGGACTCGTTCTCGCGGTGGTGGGCTTCGCGCTCAGCTTCAAGTCTGAGAATGGTATCCTCCAGTTCGGTTACTCGTGGCTGGTGGCGTTCATGTTCACCCTGAGCCTCGGGCTTGGCGCATTGTTCCTCGTGCTGGCGCATCATTTGTTTGACGCCGGTTGGTCTGTGCCGCCTCGCCGCTTCCTCGAGCACATCGCCTCGACGTTGTTCCCGTGGATGGCCCTGTTGTTTGTCCCGATCGCAATTCTTGCTCCGCAGATGTATCCGTGGATGCGGGAAGCGAATCCCAGTCATGACCCCGCTATCGTGGCCAAGCAGCCGTTGTTCACTTACGCCGGCTTCTACATTGTGGTCGTGATCAACTTCGCCGTCTGGTGGGTGTTGTCCCACGGCTTGCGCAAGTGGTCCATCGCCCAGGACGCGACAGGTGAAGCTAAGTGCACTTACAAAATGCGCGGCCTCTCTTACTGGGGCATTTTCGCCTTCGCCATCACGCTGTCCTTTGCGGCCATCATGTGGATGAAGGCGCTCCAACATCAGTGGTTCTCCACGATGTATGGCGTGACTTACTTCGCGGGCAGCGTATGGATGACGCTTGGCACGGCTTACGCCATCATGACCGTGCTCAACCGGCAGCGCATCATCACCCACGTGTTGCACGACCATCAGTTCTATTTCATGGGCACGCTGTTCTTCGCGTTCACCGTGTTCTATGCCTATGTGAACTTCGCCCAGTATTTCATCATCTGGAACGCGAACATGCCGGAAGAGACTTTCTGGTTCTACGTCCGCGAATTCGGTCCGGACGGACAGCGCTCCACTTGGTTCCTCGTCAGCTTGGTCATCATATTCGGCCACTTCTTCCTGCCGTTCTTGAGCCTGCTGCGCATTGATATCAAGAGCAACCCGGTGTTCGTCGTGCCGCTGGCCATCTGGGGCTGGATCATGCACTACACGGATATGAGCTGGCAAATTATGCCTGTGTTGCACCCGGAAGGCGTCGCTTGGCAATGGGTCTGGCTCGACCTCGGCATCATCGCCTTCATGATCGGCATGCTCGCCAAGGTTTTCCTGAAGAAATATCACGAAGCGGCCCCATATCCGGTCAAGGATCCTCGTCTGATCGAGGCGATGGGTCATACGCATCCCGTGCCCACGCAGATTTCCGGTGGCGAACTGGATGAGACGGACGACTTGATCGACGCGCCGGAACCCGCCGCCAAAGGAGGACACTAATGAGTAGCTGCAACCAAGATGACAAGAGCTGCCGTGGCAGCAGCATGATCAACACGCTGGCCGTGCTGGCCGCGTTGCTGGTCGTGGCGGGTCTGGTGTGGGCGATGAAGCATTACACCACGCCGCCTGACCTCACCGCGGAACGCGCTGCGGAACGGGCGAAGAATTTGACGGAGCTGCGCTCGGCGGAAAAGCAGGCGCTGGAAACCTACGGCTGGGTCGACCAGTCCAAGGGTGTTGTTCGCTTGTCAGTGGAGCGCGCCATGGAATTGACCGTGGCCGACTGGCAGAATCCGCCGCAGGCGCGGGCTGATTTGATGGAGCGCGTGGAGAAGGCGACCTTTGTGCCGCCGCCGCCGCCGGCTAAACCCAGCGAATTCGAATAATTGGCGCCGCAATGAGCGACACCAGTGTGACTTCTCAACCTCCCATTCCGTTACCTTCGCAGGGCGAAATTGACGCCTCGTGCCGATTGCCGATTTTGACGTTGTTCACTGGCGCGGCGCTCTGGCTGTTGCTGGGAGCGATTGGGGCGATGCTCGCCTCCATGAACTTCCACAATCCGCAGATGTTCGCGGACAACATGTGGTTCAGCTACGGCCGCATTCTCCCCGCCGCGAAGACCTGGCTCGTCTACGGCTTTGGCCTCCCCGCGATGTTCGGCATCGCGCTGTGGATCGCTGCGCGCTTGGGTAAGACGCTGCTATCCAACAGTGGTGCGATCATGGTTGCCGCCAAGCTTTGGCACCTGGGTGTTTTCATCGGTTCCTTTGGCATTCTTTGCGGCGCGAATTCGGGGCACGAAGGTTTTGAAATGCCGAGCTACGCCGCGTACATGCTGTTGATCGCGTCGGTGATGATCAGTTATTTCGGGCTCCTTACCATTCACCAGCGCAACGAGACGGAAATGTATCCCTCGCTCTGGTTCGTCATCGCTGGGCTGCTTTGGTTCCCTTGGATACTTTCCACGGCGACTATCCTGTTGCATGTGTCGCCAGTGCGTGGCCTGGCGCAGTTCGCCATTGCTTCTTGGTATGTGAACAACCTGCAACTGGTGACGTTCGCTTTGTTCGGCATGGCGGCAGGCCTGTATTTCATGCCCAAACTTTCCGGCAAGCAACTGCACAGCAAATATCTCGCATTCTTCTCGCTGGCGACGCTGGTGCTCTTTGGCAGTTGGTCCGGGCTGACACTGGGCGGACCGTTGCCCAAATGGATGGGCTCGCTCAGCAGCGTTGCCGCCGTGTTCGTGATCATTCCGGTGCTGGCCCACTTCGATAACACCCGGCGCAGTTGCTGCATCAAGTCGTCCGCAGCCGAGGCGAAGTTCTTTTCGCTCTCCATTCCGATGTTGCTGCTCTCGGTCTTGCTGGCTGCCGTGGGTGCGTTTGTGGCGCAAACCCACTTCACCCTGATGCGCACCGCGCAGAGCGTGCTCCTGCTGCAAGGATTCATGGGCCTGATTGCCTTGGGCGGCATCTATCACATCCTGCCGAAAGTAACCGACATCAAGCTGCCCTCCACCAAACTGGTGCGCTTGCACTTCTGGTGTGCGGTGCTGGGTGTGTTGTTCATCGCCTTGCCTTTCATTTTCGGTGGCTGGAAGCAGGGCGGACAGTTGTTGCATCCCAGCGGTTCCTTCGCGGAAGTTTCCAAGGTTGTCCTGATGCACATCCGCATGGCCAGCCTCGGTGAATTGCTCTGGGTGCTCGGCAGCTTGCTGCTCGCGTTGAACGTGTTCGGCACCGCTTATCAATGGGTGCGTGGCATCATTCGTCCGGTGGTGGTTGAAGGCACGTCAACCGTCGCCTCACAATTGGAGAAAGCGGGGGTGAAAGCATGAATTACGGCGCGCTGATTTTCCTCGTTGGCTTCATCGGCCTCGCCAGTTCCTGGTTTGGCCTTGTGCTGGCTCCCCAATTGCAACTGGGCCGTCAACCCATCACCAAGATTCAGGGCGGCAACGATCCCTATCCCTCCCGTCGCCTAGGTTTGGCGGAGCAGGGGTTGCAGGTGTATCGCGCCAATGGCTGCGTCTCCTGTCACAGCCAGCAAGTCCAACAGTCGGGCACCGTGTTCGATGTCGTGATGACTGAACTGGGAACGAACCAGCCAGCGGTGGTCGCTGCGCTCGCCAAGTTGGACTCCAAACTTACTGGTGCCTCTTTGAGTTCGTTGCCGCAAGACGTTGTTCGTGGCGTGAACAAGCTGCAGGCGGATGAGGTGAACGCTGCTTTCAAAGACACTGGCGCCAAGGTGGCCGTTCAAATCCGTCCCGTCGGACCTGATATGGACTGGGGTTGGGGACGTCGTGCGACCGTGGCCGCGGATTTCCTCCAGGACAGTCCGGTGATGCCCGGCTCGCAGCGCTTGGGACCGGACTTGGCCAACGTGGGCGTGCGCAAGCCCGACGTGAACTGGCACTTGGTTCACCTGTATGCGCCCAAGAGCGTGGTGCCGGACTCCACCATGCCGCCGTATCGCTTCCTGTTTGAGAAGCGCAAGATTGACCGCCATGCCTCGCCGGATGCGTTGCAGTTGACCGGTGAGGCTGCCCCTGAGGCAGGTTATGAGATCGTCCCGACGGCTGAGGCGAAGGCATTGGCAGCCTATCTGGCCAGCCTGCGCGCTGATGTGCCTTTGTTTGAAGCCCCGATGACCGCGAAATGAGCCACAACGTCCAATCCAATCCTGCCGCCTCCGTGAACGACGCCGAACCGCGCGCTGGTTCCGCTTCGATGCCCGTTTGGATGCTGGTAGCGGTGATGGTGCTCGTGTTCGGCGGCGGATTGTATTTCGACACCTATGGCGGCTGGTTCAGTCCGCAGGTTTACGCGCCGTATCGCAGCGTGAATGATTTGATGGCGTATCAACCAGTCTCTGGCGAAGGGGCGTTCTTGCTTCGCGGCAAGGTGGTTTACGAACAGGTTTGTGCGCTGTGCCATGGTGCTGACGGTAATGGCAAGCCCGGTCAAGCACCTACGTTTGTGGATTCGGAGTGGGTTATCACCGACAACACGGGCCGACTGATTCGTATTCCGCTGCAAGGGTTGAATGGTCCGATCAAGGTCAAGGGTGTGGACTGGAATCTGGCGATGCCCGCGATGGGTGCTGCACTGCCTGACGCTGATCTGGCCGCAGTGTTGAGCTACATGCGCAATGCTTGGGGCAACAAAGCCAGCTTGATCACGCCGGAAGAAGTGGCCGCCGTCCGCGCCGCCACCGCCAGCCGCACCCAGCCCTGGACTGCGGCGGAACTCGAAGCGTTGAAGTAACCAAACCTTTGCGGCTTCAGTTCGGATTCCTCCGCTTGACCTCGTCCAAGGCCCATTGGGCGTGCTCGGCAATTAGCGGTTCAGAATCCTTCGCTGCTTTCTCTAACTCAGGTAGCGCTTCTTTTCCTCCGGTGTTTCCCACTGCAACGCAGACGTTGCGCAGCAAACCGCGTCGCTTGGACCTGAGGATGGGCGTGCCTTGGAAGCGTTCCTTGAATCCTGTTTCATCCAACCTCAGCAATTCCAGTAAATCCCGGTCGCGCAGATCTGCCCGAGCGTGTTGCCGCATCAACGCGCCTTCCTGTGCAAAGCGGTTCCACGGACACGCAACCAAACAGTCATCACAGCCGAAGATGCGGTTGCCGATGGCTGGACGTAGTTCGAGGGGGATCGCGCCCTTGAGTTCGATGGTGAGATAGGAGATGCACAGCCGGGCGTCCAGTTGGAACGGCGCAGTGATGGCGTTGGTTGGGCACGCCGTGATGCAGCGCGTGCAGGAGCCGCAGCGATTCTTCTCGGGCGCGTCCGGCTCCAGCTCCAGTGTGGTCAGAATCTCCGCGAGCAGGATCCAGTTGCCGAAACGGCGGCTGATGACGTTGGTGTGCTTGCCGACAAACCCGATGCCGCTGCGCTGGGCGAACTCGCGTTCCAGGATCGGGCCCGTGTCCACATACCACAACGAGCGCGTGCCTGCTCCCCCCACTTCATCGACAAAGCTGGAGAGGGCTTTGAGCGGTGTGGCCAGCACATCGTGGTAGTCCGCGTGCCGGGCGTAGCGGGCAATGACTCCCTGTTTCGGGTTTTGCGTTTCGGGTTTCGAGTTGTGATAACTCACGGCCAACGTGATGAGACTCCGCGCGTCGGCCAGGACGAGTTGGGGATCGCGGCGCTTGGCGGCGTTGCGTTGAAGCCAGGCCATCTCACCGTGGGAACCGTGGGTCAGCCATTGCTCCAGGCGAGCGCCCGTCTCAGGGGCTCCAGCCGAGGCGATACGGCAATCATCGAATCCCAGCTCGCGGGCGCGCTGTCGGATGCGCTCCTTCATTTTTCGGATTTAGCCCGGGCCAGCCGGAACTGTTGCAGCACCTGCTGGCAGACCTGACGTTGCGAGCGGTTGTCCGTGTGCAACAACACGTCCGCCTGCCGGTAGAACGGTGCGCGGGTCTTGAGCATTTCCTTGATGCGCGCCTGCGGATCGGGTGTCTGGAGGAGGGGACGGTGCGACTGGTTTTTGACCCGGTCCCAGATGCGGTCTGAGCTGGCCCACAGACAAACGACCAGTGCATGCGTCTTTAGGCTGTCGAGGTTTGCCTGATTGGTGGGCAGTCCGCCACCGGTGGAAATCACCACCTTGTCGCGTGCAGCCAGTTGCTCGACCACGCTGTGCTCCAAAGAACGGAAGTGCGCCTCGCCTTCCGAGGCGAAAATCTGGGAGATGGTCTTGCCCGTGCGCGATTCGATGAGCGCATCGGTATCTACAAACTCGAATCCGAGCTGTTCCGCCACGCTGCGACCGACCGAAGTCTTGCCCGCGCCCATGAACCCAATGAGCGCGAGGTTGCGTATCTGTCGGTGTGACTTCACACCTTTGACTTACCCGACCCGCCGCCATGAGGCACGAACAAAGTGGGCGCACGTTGACACCTGCCTTCCGTGACCTGAAACTGCGCTCAATGTTTGAGCTCGTTTCATCCTACGAACCCGCCGGGGACCAGCCGCAGGCCATTGCCAAGCTGGCGGCGGGGCTGGAAGCGGGCGCGAAGCACCAGACGCTGCTGGGCGTCACGGGCTCAGGTAAGACGTTCACCATCGCCAACGTCATCGCGAAGGTGAATAAGCCGACGCTGGTATTGTCGCACAACAAGACTCTGGCGGCGCAGCTTTACGCCGAGTTCAAGGGATTCTTTCCCAACAACGCGGTGGAATACTTTGTCAGCTACTTCGATTACTACCAGCCCGAGGCCTACATTCCGCGCACAGACACGTTCATCGAAAAGGATTCCGCGACGAATGATGATATCGAACGGATGCGGTTGTCCGCGATGAGCAGCTTGTTCGCGCGGCGTGACGTGGTGGTGGTGGCGAGTGTGTCGTGCATCTACGGCATCGGCAGCAAGGAGGATTACGAGGCGATGCTGGTGCATGTGCAGGTGGGGCAACACTTCTCCCGCGAACAGTTTCTCGCCAAGCTCGTGGACATCCAATACTCGCGGAATGACATCGCGTTCGAGCGCGCCCAGTTCCGGGTGCGCGGTGATGTCATCGAGCTGCGTCCGGCTTATACGGAGGATGCGGTGCGCGTCGAGTTCTTTGGGGATGAGATCGAACGCATCACGCGCTTTGATCCGTTGACCGGTGAAAAGATTGAATCACTCCAGCACATCACCGTGTTTCCGGGTAAACAGTTCGTCACGCCGGCGGAGAAGATGAAGCCGGCGATTCTGGCCATTCGCGAGGAGTTGGGGGAGCGGATCGCGTGGTTTGAGAAGCACGGCAAGTTGATCGAAGCCCAGCGCATCAAGCAGCGCGTGGAATATGATCTGGAGATGATGGAGGAAATGGGGTTCTGCTCCGGCATCGAGAACTATTCGCGCCACATCGGCGGACGCCCGGCAGGTTCACGGCCTACGACGTTGCTGGACTTCCTGCCCAAGGACTACTTGTTGGTGATTGACGAGTCGCACGCCACTGTGCCGCAGATCGGCGCGATGTATGAGGGTGACCGTTCACGCAAGACCACATTGGTGGATTATGGCTTCCGCCTGCCCAGTGCTCTGGATAACCGCCCGCTGAAGTTCGAGGAGTTCCAGGCGATGCAGAACCAAACCATCTACGTCAGCGCCACGCCGGGGCCGCGGGAACTGGAGTGGACGCGGACGGATGCACTCCTAAACGGCCGTGGCAGCGGACGTGAGTCCGCTCCATCCGATTCAACTGGGGAGCATAGTGAGAGCCGACTCGCGTCGGCAGCTACAAACAGGGAGGGCGTCGTCGAACTCGTCGTGCGTCCCACGGGCCTGATTGACCCAACCATCACGCTCAAGCCGCTGGCAGGGCAGATTGATGATCTCATCGAGGAGGCACGCAAGCGGGTGGATCGGCAGGAACGCGTGCTGGTCACCACGCTCACCAAACGCACGGCGGAGGAACTTACGGACTACCTGCGCGACATCGGCATCAACGTGCGCTATCTGCACAGTGAGATTGGTGCAATTGAGCGCGTGGAGATTCTGCGCTCGCTGCGCAAAGGCGAGTTCGATGTGCTCGTGGGCATCAATCTGCTGCGCGAGGGGCTGGATTTGCCGGAGGTTTCGTTGGTAGCAATCCTCGATGCGGACAAGGAAGGGTATCTGCGCAGTGCAACCAGCTTGATTCAGACCGCGGGCCGCGCAGCGCGGCATCTGCACGGCGAAGTGATTCTCTATGCCGACGTGAAGACGCAGAGCATCCAGAAGTTCCTCGCCGTCTCGGAGTATCGCCGGAAGCGGCAGTTGGCGTACAACGCGGAACACCACATCACTCCGCGTAGTGTCGTTCGCGCCGTCGAGGACAGTCTCGTGGTTCGCAATGAGAAGCGCAGCGAGGCGGCGGGCCTGCTCAAGGATGCGCGGATGGACGTGGACCTAACGGAGACGATTCGCGAACTGGAGGAGGAAATGATCACCGCCGCCAACAACCTCGAATTCGAGAAGGCCGCGCTGCTCCGTGATCAGATCAGGGAGTTGAAACGTGTGACGGATGGCGGGAAGCCAGTTGCCAGTGCCACCGGGCAATCGGTGCAATACAAGAAAGCCAGCCAGGCCAAGGGCGCCCGATAGGGCCGCGGACTACCGAGTTCGCAGGTGGTATTCCGGTTGCAGGGACTTGCGGGCCAAGCCGTCCGCGCGCCCGCCTATAATCTGATTTTATCCCCCTGCATCGGGAGCACGGGCTTCAACCCGTAGCGTTTCTGGATGAGTTCCGCCAGCGGCTCGCGGCCTTTGGCTTCACCGTGGGTCAGGACAACTTGCGGCTTGGACGGCGCAAGGTGGCCGAACCATTTCAGCAATTCGCTTTGACCGGCGTGGGCGCTGAAGCCGTTGAGCGTGTGGATGTGCGCCTTCACCGCGATTTCTTCCCCGAAGATTTTCACCGGTGATTTGCCGTCCACCAACATGCGGCCCAAGGTGCCTTCGCCCTGGAAGCCGACGATCATCACGGTGGTCTCTGGTTTCCAGAGGCCGTGCTTGAGGTGGTGCAGGATGCGGCCGCCGTTGCACATGCCGGAGCCCGCCATGATGAGGCACGGCCCGGGCACGTCATTGAGTTTCATCGAATCCTGCGCGGTCGGCGTGGGGTGGACGCATTCGTGGTTGCGGACAAGGTTGCACGAGCCGTTGAGCTTCTTTGCCTCTTCGTCGAAAAGGTCCGGATAACGGAGGTAAACGCGCGAGGCTTCGATGGCCATCGGGCTGTCGAGGTAGATGGGGAACGGCTTGACCGTGCCGGCACAGAACAGTTCCTCGCAGTGGTAGATGATCTGCTGGCTGCGGCCGGTGGCGAAGGCAGGCACGAGGATGCGCGCCTTGCGAGCAACGGCGTCCTGGATGATTTCGCCGAACTCGGCCAGCGTTTCCTTGACAGGCCGATGGTCGCGGTCGCCGTAGGTGGACTCCATGAAAACGAGGTTCGCGTGACGCAGCGGCTCGGCGTCTTGAAGAATCGCGAGCCCGGAAGGACCGAGGTCGCCGGAGAAAACCACCGTTTTGGTTTTACCGCCTTCTTGAATGGTCAGCGCGATGCTGGCGGAACCGAGCATGTGTCCCGCTTGAACATAGAACGCGGAAATGCCCGGCGCGACTTCAACGGGATGATGGAATTCAACCGGTTGGAACAGCGGGAGAGTTTCCTCCACGTCCTTGTCCAGATAGAGCGGCTCAACGGGCTCCTTGCCGGCACGCTGGCGCTTGCGGTTGTCGCGCGCTGCCTCGTTGAGTTGCAGATACGCCGAGTCCTTAAGAATGATGGCCGCGAGTTCAAGGGTGGGCTTGGTCGCATAGATGGGCCCGGACCAGCCATTCTTGGCCAGCAAGGGCAGACGACCCACGTGGTCCAAGTGCCCGTGCGTCACGAGCACGGCATCAAGTCTCTTGGCGAGCAGCCCTGAGGGCAGGACGTTTTTGGCGTCCATCTGCGCCCCGCCCTGGAACATGCCGAAGTCGATCAGCACGCGCGCGCGGTCGGTTTCAACCAGGTAAGCCGAGCCGGTGACATCGCCCGCGGCGCCATGAAGGGTGACTTTCATAATGCGATGCCCCACGAAACACACGAATGGCTCGGAAGGGAAGTAAAGAATGTCGGTGGTATTCTGATGTTCGGATCCGGCGAGCGGGCAGATTGAGCCGCCCCGTTAGTCTTGACGGATGATCTTAAATATGATGTGCCCTACTTTGGGTTGCCTGAAACCCCATTGTTTGGCCGCGACATCACCCCGTGCCTATGGTCCGGTTTGCAACTGCATCCGGGGCTTCACCCTCGTTGAACTGCTGGTGGTCATCCGCTTCTTCACTGGCCGGCAGCGGGGCGTCAAGCGCCCGGAAAGAGGTGAAGGATACCCGGCGCAAGTCCGTCTTGCCGCCGAAGTCAATCGCGTCTGGGACGGCACGAAGGGTTTGGCCACGCTCACGACCGATGTGTTGCCCCACGTCACGCTCGATCTGGTTTCATGGTCAAGTTACGACGGGATGAACAGCGCGGTGACGGCCCGGCAGGGGGTGGAGTTGATTCGCTAGCGCATGCGCCCCAGCCCCACCTTCGGCAAGAACGCAGTTTACATCGGAAAATAAGCAGACCTGAAAACGAAGACTTTAAAGAGAAGATCATCGAGTGGTGGGATCGAGCCATGGGCGTGGTTTTGCCTTGGCCCTGCCCTGGATTGTCAACTGGGAGCTGTATTGCAATGAGCCGTTCGATGGTACCAATGAAGACCGCCGACCGCAGTCGGCCCAGGAGATGCGCGGCTTTTGGTATGTGCCTCCGGACGGCACCCTGAGACACTCTGGCGAGTATCTCTCCGGACTCCTGCGCCATGCGGGTAAACGGTTACCAGAGCCAATGCGGCAGCGCTAGAGGGGGCCTCAGCAGTATCTCGCCAAAGGTCTACCCTTACGCCAATGGACTTGGAGTCAGGTGAAAGTGTCGCTACATATGGTGCGTGCGTCCGATTGGAATTCTTCCCGAAGAGAAACAGGCCCGGCTTTTTGGCGACTATCTGCTCACGCAAGGCGTGCGTAATGAGGTCGAACGTGATTCAGACGGCTCGTGGATTATCTGGGTGCTGGATGATGAGCAATTGGATTCCGGCAAGGGGATGTTGGAACAGTTCCGGGCGAATCCGCATGCGCACGAGTTCTCGAGGAAGGCGGCGGATGCAGAGCGGTTGCGGGTAGAGGAGGAAAAGGCTCAGGCGCATTGGCGTCGGCGGGTCCACAATCGGCAACGCGTCTTTCCCGAAACCCGAACTTATGGGGCCGGGCTACTCACTTATGGGTTGATCGTGGTGTGCGCAGTGGTGGCGGTTTTTTCCAAGTTGGGTCAGGATCGGGAAATTCTGGAACTGCTATGGATTCAGCAGCCCGGCACCAGAGGCTTCTTGCCTCAAGTCATGCACGGCGAGCTTTGGCGCGTGCTCACCCCGATTTTTATCCACTATGGGCCGATGCACATCATTTTCAACATGATGTGGCTTTTCAGCTTGGGGAGCATGCTTGAATCCGTGCGCGGCTCAAACCGCTTTGCCATCATGGTGCTAGTTTTCGCCCTTGGGTCGAACCTGGCGGAATACTTGTTTGGCAGCAGTATCGCCTTTGGTGGCATGTCGGGCGTGAACTATGGATTGATCGGGTATGTGTGGATTCGCGGAAAGTTTGATCCCGCTTCTGGGCTTCACTTGGACAAGCAAAGTGTGATTCTGGCGATAGTATGGTTCTTCCTCTGCCTGTTTGGCCTGATCGGTAGTGTCGCAAACTTCGCCCATGCGGGCGGCCTCATTCTTGGTATGTCTTGGGGGTGGATATCAGCGCAGATCACACTCCGGAAAGTCTGAAGGCACCGAGTCGAAGATAGAAGGGGTTAACTGGTTAATTCAGTGAAGGATCATCCGGCGATTCAGCTAGAATCTCGTATTTCCAGCCTTTCCTGCGGAGGATTTTTTTCCAAAGTGACTCGGGTTGCGGGTCGAAGATAAGGTCAAGCGTGGCCGGATGCGTAATCCACGCATCGCGCTTCATTTCACTCTCCAATTGGCCGGGTGCCCAGCCGCTGTATCCCGCGAAGGTCTTGAGCTTGCGTGTGGGTGAATAGCCTTCGCCCAATTCTATCAGCGTATCTAGTGAATGCCCTAAACTCAGGCCGGTCATAACGTTGGCGTCGGGCAAGAAGGCCTCGCTGTGCAGGTAGCTCATCGCACTGGGCTGGACTGGTCCGCCCAAAAACAGCGGAGCATCCTTCAACTGCTCCGGTAGCGAAGCTTGCACCACCTCGCTGAACTTCTTTTCTGTGGCGTGATTCAGCACGAGCCCAAAAGCGCCCTCGGCATCGTGCTGGCAGATTAACACCACAGTGCGTGCAAAGAACGACCCGCCCAGTTCCCCCGCATCGAGCAGGAGCTGGCCACGGAGGAACTTGGACTTCGCATTCATCGCCAAGCTAATCTGTCGCAAGCTTGCCGCCCGGGCAACTTGGATTAGACTTTGCCCATGAAAAATTTCCTCATCTTCGCCTTCTTGACCGTCTTGCTCGCTACGGCAGCCATCGGGTGCAAATCCCATTCCGGCAGCCGCGAATTTATCCCCGGCAAGGGTTGGCAGCAGAATTGATACGCCCAATAGGGGGCTCGCTGTGTATAGACTCTTGGAATCAGGGCTTTCCGTACTATAGTTCCTGGCTGAGCCGCTGGTGAATTTGATGGCGCTTCCAGACTTGATGCCATGCAAGCAAACTTTGGTCAAAACCCTATCCGGCGGTTGATGCTCTTGGGGTGCTGCTTGCGGGTTATTGCATTCCAAGTCGCTCGGTGCGGGTCAATGGTGGTGTCCATCGTGATCATGATGACCATGTGCACCGGAAGCATCGACTGCGGGCGCGGGGTCGTGACTGTGCCCACCATGATCATGTTTCAGACCTCCAATGAAAACGGCTGATCCCAATCCCAGGACGAACGCAATGGATAGCTTGAAGGGGTCGTGCGAGTGGAATTGCAGCTCGGGCAAAAGGTCGCTGCAAGCGATGCAGAGGAAGGTTCCTGCACACACCGCCAGTGCCGCACCGAGGAAGGCGTGATTCGACTCCGCGAACTGCGCTGCTCCCACATGGAACAGCACCACGCCGAGCGGCGTGGCCAGCGCGAACAGCAAGTTAAGCAGGTGCCGTGAGCCTCGGGATTTGCCGCTGGTCGTCATCAACGTACCGACCGCGAGAGCGTCGAATGGTTTGTGCAAGATCACCGCCAGCGCCACGCCAAACCCCACCAGACCGCCGCCGATGTTGTGCGCGCCGGTTTCAACCGCCGCCGCCAGCGCTAGTCCGTCGAGCAGTGAATGCAGCGTCAACCCGACGGCCGTGCCAATCCAGGATAACTGTTTGGCGGACTTGGCGGCCAGGGTTAGACCGTGAGGTTCGTGGTCGTGTCCGTGATGATGTTCGTGGTCATGGTGGTGGCCCGCGCAGTCGTCGGGATCTCCTTCCGGTAAATCATGATGATGAAAGTGGAAGAAGCGTTGTAGAAAAAACATTCCCACGAAACCGCCGAGCATCCAAAGGACGGTAGAATGGAGTGATCCCGATTCCTCAGCGGCGTGCGGCAGGAAATGGAGTAGGGCGATCCCCAGCATCAGTCCGGCGACCAAACTGGTGGCCAGTTGCAGGCGCAGGTGTGTGAGCCGCACCACCAGCGGCAGCCATCCGCCCGCAAGTGACGCCAGCACGACTAAAAGGCAATACAGTACGAGCACGGCCGAGGTTGATAGCATGGCGTCACTCATAGTCGCACTGGACGACAAAGGCGAGCGGGAATCCAGTTTCAGCGTCCGACTTGCCAATAAAAAACCCGCGTCTGGAGACGCGGGTCTTGAAAGTGTGACCGGGCATCACTTCATCAGCAGCATCTGACGAGCGCGCTTGATAGCGGTCGTCACACGGCGTTGATAATGCGCGGGCAGCCCGGTGTATTTGCGGGGCAGGATGCGGCCTTGGTCGGTCACGAACTGGCGGAGCAGGGTGACGTTCTTGTAATCAATCGCGTCCACCGTGAAGTCGATCTTCGGCTTTGGGCGGGGCGTGCGGGTTTCCGTCGAGGAGCGCGTGCGCGAGCCGCGACGGTCTTTTTCTTTATTTGTCTTGCGTGGCATGGCGATTACTTGATTTCGCGGTGAACGGTGTGCCGGCGGAGCGCGGGGTTGTATTTTTTCAACTCCAGCTTCTCGGGTTTGAGTTTCTTGTTGCGCGTGGTGGTATAGCGGGAGGGCGACTTGCCTTCCTTGCGCGCTTCAGTGCATTCGATGGTAACGATTTCGCGGGGCATGGTTATTCCTTTTCCTTGGACGGCTTTTCATCCGGTTCGTCGTCGTGTTCGACATCCGGCACGGCAGAGGTATCAATGGAACCCAACTGCCCGAGGCGACGCTGGCGCAGGGCGCCTTCGCGTTCGAGCTGGGCTTGGGCTTCAACGGTGTAGCGAGTCCACGGAATCGCTTCGAGGCGCGCTTTCGGGATCTGCTTGCCCGTCAATTCGCAGACGCCATAGGTCTTGCGTTCAATACGCTTTAACGCTTCTTCAATTTCAAACACCGCATCCTTGTCAGATGAGAGCAAGGTGAGGGCGAAGTCGCGGTCAAAATTATCGGTGCCGGAATCTGCCATGTGCAGGCTGTAGCTGGCCATTTCTTGGGCCGACTCTTCAGCCAGACCGGACATCTGGCGCAGCAATTGGTCGCGCAATTCGAGCAAGCAATCGTAGAAGGTCTGCCATTCTGGCTTCACCTTCGCGTGGTCGCTGCCATTCTTGCGACCTTTGGCGACGGGACGCCCGAGGATCGCTGCAGCAGTCGCCGCCCCCGGCGCCTTGGGGGCGACGTTCGGCTTCTTGGGTTTTTTCTTTTTCGCTGTCACTGTAAACTAATCCTTTCGCGTTCACGGAGATTCCACTTCCCTTGAAGGAATTCCCGACTCGCGAAGGGGAGCGAATTTAGCAAAGGAAATCCATATTGCCACAAAAAAAATGGCCCATTTTACCGCCGTTTTCGCCCTGTCTCTGCCGGGTTTCTAGCCCCGGGCGGTTTGACTTTGCCCCGTCTCACGCCCAAGTTGGCGCAAATGAAAACCATTGCTCGGGTTGCTGGCCTGACGCTCCTCGCATCCATGATCGCTCAAGCTGACCCTGCCCCCATTTACGACCTAAAACTCAAGGATATTGATGGTAAGTGGGTTCAACTGTCGGATTACAAGGGCAAGGTGTTGCTGGTGGTCAATGTGGCCTCCCAATGCGGGTATACCAAGCAATACGCCGGACTGGAGGCGCTATATCAGAAATACAAGGACCAAGGTTTGGTCATCTTGGGATTCCCCTGCAACCAATTCGGCGGTCAGGAGCCGGGTTCCAGCACGGAGATCAAACAGTTTTGCTCCACCAAGTTCAATGTCACGTTCCCGATGTTCGACAAGGTGGACGTGAACGGCCCGGCCCGTGCCCCCCTTTACACCCTGCTGGCGGGCAAAAATTCCCCCTTCCCGGGTGACATCAAGTGGAACTTCAACAAGTTTCTCATCGGTCGCGATGGCACTCTCGTGAAACGTTTCGATTCCCGCATTGCCCCCGACGCAGCAGACCTCACGAGCGCCGTCGAAGCTGCCTTGGCCAAGAGGTAGTGGCAGGGCGGTTCACCGGTTTGGCTTTTTCGCACCTGCCGCACCGCAAAAACCCTGTCGCGCATCCTGCGCCGGGTGTAAAATCACCTTCAGGATATGAGTCACCCTGCTCACCACCACCCGCACACAGGCCAATGTTTGGCCCGGTCGGTTGTGCAGGCGTTGGATGACGAGCCGACGCTCGAAGCGGTCACCATCGATCGTGGCTCGCGCAAGATCTCCGTGGCGACCCTGGGCAAGACGGATGTGGAGCGCATCGCAGGACGTCTCTCGCACAGCTACGAGGAGGCTGCCCACCAACACAATGCCGACCACTGCGGACTGCTGGAAGGCTCGGGGAACTGCTCGAATTGCTTCCAACCCCTGAACGCCGCCGATCTCAGGCGTCTCACCTTTCAACATCACGGAGCGCAGACGACCATTGCTCGGGTCACTTGTCCCACTGCACCCAAATTCTGGCGGTGGCGGGATTTCCCCTTTCCCCGCTTGGAAGTGAAGTCAGTCGAATTACCCGATCACGAGCATGATCACCACCATGACCATGGCGATGAATGGAAAATGCAGATGGTCGCAGCGGCGTTGTGCGGCGTCTTTGGCCTGCTGGGTGCATTCGTGGTGCCCGAGTCATGGAAAGTCTATGCCTTCGTGGCGGCGTATCTTGCCGGCGGATTCTTCCCGGCGGAGGAAGTATGGGAACGGCTGCGCCAGCGCGTGCTTGATGTGCATTTCTTGATGATCGCCGTGGCGGCAGGCGCGGCGTGCATCGGCGCGTGGGCGGAAGGCGCCACGTTGCTTTTCCTCTTTTCATTGTCTGGTGCGCTGGAGCACTACGCGCTGGGGCGGACGCAAAAGGAAATTCATTCGCTGTTCCACGGCGCACCCAAGGTGGCCACGGTGGTGGAGACGGATGGCGGCGAGCGGGAAGTCCCGGTGGAACAGTTGCGTGTGGGTATGCGTCTGCTGGTGAAGCCGGATTCGCAGTTCCCCGTGGATGCCGAACTCGTGAAGGGCAATTCAGCCGCCGATGAGTCCAATCTTACCGGTGAAGCCACGCCGGTGGAGAAGAAGCCCGGGGATAGTGTCTTGGCGGGTACGTTGAATCTGTGGGGTGCGGTCGAATGTGTGGTCACCCGCCCTGCGAGCGAAAGTGCGCTGCAAAAGATCATCAAGCTAATCAAGGACGCTCAGCAGCAGAAGGCCCCCTCGCAGCGGTTCACGGACAAGTTCAGCACTAGCTACACTTACTTTGCGCTCAGTTTGTCTTTGGTCATGTTCATCATCTGGTGGCAGGGGATGGGCCTGGCGCCGTTCCAGTCTGCCGGTGAGGTGAAGAGTGCATTCTATCGCGCCATGACGTTGCTGGTTGTTTCATCGCCATGCGCGTTGGTGTTGTCCATTCCCTCGGCGGTGCTGGCCGCCATCGCCTGGGGTGCGCGGCATGGCGTGTTGTTTCGCGGTGGAGCAGCCGTCGAGAAACTGGCCGAAGTGAACACTGTTTGCCTCGACAAGACGGGTACACTGACAACCGGCGAATTGCGTGTGGAGAAGGTCGAAAGTTTCCCGCTGGGGCGAGAACAGGAGATTGGTCAACTGGCCTACTCGCTTGAACGCCTTTCCACGCATCCGTTGGCTCGTGCCATCACGCGTTACGGTAAACAATCAGGACTGACCGCCGTGGAGTTGTGCCATTTCCAATCCGTCGCAGGCCACGGGCTTCAGGCGAAGCTTGGCAACGAGACTGTGCTGCTTGGCAAACGCGATTGGATTCTGGAGCGTCGGTCTCCGCCCCGGCTCGAAGCTCAGCATGAATTGGATACCCACCCGCCTGAAACGCTGGGCACGTCCCAAGTTTGGGTCGCCACAGGCGACTTGCTGGGCTGTGTCACGCTGCGCGACGACATCCGCCCGCAGTCGCGTCAAGTGGTGGACGAGCTGCGCCACGCAGGCCTGCGCTCAGTGGTGCTGACCGGCGATCGTGAAGCGGCGGCAGCGCATTTGCGTAACACTCTCAAATTGGATGACGTGCGCGCCGGACTCAAACCCGAGGATAAAGTCGCTGCCATTCGCAGCCTTTCATCTGAAGGGCGAAGGGTTGCCATGGTGGGGGATGGAGTCAATGACGCGCCTAGCCTCGCTGCGGCCCACGTTGGAGTGGCGATGGGCGCGCGCGGCTCGGATGCTGCTTTGGAGCAGGCCGACGTGGTGCTCATGCACGACCGGCTCGAAAACTTTCTTTCTGCCTTCCGCTTGAGTGTTCGGGCGCGACGCATCATCCGTCAGAACTTGTTCGTGTCTTTGGGCACAGTGGTTGTTCTCGTTGTTTTTGCCCTCCTCGGAAAAATTCCCCTCACGCTGGGCGTGGTCGGCCATGAGGGCAGCACCGTTGTGGTGGTCATGAACAGTCTGCGGTTGTTATTAGGCCGAGGGCCCGTTAACTCCAAACGGGAGGTTTGAAGACTGATGCTAGCTTTTATCGCTTCAATAATCGGTATTCTTGCGGATCCATCCGTGGTCAGGGTTTTCTTATGAAATCCAAGTTCATGCGTGAAGCCATTCGGCTCTCGGTGCGGCAGATGCGTGCTGGCAAGGGCGGTCCCTTCGGGGCGGTTGTGGTGCGCAAAGGCGAGATCGTCGG
>Ga0208783_10000839_pt1 | contig 18614 bp, 13 predicted proteins | sample DEB19_08_DNA_2_FD_184529 | JGI IMG/M metagenome (GOLD analysis project Ga0208783, IMG submission 184529) | Aqueous microbial communities from the Delaware River and Bay under freshwater to marine salinity gradient to study organic matter... | ecosystem: Environmental > Aquatic > Marine >...
GGGCGCGTGTACTTCGTGTCCAATCGAAACGGCATCGAGAATATCTGGTCGATCGCAGCAGATGGCGGCCAGAACGCTGCAGGATCGGTCGAGTTCGCTGCTGAAGCCCGTATGAAGACTCGGAAACTTGACCAAGGCGTGGCAGCGGAGCCTGCCCGAAGCGCTGCGAACCGATCGCCATCGGGCGCCAGCGCCAATGGCACGCCCGACCTCCTGAGGGCGGACGATCTCGAGTGATTCCAAAGCGGAAGTGAGTCAATTCAGCCTATGGTTGGATTGTCGCTGCACACCGCTCAACTGGCATGCAGTTTGCGACCGATATCCCCTCTATGGGACGGCTCACCTCCACCACCTTCGCCCTCTTCCTGTGCGTCGCGATCGCGCCGATCGCTGGCTGCCAGACCAACAAGCTCGCCCAGCCCACGGTGCTGAAGTCGCCGTACCTGAACGAGCGCGTGTGGGCCGTCGTGCCCTTCGCGAATGAATCGGGCGTATCCGAGGTCGACGGCGCGATGGTGGCTGACCGCTTCGTCACCGAGATCGAGCAGGTCGATGGCCTTCGTTGCCTGCCGCTCAACCGCACGCTGGCGGCGATGAAGTCGCTCGGCATGACGGGAGTGCGCGATTTGCAGCAGGCGTCGACGCTCATGCGCACGCTTCAGGCAGATGGGCTCGTCCTCGGAAGCGTCACCGACTGGGATCCATACAAGCCGCTGCGCTTCGGCGCCGCGATCGAGGTGATCTCGGCCGGCGAGGGCGCGGACCGCAAGCCGGTCGACCTCAAGGAATTGACCATGCCGACCGCGGAGAGCAAGGCAGGCGCGGCGACTGCAAAGCTCCCCGCCGAGGTCTCGCAAGGATCCCGCGTCTTTGATGCCCGCAACCACGAGACTCTCACCGAACTCGAGCGCTATGCTCGGGGGCGCTTCGATCCGAACTCGGCCTTGGGCGCGCAGTCCTACGAGACCAGGATCGACCTGTTCACGCGCTTCGGGGCGTATGTGCTCACCCGCGACCTGCTCGAGCAGGAAGCGGCACGGCTCGGTATCGCGCTCGAGGGTGGCCGGGCCGAGCGCGAGCCTCAACGGTGATGCCTTTCAAGGCTGTCGGGCCCGCCAGGTAAGGGTGCTCCGCCCCCGCAGGGCAAGCCCCCAGACCCCTTCCAGCGCGCCTGAATGAAGGGTTTTGGTTCCGAGAAGCAAGAACTGCACGCGATGTGACCTTCGGGAAAGGTCCGCGAAAAAATCCGTGAACCAAATCCGTGATTGCGCCGATAGCCATTGCGGGGACAGGTGGACAAGCCGTGCCGGAGAGAGAGTCAGCGATGGCGGAAAGACGAACAGAACACCGAGCACACAGCGGCGTCCGGGACGCCAGACCGAGGCCAAAGCCATGAACGAGAACCTACCGATCGTCGAGCGCTTCCTCTCCTACCTCATCGATGAGCGTGCGTTCAGTCCGTATACCTCGCGGTGCTACGGACTCGACCTGCGCCAGTTCGTCGAGTACCTGGAGGCCGAGCTCAAGGTCCGCGTCGACATGAAGAACGAGCAGGCGGCTCTCGAGGCGGCGACGGCGAAGAAGCCGATGCCCGCGTCGATCACCGCCTCGATCGTGGGCTGCGATGTCGAGCGCATCCGTGGCTTCCTCGCCAAGCTCTCCGAGCAGAGCTACTCGCCCGCGACGATGGCTCGAAAGATCGCCACGCTCCGCTCCTTCCACAAGTGGCTCGAGAAGCGCGGCATCACCTCGAGCAACCCGATGACCCTGATCCGCACGCCGAAGCAGGCGCGCCGGCTTCCCAAGGCGATCACCGTCGACGAGGTCGAGCGTCTCCTCTCGGCGCCCGATGACGGCGACCTGCTGGGCGCGCGCGACCGCGCGATCCTCGAGACGCTCTACTCCACCGGTATCCGCGTGAGCGAGGTCGTCGCCATCAACCGTGGCGACCTGAACGAGCCGAACGAGTGCATCGTGATCCGTGGCAAGGGCCGCCGCGAGCGCCTCGTGCCGCTGGGCGCGCACGCGCTCAAGAGCCTGCGTCACTACCTCGACATGCTCGACGCGGAGATGCGCGCCGCCGGTCTCGTCTCGAGCCCCGATGCGCCGCTGTTCGTGAACAAGCATGGTTCGCGCCTCTCGAGCCGCTCGGTGCGCCGCAAGGTCGCCAAGTACCTCGTGAAGGTCGGACTCGACCCGGACATCAGCCCGCACACCATTCGCCACTCGTTCGCGACGCACCTGCTCAACAACGGTGCGGACCTGCGCGCGGTGCAGGAGCTCCTTGGCCACCAGTCGCTCTCGTCCACGCAGGTGTACACGCACCTGACGCAGGGCAAGAAGCGCGCTGATTACGACGGCGCGCATCCCCGAGCCGAGGCGAGCTGAAGCCCCGAGCCGAGGCGAGCTGAAGCCCCGAGCCGAGGCGAGCTGAAGCCCCGAGCCGAGGCGAGCTGGAGCGAGCTGAAATAGTTGAAACACAAGGCCCCGCATCGCGGGGCCTTGTTCTTTCACGAGAGCGGAGAGCGGAGAGGAGAGAGGAGAGCCTCGACGCCGCTTCACGGCGGCGTCATTTGGTTCGCTTCCACGGCCACGCCATGTGCTCTTCGCGCGCAGGGCAGTCGTCGCCGCGCTTGGTGAAGCGCACCGTGTCGCGCACGACCTCGGGCACATACGCGCCCCCGATGCCCGCGCAGGGCTCGCCGTCGTTCTCGAAGACCACGGCGTCGCCATCGAGCGACCAGCGCCCCGCGACCGACTTCTCGCCGCGCTCGACCTTGAACGAGCCGTCCTTCGCGACCGTGAGCCTGGTCTCGTCGAGCTCGCTCGTCCAGGCGCCCACGATGGCGCTCGAGCCCATGCGCGCGACATCGTCGGCGGTCGGGATCGACGCACACGCCGCCAGAAATGAGAGTCCGGAGAGGGCGAGCGTTCGGAGCTTCATGCGAGCCTGTTCACGCGGCGCGCGAGCGCCTCGAGCCTTTCGAGCCGCGCGAACAGTTCCTCGCGCGTGGGTGCGACGACACTCATGTGCCCGACCTTACGGCCCGGGCGCGGGCTCTTGCCGTAGAGCTGGGCCGATGCGCCCGGAACCGCAAGGATCTCCGCGGTCTCGGGCACGCCGCCGATCAGGTTGACCATCGCCGCGAACTCTGGAGCGCCCGCGTCGCCGAGCGGCAGGCCCGCGACGGCGCGGATGTGGTTCTCGAACTGGCTCGTGCGCGCGCCCTGGATCGTCCAGTGCCCCGAGTTGTGGACGCGCGGGGCGACTTCGTTGGCGACGAGCGCGCCATCGGCCACGAACATCTCGAGCGCCAGCGTGCCGACATGGTGGAGCGCGTTGAGCACGCTGGTCGCGTGGTGCGTGGCCGCCGCAGCAAGCGCATCGCTCACGCGCGCGGGCGCGATCGAGCGGAAGAGGATGCCCTGCGTGTGCAGGTTCTCGACGATCGGATAGACAGCGGTCGAGCCGTCGAGCGCGCGCGTTGCGACCACCGAGACCTCGCGGTCGAAGGGCACGAACGCCTCGTAGATGCAGGGCATTCGTCCGAGTTCCGCCCACGCGGGCGCGAGCTCTGTGGCCGCGCGCACCACACGCTGGCCCTTGCCGTCGTACCCAAGCGTGCGCGTCTTGAGCACGCCGTGCCCGCCGACGGTCGCCAGCGCGAGGTCGAGGTCTGCGTCGCTCGCGATGCTCGCGAATGGCTGCACAGGCACACCGGCGGATCGGAGGAACTCCTTCTCCCTGATGCGGTCCGAGGTGAGCTCAAGCGAGCGCACGCCGGGCCGGACAGGCTTCTGCTGCGCGAGGCACGCAAGGCTCGCTGCGGGCACATTCTCGAACTCGAAGGTGATGACATCGACCTCGGACGCGAAGCGCGCGAGGGCGATGCGGTCATCCCACGCGGCGCACACATGGCGGCCTGTGACGCGCGCGGGCGCATCGGGCGCCGGGTCGTAGAAGACACATTCGATCCCGAGCGGGATCGCGGAGAGCCCGAGCATCTGCCCGAGCTGACCGCCGCCGAGGACGCCGATCCGCCGCGCACTGCTCACGCCTTCGCCGCTCCGGGCACGGGATTCGCGAGGACATCGGCGGTCTGCTGGGCGCGGAACGCTGCGAGGCGCGACGCGACTCCTGGATCGCCGTGCGAGAGGATGCTCGCCGAGAGCAGCGCCGCGTTGATGGCGCCCGCCCGGCCGATGGCGAGCGTGCCGACGGGAATGCCCGCGGGCATCTGCACGATCGAGAGCAGGCTGTCGACGCCCTGAAGCGCCTTGCTCTCGACGGGCACGCCGAGCACGGGAAGGTCCGTCTTCGAGGCGCACATGCCGGGCAGGTGGGCCGCACCGCCCGCGCCCGCGATGATGACCTTGATGCCGCGCGCGCGAGCAGCCGACGCGTACTCGAACAGGAGGTCGGGGGTGCGGTGCGCCGAGACCACGCGGCACTCGTGCGGGATGCCGAGCGCGGTGAGCGTCGCGTCCGCGTGCTGCATGGTCTCCCAATCGGACTGGGAGCCCATGATGATGCCGACCGCGGGGGAAGCGTCGTTCGTCATGGCGGCGATGGTACGGCTTGCAGCGATGCCGTGTGGAGCGGCCGCCCAATGATCTCGGACGCTGCGTGATCTGCCGCGCGGGCCGAGGACGGGATGCTGCTACCATCGACCTTCCCCTGCAGAGGAACCTCATGAGCGCGATTCGCCTGAACGGTCAGTATGTCCTGCTTCGTGATGTCGAGAAGAAGGACTTCATGTCGTTCGTGCAGTTGTGCATTCCGAAGATCACTGCGCAGCAGCCGATCCCGCACACCGCTGCGAATGTCCTGGCCGGTCTCCTGGCCGAAGGCAAGCCGCAGACCGACGCTGTCGTCCAGGCGGGCTTCCAGTCGTGCGCGTCGCTGGGCATCAAGAACATGTGGGTCGACGGCGCGACCGCGAGCGTGACCGAGGAGGTCGCGACCGATGCGTCGCAGGGCCTCGGGACCGCCTTCGGCTTCGCGGCCATCCAGTCGGGCCTTGCGCTCGCTGCCGCGATGTGCAATGCGTTCCGCCGGACCATCCGCATCAACGACAAGGAGTACGCGGTCGTCCGCCAGCCGAAGGAGATCCTGATGGCGGTGGCGCAGGGCGTGTCGAACATGAAGACCGTGGACGAGCCCGTCTTCGTGACCGCGGGGCGCGCGCTGGGCGGGCGCCTGAAGGACGGCGTCGGCCCCGAGGATCCGCACACCATGGCGATCCTGTGCATGCTTTCGGACTTCGGTGCCGTCGGCGTGCAGCTTGACCTCGAGAAGAACCAGCTCGGTTTCACGCCGTTCAGCACCGCCAACGCGATGTCGAGCGCGATCCTGCAGGGGCTCGACGCCGACAAGGTCGACGATGTCCGCAAGGCCATCGAACGCACCAACGAGCACTTCCGCAAGCAGATCGAGCGGCAGAACGCCGCCGGCGGACAGCAGCAGCAGCAGGTGGTCGTGCCGCGCGTGATGCTCGGCGCCCGCCGCCGCCGCTGATCGCTTGAGCTCCGATCTCGCGGTTTTGCCGGGCGCGCTGTATCGTGCGTTCATGCGCGCCCGAATCCACCTGGCTTTCCCGATGCTGGCCGCCTGCGCCGCGGCGATCACCGCCGCCGCCGATGCCGCGCAGACACGGGTGTGGGACTCGCGCGATGTCTGGTGGAGCTCGCCGTCGTCGTCCGACGCGGGCGATCGCTTGAGCGAGACCTTCGCGCAGTTCACCGACGGGGCGTCGTACATCTCGATCCTCACCGCAGCGGTGTGCGCCCTCGTGCTGTCGGCGGCGCTCGCGTTCCTGTTCCGTCCGAGGGGTGCAGGCGACGGCGACCTCGATGAGCGCAAGGGGCTGGTGCTGGTCGGACTCGCCGCAGCGGTCGCTGCCGCGCTGTGCATCGCGCAGCCGGCGATTGCGTTCGTGTTTGTGGCGATCGCGCTCGCGCTGCGCGGACAGGTGGCGGTGCTGCCCGCCGGACTGCGCCTTCGCGCGCTGTTCGTGCTGGTGGTCGCGATCGCCGCTGGGCTCGGGCAATTCCTGACCGCCGTCGTGGTGACGCTCTTCGCGCTCGGACTCATTCGCTGGATGGGTTCGCAGCGCCAGGTGGCGATCAAGGTGAGGCTGGCGATCGGAGTCGATGCGGCGCGCGCACGCACGATGGTTGGCAGCACGCTCGGACGGATGAACTGCACCGTGCTCGCCTCGCGCGAGGGCCGGTCGGGCAGGGCGATCACCTTCAGCGTGCGCATGCCGGGCGGCGTGACCGACGAGCTCCTGCTCAAGGGCCTCGCTGCAACGCTGAACTCCGAGCTCGGACCGGTCGAGGTCGAGCTCGTGGCTGAATGACGCAGTCGGGATTCAGGTCCCGCCTGCATTGCGCCACTCGGCGATGACTTCCGCCTTCTTCACCCGCCTCAGGGAGTGGAACTCGTTCGCATCGGACAGGCTCGAGCAGCCGATCACCGCGCCGCCGAAGACGACCGCCACGGCGCATGCATCGAGCACCTGGCCGGTCAGGGGGCAGGTCCTGTTGGAGATCCTCTTCTGCGCAGGCGCTTGATCTGCGGCGAGCCTGGCTCACTTGTGCGCGACAGGCTCGGCACGCTGCCGGGCGCTGTCGCGACTCTCGCAGCAGACCGCGTGGCTCTCGATGGAGGCGGCCGCGGCGTGTGCGGTGTCCTTCCTGCCCGCGACCAGGAGAAGTGCGAGGAGAACGGTAGTCGCACGCGGCATGGGCAGGGCTCCTTGATCGGTGGTCGAGTCGGCGACTTCATCGGATGCGACGAAGCGCGCAAGGACCTCGCGGTGCACTGCGGCCGATCGTCACGCGGGCTGAACAGGATCAAAGCGCGGCGCGGCCGACTCGACGCCGCACTGCATGGAATTCAGTTCGCCTTTCGTGAAGATCGCGTGAAGCCGTTCGGCGGTGTGCGCGCATCTGCCTGAAAGACAAGCGTTCCCGCGCATGCGCGCGGGGGCCGTGCGTGTGAGGGTCGTGTGAACCGCATCGAGCGAGGCAGAGGGGCTCATGCACCGTGCCTTGCCTCGTAGCGTGGTCGACCTCGCCGATCGCTGCGCGCGTGCGCGGCCGGGCGGGATTCGACGCAGGAGCCAGAATGACCACGCACGAGACCCTTTCCCTGCTCGCGGGAGCGACATCGCTTGCCCTCGCGGGCTCCGCGCTTGGCGCGGACACCCAGAACGACACGGCGCGACAGCTGCAGGAGCTGCGGGCCGCGAACGAAAGGCTCGCCGACAAGGTGAGCCGACTCGAGCACGCCGCCGGCATGGACAAGTGGCTGACCGACCAGCGTGCCTCGGAGATCCGCGCCATCGTGACCGATGTCCTCGCGGATTCCGCGAGCCGCAGCAGCCTGCAGTCCGATGGTGCGACGGCCGGGTGGAGCAAGGACCAGGGCGGGTTCTTCCTCGCCTCGCCCAGCGGCGACTTCAAGCTGAACATCAAGGGCCAGATCCAGACGCGTTGGGCGTACAACCATCGCGATACCAACGGCATCACCGGCACCGTGCCGCAGTCCGACACCTGGGGCTTCGAGAACCGCCGCACCAAGCTGACCTTCGCAGGCAATGTGATCGACCCGAGCTGGACCTACGAGATCAAGCTGGTCATGAACCGCACGCCGGCGTCGATCAGCGCGGGTGGCCAGACCTTCTCGAACGGCAACATCGTGGGGTCGGTCGAGGACATCTGGGCGCAGAAGGATCTTGGCGACGGCTGGGCGCTGCGCGTGGGACAGTTCAAGACGCCGTTCCTCCGCGAGGAACTGGTGTCGAGCTCGACCCAGCTTGCGGCCGAGCGGTCGCTGGTGGGCGATGTCTACACCACGAAGTACGCGCAGGGCCTGCAGCTCGAGGTTGGCGGAAAGTCGGGCGACCAGTGGCACGGCATGTTCTTCTACGGCGACGGCATGCGCGCCAACGCGTCGCTGGTGCCCTCGTCCGCCACGGCGAACGCGGGGAACTACGCCGGTTCGTTTACCACGACCTACAGCCAGAACACCACCGACTACGCCTTCGCGGGCCGCGTCGAGTACCTCGGTGCGGGCACCTGGAAGGCCATGAAGGACTTCAACAGCTACCGCGGCGACGACACCTCGTGGATGCTCGGACTCGCGGGCATGGCGCAGGGCCTGCGCCCCGTGAACCAGGGCGCGCCCGCGGCCGACAGCACCGACAGCATGTGGGGCGTGACCGCCGACGCCACCTTCAACTTTGGCGGCGCCACGCTGTTCGCCTACGGCGTCTACCGGCATGTGCAGCTCGAGGGCGATGTCGCGGTGCGTGGCGGCGGAACCAGCGACCACATGGACCAGTGGGGCGCGGTCGTGCAGGGCGGCTACTTCATCTCGAGCGAGGTGGAGCTCTTCACGCGTTACGAGATGGGCAACACCGACACCGACCAGTTCCGCGTGGCCGAGCCGGGCGTGAGCCTGGACTCGGACACGATCCTGACCGCTGGTCTCAACTACTTCGTGGGCGGCAGCAAGAACCTGAAGTGGACCACCGACTTCGGGTACGCGTTCACCGCTATCGGCGACTTCAACAACTCGGGAGCCGACTGGCTGACCGACCTCTCCACGACCGCAGGCAACGGTTCGACCAACGAGGGCCAGTGGGTCATTCGTTCGCAGTTCCAGTTGCTCTTCTGAGCTTTGTCAGGCGTCATCCGCGCGCCGCCCCGCCTTGCAGCGGGGCGGTGTGTTTTTCGGCTAGGCTGCGCCCGTGCACGGAGGCGCACACCACCACGACCACCATCTCGACCCCTCGGAAGAGGGGGCGATGGGAGGCGGCGCAATCGTGCGCGGACCATTCGCTGCGTTCGGTGCGTACCAGGAGCTCATCTGGCCCGCGATCGCGGGCGCAGCCCTGCTGGCGGGGTACTTCGTCGCGAAGGGTGGGTTCCAGAACGCCGGTTACGCGCTCTATGCGGTGGCGTACGCCGTCGGTGGCTGGGAGGCCACCCGCGACGGTGTACGGCAACTCGTGCGCGGCCGGCTCGACATCGACTTTCTGATGGTGGTGGCGGCAATTGGCGCGGCGTTGGTCGGCGAGTTCGTCGAGGGCGCGCTGCTGCTGTTCCTGTTCTCGCTCGGACATGGGCTCGAGCATCTGGCGATGAGCCGGGCGCGCAGCGCGGTCACGGCGCTGGCCAAGATCGCGCCCAAGCAGGCCCGCGTCCGGCTTCCGGACGGCAGCGAGCGCCAGATCGCCGTCGAGCAGGTCGCGGTAGGCGACATCGTGCTCGTGCGGCCGGGCGAGCGCATTGCGGCCGATGGGCTCGTGCAGGAGGGCCGTTCGGCGGTGGACCAGAGCGCGATCACCGGAGAGAGCATGCCGGTCGACAAGGTCGCGGGCGATGGCGTGTTCGCTGGCACGGTGAACGGCGACGGCGCGCTGGTGATCCGCGTGACCGAGCTCGCGAGCGAGTCGCTGGTGGCCAAGATGGTGCGGCTGGTGGCCGAGGCGCAGGCGTCGAAGTCGACCGCCGAGCGCGCGGCGGAGAAGTTCACGCGGATCTATGTGCCCTGCGTGCTGGCGGCGACGGCGCTGGCGATCGTGGTGCCGCCGCTGGCGTTCCAGCGCGATTGGAACATCTCGTTCCTGCGCGCGATGAGCATGCTGATCGGCGCATCGCCCTGCGCGCTGGCGATCTCGACGCCCGCGGCAGTGCTGGCCGGCCTGGCGCGCGCCGCGCGGGGAGGCGTGCTGGTCAAGGGGGGTGTGCACCTCGAGAACCTCGGCGTGCTCAAGTCGATCGGCGTCGACAAGACGGGCACGATCACGCGCGGTCGGCCAGAGCTTTCCGCGCTCAAGCCGATGGCGGGGGTTGCCGAGGACGAGCTGCTGCGCGTCGCGGCGTCGGTCGAGAGTGCGTCGGACCATCCGATCGCGCGCGCGGTCGTGACGGCGGCGCGCGCGCGCGGGATCGCCGTGCCGCAGCCGAAGGACGCGATCGCGGTGAAGGGCAAGGGCGTCGAGGCGACCGTCGACGGCGTGCGCGCGGGCGTCGGGCGCATGTCGCTGTTCGCGGGACACGCCGAGCTGTCGGCGGGTGCCGCAATCGAGCCGCTGTTTGCGGCGATCCAGGGCGAGGCGATGACGGCGATGGCGGTCGTGCACGGCGGCCGCGCGCTGGGCGCGATCGGCGTGAGCGATCGCGCGCGGCCCGAGGCGAAGCAGGCTGTCGCAGCGCTGCGCGCGCTCGGCTGCGAGGTCGTGATGCTCACGGGCGACAATCCCGCGACGGCGAGGCACATCGCGGAAGAGGTCGGCATCGCGCGCGTCGAGGCGGGGCTCATGCCCGAGCAGAAGATCGCGTTCATCCACGAGCTCGTCGCGCGCGACAAGGCGGTGGGCATGGTCGGCGACGGCGTGAACGACGCGCCCGCGCTCGCTGCGGCGACGGTCGGCGTCGCGATGGGCCACGGCGGCACCGATGTCGCGCTCGAGGCCGCCGATGTCGCGCTGATGTCCGACGACCTGACGCGCCTGCCGTTCGCGATCGATCTCGGGCGCGCGACGCGGGTGATGATCAAGCAGAATGTGATCTTCTCGATGGGCGTCGTGATCGCGCTGATCCCGCTCACGCTGTTCGGCGTCGTGCCGCTGTCGGTCGCGGTGATCTGCCACGAGGGCAGCACGGTGCTGGTCGCGCTGCACGGGCTGCGGCTGCTGTCGCGGCGCGAACGGCGTGCGTGAGGAATCGGCGGACTCCCGCGTCCGGCGTTCCGCAGACTTCGTCTGCGGGCACTCATACCTCACGAGCACCAGAGGGAGCGGCCGCAGCCGCGACCGCGCAACACACGGAGTCCGCCTGCTTTCCCAGGAGGCGAGCGCGATTCACTCGCGCCGCCTCCCGCCAAAGGACACGGAGTCCGCCTGCTTTCCCAGGAGGCGAGCGCGATTCACTCGCGCCGCCTCCCGCCAAAGGGAGCCGCCGCAGCGGCGACCGCTCAAACCACGGGAGCCGCCGCAGCGGCGACCGCTCAAACACACGGAGTCCGCTTGCTTTCCCAGGAGGCGAGCGCGATTCACTCGCGCCGCCTCCCGCCAAAGGGAGCCGCCGCAGCGGCGACCGCTCAAACCACGGGAGCCGCCGCAGCGGCGACCGCTCAAACCACGGAGTCCGCCTGCTTTCCCAGGAGGCGAGCGCGATTCACTCGCGCCGCCTCCCGCCAAAGGGAGCCGCCGCAGCGGCGACCGCGCAACACACGGAGTCCGCTTGCTTTCCCAGGAGGCGAGCGCGATTCACTCGCGCCGCCTCCCGCCAGAGGGAGCCGCCGCAGCGGCGACCGCTCAAACCACGGGAGCCGCCGCAGCGGCGACCGCTCAAACCACGGGAGCCGCCGCAGCCGCGACCGCTCAACCAAACGTCGCGTCGAGCCAGCGCGCGATGTTGAGCATCGGCCACGCGAGGCGCCAATGCTGCATCGACTGCGTGCGCACGAGGTTTCGCGCTGCGGGCGAGAACACCTCCGAGGCGATCGGGCCGTCGATCCAGTGCGTCTGCGCTGCGATCCACGACTCGAACGGCAGAGGGAAGCTCGCCTTCGCGCGCGTCACGATCTCTGGCGGCAGCACATCGGCGAACGCCTTGCGGAGCACGCGCTTCGTGACGAGCGTGCGCGTCGTGGTCGCGGTCGAGCCGCCGTCGTCGGCAAGCAGGTGCGCGCCGCCGGCGTGCATCGTCGCCTCGAGCACGCGCATGTCTGCAAAGGGGACGCGGCCCTCGACGGAGCCGCGCATCAGTGCCGAGTTGAGCCGCTCGAGCAGGTTCACGAGGTTGACACGGCGCTGGACGGCAAGGTGCGCGTCGAGCGTCGAGAGGTCGCCGGCATGGCGGCAGGCGTCGACGAGCATTTCCGAAAGCGGATCATCGCCGCTCTCGCCGAACTTCTGCAGCGTGCCCTGGTTGAAGAGTTCGGGTACGACCAGGCGCGGCGCCCATCCGAACGCAGTGCGGTAGAAGTCGGCGGCACCGAGCGCCGTGTGCGCGGGGTTCGAGTCGATCCAGCCAAGCGTGGCCTCGAGTGGGGCGCCGTAGCCGCCGAAGAGTTCGTCGGCGCCTTCGCCCGTGAGCGCGGCCTTTGCGTGCGATGCGACCTTGCGCGAGAGGAGCGTGATCGCGACTTCGTTGGGCGTCGCGAGTGGATACGCACTTTCAACAACCAGCCGCTCCCACGCGACCACGAACTGCTCGCCGGAAATCACGACCTCGTGATGCTGGGATCCCAGCAGCCGCGCGACATGGCGGGCCATGAAGAGGTCTGAGCCCGGGCGCGCGGCGTCGGCTTCGGAGCCTGCGGCGAAGGTCATGAGGTTCGGGCTGTGCGCACGGGCGATCGACGCGACGATCGTGCTGTCGATGCCGCCTGAGAGCAGCGTGCAGACGGGTGCGTCGGCCGCGAGATGCGCCTCGACCGATTCGGTGAGCGCCTCGCGCACGATCCACGCCGCGTCGTGGATGCTGCAGAGGCTGGGTGCAGTGGGCAGCAGCTCGCGCGAGGTGTAGACGCAGCGGATCGTGTCGCTGGCGAGCGCGTAGCGGCGCACTTCGCCGGGCTCGAGGGCATGCACGCCGCGGAACAGCGTGCGCGCGCCGTAGGTGCGGCGCGGCATCTCGAGGAAGGCAGCGATCGCAGGAAAATCAGGCTCAGGGCGCACGCTCGGATGCGCCAGCAGCGCGCGCGCCTCGCTCGCGAACACGAGCTCGCGGCCGTTCGGCGTCTGTGCCTTCGTGTAGAAGAGCGGGATGATTCCAAGTGGATCGCGTGCAAGCACCAGCTCATCGCTGTCGACGAACCACGCGGCCAGCGCGTACATGCCGCGGACGGTGCGAAGCGCGTCGACGCCGCGCATCGAGAGCAGCATCGCCAGCGTCTCGGTGTCGGATCGCGTGTGGAAGACAGCGCCCGAACGGGCGAGGTCGCGGCGGATCTCGAGATGGTTGTAGATCTCGCCATTCCAGGCGAGGATGACGCGAGGGCTCGGGCCCGTGCTGCGGAACGGCTGTACGCCGCCTTCTGCGTCGAGCAGGGCGAGCCTGCGGTGCGCGAGCGCGACATGGCCCGCGAACGCGCAGCCTGCGTCGTCGGGGCCACGATGCGCGAGGAGGTCGCACATCGTGACGCACGCCTGCTCATTCAGCGAGAGTCTCCGCCCTCGCGCTGTTGCGACTCCGAACACTCCGCACATCGGGCCTTCTCCAGGATCGTCGGGGCGCGACCGCTCCGACGACGCTTGGCTATCGGCGATCGGCGGCGGGGGGGTGCAGGCGCGCGGCGCGTTTGATCGCAATCAGCGCCGATGCGGTGCGAATGGGGTTGCGGTTCGGGCGAAGGTCGGTGACGATAGCCGCATGGCATCGATAATCCCCGCATTTCCCCGCGTTCCCGCCGCGCTTTCGGCGTTCGCCCTCCTGTCGCACGCAACCGCCGGCGAGCTCGCGCTCGACACGCTCTTCCAGGATCACGCCGTGCTCCAGCGTGACCGCGCGATTCCCGTGCGTGGCATGGCTGCGCCGGGTGCGAAGGTGCGCGTCGAGTTCGGCGGTGCGTCGGCCGAGGGCGCCGCAGGCAAGGACGGGCGATTCAGCGTGAGCCTGAAGCCGATGGCTGCGTCGCTCGAGCCGCGCGAGCTCGTCGTGCGCGCGGGCGCCGACGAAGTTCGCGTGAAGGATGTGCTCGTGGGCGAAGTGTGGTTCTGCTCGGGCCAGTCGAACATGGAGTGGACGGTCGACGGCGCGGACGAGTCCGATCGCGCCAAGTCGATCGCCGCAAAGATGCCGATCCGCTCGTTCAAGGCGCCGCATGTGACGGCGAACGAACCGCGCGCGCATGTCGAGGGCGCATGGCGCGCGGCGAAGGCCGACACCGTCGGCGGCTTCACCGCGGTCGGATGGTGGTTCGGCGTCGACCTCGCGCGCGCGTTCAGCATGGAGGTGCCGATCGGACTCGTCGACATCTCGTGGGGCGGCACGCGCATCGAGCCGTGGATCCCGCTCGACGAGATGGCCAGGTCGGACTTCAAGGACCGCGCGGATTCGCTGATGAAGGCGATCGAGGCGTCGCGCGCCGTCAAGCCCGAGGACCGCGCCCGTGCGCAGGCCGATGAGGATGCGCGCTACGCGAAGGAGCTCGACGGCTACTGGGCGAAGGCGCTTGCGGGCGAGCAGGGCCTGAAGGAATCGTGGGCGAAGTCGGGCGGCTCGGGCGCGGAATGGCGCCCTGCGACGATGCCCGCGTACTACCCGGCGCTCGACCCCGCGCTGGGCGGATTCGACGGCTTCGTCTGGTTCACGCGCGAGTTCGAGGTGGGCGGGGCGATGGCGGGCAAGCCGCTCACGCTTGCGCTTCCTGCCATCGACGACTGCGACATCGTGTGGATCGACGGCGAGCAGGTCGGCGCGACCATCAACAACTGGACGCAGCCGCGCCGCTACGCGATCGCGAAGGGGCTTGCCGCGGGCACGCACCGCATGAGCGTGTGCGTGCTCGACATGGCGGGCCAAGGCGGGTTCGCGAACGGCGCGATGACGCTGTCGGCTGCGGGCGGCGCATCGGTCGACCTCGCGGGCGAGTGGAAGTGGCGCAAGGGCGGGGGGACCCCGCAGGTCGCCGCGCCGATGCGCCGCGATGTGAGCAAGCAGCCTGGCACCGAGCCGCACGAGCCGGCCGCGATCTACAATGCCATGATGGCGCCGTGCATCGCGTATCCCGTGCGCGGCGCGATCTGGTACCAGGGCGAGTCGAACGCGGGCGAACCCGACAACTACCGCAAGTTGCTCCCGCTGCTGATGAATTCGTGGCGCGCGAAGTCGGGCAATCCCGACATGGCGTGGGGCATCGTGCAGCTCGCTGCGTTCATGCCGTTCGTCGAGAACGAGCCCGCGCAGGGCGGCTGGGCGTTGCTGCGCGAGTCGCAGTTCCGCGGCGCGGCCGATGGCAAGGGCGGCATGATCAGCGCGACCGATCTCGGCGACGCGGGCGACATCCATCCGCGCCGCAAGCGCGAGGTCGGCGAGCGTCTGGGCGCGTGGGCGCGCAACACGGTGTACGGCGAGGCTTCGGCCGCCTGGCAGGGCCCTGAGCTCGCGTCGGCGAAGCGCGACGGCGCGAAGGTCGTGTGCGCGTTCGATCATGCCGCAGGTCTTGCGGCAAGCGGCAAGGAGCTGGGCGGCTTCGCGCTCGCGGGCGCCGATGGCAAGTTCGTGTGGGCGAAGGCCAGGATCGATGGCGCCAGCGTGATCGTCGAGGCCGACGGCGTGAGCGAGCCCGTCGAGGTCGCCTACGCGTGGCAGAACAACCCGATGCGCGCGAACCTCGTGAATGGCGTGGCGTTGCCCGCGATTCCGTTCCGGGCGAAGATCGGGAAGTGAACGGATGACCGCGCCCGCGCTGGCTGTCGTCGCAGCGTTCTCCGCACAGGCGGGGAATGTTGCGATTCCAGAGGAGATCAGGCCCGTCCTTGTGGCGCACTGCGTGGATTGCCACGATGGTGCGCGCGCGAAGGCGGGGCTTGATCTCGCTGCGGCGCTTGCAGCGGGCGTGGCCGACGAGGGCGTCGTGCGCGGGCTGCGCAGGCGTTTCGCGCGGCGCGACATGCCGCCCGCGACCGAGGCCGAGCGTCCGAGCGATGCGGAGTACCGCGCCGCGGTCGCCGCGATCGACGCCGTGGTCGCGCCTGCGGCGCGCGAGGTTCCCGCGGTACGCAGGCTGAATCGCGCGCAATACGCGGGCGCGGTGCGCGATGTCCTTGGCTACGACGCCGAGGCGGTGCAGGCGCTGTTGCCGCGCGACGAGATCGGCGAGGGCTTCGACACGACCGCAGCGACGCTTGCGCTGCCGCCGCTGCTTGTCGAGAAGTACCTCGATGCCGCGGAGGTGATCGCCGACGCATGCGTTCCGCCCACGAGCCGCTCGCGCAGGCGCGTGTACGAGGGCGAATCGCTCGAGCGGCGGGGCGCGGGGCACGCGCGCGACGGCGTCGCGTGGCTTGCGACCACGGGCACGCTGACCGCGCGCATCGAGGTCGCGCATGCTGGCTCGCATCGCATCGCGATCGATGCCTGCGGCCAGTTCGCGGGCGACGAGGATCCCATCCTGCAGCTCCTGTGCGATGGCGTGGCGCGCAGGACGGAGTCGATCCGCGCGGGGTCCGGATCGCTGCAGTCGGTCGTGGTCGAGGCCGAGCTTGGCCGCGGCGAGCACACGGTGGCCGCGCGCTTTGCCAATGATTTCTGGGATCCGAAGAACGCGGATCCCGAGCGCCGCGACCGCAATCTCGGCGTCGCGCGCATCGTGGTCGAGGGGCCGCTCGGCGAGGTCGCGCCGAGTGCGTTCGCGCTGCGCGTGCGCTCGATCGCGGCCGGTGCCGATGACGCGGTGCGGCTGCGGGCGATCGCGTCGGCGGTGGGCGAGCAGCTCTTTCGCCGGCCATTGTCGGGTGATGAGGCTGCGGAGCTTGTGGAAACGGCGCGGAACGCGGCGGGCGCCGATGCGCCGTTCGACGCGCGCCTGCGCGCGCTCGTGACCGCGCTGCTCGTCGATCCACGCTTTGTCCTCCGGATCGAGCACGAGCCGACAACGGGCCGCGCGCCGCTCGCAGGCGGCGAGCTCGCCTCGCGGCTGGCGTTTTTCCTGTGGTCGAGCGTGCCCGACGCCGAACTCAGGCGCGCGGCGCGCGCCGGCGAGCTCGAGCGCCCCGAGGCCATTCGCGCGCAGGTGCGCCGCATGCTCGGCGACGCGCGCGCAGCGAGCCTCTCCCGGCGATTCGCTGTGCAGTGGCTCGGAATCGACGCGCTCGAGACCCGCATGCTCGATCCCGAGCTGTACCCAGAGCTTGACGCGGAGCTTCTCGCGTCGATGCGCTGCGAGACCGAGCTCCTCTTCGACAGCGTCGTGCGCGGTCGGCAGCCTGTGCGGGCGCTGCTCGATTCGCGCACGACCCGCGTCGACGCGCGGCTGGCCGCGCACTACGGCCTCGAGCCGCCCGAGGACGGCGCGTGGGCCGAGCGCGACATGCCCGCGGCGCGCGGCAGCGGTGTGCTTGGCCACGCAAGCGTGCTCGTCGCGACCAGCAATCCGACGCGCACGAGCCCGGTCAAGCGCGGCAAGTGGGTGCTTCAGTCGCTGCTTGACGACGCGCCGCCGCCACCACCGCCTGGCGTGCCGCAGCTTCCCGAGCGCCCCGAGGAAACCGCAGGAAAGTCGATGCGCGAGCTCATGGCGATGCATCGCGCGAACCCTGACTGCGCGTCGTGCCATGTGAAGATGGACGCGATCGGGCTTGCATTCGAGGCGTTTTCAGCGGATGGCAGCGCACGCGCCGGCGCCGACGACGCAACCGAATTGCCTGACGGCATGCTGCTGCGCGGAGTCGCCGGCGTGTCGGCGCTGCTCGCGAAGGACCGCGCCTTCGAGCGCTCGCTTTCGCGGCAGCTCCTCGTCTATGCGCTCGGCCGCGGGACCGCCGACGCCGACGACGCGCTCGTCGACCGCCTTGCTGCGCGGCTCGCGGAGCAGGGGGATTTCGGCGCGCTCTGCGAGGAAATCGCTGTTTCCGATGCGTTCCGCACGCGCGCCGCGCGGTAGAGTGGCTCCGAGAGTCGATCCATGCGCGAGCCACTTGTCCATCGCCGCACCGTGCTTCGCAGCGCCGGCGCGATCATCGCGCTGCCGTGGCTCGAGGCGATGCTGCCGCGCGGCGTGATGGGCTCCGCCATCGCGGGCACGCTTGCGCCTGCGCCGCCCGTGCGCCTCGCGTATGTGTTCTTCCCGAACGGCGTGAACACCGCGGAATGGACGCCGTCCGTCGACGCCACAGGCCTCTGGGTCCCGTCGCCCACGCTCGCGCCGCTTGCCGATTTCCGCGACGACATCACTGTCTGCCGCGGTCTCCGCCACCGCAATGCCGAAGCGAATGGCGATGGCCCGGGCGATCACGCGCGCGCTGCAGCGTGCTTCCTCACGGGCGCGCAGCCGCGCAAGACAGCGGGCGACGACATCAAGGCGGGACGGTCGATCGACCAGGCGGTCGCCGACGAGCTCGCGCGCAGCGGGCGCACGACGCGCCTGCGCTCGCTCGAGCTCGGCAGCGAGCCCGCGATGACCGCGGGCAGCTGCGACTCCGGCTATTCGTGCGCGTACAGCGCGAACATCTCGTGGAAGTCGGAAAGCGTTCCGAACGGCAAGGAGACCGATCCGCGCGCGGCGTTCGACCGTGTCTTCGGCCGGCGCGGCGTGAGCATCGAGGAGGCCGCTGCGCGCGCGCAGTCACGGAGGTCGATCCTCGACGGCGCCGTGCGCGAGGCGAAGCGGCTCGCGCGCGACATCGGCACGGGCGATCGCGCGCGGCTCGATGAGTACCTCGAGGGCGTGCGCGATCTCGAGCGCCGCATCGACGGCGACGCGCTCAGCGAGCTCGATGCACGCAAAGACATTCCCGATTTCGGCGACGGCCCCATCGATTTCACAGGCCGGCTCGATCTGCTTGGCGAGGTGCTCGCGCTCGCCTTCAAGACCGACTCGACGCGCGTGGCCACGCTGATGATCGCGAACGAAGGCTCGAACCGCGCAT
>Ga0208783_10000840_pt1 | contig 18611 bp, 21 predicted proteins | sample DEB19_08_DNA_2_FD_184529 | JGI IMG/M metagenome (GOLD analysis project Ga0208783, IMG submission 184529) | Aqueous microbial communities from the Delaware River and Bay under freshwater to marine salinity gradient to study organic matter... | ecosystem: Environmental > Aquatic > Marine >...
CTCACGGCGAATAACCTGATTGCATTAGATTATCCTAGAACCCGCATGGGCAGGAAAGGTTAGGTATGGCTCTTATTGATAATGAAGAACTGTCTCAGAAAAGTGAATTAGAGGCAGTCGAACAACAGCAAGCTCAAGTGGCTGCTGCACCAGAACCTCCGAAGATTCCCGAGAAATACAAGGGCAAGAGTCTTGAGGAGATTGTAACGATGCACCAGGAGGCTGAAAAGCTCATTGGTCGTCAAGCACAAGAAGTAGGTGAAGTTCGGCGGTTAGCTGATGAACTCCTGAAGCAGCAACTCTCTCAAAAGAAAGAGAAGCCTCCAGAAGTAGAAAACGAATTAGACTTTTTTGAAGATCCCAAACTAGCAGTCCAAAAGGCTGTTGCAAGTCATCCGGACGTTCTTGCTGCAAAGCAAGCAGCTATGCAAATGCGTCAATTGCAGACGCAAGCAGCATTAGCTAAGAAACATCCTGACTTTGCTAATGTGGTTCAAGATCCTGAGTTTGCAGCATGGGTGAAGGCTTCTCCGATGCGCGTTAATATGTATGCACTGGCTGATGCACAGTACGACTATAACGCTGCTGATGAATTGATTTCTACCTTTAAGGCTATCAAAGGTACCCGCACTAACGAAGCAGTTACGGCTGCTAAGGAAGTACGACAGGCCGACATGAAAGCTGCTGCTGTGGACGTAAGTGGAACCGGGGAATCTTCTAAGAAAGTTTATCGCCGTGCCGACCTTATCCGGCTACGCATGACTGATCCCGCCCGTTACGAAGCCTTACAACCTGAAATCATGGCTGCGTATTCTGAGGGTAGGGTTAAGTAATTTTAACTTTGTTTTAGGAGAATAAAATGCCTTTAGGTACTAATAACGTTACCGTCACTACCGCTGCTACTTTCATTCCGGAAGTTTGGAGCGATGAAATTGTCGCGGCTTATAAGAAGTCACTGGTTGCTGCCAACCTCATCAAGAAGATGAACTTCAAGGGTAAGAAGGGTGACACCGTTCACATTCCCGCCCCCACCCGTGGTGATGCATCTGCCAAGGCTGCTGGTAGCCAAGTGACCCTGATCGCTGCTACGGAAGGCGAGAAGACGGTTGCTATCGACCAACACTGGGAATACTCGCGTCTGATCGAAGACATCGTGGAAGCCCAAGCCCTGTCGTCGCTGCGTCAGTTCTACACGGACGATGCTGGCTATGCTCTGGCACGTAAGGTTGACAGCACGCTGATCCAACTGGGCCGCAAGTCGCAAGGTGGCGGCGGTACTGCTGCTTACAGTGGTGCTTTCTCTGGTGCTGATGGCACGACTGCCTATCTTGCTGCTGCAAACACTGGTTCTGGCGCCCTGACGGATGCCGCTATTCGCCGTTCGATCCAGCGTCTGGATGACCAGGATGTGCCGATGGATGGTCGTTTCCTGATCGTTCCCCCGTCTACCCGCAACACCCTGATGGGCATTGCTCGTTTCACCGAGCAGGCTTTCGTGGGCGAACAGGGCGGCGCTAACACCATCCGTAACGGTGAAATCGGCAACGTGTACGGTATCCCCGTGTTCGTGACCAGCAACGCTGACACGACCTCTGGCTCTACGGCTACCCGTATCTGCCTGTTGGCACATAAGGACTTTGGCGTGTTGGTTGAGCAGATGGGTGTTCGTACCCAGACCCAGTACAAGCAAGAGTACCTCGGTACGCTGTTCACGGCTGACGTTCTGTTCGGCTGTGATGAACTGCGTGACGGCGCTGCCGTTGCTCTGGCTGTTCCGGCCTAAGTAAACAACTAGGGAGGACTCCTACGGGGGTCTTCCCTTTTTGTGTTTGGAGAATTGAATGAAATTCATGTGTAAATATTCTGGCTCAGTGTACTCGTTTGAGTTTGAGCATGACATCAAGGCAATGCTGACGCATCCTGACTACGTTAAAGTAGATGAAGAAGAAGTAAAAGAAGAATCCGCACCTAAGCGTGGCCGTCCGGCTAAGAAAGACGAAGAATGAGACAAATATCCGTAGGAAATAACTTAACACCGGCTGTAAAAACGACTGTTTACACTGTTCCTACGGGTTATTATGCTTTGTGGAACCTGTGTTACATTGTTAATCATACTGGTGCAAATAAAACTGTTGATGTATGGTGGTATGATTCTAGCGCATCTACTGAAATTTCTGTATTAGCTTCTTACACATTAAATGCTGATGAGTTCTTTAAGTTTGATGGTGGAGCTTACATTGTCCTTGAAGAAGGCGATCAAGTTAGAATTACAGCAGATACAGCTTCTCAAATAAGTACGATAAATACATTTGAAGTCATAAGGAAAGCATAATGGCACTCAGAGAAGGTACCACAATTTCAAATGGATTATTAGTTCGTGCTGATAATGAACTGATTCGTGCTGAAAAGATTGCTAATTTGCTTGCACAAGCAGCCCCTTCCGCACGTGCCGGAATGATTCAGACATATAAAAATAATCCTAACATTTCCTCTGATCTTCTCAGTGAGGGTTTAAGCCTTGCTAAACAGTTGGGAATTTCTACGGAGCCTCCAATGGTTACACAAGCACAGATCACTGATCTCTATCGCCAGTATCTTGGACGAGAGCCTGATGCAGGTGGCCTTGCTTTCTATAGCAATCCTGATTTCAGTCTTGACCTGATCCGAAGCGACATCGCCAACAGTGCAGAGGCAAAGCAATTCGGTGCGCTGTCTCAAGGACTGAACGTATCGTCCATTCTGAACTCGCTCACTCCAAGCGAAATGCAGAACATGGCGATTGCTCGTGACATCAATACGTCCTATCCGATCACTCGTAATGGTGTTACATATGATATTCAGCCTGACGGAACCATTCAATACACAAAGTTAAATACTAGCGGTATTGGAGGTTTAACTGGCTCTTTTTCTTCGACTGGAGAACCAATTGTTGAGCCCTATTATAAGGCAGATTTAAATGCTCCAACTACACAAGAAGCACTTTTAAAGGCTGCTTTAGCCGCTTCAACGGGAGCAATTCTAGGTCCGGCCGGCGCGGGACTTCTTAGTACTCCCGTAGCCGCAGCAGCGGGAACTGGTTTAACGACATTAAGTTCAACTGGTGGCGATTTAGAAGCTGCTCTTAAAGCTGCTGCACTTGCTGGTGTGGGTGCCGCAGGAACCGAGGCTCTTGGAGGACTTTTCCAAGGTAGTGCACTATCAAACGCATACGATACTGCTTTTGCAGCCGCTGATGCTGCACAGCTTGCAAATCAGGGACTTGACGCAGCAGCAATTGCTCAAAATTTATCAACCTACGTAGACCCTACCATAGCGTCTGCTTTAGCTAATACCGCAGCAAATCAAGCGTTTACTCTTTCTGACGCAACACAGCTTTCTAATCAGGGCCTTTCTACTAATCAGATTGCAGAAGTTCTTCAATCTTCTGGTGTTTCTCCTTCTGTTGCAACAAGCGTTGCAGAATATGTAAGTACTCTTTCCCCCGGAGAGGCTCCTGTAGTATCTGCGTCAGATATTGTTCCGGAACTTACATTTCAGCCTCAAACAAGGGCTCCAGATACAACTACATCTTCTACTGTATCTACTATACCAGTAACTGAACAAGTTCCGATTGTTAGTCAAACACTTCCAGCAACAACTGGTGTTTTATCTAATTTATCTCCACTTACAGCAGTATTGCCGGCAATTACACCGTCACTTCCTCCGCTTACTCCTACAGTTACAACCCCAGTTACTACATCAACTCCTCCTCCTGAAGAACAAGTTCAAGTAACTGCCCCAAGTGTTCCTGTAACAACTTCTACTTCAATAATTCCATCTCTTCCTGTTCCTGTTACGCCTATTGTTACAACTCCTACAACAACTCCGGTAACAGATACTCAAAAGGTAGAAGTAACTGAAACAAAAACACCAGATAGTTCTGCTGTTCTTCCCGTTTTTCCAACTATTCCGACTCTTCTTCCTCCTCCTGTTCTGCCCACTGTTCCCACGACTCCTCCAGCACCTCCTACGACACCAACAGCCACTCCTCCAATTACGATGAGTGATATTTTAAAGTTAGTTGGATTGTTAGGCTTAGGAGGCGCTGGAACTGGAATGTTAGGTAGTAGTGGAACTGTAGGAACTGGAAGTATTCCTCCTTCAGATACCATGATTGGCTCTACTACTCCTCAGTTTGGCCCTGAATATTATGGTGCAGTGCAACAATATTATAATGCCTACATGCCTGAGACGCCTCGTAACGTAGCAGGTCCGTTACAACAATGGTACGAAAATAAATACGGAGCTTAAATGGCAACGATCATCACCAAGAATAGTAGCACAGCCTCTTCCGTTCCTGCTGCGGGTTCATTGCAGCAAGGGGAATTGGCTGTCAACGTCACTGACAAGAAGCTATATACCAAAGACAGTAGCGCCGCTGTTGTTAAACTTGTTGGTTCTCTTGGTAATCAAGAAGCCAACGCAGTTGCTGTTACTGGTGGTACCATCAATGGTACTGCAATTGGCGGTACTACGCCTGCTGCTGGTGCTTTCACGACTGCTAGTGCCTCTGGTGGTTTTACTGGCAATCTGACTGGTAATGCTTCTACTGTTACTAACGGTGTCTACACTACCGGAAGCTACGCTGATCCTGCCTGGGTTACTTCCTTAGCTGGTAGCAAGATTACTGGTAACATCAGTGGCAATGCTGCTAATGTAACTGGTGTTGTTGCTATTGCTAATGGCGGTACTGGCTTAAGTTCTTTAGGAACTGGCGTACAAACTGCTCTAGGTCAAACCGTTACCGGCTCTGGCGGCATTGTCTTAGCTTCTAGTCCTACGCTGACTACGCCTAACCTGGGAATTCCCAGTGCAGTTACGTTGACCAATGCTACTGGTCTTCCTGTGTCTACCGGCATCTCTGGTCTTGGTACCAATGTAGCTACCGCATTAGGTGTTAGTGTTGGTTCTGTTGGTGCTGTTGTAGTCAACGGGGGAGCACTCGGTACGCCATCTAGCGGTACTGTCACGAACCTAACTGGTACGGCCTCGATCAACATCAACGGCACTGTAGGCGCTACCACTGCCAATACTGGATCGTTTACTACCCTCACCACTTCCTCCACCGTTACACACAACGGAGGCACCGCCAACGGCGTGGCGTACCTCAACGGCAGCAAGGTGCTGACGAGCGGGAGTGCGCTGACGTTCGATGGGACGAATCTGGGGGTGCTTGCGGGGAGCGTTACGACTCCTGCGGCCAAGATTCATGCGGTTGGAAATGTTCGCGCCTCTACTGGTACTGGAACTGTTTACACGCAACTTGCAAATGACGGCGTGTATTCAACTGGCACAGACCTTTATTTGTTTGCTCCAACTGGGTACGCAAACATTTTTTACGCCAACAACGCCGAAGTCGGACGCTGGACCTCTACCGGGCTTGGCATTGGGACGAGTTCGCCTGCTGCGAAGTTGGATGTGCGTGGGTATGCGGCTTTGGTCGCGGCAAACAATGTTGAGAAAGGTGTAAGTTTTTATACCGCAAACGGTACATACGAAACCGCACGAATCAGTAGTCTCAACAACGTTTCTTACAACGACTCCGGTGATTTGCGTTTCTACACGGCGGGAACATCAAGCGCAGGGTTGTCGCTGAAGATGCTGCTTGATACGCAGGGCAACCTCGGCCTCGGGATGACGCCCTATGGTTCTGTCGGCGGGAACGGCGAACTGTTGCAGATTGGAAACCCGCTCACAAAGGTTGGTTCCGGCCTCACTATTGGTTCCACGACCACGGGTGACATTCAGTTTTCAGATGCTGCTTCCGGTACAGGGCAGTACGCTGGGCTGATTCGGTATTCGCACTCTAGCGATTTCATGACGTTATGGACGGCAAGTGCCGAACGCGCCCGGATTACCTCGGGTGGGGTTTTCCTTGTTGGGACGACAACTGCCTCAACAACATCTGGTGCCGGTGTAAAAATTGGGATTAGTTCAGGCAATATAAGTGCAGTTGTTGCCGATTCAACTGGTTCATTAGACACTTATAACTACTACTCCACAAACGCAGGCGCATTCCGTTTTTATGTGAATTCTGCGGGTACGGTACACGCCACCAACACCACTATCAGCGCCATCTCGGATCAGCGATTTAAGGAAAACGTCCAAGACCTTGATGTGGGCCTCGACGCGATCATGGCGCTCAAACCGCGCAAGTTCGATTGGAAGGAAGGCAAGGGCAAGGACATCAAGGGTGACCGTGGCTTCATCGCTCAAGAGTTTGAGCAGGTGTTCCCTGACCTGATTGATGAGTGGAAAGACCCCGCGCCAGAAGGTGAAGCGCCCTACAAGTCGGTGCGGCAAGACCTGATCCCCGTGCTTGTGAAGGCAATCCAAGAACTCAAGGCACAGAACGACGACCTCCGCGCCCGCCTCGCAGCCGCAGGCATTTAACCGAAAGGAACCATAATGGAAATCATCATCAACCAAATGGATCGCGTAGCCGCAGACGGTTTCGTGACCGTAGTCCATTGGAGCGTGACCAAAACTCAAGGCGAGTTCACTGCATCGCAGTACGGCACTGAGTCCTTCACTGAAGAAGGCACATTCAAGCCCTTCTCTGAACTGACTGAGGCTGAAGTCAAAGGCTGGCTCACCACTCGTTGGGGTGCTGACGGAGTGGCTGCTAAGGAAGCTGCTTTGGATGCTCAGTTGGCTGCAATGGCCAATCCTCCTGTTCTTAGCGGACTACCCTGGGCTGCTTAAGGACTTAAGGAGACAAAGTGATTGATCCAGTAACTGCTTTTGGAGTTGCTGTAACGGCTTTCAATACCGTACAGAAACTAGTAAAGGCAGGCAAGGAAATTGAAAGTGTGGCAGGACAGCTAAGTAAATGGTACTCTGCTGTTCAGTCATTTAATGAATCCGCTAACAAGAATAAGAAAAAAGATTCTGGCTCTGCAAGCCAAGAAGCACTTGAGATTACACTGCATCGTCAAAAACTTAAAGAAATGGAGTATCAGTTATATATCCTTATCGCTGGTACTTATGGACAAGAAGTTTATCAGTCAATGGTGGCTGAAAGACGAAGGATCAAAGCAGATAGAGAAAAAGCTGCTAAAGCAGCAAAGCAAAAGAAAAAAGAAATGATTATAAATGGTTTTTATCTATTTATGATTCTTTTCTTATTAGTACTCTGTTACCACACATACGAATATCTTATAAGGAATTTACTATGAAAAAGTCTAATAAAGTTCAGAAAGTCATGCATGAGTATAAAGAAGGGACTTTACATAGTGGTAAGAAAGGCCCCGTAGTCAAGAGCCGTAAGCAGGCTGTTGCAATCGCTCTTTCGGAAGCAGGAATGACTAAGAAGAAGGCTAAGAAGTAACATGGACGCTGGCTTCAACGAGAATTTGAAAAGAATTGAAGTAAAAGTAGACAAATTAACTGATGCTGTTGCTCGACTTATTCTTGTTGAAGAACGACAAACAGCACAAGGTGTTCGTATTGGTTCTTTAGAGACAACCACGGTAGACATGAAACATAAGATTGATCGTGTTGATCGTAAGGTTGATAGGTGGGTTCACATGGGTATGGGTGCTTGGGCTGTTCTTGTGACTCTGTTTGTTATCTTTGAATTAGTTGTAAAAATACAACAATAGTGCAAACACCTATAGACAAGATTTATAGTTCCTGTATAATTATTGCTTATAAAGACACCAAGGAAAACTAATGGCAACAACTTATTTACAACTTGTTAACAATGTACTTATACGCCTTAGAGAACAAGAAGTGTCTTCTGTAAGTGACACTGTTTATAGTTCTTTAATTGGTGTTCTTATCAATGATGCTAAACGAGAAGTAGAAGATGCTTATTCTTGGAATGCATTGAATGATACTCTTATTCTTCCAACAGTTGCTAATACTGGTTCATATACATTGCCTGGGTCTGGCCAACGATTCAAGGTTCATTCTGTCATGAATGAAACTGAGGATGTTCCGATGAGGCAAGTGTCTCCCGATTGGTTGGATACTCAGTATTATCTTGCTGATGTTCAGAATGCTGCTCCAATCTATTATTGTTTTGATGGCGTTAGTGGTGATGATAATATTGTACGCGTATGGCCACAAGCCGATGCAGTATATTCATTACGATTTAATCTAAACATTCCTCAGAATGATTTGTCTGCTAATGGTGACTTGATCAAAGTACCTGCCCATTTAGTTCAAATGTTAGCATACGCTAATGCTGTTGCTGAACGTGGAGAAGACGGTGGACAGTCATTTAGTGAATTATATCAGAAGTATCGTCTTGCGTTGTCTGACGCTATTTCATTAGAAGCTAATCGATACGATGAACAAGTAACCTGGGAAAGCACATAATGGTTGCAAAGTTATTAACAACTTCAATTGCTGCTCCGGGATTCATGGGACTGAATACCCAAGACTCTATTGTTTCGCTTGAGTCTGGATTTGCAACGGTAGCAACTAATTGTGTTATCGACAAGTTTGGTCGTATTGGTGCTCGGAAAGGATGGTCTAGACAACATACTGGTAATGTTGATTTAGGATCTTCAAGCATTCAAGCGATTGGGGAGTTAATAGCTAACGATGGAACATCGTATGTTATTGCAGCCGGTAACAACAAACTATTTAAACTTTCCGGATCTACACTAACGACACTGGCGTATGGTGGTGGCGGTGTAGCTCCAACGATTACTGCTAATAATTGGCAGATGGCTCCGCTGAACGGAATCTTGTATCTGTATCAAGCCGGACACGATCCTTTGATCTTTGATCCTGCTGTGTCTAATACTACATTCCGCAGAGTGTCAGAAAAGTCGGGATATTTAGGGTCTGTAAGTCAAAACAACTGTGTAATCAGCGCCTATGGCCGTACATGGTCTGCAAGTAACGGAAGCAACAAGACAACGATTCAGTTTTCTGACTTACTTAGTGGTTTTGTCCTGTCTACCGGAACTGCTGGTACTTTAGACATCAGTGAAATCTGGCCTGCTGGTGCAGATGAGATCATTGGTTTAGCTGCTCATAACGGATTCTTGATCATCTTTGGTCGTAGGCAAATTCTTATCTATGCCAATGCACAAGATCCTGCTTCTCTGACTATTCAGGATGCAATTACAGGTGTCGGTTGTCTCGCAAGAGATACAATTGTCACCACAGGAAGTGATGTTATCTTTCTGTCTGATAGTGGCGTAAAATCACTGATGCGAGTGATTCAGGAGAAGTCTGCTCCCCTGCGCGACTTAAGTGCTAATGTCCGTGATGATCTGTTAACCGCTGTTTCTATTGAAACTACACTAGGAAACATCAAGGCAGCATATTCAGACAAAGAAGGCTTTTATCTTTTAGCTTTGCCTTTGTCTGGTCTTGTATATTGTTTTGATATTCGAGTTACTCTACAAAATGGAGCAGCACGGGCGACTACTTGGGATAGTTTAATTCCTACTGCATTCTGCTACAAACAGAATAAAGACTTATTGTTTGGTCGTCCTGGTTATGTTGGTAAATACGATACTTACTTAGATGACTCTGCTACATTCAATTTACGATATTACACGAATTATTTCGACTTCGGTGTGCCTACTGCACTGAAGATTATGAAGAAAGTCGGTATTACGACTATCGGTGGAGCAGGTTATCCTATTTCATTAAAGTTTGGATACGATTATACCGACATTTACAATAGTCGTGTGTTTAATCTTGCCAATGCTGCTGTAGCTGAATACAACATTGCTGAATACAATATCGGTGAATACGGTGGATCAGCATTTGATAACCGTGTGATTAACATTGGCGGTGCCGGTAAGGTTATTCAGCTAGGCTTTGAAACTATTGTGAATGGTAAGCCTTTCTCGTTACAAAAGATCGATGTGTTCACTAAAGTGGGTAAAACCAGATAAAAGGGGTATTTAAGTGTCTAATTACACCAAAACAACTAACTTTGCTGTCAAAGACGGTCTTGTTTCTGGCAACCCCTCGAAGATCATCAAGGGAACGGAAATCGATACCGAATACAATAACATTGCTGCGGCTATCTTGTCTAAGCCCGATGCTAACAATGGAACGCATACTGGAACTACTGTAATGGCTAATCTTACATTGTCTGGAACCTTCTCTGGTACTGTTGATGGAGGTACCTACTAATGGCTGACACGATTGATTATACCGGTCTTCTAGGCGGTCTTATCAGTACTGCTGGTAATATTTATGGCCTGAATCAGCTTTCATCTGCACAACAGCAGGCTGGACAGTTGGCGGCACAGCAGTCACAGTTCCGTCCCGTTGGCGTAACCACTCGCTTTGGTCGCTCAGGCTTTCAATACGGTCCTGATGGTCGTCTAATTGGTGCAGGCTACCAAGTTGCTCCTGATGTTGCAGCCATGCGTGAGGCCCTTATGGGCATCTCTGGCGGTGCGCTGCAACAAGCACAACAGCAGCAAGCCATGCAAGGCCAAGTCAATCAAGCTGCTCAGGGCTTGTTTGGTTTAGGACAGCAGTATATTGCTCAGACTCCTCAGCAGGCTGCACAGCAGTACATGGCTCGACAGCAGGAACTGTTTGCTCCTTTGGATGAACGTGCGTTGGCTCAGTTGCAGACTTCGCAATTCCGTAAGGGCACTGGCGGTCTTGCTATGGGCGCTACCGGTGAAACTCCGATGGGTGCTCCCGGTCTTCGGGCTGCTAATCCGGCCATGGAAGCCTTCTACAACGCACAGCAACAGCGTAATGCTCAGTTAGCTGCACAGGCTCAACAAGCTGGTCAACAGCAGGCTACCTTCGGTCAGGGCTTGCTTGGTGGTGCATTGAATCTCCAGGGTGGTGGCTATGAAGCACAGCAACGGGCACTGGCTCCGTTTAGTTCTGGCTTTGGTCAAGCTACGGGTGTTGAACAAGCAGGTATGCAGCCGTTAATGACTGGTGCTCAGCTAGGTGCCGGTAACGTCGAAGCAGCTAAGGCATTGCTTGCTAGTCAGTCCGCTTCTGCCTTGACGGATGCACAGCGAAATGCTGCCGCTATCGGCGGTATTCAGAATGTTGGAAGTGTGCTTGCTGATCCGGTTGCTAAGTTAATCGGCAAACTCTTTGGAGGTTAATAATGGCTGATGGAATGATGGGTAATCCTTACCTGAACCTCCTTAACCAAGGTCTTAGTCCTGAACAGGCTCAGTCAGAGGTTGATCGTCAACGAGCAATGCAGTTTGCCAATATGAATCCTCAGTCTCGGATGGCTGCTGGCATCTACCAAGGCATCACTGGTATTGGTCGTGCATTAGGTGCTCGTGATCCGATGCTTGAGCAGGCTTCGCAGTTGCGTCAATTGGCAGGACAGTTTGATACGAATACTGCTGAAGGAATGATGCAGTTCGCTAACGCTGCTAGTTCTATAAATTCTCAGGTTTCACAGCAAGCCGCTGCACAAGCGCGTCAGATGATGCAGCAGCAGGCTACTTTAGCTAAGACTCAAGCAGAAACAGTTGCTAAGCTCCGTGAACAAGATCCTAGGACGTTATTTATCAAGGCTAATGCTGATAAGTTTACTCCGGATAGTTTACAGGCTTATGCTAGTAGCGGAAATTATTCTGTACTGGATAATATTACTAAAGAAGATAAAGCAGCTAAACCCCCTGCAGACTTCGTAGCAAAGGCCGTGGAACTTGGATTTGGGGAAAAGACTAGATTTGGCGATTATTCTCAAGATCAAGTAAAACAAATTAATAGAGCTTTATTGGACGAAGCAAGAGAAAAGCGTCCTCCTCCTGTTAGTGTTTCTATTGATACTAAAGGTCAAACAGCGTTTGAACAAGAAATTAGTAAACTGGATGCAAAAACTGTATTAGATGCTCGTGCACAACGAGAAGGAGCACTGTCTTCTCTCAGGTCACTAGAGGCCATGAGTCGTCTTTCTAATGAAGGACTTATTTCTGGTTCTTTTGCAACTGGTCGCGTTGGTGCTACAAATCTTCTTGACACTCTTGGACTTCTTGGCCCAGGAGATAAAGATAAACTTTCTCGTTCAGAAAACTATGTTAAGATTTCTGGAGATGTTGTTCTTGGTACTCTTGGCGGAAAACTTGGCGCGGGTTTCTCAAACGAAGATCGAAAGTTTATTCAAGGGCTTGTTCCACAACTTGAAAACAGTCCCCTTGCTCGTCGGCAACTCATTGAATTTATGCGAAAGAAATTTACTGATATTGCTGATGAAGCCACCCGTCTGGAAGACTATGCACGAGAAAACCGTTCATTAAAGGGATTCAAACCAAAAATTCCTCTTCCTAGTGGTGGAGGAAGTCTTTCTAGTATGTCCGTTGATGAACTGGCTCGTTTAGCTGGCGGAAGAGTTGTTAACGGGCAATATGTGCCTGGAAGGAATTAATAATGGCGTCTAAAGAAGAAGCACTAGAAGAACTTAAGAAGCGTGGCATTACTGTATCTACAGAATCTATTTTTGAAGATAAAGCAGACACGCTTTCAGAGTTTACTAAGTTTGGTGAAAGTTTACTCAAAGGATCAGCACGAGGGCTTGTTAATATTGCTGGCGGATGGGGAAATCTATACGATTACCTGAAAGAAAGTAAAGATCCAAGTGCTTTTTCTTCTGCCGGTATCAATCGTGCAATCAAAGCACTTACCGGTGTTGATGTTCAACAGATCAAAGGATATCGTGGAGCCGGAGAGTTTGGCGAAGCTGCTGCGCCTGCTACAGTCTTAAGTGCGCTAGGTCTTCCTGGCTTATTTAAGCCTAGTCCTATTGGATTGGCAAAAGAAGCGGCTGTTGCTGGAACAACAGGTGTACTTGCGCCTGCTTTGGCGCCCGATAGTCCTTTAGCCCAGTTTGCACTGCAGTCTACTCCGTATGCCTTAAAAAGCTCTTTGACAAGTGCTCGTTCATTTGTGAATAGGCCAGAAGGACAGGTTCCAAGTAATATTGACGAACTTCTGCGAGTTGGTCGAATGACTCCTGGAGAAGCAACTGGATACCGTCCTCAGTTAGCCGCTGAGGCTCGAACAGAGGCTTCAACAAGAATTGGAGAGGCTGGAAATATCTTCCGTATTGCACAGACAGAAGATGTTAACAAGTTTTTAACGGCTGTCTTTAATCGAGCATCTTCACAAGCTGTTAGTCCTGACATTGCAGCAACTTCCGCAATTACGGCTTTTAACAACTATGGAAAAGCTCTTTCCTCTAAGTTAAAAACAGATTCCTCAAGAGACTTTGCTGCGGCTCGGTCTGCTAAAGGAACGGTGGATACGACACCTGTTTTAACAGCTATTGATGATTGGGCTGCTCGTATTCCTCCTGAAACTCCGGGGTTTGAAGCAATTAAGACTGCAATTGGTCGTATCAAAGATGAGTATTTAATTCCTGCCAAACCTGCAACTGTAACGCCATCTACAGTCTTAGGCCCGACAGGGCAACCCGCCACTGTTAATATTACTCCTGCCACTCCTGCCGGTGTTCAAGAAATCAGCATTGACAGGCTTCAAAAGAACCTGTCTGCATGGGGTGAAGCAGTATACTCTGGAAAAGCAGATTTTGGTAAAGGAAACATCTTTGAAGGCGTTGCACCTGGACAGGTTAAAGGCGCGGCACTCAGCATTCTGAGAGGTTTTAGGGAATCTTTGGATCAAGCAATTGCTCAGGGAGTTCCCGGAGCAGATAAACTGAAAGCAGCGCGGGACAACTTTAAGAATAATCTTAACAGGATTGAGGAATACTCAAACTATCCTTTAGTTCGTTATTTTGATGTTCCTACGGCTTCAGCACTGACCCCTGAGGATGTTATTGCTAAACTAGCCAACGCAAAGCCTTCTGAACGGCTTTTACTTGCTGATGTTTTAAGGAATCATCCAGACGCAAGTGAAATCTTTGATACTGTTCGTCGTTTACAGTTTGAAACGATTATTGATAAGGCAAGAAGTGCTGCTGCGGCTGCTCCTGCGGGATCACCAAATATTGATACTAAAGTTCTGTTAAAAGAACTTAATAACAAGCAAGGTGATTTTAATTATCTCTTCCCTGATCCGACTACAAGAGCAGATGCCGTTCTTGCAATTCAGTGGTTACAAAAGACTGCTAAAACTGCCAGAGAAGCAGACGGAAGTATTGGAGGAAATGTTTATGGCACCACTCGCGGTATCGGAGGCACTGCACAGCAGGGCTTGATTTTACGAGAATTAAGCTCTGTAGCTGATGTTATTCTTCGTGATCCTAAGGCGGCGGCGGCTGTTATCTTCGATCAGGATACTGTTCGTAAAATGGCAGAAGCTCAACGCCGTGGTAAGATTGGCAATGCGTCTGATTTGCTTCAAAGTATTGGAAAAGCGACAGCTGTACAGGCTGTAAGGGCAGGGCCGCGAATGGATACGGCTCCTGTAATAGACCTTTCAGCACAACCTCAGGAGCCTGTTCTAGAAGAAGTAATCAATCCAGGACAAGCCTTAGAAGAACTTCGCAGGCGTGGTCTGATAGGAGAGCGATAAATGTTTGAAATGCTAGGAGGTGGTCTTCTAGGCAGTATCTTCGGTGGCCTGTTCCGGCTGGCCCCGGAGGTACTGAAATGGCTAGACCGTAAAGATGAGCGTGGACATGAGCTAAAGATGTTTTCTCTCCAAACGGATCTTGAGAAGATGCGTGGTGAGTACCGCATGGAAGAGAAGTATGTTGACTTCAGCAAAGCCAACATCGACGCCATCGGAGAAGCATTCAAGCAGCAAGCCGAGGCAGACAAGAACGCATACAAATGGGTTGCTTCTATCTCTGCCTTAGTTCGTCCTGGCATTACGTGGCTGTTGTTTGGTCTGTATACGGCTGTAAAGATCGTCACAATCATGTACGCTGTCAATAGTGGTCTTCCTGCTATTCAAATCATGCAAGAAATCTGGACCACTGATGACTTCAGTATGCTGATGATGATCCTGACATTTTGGTTTTTGGGTAGGTCCCTGGAAAAACGTGAATCCCGCAATTGAACTATGTAAGAATGTTCTGGTAAAGCCCTTTGAAGGATGCGCTAAAGTTCTTCCTAACGGAATGGTCAAAGCGTATCCTGATCCGGGCACAGGAGGACATCCCTGGACCATCGGATACGGCTCTACAGGCCCTGACATCAATCCGGACACAATCTGGACTATGGAGCAGTGCGAAAGAGCCTTAGACGAGCATTTAGAGTACTTCTATGTGGGTGTTCTTAAGCTCTGTCCTGGCCTAAAGGATGAACCACCTAGACGACAGGCTGCTGTGCTCTCATGGGCATACAACTGTGGTCTGGGTAATCTTCGTGTCAGTACCTTCAAGAAGAGGATCAACGAGAAAAACTGGGAAGAGGCTGCGCTGGAGTGCCTTAAGTGGGACAAAGCAGCCGGTAGAGTGCTCAAAGGATTGACTAGAAGGAGACAGGCAGAAAGCCTGCTGTTGAAATAATTAAGCCCCTGTCAAGGAACCTTTAATGGAACCTTGCAGGGGCTTTTTTTATTCCTCGAAGAAATCTCCAATCAGGATTTCAATGAATGGCAACCTAATCATAAGACCAACGAAGCAGACAATATCTTCAGATTTGCCTTCTTCGTCAGTCAAACAATATCTGTTGATCTCGTTATGCTCAATATCAAAGCCGATACCAAGTCTAAACCGTGTCAGAAAATTCATAATTGTTCCTCTGCTATTCTTTTACAGAACATGATAAATTCCTCCTGAACTATGTCCCTTTTCATCATGTTAATTGTCTTATGCACTATCTGTATGTTGTCTTTAGTGTATCCTATAGAAGAATCTATGCGATCTACTGAAGCATCTACGCCCCATAATAAAGGAAGACCAGATAAGGCACATTTTTGATGTTGCTTATTATACTGATCGGAAATATCTTCTATAGTTATTTCAAAACAAAGAGCACGCTTAGTAGCTCCATTACGAAGCCTGCTTATAACCTTTCCCGGAACACCGCCGCAGCCTTTCCAAGCCGGGTTACTTTCTTTCTGCTTTGTGCCCTTACGCAGACGGTTATTATCTGCGGTGCGGCAAGACGCGCACTTGCTTCCTTTTTCCTCTGCTCGTTTTTTGGACACAGGACTAGAAAACAAACGAATCTTACCGCACCTAGGACACGCTAACTCAAATAGCACACTGTCCGGCAACGCACGCGAGCGTCTGGACGCCCTCTACGTTGTCGGTCTTTTCTACAAATGCGTCCCAATCAATTCCTTCTGGCATTTTGGCAGATAGTTCCTCATATTCTTCTTTGGTAATATCGGAATAAGGGGCTTGGACGTAAGTACCGCCGTCCATCGGAAGGAATGATACGCCAGTGATCTGATCAAAGTTATCCCACACCCATGCACCAACCTTCGGCCATTCCTCTTCCTTGACTGAGATAGTCACAGAAGGCTTATGCTCACAGTAGTGCTTCTGATACAGCAACCATAGACGAAGATGCTTGATAGCATCCAAGTCCTCACGCAACACAGCACCTTCAGCAACAGTCATCGGGAAACTAAATACTGTCGTGCTGTCGGGCTTATAGAAGTCAGCTTCAGCGGGAAAACCTTGAGACTTCAGGAAGGCAGTGAGAGGATCTTTATTATCAGATCGAACGCGACGAATGTAGTACCGACTATGTTGAGGATGAATACCGCTTGCAGTGCCCGTAAGCTGTGACACAGTTCCTTCGGGTTTGATAGCTGTAATCGCAGCACTGCGAGGGATACCGATAGTATCAGCATGGACAGCATTGACATCAACAGCATGTTGTTTCAGTTTCTCAAGAATTGACGGAAGATGCATACAGTCAGGATCATTCAACAACGGATTATCCAAAATACCTGTCATCGATACGCCTAGCAGTCGTTCCTCTTCTGTGTTGTTTTGCCAAATCTTGCGAAGATACGGGAAGTTCGTAAGTGTTGATTGCCAAGTTCCCAGAATAGTTGCAAGACGCACTTTACGCTCAAGATCAGAGTAAGTATCGCTAGAGCGAACAATGACAGAACTAAGGTTACAGAACTGATAAGGCCGCAGAATAATCTCGCTACAGGGATTAGTACCCCATTCTTGATTAGGGTCACGACGACCATTACGTGCTGCCTGAGTTTGACTAGCATACCGATTAAAGATTCCTCGTTCACCAGAATGTGATTCATAGATAGACGACCATTCGCGCATAAACTGACCAACAGACGGCTTAGTCGTGTAGACTGCCGAGTTATTAGCCAATGCCCGTTGTCCATTACCTTCCCACCAGTTTCCTGCCTTGGCGTGTGCCATACGGTCATCACTCAAGTCAGAAAGACTGATCATTGCGCTACGGCGAACCCCTCCAACCACAACGACTTCCCCGACCTTGCACAGAATATCATGGCATTCCAGCGAGTTAAGTTTACGACCAGCGGCTGCTTTGAACTTAGCGACAGTGTAGCGGAAAAGCTCCACCAATGGTTCAGGACCACTTGCTCGTCCACCAAACGTCTTAAGGCGTGTCCCAGCAGGACGTACTGCGGAGACATCCCACTTTGGTACTTCTCCGGCATACAGGAGGGCAATAACCTGTCGGAGTGCCTTTGCCCAGCCTTCCTTAGAGTCCTTGACGACAACCACAGTCTTAGAATCAAACAGACGATCAGGAACTTCCGGCAAACGAGTAACATACTTTTCCTCTACGCTAAAGCCTACCCCCGTACCACAAAGAAGGATATACATTGCCTCATCGAATGCCTTGGGATCATCTACGGGTAGATACGAACAGTTGTATCCTGCCACATTCTGACGATCCAGGGCTTCGCCTGCGGTCATAATAGCACGCATGGACGGAACTACCTCAAGATTAGTAACAGCATCCTGTAGCTCCTTACGAAGTTCAGGAGGAACAAGATAATTGTGTTTCTTTTGTAGATGTCCTTCCATAAAGTCAAAGTAACGATTGACTGTTTCAGGCCAGTGCTCACGCCGCCCTTGATCATCCAAGTACCGTGAATATCGTGACTTGGCAATATATTGATTATAAAAACCCATCTTAAATTCAGACATTAAAATTCCTTCTCTAGTTGTTCTTGTTTGTCTTCGATCAGGTCTTCAAACCTGTCTACAATATCGTCACTCTTCAAGTCTAAAAGCTCTAGAAGCGTTACTTCATCCAAAGCTTTTAGACGATCCTTCAAATCGTTAAACGTTAGTGTCATACTTGTCAATCTCTCGCTGAAGATAAAATGCTGCTTTCTTCAGGTCTTCAAGTCCATTCTTTTGCTTATGTCGTGCAACATACTTGATTACATTGGACAGCCTGAAGTTCAAGTTCCAGGCTTCAATGGCATCAATAGGTTGAATATTACTGTAATTGTAATGCTTAGGCTTATTCACCTTATCTTCTGCGGCTTCCTTAGCAGCCTCTTCCGTGTAGATATCATCAGCAACCCACATCGTGAACTGCTTACCGTTCAAGGTAAAGCAGGCATCACATACTGTATGGTGTTTCTGACGAACAGGACCATAAAAGCAAGTGCTACATGATTTGTTTGAGGACATCTTTGGCTTCTCCAATAATTCCTTTAGCAGAGGACCAAGTTGCACAGGAGCTACATTGGTATCGCTGGTATTTACCTGCTTTCGTGTGATT
>Ga0208783_10000842_pt1 | contig 18606 bp, 13 predicted proteins | sample DEB19_08_DNA_2_FD_184529 | JGI IMG/M metagenome (GOLD analysis project Ga0208783, IMG submission 184529) | Aqueous microbial communities from the Delaware River and Bay under freshwater to marine salinity gradient to study organic matter... | ecosystem: Environmental > Aquatic > Marine >...
AGGAGCGCCGCGAACTGCGCCCGCGCCGCTTCCCGCCGCGGCGGGAGGTGCGTCGTCGGGAACAGACCCGGCGCCGCCTCGTACCCCTTGAGGACGTCACGCGCGACGGTCACCTTGTGGACCTCGGTCGGTCCGTCGGCGATGCCCATCACCGGGATCATGTTCCACATGCCCTGGAGCGGCATCTCGTCGGACGTGCCGAGCGACCCGTGCAGGTGCAGCGCCGGGTAGACCACCTCGAGCAGCGTCTTGGGCGTGAGCACCTTCACCACCGCGATCTCGCGGCGGGCCCGGTGCCCGCCCACCTGGTCGATGGTCCAGGCGGCGTGCAGCACCAGCATCCGGAACGCCTGGAGGGCGATGTAGGCGTCGGCGATCTTCTCCTGGACCATCTGCTTCTTCGCGAGCACCTCCCCCTGGGTCACCCGCGACAGCGCCCGCTCGCACATGAGGTCGAACGCCTTCTGGCACACGCCGATGGTGCGCATGGCGTGGTGGATGCGCCCGCCGCCCAGGCGGGTCTGGGCGATGGCGAACGCCTGCCCCTCACCCCCGAGCAGGTTCTCGGCCGGCACCCGCACGTGGTCGTAGCGCACGTAGCCGTGGGTGCCCTGACCGGGTAGCGAGCCCGCGTGCCCGACGTTGCGGATGATCTCGATGCCGGGGGTGTCGGTCGGCACCAGGAACATCGACGCGCCCTGGTACACCGACACGTCGGGGTCGGTGATGGCCATGACGATGGCGAAGTTCGCGAACCGGAAGTTCGACGAGTACCACTTCTCCCCGTCGATGACCCACTCGTCGCCGTCGCGCCACGCGCGGCAGCGGAACTCCTGGGGGTCGGAGCCGGCCTGGGGCTCGGTCATCGAGTAGCACGACACGATCTGCCCGTCGAGCAGCGGGCGCAGGTAGCGGGCCTTCTGCCCCTCGGTGCCGTAGTGGGCGAGGATCTCGGCGTTGCCGGTGTCGGGGGCCTGGGTGCCGAACACCGACGGCGCCCACTGGGAGCGGCCGAGGATCTCGTTCATCAGCGCGAGCTTGAGTTGGCCGTACCCGAGCCCACCGAGGTCGGGTCCGAGGTGGCACGCCCACAGGCCCCGGTCGCGGACCTGCTGCTGGAGCGGCCGGATCACCTCGGCGTGGATCGGGTGGGCCTTGTCGTACACGAGGTGGTGGTCCACCGCGAGGTCGAGGGGCGCGACCTCGGTGTCGACGAACGCCCGGATCCAGTCGAGCTGCTCCTGGAACTCCGGTTCGGTCGAGAAGTCCCACGCCATCGTCCGCTCCCCTGCAGCCGCCCGCGCCACTCCGATCGGGTGACGTCGTCGCAGCATCATGCCGTGCGCGCCCACCCGACGCACAAGCAGCCATTCGTGCAATCGGGGCGTTCCTCCCCCGGCGGGGCGGCACGGCGCCGACGCGCCTGCGAGACTGCCGCCCGTGACTGCTGCACCCCGCCACCGCGCCTACGTGACCGCCCCGTTCCGGGGCCCGGGTCTCGCCACCCTCGAGGGCCTCGCCGACGTCGTCCTCGACCCGTGGATCGACCAGCACCCGGTCCGGCTCCTCGACAGCGACGCCATGGCCGAGCGGGTGCGCGAGCACGACGCCGACATCCTGATCGTCGAGTCCGACTTCATCAACGGGCCTGCGGTGTACGACCTCCCGCTCGTGGCGCTCGGCGTGTGCCGCGGCGACCCCAACAACGTCGACCTCGCCCTCGCGACCGCCAAGGGCATCCCCGTGCTGCGGGCGCCGGGCCGCAACGCCGACGCCGTGGCCGAGCTCGCCGTCGCCCTCATGTTCGCCGTCAACCGCGGCATCGTCCAGGGCGACCACGACGTCCACCAGGGTCAGAGCTACCGCGACGGCACCATCCCGTACCAGCGGTACCGGGCGTGGCAGCTCGCCGGCCGGACCCTCGGGATCGTCGGGTTCGGCGCGGTGGGGCGGGCGCTGGCCTGGCGCGCCGAGGGCCTCGGGATGACCGTGCTCGCGTACGACCCGTACGCCCCCGACGCCACGGCGAGCCTCGACGACCTCCTCGCCGCCGCCGACGTCGTGTCGATGCACGCCCCGGTGACTCCCGAGACGAACGACATGATCGGCGAGGCGGAGTTCGCCCGCATGAAGCCGGGTGCGATCTACGTCAACACCGCCCGGGCGTACCTCCACGACGACGACGCCCTCGTCGCCGCGCTGGCGTCGGGTCACCTCGGCGGTGCCGGCCTCGACCACTTCCGCAAGGAGCACATCGCGCCCGACCACCCGTTGTGCGCGATGCCCAACGTCGTGCTGACCCCCCACATCGGCGGGGCCACCTACGACACCGAGGCCAACCACTCGACCCAGATCGCCGACGGGCTCGCCGAGCTCCTCGCCGGCGGTCGCCCCGCCAACCTCGTGAACCCGGAGGTCCTGCCGTGAGCGACGCCCCCCAGCCCACGAACGAATCGGTCAAGGAGCAGCTGCTCTGGGTGGCCCAGGAGATGCTCCGCAGCGGCCTGGTCGAGGGCACGGCCGGCAACTGCGCCGCCCGCCTGCCCGACGGCAACGCCGTGCTCACCCCGTCGTCGCTCGACTACCTCGAGATGACCCTCGACGACCTCGTGGTCTGCGACCTCGACGGCACCGTGGTCGAGGGCCACCGCTCCCCGACCACCGAGAAGGCACTGCACCTCTCGGCGCTGCGGCTCTACCCCGAGATCAACGCCACGATGCACTGCCACGCCAAGTTCGCCACGATGTTCGCCCTCACCCGCCAGCCGGTGCCCGCCGTGATCGAGGAGTTCGACATCTTCGTGGGCGGCGACGTCGAGGTCGCCGACTACAAGGTCACCGGCAGCGACGAGCTCGCCGACGAGGTGGCGTCACGGGTCGCCCGCAAGGCCGCGGTGCTCATGGCCAACCACGGCCTCTTCGCCGTGGGCAAGGACCCGAAGCAGGTCCTCCACGTCGCCCACCTGATCGAGCGCACCGCCGAGATCGTGTGGGGCGCCCGGGCCATCGGTGAGGTCGTCCCCCTCCCCGACTCGGTCAACGCCCAGTTCTCCAGCTACTACCGCTACGGCCGCACCGGCTCCTTCGACTGAGATCCACTCCACCGGGCGCCGGGTGCCCTACGGTTGTCGCACACCCACCGACCGGAGGTCACCCGTGTTCAAGGCCCTGCTCGCCATGATCGTCGTGTTCCTCGTCGCCACGTTCCCCGCGACGTTGCTGCTCATGCTCTTCCTCGGCAACGTCGGGGTCAACGTCGGCTACTGGGGCACGCTGCCGCTCGGCATCCTGGTGTCGGTCCTGCTCGGCGGCGTCGCCGGGCGCGCCGAGTACTGAGTCAGCCGCCGGGCCTGCGCCCGGCGCGCACGGCAGCGGTCAGCACTTCCTCGAGGGCGTCGAGCGCGGCCGGCCAGGTCAGGCCGGCCGCCCGGGCCCGGGCCGCGTCGCTCATCTGCGCCCGCAGCGTGGCATCGGTGCCGAGCCGGATCCAGGCGTCGGCGAACGTGTCCTCGGTGTCGGCCAGGATGCCGGTGGTGCCCGCCACCACCGAGTCGCGCACGCCCTCCACGTCGAAGCCGACCGTGGGCACGCCCGCCCCGGCGGCTTCGATGACGACGGTGCCCCACCCCTCGTGGTGGGCCGGGTGCACCAGCACCCACGCCGCACCGAGCTCCCGGGCCTTGTCGGCCTCGCTCAGGAAGCCGGTGAACTCGACCCCCTCGAGGCCCGTCGCGAGCGCCCGGAGGGCGTCGAGCTCCGGACCGTCGCCGGCGATCACCAGCGTGCCGCCGGTGGCCGCCCGGACCCGCGGCCAGCACCGCAGCGCCAGGTCGACGCGCTTGTGGGGGACCAGTCGTCCCAGGATCAGAAAGCGCGGGTCGGGCGAGCGCTCACCGGCCGCCTCGACGGGCGCGGCCCCCATCTCGATCGTCCGGACGGCGTCGGCCGGGATCCCGAGACCCACGAGCGCCCGCTTGGTGGAGTCCGACACCGCCACGTAGGCGGAGCGCCGGTACGCCCGGGGCATCGCCCAGCCCTCGAGCCAGCGCCCGAAGGCGGCGACGGGCCGTCCGAACTCCATCGCCCACTGCTCGGTGTGCACGTGGTGCACCAGGCAGACCACCGGGGCGCGCTGCCACAGCGGCGCGAAGTACGGGATGCCGTTCTGGACGTCGAGCACGACGTCGACGGGCCCGACCCGACGGTGCAGCACCCACGGGGCCCGCAGGTACTGGTCGTAGGTGCCTCCGAGCGCGTGCACGGGGTAGGAGTGGGTGGTCGTGGGCGCACCCGCCAGGAGCACCACGTCGTGCCCGCGCTCCTGCAGGCCGGCGCAGATGCGGTCGACCACGTACTCCGAGCCACCCGCCCGCGGGTGGACGAGGTCGCGCCAGGCCAGGACCGCGACGCGCACCGTCAGCCCCGGGTGACGCCGGTCGGCGACCAGCCGAGCCGCCCCGCCTCGGCCCGCACCCGGCGCGGCCGACGGCGCACCACGATGCGGACCAGCGAGACCCCGGTGGCGAGCGAGTCGCGCAGCGGCCGCACGGTCGAGCCGTCGACCGCGGTCCAGGCCACGGGCAGCTCGACCATGCGGTAGCCCAGGATCCGGGCCAGCACCAGCACCTCGGGGTCGAAGGCGAAGCCGTCGACCTCGCTCAGCGAGAACAGCAGCCGGGCGACGTCGCCCCGGAACGCCTTGAAGCCGCACTGCGAGTCGTGGATGTCGAGGCGGGCGACCGTCCGGACCATCCGGTTGAACGTGCGGCCCATCGCCTTGCGCAGCCCGGTGGTTCCCTGCACCGACGACCCGGGCACCGCCCGCGAGCCCACCACGACGTCGGCGTCGGCCAGCAGCGCCAGCGCCGGGTCGACGGCGGCGAGGTCGGTGGCGAGGTCGGCGTCCATCACCAGGACGGCCGCCCCGGTCGTGGCGGCCACGCCGGTGCGTACGGCCGCGCCCTTGCCCCGGTTGACCCCGTGCACGACCACCTCGACGGGGAACGCGGCCTCGGCGACGGCCCGGGCCACCTCGGCGGTCCCGTCGGTGCTGCCGTCGTCGACGACCACCACCTGGGGGGCCGACCCCGGGAACCGGTCGCGCACGGCCGCCAGCGTGCGGGGCAGCCGCGTCGCCTCGTTGTACGCAGGGATCACGATCGAGAGCGGTGGGCGCGCGGTCACGGGGCTCCTCGGCGACAGGGCACCATCTTGGCATCCGGGGCTGCCCGGGCCGGGTCCTCCGGCGGCAATAGATTGCCGAGGTGGACGCTGCCGTCGAGACCGGTCGACCCCCGGCGGATCCGGCGGACCCGTCAGGCTCCGGGTCGGGCTCCCGGGCGGGCCGGTTCCGGGCGGGCAGCGGACCGTACGTCGTCGCGCTGGCCGCGCTCTGCTACCTCCCGCTCCTCCTCCGCAACCGGGGCGTCCTCGGGGCCGACACCAAGCAGTACCTCTACCTCGACCCGTCCGGGCTGCTGCGGGCCGCCCCGAACCTCTGGAACCGACGGATGGGGGGCGGCACCGTCACCCACCAGTTCATCGGCTACCTGTGGCCGATGGGGCCGTTCTACCGGCTCACCGACCTCCTCGGCGTCCCCGACTGGGTCGCCCAGCGCCTCTGGACGGGCTCCATCCAGTTCGTCGCCGCGCTCGGCGCCTTCGTGCTGTTCCGGGCCCTCTGGCGCGACCGCCGTGCCGCCTTCGTCGGCGGGCTCGTCTACGGGCTGTCGCCGTTCGTGCTCGGGCAGATCACCGGCCAGTCGGCGCTGCTGCTGCCGTTCTGCGCCCTGCCGTGGCTGGTGCTCGCCACCCGCAACGCCCTGCGGCGCGACCCGTGGCTGTGGGCGGCCGTCTACGCCCTGGTCGTGACCACCGCCGGGTCGCTCAACGGGTCGTCGATCTTCTTCGTGATCCTCGGCTCGATGCTCTGGGTGCCCTACGCCGTCTGGTGGGAGCGGTCGGTCACCCTCCGCCACGGGGTCGGCGTCGTGGTCCGGATGGGCCTGCTCACGGTGATCACCCAACTGTGGTGGATCATCGCCTACCGGGTCGACGGCACCTACGGGCTGCCGGTCCTGCAGATCACCGAGACGGTGCGCGAGACGTCGTCGTCGGCCTCGGCGATCGAGGCGCTGCGCGGGCTCGGCTACTGGTTCTTCTACGGCGGCGACAACCAGGGCCCGTGGCTGGCCGGGATCGCGCCGGTGTTCACCCAGAACCTCGGGGTGCTGGCCGTGTCGTTCGCCACGCCGCTCGCCGCGGTGGCGCTCGGCTGGTGGTCGCGCTTCCGGGAGCGCCTGTTCTTCGTGGGTCTGGTCCTCACCGGCATGCTCGTCTCGTCGGTGGCGTACGGCGGCCCGCACCGCTCGGTCGTCGGGCGGGTCTTCGAGTCGGCCAGCCGGTCGTCGGGACTGGTGCTCAGCCTGCGCAACTCCCAACGGGCCGTGGCGCTCACGGTGCTCGGTCTCGCCGGACTCGCCGCCGCGGGCGTTGCGGCCCTCCTGCGCCGCGCCCCACGGCTCGGCACCGCCGCCGGGGCGTTCGTCGCGGCGCTGGCCGTCCTGACGTTCGTCGCCCCCTGGAGCCACGCGCTGCTCGCCGACCGCTACACGCGTCCCGAGGAGGTCCCGGCCGCCTGGCGCGACACCGCCACCTTCCTCGACCACCACCCCGGCCGGGCCCTGCTGCTCCCCGGCGAGGACTTCGCGTCGTACCGCTGGGGCCACACCCTCGACCCGGTGCTGGTGGGGCTCACCCGGGGCGAGATCACCTGGCGCGAGCTCCAGCCCATGGGCGGCATCGCCGGGGCCGACCTGCTGGCCGCGCTCGACCACACGATCCAGGACGGCACCGTCGACCCCGCCGCCATCGCCCCGGTCGCCCGGGCCCTCGGGGTGCGGTGGATCGTGGTGGCCAACGACCTCGAGATCGAGCGCTACCGGATCCAACGCCCGGAGCTGGTCATGGCCGCGCTCTCCGACCCCCGGAGCGGGCTCGACCCGGTGCGGACCTTCGGCGACGGGTACGTCACCCCGGAGCGGCCCGTCCCGATCACCGACGAGACGTCGGTGCGCACCGGGCGCACGCGGTCGGCCCCACTCCCCCAGGTCGCGGTGTTCGGCGTGCCCGGATCGGACCCCGCTCCGGTCGGCGCCACCGCGAGCGGTGCCGAGGTCGTCCTGCACGGTGACGGTGCCGGGTTCGTCGCCACCGCGGCCGTCGGGCTCCCCGGCCTCGGCACCGACGCCGGCCCGTGGCTCACCGCCCACGAGCTCGCCGACTGGCCCGCCGGTCGGCGGGTGGCCCGGCAGCCCACCACCCGCCACGTCGTCACCGACACCAACCGCAAGACCCAGCACCGGTTCACCACGCTGCTCGAGAACGACGGCGCGACCCAGACGGCGGCCGGTGACCCGGTCTCGGGCGTGGCCAACGACACCACCACCTCCGACGGCAACCACTCGGTCACCGCCGACCAGAGCGTCACGGTGCTCCGAGGCGCGCGCTCGATCACCGCCTCGGCCTACGGCAACGTCATCAGCCTGTTGCCCGAGGACCGGCCGGCGAGCGCGTTCGACGGTGACCCCCGCACCGCGTGGCGGGTCGACCCCGCGTCGTTCCGGGCCCTCACCGCCGGTGCGCCCCAGACCCTCACGATCGATCTCGGCCGTCGGGTCGCCGCCGACACGGTGACCGTCGTCCAGGCCCCGTGGCGCCCGGGCACCGCGCCGATCACCGCGTTCGACGTCGTGCTCGACGGCACCCGCACCGTCCCGGTCACGGTCGACCCCACCGTCGCCTTCGACCCGGCCGGCACGACGGTCGCCCTCGACGGACGCCCGTTCCGCACGCTCGAGGTGCGCATCCCCGACGACCCGGCGTCGCTCGGTGAGATCGGCGTCGCCGAGGTGACGATCCCCGGGGTCGCGGTCGAGGAGCTCGTCCGGACGCCGCGCTCGCTCGCCCGGTACGGGCCCCGCGCCGGAGCGGTCCCGCTGTCGTTCGTGCTCTCCCGACAGCGGGCCAACGCCGCACTCGTGTACCGCTCCGACCCCGAGCCCACGATCCGGCGGCTGATCGACGTGCCCACCACCGACACGTTCACCCTGCAGGGCACCGCCCACGTGAACCCCCGGGCGCCCGACGCCGTGCTCGACGCCGCGTTCGGAACCCTGGCCCCGGGCGTGACCGCCACGTCCTCGGGCCGCAACCTCGGTGACCCGACCGCCCGGGCGTCGGCCGCGCTCGACGGCGACCCGACCACGGCCTGGGTGACCCCCCTCGCCGCCGCCGTCGGGTCGACCTGGACCATCACCCGCACCGACGCCGACCTCGTCGCCGACGACCTCGCGCTGTCGGTCGTGGCCGACGGCCGTCACAGCCTGCCGACCTCGCTCGACGTCACCGTCGACGGCGTCACCCGCACGGTCACCGTGCCGGCGATCGCGGAGTCCCCCACCCCGAACGCCACGCAGCGGGTCGCGCTCGGGATCCCGGTGCGGGGCCGGTCGGTCACGCTGACCGTGCGCGGCGTCGACCCCCGGTCCGGCACCGACCTGGCGGGCAACCCGGTCGAGCTGCCCGTCGCGATCGCCGAGGTGGGTCTCGCCCCGGAGGCCGCCGGCACCCGGGCGGCGGGAGCCCTCACGACGCCGTGCCGGTCCGATCTCCTCCGCATCGACGGCACGGAGATCCCGGTCCGCCTCGCCGGCGACCCCGGGGTCGACGCGGCCGGCCCGCTCACGGTCACCCCCTGTGACGGTCCGGTCACCCTCACCGCGGGTCCGCACGTCGTGCGCACCGGCGACGGCCTCGACCACGGGTTCGACCTCGACGTCGTGGCGCTCGTCTCGTCGGGCTTCGCGACCGCCGCCGACCCGGGCACCCCGCCGGCGACACGCGGCGCCACCGACCACGGGGCCGCCGTCACCGGCCGGGGCGCGCCCTACTGGGTCCGCCTCGACCAGAGCGCCAACGCCGGCTGGAAGATGACCGCCACCCACGGCGGCACCGCCACCGACCTCGGGCCCGCGCACTCGCTCGACCTGTACGCCGCCGGGTGGCTGGTCGAGCGGGGGACCACCGGTCCCACGACGTTCTCCGTGTCGTGGCCGCCCCAACGCCAGGTCGACGTCGCGCTGGCGGTCTCGGTGCTCGGGGTGCTCGCCTGCCTGGGCCTGATCGTCGTCCGTCGACGGCGGCGCGCCGCCGACGTCGACCCCGACGACCCGGCGGTGCCCACCTGGCCCGCGCTCGTCACGATCGGGTCGGCCCCCGCCATTCCGTGGGTCGCGTCGGGCGTCGCGGTGATCGTCACCGCGGCGTGTGCCGGTCCGTGGGTCGCGCTCGCCGTGACGATCGTGGCCGGGGCGAGCCGCCTCGCCCACCGCTCCCACACCGTGGCGGTCGCGGTACGGGTCACGCCGATCGCCGCACTCGGAGCGGCGGTGCTGCTCGTGCTCGCCCGCCAGGTCCGCCACGACTACGCCCACGACGCCGTGTGGCCGACGCAGTTCCGCTCGGCCCACCTCCTCGTCCTGTTCGGCACGGTGACCTTGGTCCTCTCGGTGTGGGCCGATCGGCGGGCCGATGGGGCCGGTGCCGACGGCACCCCGTGAACACCCCCTGATACCGTCGATCACGGTCCGGGTGCGCCGGTCCAGGAGCACCATGACCGACACCGATCCCGTCTCCCTCTCGACCGCCACCGAGGCCACCGACTCCGTGTCGGAGGCCCACGGCTCGGGGCACTTCGGGTACAAGCCCGCCCTCGACGGCCTGCGCACGGTGGCCGTCATGTCGGTCGTCGCGTACCACTTCGGCGCCGGGTGGCTCAAGGGCGGCTTCCTCGGCGTCGACACGTTCTTCGTCCTGTCGGGCTACCTGATCACGTCACTGCTGCTGCTCGAATGGCGGCGCTCCGACACCATCCACTTCGGGGGGTTCTGGGCCCGCCGCGCCCGGCGCCTCCTGCCCGCCCTGTTCCTCGTGCTGATCGCCATCGCGATCTGGGGACGGTTCGCGCTGCACTCCGACCAGTGGGGCGCGCTGCGCTCCGACTCGCTCTGGACGCTGTTCTACGGCGCCAACTGGCACTTCATCTGGTCGGGACAGTCGTACTTCTCCCCCGCGCCGTCGATGCTGCGCCACGGCTGGTCGCTCGCGATCGAGGAGCAGTTCTACCTCGTCTGGCCGCTCGTCGTGTTCGCCGGCCTCCGCCTGGGCAAGGGGAAGCACGTCGCCCTCGCGGTGATCTGCGGGCTCGGCACGATCGGCTCGGTCGCCGTGATGTGGTCGAAGTTCCACGCCGGCCAGGACCCGTCGCGCGCCTACTACGGCACCGACGCCCGGGCCAGCCAGCTCTTCATCGGGGCGCTCCTCGCCATCGTGCTGGTGCACTGGGCCCCCAAGGTCCGGTGGTCGAAGATCGTGGTGCAGGTCCTCGGCGTGGTCGGCGCCGTGGCGATGGGGTACGCCTTCTGGGCCGCCCGTGACCAGAGCCCCCGCCTTTACCACGGGGGCTTCATCCTGTTCGCGCTCTGCGTGGCCCTGGTCCTCACCGCGATGGTCCAGCCCACCGACAGCCCGCTCCACCGACTCCTGTGCCTGCGCCCGATCCGCTGGATCGGCATGGTGTCGTACGGGGTCTACCTGTGGCACTGGCCGATCGCGGTGGCCCTGTCCCCCGCCCGGATGGCGTCCTGGGGCTGGCCCATCGACGGCTGGCGGCTGGCGATCGTGCGTCTGGCCGCCACCTTCGCCATCGCGGCGGTGAGCTTCTACTTCGTCGAGAAGCCCATCCGGGAGCGGAAGTACAAGCGGGCCCTGACCCCCAAGCTCCTCGTGCCGATCGGGTTCGCGGCCGTCGTCGGTGTGATCATGGCGAGCACCGTCGGCGCCACCAGAAACGTCACCGACGTCGCCCCGGGCACGCTGCTCGAGTCGGGATCCCAGCCGCTCACCACCGTGACCACGGCACCCGGTGCGTCGGCCGCCCCCGCCCAGCGGGTCGTGCTGATCGGTGACTCCGTCGCCGCCACCCTGGGCGACGCCCTCGGTCAGGCCGGGGCCGACGACGGCGTGGTCGTGGTCACCCGGGCCCGGCCCGGGTGCGGGCTCACCACCGGGATCGCCACGGGCGCCGACGGCACCCCGATCTCGTGGGCAGCCGACTGCGCGGCGGCAGCGCCCGGCTACGAGCAGGAGTCCCTCGACGCCGTCCGACCCGACACCGTGCTCTGGCACAGCACCTGGGAGAACGCCGACGTGGTCGTCGGCAAGCGGCACCTCGTCGTGGGCACCCCCGCCTGGAAGCAGTGGTTCGCCGGCGAGCTCGAGCGGGTCCGTCGGCTGGCGGCCGACAACGGTGCCCGACTGGTGCTCCTGACCATCCCGCCCCGGGCTCCCAACCCCAACATCGTCATCGATCCCGACCAGGAGCGGCGCAGCACCGAGGTGAACGCCGCCTTCGCCCGGTTCGCCGCCGCCCATCCCACCGACGTCGGCGTGGTCGACTTCACGGCACTCGTGTGCCCGTCGGGCCAACCCTGCCCGACCGAGATCGACGGCGTCACGCTCCGGCCCCGCGACGGCGGTCACTTCGAGGCCGACGGCGCCGCCTGGGTCGCCCCCCGCCTGCTCGACCTCGTCTACCGGGCGATCGAGGGCATGGGCACCGCCGACACCGCGACCACGACGACCTCTCCGGGCTGAGTCCGCACCCGACGACGGCGGGCGACCGACCTAGGACGAGGCGCTGGGCCGGGGCAGCAGGGGCGCGTCACGACCGGTGCCGCGCTCGCCGCCACCGCCACCCCCGCCGTCGGTCTCGTGGTACTCCTCCTCGACGTTGACCGACCACACGTCGTGGTCGGCGCCGAAGATGTTCTCCACGCTCAGCATGGCCGTGTACATCGAGTGGTCCTGGTTGTTGTACTTGTGCATGCCGTTGCGACCCACCGGGTACACGTTGGGGCAGTTGGCGGCGATCCAGGCCCGCATGGTCTCGACGTTGGCCTTGTAGGCGGCGTCGTAGACCGGGTAGGCCTTCTTGACCCGCACCACGTAGCCGGCCTCGACGTCGGCACCCTTGGCCAGGCCGAGGTGCTCGAGCTCTCGCTTGCCCTGGGCGACGAGGTCGTCGTCGGCCTTGGTCCACATGGCGTCGCCCTCGCTCACGAAGAACTCGAGCCCGAGGCAGGTGCGCCCCTCCTTGACCATGTAGGGCGACCACACGCCGAAGTTCTGGACCCGGCCGACCTCGACCGCCGGGTCGTGGATGTAGATCCAGTTGTCGGGGAAGCCGTCGGCCTCGGGGACGACCAGCGCCACCGTCATGAAGTCGCGGTACCGGAGGTCCTTGGCCGCAGCGACCACCTCGGGCGGAGCCGGCGGGTCCATCGCCACGAGCAGCTCGCTCATCGGCATGGTCGACACCACGTGGGTGCAGTCGACCGTGGTCTCGACACCGTTCTCACGGACCGTCACCGACACCGCCCGACCGTTCTCGTGGCGGACTCGGGTGACCAGGGAGTTCATGTGGACGGTCGAGCCGCGCTCGGTGACGATCTCGGCGCACCGCTCCCACATCATCCCGGGGCCGTACTTCGGGTAGTTGAACTCCTCGATCAGGCTGGTGACCTGCTTCGACTTGTCCTGGCGGCGCTTGAGCCCCTTGGGCTTGATCGCCTCCCAGCCGGCCCGGAACAGCGACAGGTTCTTGACCCGCTGGGCACCCCAGTCGGCCTGGAGCTCGGTGACCGGCACCCCCCACACCTTCTCGGTGTAGGTCTTGAAGAAGGTGCGGTACAGCCGCCAGCCGAACCGGGCGGCGTAGAAGCCCTCGAGGTTCGTCTGGTCCTTCGGGCGCTTGATCCGCACCCACACGTAGGAACCGATGCACTTGGTCGCCTCGACCAGCCCGAGGTTCTTCAGGGCGTTCATCGGGACGAGCGGGTAGTCGTAGAACTTGCCCTCGTAGAAGATCCGGCTCATCCGGGGCCGCCGGAGGAAGTTCTCCTCGCCCAGGATCTCGAACCACAGGTCGTCGACCGGTGTGACCTTGGTGAAGAACCGGTGCCCGCCGATGTCGAAGCGCCAGCCGTCACGCTCGACCGTCCGGGAGATCCCGCCGACGATGTCGTCGAGCTCGTAGATCTCGGAGGCCACCCCCCGCTTGCTCAGCATGTAGGCGGCGGTGAGGCCCGCCGGTCCGGCCCCGATGATCACGGGGTGGACGTCGGCGGCGGAGATCTCGGTCGTCGTCACGAGGCCTGAGTGTAGGGCCCGATCAGGGGACGGATCGCCCTGCGAACGCCAGAACCGAATACCCCACCAGGCCCGCTCCGGAGGCCACCAGCACGGCCCGCTCCACCTGGGGCCGGGCGGTGACCAGGGCCAGGCCGATCAGCAGGGGGAACGCACCGAGTGCGTAGCGCTCCAGGGAGTCGAGGTTGTCGGCCGACAGGGCCACCAGGAGGGTCACGGCGGCGTACGCCGTGTACGAGGCGGGCAGACGGCGGGCGACCACCACCAGCAGCGCCAGGAACACCAGCGCCCACACCAGGTGCAGGCCCGAGCCGAACCGGTCCCCACCCGCCAGATCCGAGGCCGCCCGCACCAGGCGGGTGGCCGGGTCGACGAAGTGCCCGCGCAGCGACGCGCGTTGCTGCACGGAGAACGGCAGCCACGGGTCGTGGCGGGTGGCCCCCACCCAGGCCAGGTAGCCGACCAGGCCCAGAGCCGGCCCGCCGACCGCCACGGCCCGGGCGAGCCAGCCCCGCGCGTCGACCCCCGAGCGGTCGCGGAGCACCTCCACGACGGCCGGCACCACCAGCAGCACGCCGAGCGGACGGGTGCAGCCGGCGAGCAGGCCGAGCACCCCGGCCACGACGAAGCGCTCCTCGCGCAGCGCCAGGAAGCACGCCACGGCGAAGACCAGGGCGAGGGCGTCGGCGTAGCCGAGCACCAGCACGGCGGCCGCCGGGAACAGCGCCGCGTACCAGGCCGCCCGGCGGGCCACCCCGGCGTCGCCGGTCTCGCGCAGCGCCAGCCGGTGCAACAGCGCGCCGAAACCGAGCGCCGCCACGTTGGCGAGCACCAACAGCGCCACGGCCTCGTGCCCGAGCAGCACGAGCCCGAGCGCCCGGCCCGAGAGCGGGTACAGCGGGAAGAACCGCAGCGCGGCCCGGGGCACGGCGTCGTAGCCGTGCTCCGCGATCACGCGGTAGTAGGCCGCGTCCCACGCGAAGAGCCCCTGACCCAGGGGAACGGGTCGCGACCCGCGGGGGACGACGTCGAGCACCCGCCGGGTGAGCACCAGCGCGCCCACGACCAGCACCCGGGCCAGGACCCACGGGACGACCGCCACCCGGAGGGATCCCACCCAGGGCCGGGCGGTTCGACTCATGGCGCCCGGAACTCGGTCAGCCCCGGATACTCGAAGTACATCGACGCATCGACACCCACCCGTCCGGAGGCGGGCCGCGCCCGGCCGATGCCGATCCCGAGCTCCTCGCAGCGCGCGTCGAACGACCGGTAACCCGGTGCCATCACGTACCAGATCGTGTGGTCACCGGCGAGATCGAGCACCTGCTGGGCGACCTCGTCGGTCGGGGTCGCCGCGATCACGTCGCGGTAGTCGGTCCAGTCGACGTACGCCGGGCCGGTCAGGCGCGGGTAGGTGACCTGACGCAGACCGGGCACGTCGTCGAGCAGTCGGCTCCCCGACGGCCCCAGCTGGTCGGGGCAGTACAGCACGACGTCGCCGGGCTTCGCCTCGGCGGCGATCACGGCCGCGACCTGACCCGCCTGGGTCCGCTGGTCGAGTGCCACCCGCACGCCGCCGCACAGTCCGAGGAGCACCACCACCCCGAGCACGCCGACCCGGACCGCATCGCTCGAGAACGTGCCGACACCGAGTGCGATCACGACGAGCACCAGCGGGACGACCACCGACGAGTACCGGGGGTCGAACGCGGCCCCGGCCACGTACGACGCCGCCAACGCCAGGAGCATCGTGCCGTAGGCCGCGACGAACAGCCACCGGGCGCCCGGTCGGGTCCGCAGGTCGAGTTCGATGCGGTGCCGGTCGACCCCGGCACCGAAGAGACCGAGGGCGAGGAGCAGCACCAGCCCGTAACGGAAGATCTCCGCCTCGCCGTGCTGGGGGATCGGCGGCCCACCCAGGGCGTCGAGGTGCCACGCCACGCCCGACCACGGCAGGATCGGGTCGCCCCACGGCGTCCCGGTGTGTGTCGCCTGGTACGACAGGGTCGGGAGCCACGGGACGTACCCGAGCCCGGCCACCGCCAGGGCGATCAGCACGAACCACGACGCCTTGCGCACCTCGGGGTCGCGGGCCCGCAGCGCCCGCACCAGCACCATCAGGCCGACCACGGCCACGAGGTAGAGCGACCAGTTGTGGGTGTAGAGCAGCGCCAGGGCCACCAGCGCGACGAGGGCCAGGCGGGGCAACGTGGGCCGGTCGAGGGCACTCCAGACGGCGAGGAGCCCCCAGGCCACGAGGAGCATCACCAGCGAGTACATGCGGGCCTCGGTCGCGTACCGGAACCCGAACGGGGCCGTGGCTCCCACCAGCAGGGTGATCCAGGCCAGGCGACGTCCGCCGAGGCGCCGCCCGATCAGCCAGTAGGCGGGCAGGGTGAGGGTGGAGCACACCCCCGCCAGGGCCCGCACCGCGACGTCGCTCGACCCGAACGCCTTGATCCAGAAGTGGAGCACCACGTAGAAGAGCGGGGGCGCGCCGTCACGCTTCAGGGCCCAGTGCAGCTTCGACAGCGGCAGCTTCGCGATGTTGACCGACAGGGCCTCGTCGAGCCAGAGGTCGCTGCGGGTCACGAACCGCAGCGCGACCGCGATCACCAACACGACGGCCACGGCCACGGCGGTGACGATCCGCAGGCCGGGCCTGCGCTGCGCCGTCTCGGTCTCCTGGCCCTCCACGGCCACGGACGCTAGTCCGGTCAGCCCCGCACGAGCGGGACGACCTCCCGGGCGAAGCGTGCGAGGCTCTCCCCCGACGGGAAGTCCCGGAACCACAGGACGAACTCCCGGCAGCCGGCGTCGACGAACGCCTGGACCTTCTCGGCCACGGTCTCGACCGTGCCCACGAAGTTGTCGCGGATGTAGTCCTCGGTGCTGGCACTCCCCCACAGGTGGCCGCCGTCGGGCTCGTCGCACCAGGCCCGCAGCGACCGCTCGTCGTCGAAGATGCGGCAGTCCGGGCCGTGGGTGCGCACGATCGAGTCGAAGTCGCGGCCGACCGCCTCGCAGTGGCGGGCCAGCACGTCCGACTTGTGCACGAACTGGTCGAGGCCGACCTGCCAGTTGGTGCGGTCGGCGAGGCGGGCGGCGATGCGCAGGGTCACCTGCTCGCCACCGCCGCCGATCCACAGCTCGGGGCGCTCCTGGAGCGGCTTCGGGTCGCAGTACGCACCGTCGAGCCGGACGTGGCGACCGGCGTAGTCGGTGGTCTCCTGGCTCCAGAGCAGCCGGACCGCCTCGGCGGTCTCCTCGAGGATGCGCAGCCGCTCCCCGGCCGACGGGAACGGGTAGTCGTACGCGGCGTACTCCTCCTCGTACCACCCACCGCCGAGCCCGAGGATCATCCGCCCGCCCGACATCACGTCGAGCCCGGCGGCGACCTTCGCCAGCATCCCGGCGTTGCGGTAGGCGGCGCACGTGACGAGCTGGCCGAGCCGGACGGTCGACGTGTGCTGGGCGAGGGCGGCCAGCATCGTGAACGCCTCGAACACGTGGGTCGGCTCGCGGCGCGGCACCGTCTCGACGTGGTCGTAGACCCACAGGTGGTCGTAGCCCAGCGCCTCGATCTCGCGGGCCAACTCGACCGACCGGGCCCAGGCCGCGTCGGCGGCCCAGCCGGTGTACTCGAGCTTCCAGCCCTGCGGGACGAACGCCCCGAACCGCAACGGCGCGTTCGCGCTCATGACGCCTCCCCGCGGCCCTTGAAGTCCCACCACTGGATCTCCACCATCATCGGCAGCAGGTACCCGACGTAGAACGACGTGATCGCGAGCATGCCGTGGTCGTCGACGTGCTTGTCGATGATGTCGACGCGCGGGTCGCGCTCCTGAAAGGCCTTCGCCCGCGCCAGCATGGCGTCGAGCTCGGCCTCGGACCCGACCGAGAACCCGTAGTGGTCGAGGCGCGGGCACTGCATCACCCCGCCGTCGGCGTCGGCGATCAGGAACACGAACTGCTCCACCGAGTAGCACCCGAAGACGAGCCGACGCCGGTCCTCGGTCATGGGCGTGAGCTCTTCGTACCCGAACACCTCGCCGTAGAACCGGACCAGGTCGGCCCGGCCCTCGGCGTCGAGCAGGTCGGGCGGGACGCTCATGGCCACGTGGTTGAACGACGGCGGACGGGACACGGTGGTCACGGTGCGACTCCGGGGACGATCATGACCTTGCCGGCGAGGTCGCCGTCGTGCAGGCCGTGGAGGGCGGTGAGCATCCCGCCGAGGCCGACGTCACCGGGCTCGATCAGGACGTCGGTCGGGAAGTCGGGACGGCAGAGGAGGTCGAGGGCGCGTCCGTGGCCGTCGTGGTCGTAGACGAACGCCCCCGTCACGATCAGCTCGTTGAGCAGCACCCGGTTGTTGTCGAGGCGGGGGTTGCGGGCGCCCGCGCCCACCAGGACCATCGTCCCGCCGCGGGCCAGCTGCGCCAGGGCCGCCTCCATGGCGGCCGGGTGCCCCGAGCACTCGAGCGCCACGTCGAAGGGCTCGGCGACGACGTCGTTGGGGGTCGGCGGTGGGACCAGGTCCTCGGGGCCGACGACGCGCGCACCCAGGCGCTCACACAGGGCCCGCCGCTTCGGGTGCGGCTCGCTCACCACGATGTCGGTGACCCCCATCGCCCGGGCCGCGGCGACGGCCAGCGCGCCGATCGGCCCGCCACCGGTCACGAGCAGCCGCTGCCCGGCGGTCACCCCGCCGCGGGTGAGGGCGTGCAACGACACCGAGAGCGGCTCGACCAGGGCCGCGGCCCGCAACGGCAACCCGTCGGGGACGCGGATCAACTGGCGGGTCGACACCACCGTGTACTCGGCGAACGCGCCGTCGGGGTGGGCGTCGACCCCCACCGAGGCCCGCCCGGTGCACAGCGACGGCCGCTTCGCCAGGCAGTACTCACACGTGCCGCAACGCGGGCTCGGCCCGCCGACGACGAGGTCGCCGACCGCCCAGCCGGTGACGTCGGGTCCGAGCGCCGCGACGGTCCCCGACCACTCGTGTCCCTCGACCGCGCCGGGTCGACCCCAGCCCTCGAGCACGAAGTGGATGTCGGAGCCGCACACGCCGCAGTGGCTGACGCGCACGAGCACCTCGCCCGCTCCCGGCACGGGCAATGGCCGTTCGTCGACCTCCACCGCGCCCTTCCCGGCGAAGACGGCGACCCGGTGGGTCGTGGGCAGGTCAGGGTTCATGTCCGGAGCATGGCGAACGATCGCCGGGCCGTCAAGAATGCGTCCGTGCACCGCGAACCGACCCGGACCCCCGGATCCACGATCGTCCGCCGCTTCGTCCTGGTCGCGCTGCTCGCGTCGATCGTCCCCATCGCG
>Ga0208783_10000843_pt1 | contig 18590 bp, 16 predicted proteins | sample DEB19_08_DNA_2_FD_184529 | JGI IMG/M metagenome (GOLD analysis project Ga0208783, IMG submission 184529) | Aqueous microbial communities from the Delaware River and Bay under freshwater to marine salinity gradient to study organic matter... | ecosystem: Environmental > Aquatic > Marine >...
ACCGAGGTGACGTCGGCGCGTTCGATGCCGATACGAGAGGCCTCGTCGAACGCTGCGTCACCGAGCCCGATGCCCGCGAATCCGAACTTCCAGCCGTCGGCCCGGTAGCGCTCGATGAGCTGTCGGATCGCCTCGGCGGTGAACTCGCGGCTCGCGTTCTCGATGCCGTCGGTGAGGATCGTCACGGCGACAGGCACCTGGTCTCCCGTGAGGATCTCGCGCTGGCGGGCGCGACCGTCGGCGGCCGCGAGCGCCCGGCCGACGGCGTCGTACAGCGGGGTCCCGCCCCGGGGCTCGAAGTCCTCGTAACGGAGCGGGGTGACCTCGGCCGCCGGCACGCCGTCCACGAGCACTTCGTACGGGCCCTCCGAGTCGAACTGCACGATCGTCACCCGGTCGTGCGGCTGCAGGCCGCGCAGCACCTCGTTGAGGGCTTCGACGACGGCACCGCGAATCTGAGCCATCGAACCGGAGCGGTCGAGGATGATCGTGAATTCGACGGGCACGGCCCGATCGGTTGCGGCGCCGTCCGGCGCCTCGGGGGTGTGGGGGCTGGTCATGGCGATTCCTCTCTCGGCCGCAGCCGAATCCCGGGGAAGCGGTCCGGGGGCCGGCGGGAGGGCTGTTCCCTGCCCGCAACCCTTCGACGGAACGGGCACCGAGGTGTGACACGCGCCCGGGTGCCGGGCCCGCCGCCGTCGCTGTCTCACCCCGAACGCATAATTCACCTCGTGAGCACCCCGACCGACGCCGCCCGCAAGGACGCGGCCGAGCTCGCCGAGCGGCAGTTCCGCGACGCCCGGGACTGGCTCTACGGAGCCGAGGGTCGAGCGGCGGCGCAGAGCGTTGCCCGCCGCTTCCGGATCCGCGGCTCCAGCGCCGACGACCTCCTCGCCGACACCCTGAGCAAGTTCTGGCTACACCTCGACCGCAAGGGTCCCGTCGACCCGGCAGCGAACCTGCCCGCCTACCTGAACACGGTGATGCGCCGTCTCGTCATCGATGCCCTGAACGGGCGAGGCACGGTGCAGGTCGACGACGACTCCCCGGTCATCGAGGATGCCCTCGCCCGTACCGCGGTGCCCGTCGAGAGCGATGCAGACCTCGGCGCCGTGCGGGTCGCCATCGATGCCGTGGCCGAGGAACCGTGGGCGCAGGCGGGAGCACACGCGTACATCACCGCGCTCGCCTGGCCCGAGGCGATCCCCGAGGATCACCCCGTACCGCGGCCGGAGAAGGGCGCCACCCGCAGTGAGGCCGCGTTGTGGGTCGCCCTGTGGTTCGCGGGCAAGCGCGACGTCCTCGTGGCGCCCGGTACCGCGAACCCGACGGCGCGTCAGAAGCGCTCGCGAGCGGCGCGCCGGATCCGGGACGTGATCGATCAGGCGACCGCAACCGTCTTCGCCGATCGATTTCGCGCCGAGGAGGCCTCCCGATGAGTGCACCCGCCTTCGGTACTGCCGGCCTGGCTCGTCGCGAGGGCGAGGTCATCGAGGTCGTCGGCGGCACACCGGGTCCGGCCGGCGCCGCGACGATCGCGCTCGGGGATGGCTCGGTCGTGAGTATCGATTACGCCGAGCCCGAGCGATTCCTCGACCTCGTCGCCGACTCCGACCGGGGCCTCGACCGCGGCACCGTCACCGAGTTGCTCGGAGAACCGGCCGCCGGCGCCTGCGACGACCTCACCCGCTCGCACGCCGACCGGACGATCCGCCTCCGCTACCTCCGGAGCCCCGGCTCGAGCCTTCCGACGCCCGCCGAGGCCGACCCGGCTGCTTGTGCATTCGTGCTGCTCGCCGACCGAGCGACCGATGCGGCCCGACCCGCCGTCGAGTGCGCCGCCGCCGTCCTCGATCTCGCCCGCCTCGTCCGACGCAACGACCTCCCCGAAAGCCTTCGGACTGTCGGCCGTCGTCTCGCAGACACTCTCGACGACCGACTCGCCGAGTGCCGCGACGAACTCCTCGATCTCGCCGGGCGGAGCGGCGCCCTACGCGACGCCCTGCTCGATGATCGAGAGCGCCTTCTCCCGCCCGATCTCACCGAGGCGATCACCGCCCTCCGACCGCCCCCCGTCGCCGCCGCGGACGAAGAGTGGATCGACACGATGTTCGCGCTCGAGGCACCCCACCGGACGATGGCGATTCAGAGGCACGTCCTCGAGGAGGCCGTGGCCCCGCTCAGACTCGTTCCGCCGATGCAGCCGCACGTCGCCGCCATCGATCGGGGGGTCTGGATCATCGCGTGCGCGCCGCCCGACGAACCGAAGGCGAAGCAGGAGCGATGGGTGCGCATCCTCGACTCTGCACTCGCCACCGTCGCCGTCGCGCCGGTCGTCGACTCGCCCCGCGGCAGCACGGCCGAGGTTCTCGTCCCCGAGCACCTCGTGCCCGACGACGTCGAGATCGAGATCACCGAAACCCCGTTCCCGATCGTCCCCGAGGGACTCGGGGCCATCGCCGCCGCCGTGCGGGCCGGGCGAGCGGCCGCCGACCTCGAGCGCGCCGGCCGACCCGATCGGGCGAGCCGGGCTTGGCAGGGCTGCGCCCGACTCTGGGCCGATCTCGGCGACGCGGAGCGGGCCCGGGCGGCCGAACGCTTCGCCACGCGGATCGGTCTCGGTGGCCGACGCGGCCGAGACCTGGGCGACCGGTCCCTGGTGACCGACCTCGTCGGCCGGGCACTCGCCGACTGACCCCAGCCCGGTCCGCCGGCGCGCCAGCCGACCGCCGGAGAATCGAGCGACCGGACCACGGCGCCGCGCCCCCGGTCACCGCGATGTCACACCTCGCGCCCGCCGTCGTCGAGTGGATGTGAGACGAGATCCCGAGACGACGGAGCCCACCATGAGCAACCCCTTTGCCCCCTTCACGATGCCCGAGGCCTGGTGGCGGATCCTGTGCTGGATCGGCACGACCCGCATCGCCGTGTGCGGAGACTTGCCCGCCAACGCCAAGAACGCGCGCGAGCAACTCGCCGAATGGGTCGAGGCCGGCATCACCCACATCGTCGACCTGCGCGGTGAGTGCAGCGACGAGCGCTTCGTTGCGCAGCACGCCCCCCACATCACGTACCTCTACCTGGGCACCCACGACGACGGCGGCGCCCAGGATCCCCGTTGGTTCGAGGAGGGCGTGCGCGCCATCCTCGCTGCACTGACCGATCCGGACGCCCGGGTCGTCGTGCACTGCCACATGGGCGTGAACCGGGCTCCCTCCCTCGCCTTCGCCGCCCTGCTCGGCCTGGGCCACGAGCCGATCGAGGCCCTCGATGCCATCCGGGCCGCGCGCCCGATCGCGGCCATCCTCTACGCCGAGAGCGCGATCGAGTGGTGGGCGGCGCGGGGCGGCGTCGTCGACCGAGCCGACACGCTCAGCCGGGTCGCCGACTGGCACGACGAGAATCCCGTGGACATCGGGTGGATCATCAACCGGATCCGCGTCGTCGAGGCCGACGATCACCTTCGGGACGTGGCCTGATGGCCCGCCGACACCGCGATCCGTTCGATCGGGCCGTGGCCGAGCAGCGTGCGCACATCGCGCGCCTCATCCTGGAGCTCGGTCCCGACGCCCCCGAGGTGCTGACCGCGCGCGGGTGGCTCGGACGCGAGTTCAGCCGCAACGGTCGGCCGGCCGAGGCCCTCGATCAGCTCGAGGCGGTCCTGGCCGACCGAGTGCGCGTCCTCGGACCCGACCACCCCGACTGCCTGCGCACCCGGGGCAACATCGGTGAGGCCTACGGCAATCTCGGTGAGGACGAGCGGGCGATCGCCGTCTACGCCGCCCTGCTCGCCGACCGCATCCGGGTGCTGGGGCCAACCGATCGCGAGACGATGATGACCCGCCACAACTTGGCCATCACCCGGGCCCGGGTCACCACCGACGCCGCCGAGGCCCTCGCCGAGCTCGAGGAGCAGCTCGCCGAGACCACCGCGATCTACGGCGAGACCCATCGGGAGACCTTCACTGCCCGAGGTCATCTCGCCGAGCACTACATCCGCACCGGCAATCGGGCCCGCGCGGTCATGCTCCTCACCGGTCTGCTCGCCGACCGGGCCGAGTTCCTGGGCGAGACCGACCGCGACACGCTGCGCAGTGCCCGCATGCTCGCCGAGCAGCTCGCCGCCCTCGACGACGCCGAGGGTGCGCGCACGCTTCTCGACGACGCGATCGAGCGGCTCACGGAGCTGCTCGGCGCAACCCACGCCGACACCCTCCGGGCCCGAGCCGAGCGTCTCGCCGTCGACTACCGCCGGGGCGAGGAAGACCCCGCCGAGATCGCAGCCTTCCGAGCCGACGCCCGCGCCGCACTCGAACCCGGCCACCCGTTGCTCGACTGGTTCGGCGACGCCGAACCGGTCGAGAAGGAATCCCACTATCCGAAGACAGCCCTGTTCCGCCGCACATCCCGATCCGGAGGTACCGACCGATGACCGCACACCCTCGCATTCCCGTCCTGACCGATGCCGCGATCGCCGCCTGCCGCGACCTGGCCCGCGGCATCGATCCCGATCTCGACCCCTATTCCCTCCTGGCGGAACTCGAGGCCTGGCGCACTTCGTTCGTCTTCGATCCCGAGGTACACGAGGAGGAGCCCGACGAGTTCCCCGACGACCCGGTGGCCGACCTCGGACTCGGCGACCTCGCCCAGGCGCTCGCCGTGAGGGTCGGCGACGCCGGCAGCAACCTCCTGCTCCCGATCGGCCGGTGGAGTGGCGCCGGGCGAAGTCTCAGCGGCGACGTGCTCCTCATCCCGGCCGACGGCGAACCGACCATCACCTCCTGGGAATACATCCAGCACGACCCCAACGTCCGGTGGTGGCTCCGCCCCGGCGACGCCGTCACCGGTGGGTGCACCGAGACGGGCCATCAGCTCGACACCTACGAGTACGAGGCGTGCGTGCCGTTCCCGTTCGACGGCAAGGCCTGGGAGCAGACCCGCGAGGACTACATCGACCGGGGCGACTGGCAGCTCTCGTGGCAGGGGGAATCAGCCGAGTTCGACCTCACCAAGGTGAAGATCCGTTACGTCCACCCGTTCACCACCGAACTCGCGGGCGAGTGGCTCGAGCACGAGTCCCGTGGCACCTCGATGACGACCGGCGAGATCGGCGAGACCCTCTGGGTCAAGCGGGACGGCACGGCCTGGCGGAGCGACTGGGGCTGGTCCTGCACGTTCCTCGGTCGCATCGATCCGCAGAACCCGGTCACCTCGATCCTCGAGGACGCCCAGGGCGACCTGCTCTGCACCTCGATCCGTCGCATCGACTCCGAAGTCCTCGATCCCGCCCGGCTGCGACCTCTCTTCGACCTCGTTTCGGGCAACGACGACAACTTCGACCCCGACTCGTGCACCGTCCGCTGCGTCGGATTCGAGGGAACCGCCGCCGAGTACATCGCCACAACGGGTGGTTCGACCCCGAAACCGTGAGCGAGACTGAACTTCCCGACCGTCCACCGAGACGATCGCGGCCCGAATCAGAGGAGTGACCGTGAGCCCGAAGCGAGCCGACAACCCTCGCCTTCCCGATCTGTCCGAAGCCGTCCTCGCAGCGTGCGCCGACATCGCACCCGACATCGATCCCCACACCGACGCCGAGTCACTCCTCGAACAGCTCGAGGAGTGGAACGACGACCACTCCGCAGCCCTCACGGGCCTCGGTCTCGGCGACCTCCGCCAAGCCTTCGCCGTGTCGGTCGGCGACGCCGGCACCAATCTCCTGCTGCCCCTCGGGCAGTGGGTAGGCGTCGGCACCGCACTGACCGGAACCGTGCTCGTGATCCCGCAGCACCGCGCGCCGACCGTCACGACCTGGGACGACATTCGCAACGATCCCAACGTGCGCTGGTGGGTCCGGCCCGACGACGCCATCACCGGCGGCTGCACCGAGAAGGGTGAGCACTTCGATCTCTACGACTACCAGTCGATCGTTCCGTTCCCATTCGACGGCACCGCTTGGGAGGGTACGAACTCCCTCGGTGAGGACGGAGGACCCTGGGCAATCAACTGGCAGGGCGATGCCGACAACTTCGACCTCGAAGCGGCTCCGCTCGCCTACGCAACCGAAGTCGACACGATGCCCGCCGGCGAGTTGCTCGAAGTCTGGAGCAACGGAATCGATTGGAACTTTCGCGTCGGCGATCACGGCGAACTCTGGTTCGGCGCCGGCGAGCTCGGGACGACCCTCATCGGCAGAGTGTCGGCCGACGCCGCACCCGACGCGATTGTCTCCGCGTTCTACCTGTCGGCCAGCCCGGGCGAGCTCGATTACCTCAGTTCCTCGACTCTCTCGGCCGCCGAGTTCCGACCGATCGTCGATGCCATGACTGATTTCGTGGGCGCCTCAGACGACGAAAGCTGCGAGGTCTCCTGCACCGACTTCTCGGGTACCGCCGAGGAGTACATAGCTTCTACCGGCAGTCCGACGGAGCGCTGATACTCAGCGCACGCGGACGTCGGTCTCGACCGACTCCTCCGAGTCGTCGGGTGCCACCACCGTGATCTGCAGTCGCCACTCGCCCGGCGTGGGCAGGAGCAAACGCGTCGACACATAGTGATCGGGCGACACCCGCGTCATCGGAATGTCCACCGGCGGCAGACGACCCCCCGGGGGCACCATACGGGCGACAAGATCGGCGAACTCCGCCGGTGCGGTCTCGGTGTACCCGTAGACGTGCAGCGCGTTGGGCCCGACCGCGGCCGGGGTCACACCGACCGCCAGGGTCGTCTCGCCGGCCGTCAACGTCGCCTCGAAGGGTTCGGCCTTCGGCGTGGCCCCCTCGATCGGCGGGACGGTCACGACGAGCGCCGCCGTCGCGACCAGCAGTACCGAGGCCAGGCCGATCTCCACCCGGAGCGCCGTCCGCAACCGACGACGATCCGGGACGTGCCCGCCGGTTGCGCTCGCGCCGGGGGGCGCCAGCACCCGACCGAGGGCCGTGCGCCGCACCACGGCCGCGACCGCCACGATGCCGACGAAGATCGCCGACTTCACGAGTACGAGTCGGCCGTAGGAGCCCGTCGTCAGGTCGGCCGGCGATCCGATCTGCCGCCAGGCCTGGAGTACGCCCGTGGCCGCGACGACGATGATCGCGGGCAGCGCGAACCGCGAGAACCTCTCCACCTTTGCGTCGATGCGGCGCGGCGGTTCGCGCCGCGCGAGGAGGAGCACCAACACCGCCACCCCGCCGAACCACATTGCCCCGGCGGCCAGGTGAACGACGTCGAGTGCGAGACCCAGAGGTACGAGGCGCCCGGTGCGGGCGTGACCCGTCGCCGCGACGGCGACGAGGACGGCAACGGCGATTGCCGCTCGTACGAGGTCGGCCGGGCGGAGCGTTCGACTCCGGGCCGGAACCAACGCCGGGTAGACGAGGAAGAGGAGCGCGAGCAGCGCTCGGGCCAACCACGCCCTCCCGGTCGTCGTCTCAGCCGCGTCGCCCCAGGCCGCCGGGTCGACGATGCCGCCGAGGTCGAGACCTGCCGCCACCGCTCCCTGGAACGCGAACCCGAGCAGACCGGTGACAAGTGTCACCCCGGCAGCCGCCGCCAGGAGCCTCCGAACGCCCCGGTCGCGGCGCACGCCGAGGAGGATCGCCGCGACCGCACCCCCTGCGAGGAGCAGAGCCCCGGCGAAGGCCAGAGTGCGCACGACGCCGAAGAGGACGCCCACCGAACGATCGGAGGTCGCCCCCGCGAGGGTTTCGGCCGCGCGACCGGCCGCTTCCTCCGGTTGAGCCGTGCCGACCGCGAACGCGTACGCCCCTTGCACGGGGTGACCGTCGGCCGACACCGCCCGCCAGGCCACCAGGTAGGCGCCATCGGGGATGCGGGGCAGTGCGGCCCGCACCACGGCGGCGCCCGCTCCGCCGTGACCGGCCGGCCCGACCTCGATCTCGGCGCCGTCGGCGCGCACGACCCGCACGCCGTCGGGCGCGACCGTGACCGCCTCGGTGAATCGCAGTTCGATGCGCGTCGGCGGTCGTCCGGCCGGCAGTTGCTCGCCGGCGGCGGGGCTGGCCGAGTCCAGCACGGCGTGCGCTGCCGCCCGCCCCGCGGGCACGAAGACACCGAGGATGGCGACGAGTGCGAATCCGAGGAGCGCCCGAGAGGTCTGTCGCCTCATCATCGACGCCACCCTCTGCACGCCCGCCAAGGTAGCGAACGCCATCGCCGCGAATCGGACGCGCCGGGCCGGTACCCTCCGCGCCCGTGCGGCCCATCGACCGTCCACGCACATCGGCCCGGCGAGCGTCTCGGCCCGCCGGATCGCCGGCGTCATGACTCCCACCCTCCGCACCGAGCGCCTCGCCCTCCGGGCCTGGCGCGAAAGCGACCGCGCCGCGTTCGCTGCGCTCAACGCCGACCCCGTGGTGATGGAGCACTTCCCGACGACACTCACCCCGGCCGAGTCCGACGCGTTCGTCGACCGCATCGAGGCGACGTGGTCAGCCCGCGGATTCGGGCTCTGGGCAGTCGAAGTCGTCGCCCCCGACGCGGCTGCCGACGACTTCATCGGCTACATCGGTCTGTGGCCGTGGGACTCGGTTTCGCCCGGCCTGGTCGAGGTCGGCTGGCGTCTCGCGCACCGATCCTGGGGCAACGGCTACGCCCCCGAAGGGGCTCTCGCCGCCCTCACCTTCGGCTTCGACGACCTCGGCCTCGACGAGATCGTCTCGTTCACGGTGCCCGCCAATACCCGTTCTCGACGGGTCATGGAGAAGATCGGCATGACGCACGCCCCGAAACGTGACTTCGACCATCCTCGCGTCGACCCGGTGGCGCACCCCGACTTCGTACGCCACGTGCTCTACCGGATCACGCCTGCCGACAGCACTGCCCGCCCGGCCTGAAGCCGGGCGGGCGCCCGAGTCGGCGGCGCTACTTCGCCAGAGCGATGTTGCGCTTGTCGGCCTTCGAGTCGCCGAAGGCGAGCATCAGGTCGGCCAGTCCGGGGACGAGGAAGAGGAAGATCTTCCAGCCCGTCGCCTTTCCGAACATCTCGGCCAGGTCGGAGCAGAAGAACCAGCGAGCGATCACGAACAGCACACCGAGGACGACCGCCGGAACCCATAGGTCTCCCCGGAGACCGAGGGCCGGCGTGCCGAGGACGTAGAGCAACAACCAGAGCGCAGGCGAGCGCAGTCCCCTTGCCTTGTAGACCATGAAGATGTTGACGAGCGGCACGATCCCCATCCAGCCCGGCAGACCGATCTTCGTGAAGATGACCCACATCGCCACGATCTCGAGCACGAAAACGATCACCGCGAACACGCCGAGTGTTCCTGCAAACACCACCATGGCTCCTCTCACCGGCGCGCCGTGCGCCGCGAATGACCTCACGGTAGACCCGGGACAGCCGCCAGGATCGGATCCCGGCCGTCGCGTGGCCCGGCACCCCGGAGTTGCTCCCCTCGGGCAGAATCCCGGCATGACGAAGCGGCCCGTACCGTGACGCTCACGCAACTCCGCGAGGCCGGACTCACTCGGGTCGTCGGCACCCAGTGGCCGATCGCCGCCGTCGGTGCCGCTCTGCTCGTCGGATCCTGGGCCGTCATCGCCCTCGCGGATTCGCGCCTCCCCGCTTGGGAGGCCGCGACCTTCGCCCGGATCAACGAACTCCCCGACGCGCTCCGCCCCGCCCTGTGGACACCCATGCAGGCCGGCAACTTCTGGATCTTCGCCGTCGTCGCCCCGATCCTCGTCGCCGTCTACCGACGGCCGGCACCGGCTGTTGCCGTCGCGATCGCGTGCGTTGCCGCCTGGGCGCTCGCCAAGGTCGTGAAGGCCACCGCGGGCCGGGGTCGACCGGGTGACCTGCTCGCCGACGTGATCCTGCGCGAGGCCGGCATCCACGGACGGGGCTTCGTGTCGGGACATGCCGCGGTGGTGACGGCACTCGTCGTCGCGCTGGCGGCATGGGCGCCGAAGCCGTTCCTGCCGATCGGGATCGCCGTCGTCGTCCTGGTCGGGTTCGCTCGGGTCTACGTCGGCGCCCACCTGCCGCTCGACGTCATCGGCGGCATCGGAGTCGGGATGATCTGCGGCGCCTTCGCCGGTTTCGTCGTCGGGGTCCCGACTCCACCCGTCTGACCGTTCGGCGGCGGCTCAGACCGGGATCGTCGCCAGATCCTCGCCGAACACGATCTCGCCGCCGAAGTACTCGGCTGCGATCGCGACCCACTCGGCCGCCGACTCCGGCGCCGGGGTCGGAACCTGGTGCGTGAGCGCCAACGTCCGCACCCCGGCCCGGGCTGCGGTCTGCCCCGCCTGCACGACGCTCGAGTGGTAGTCGATCGTGTCGCGGAATCGCTGCATCGGCACCATCCCGACGAGGTCGTCGCGCAGCACCGTCTGCACGTAGACGTCGGCCCCGGCACAGAGTTCGTCGAGCCCGGCGCAGGGCACGGTGTCGCCCGCGATGACGACGGCCTTCCCGTCGTGCTCGACCCGATAGCCGACAGTCGGCTCCACCGGTCGATGGTCGGTGGCCGCGGCGATTACCCGGACTCCGTCGGCTTCCCAGACGACCCCGCCCGCGACCTCGGTCACCGAGACATCGGGGCGCCAGGTGAGGTCGTCGTGGTGAGCGATCCGATACTCGATGTCGGGCCCGAGCATCTCCATCATCCCGGCGACCACTGCGCCGGTGCGGTGCGGCCCGATCAGGGTCAGGGTCCGCGGTTCGGGGCTCATGACCCAGTGGGTCGTGACGACGTCGTTGAGGTCGACGATGTGGTCGCTGTGGAGGTGGGTGAGCAGCACTGCGCTCAGCATCCCGGGAAAGACGCCGGCCGCCGCGAGTCGCATAGTCACCGCCCGCCCGGCATCGAAGAGCAGCAGGTGGGGGCCGACCCGCACGAGAGTCGCCGATCCGGCCCGGTTGGCGTCGGGCACCGGATTCCCCGTGCCGAGGAGCACCACTTCGAACGCCACCGTCCACCTCCGTCGCCGAGGACCCGGCGCAGGCCGCGCCTCCTTCATCCTCCCACGAATCGCTCTGCCGTCGGGCAGACTCGCGGCCGATGGAGCCGAACCTCTCGCTGTGTCTGCTGACCGGCGATCCCGTCGCGACCGCCGGGCGTATCGCCGTCCTGCGGCCGTACGTCGACGAGATCGTCGTGGCCGTCGACGCAAGGGCCGCGGACTCCGTAGACGTCCTCCACGACGCCGACCGTTGCCTCGTCTACGACTTCGCCTTTCCGTCCAGCCGCAACTTCGCCTGGCTCAACGCGCAGTGCACGGGTCGCTGGCGTCTCCGCCTCGACGCCGACGAGGTACCCGGACGCGGGCTGCTCGAGAACCTCGCCGACCTGACCCGCGCCGACGACGTGACCCACTACTGGCTGCCCCGCCGGTGGCTGTACGGCGACGCCCGGACCTGGTTGACCGGACTGCCCTGGTACCCCGACTACCAGCTCCGCCTCGTGCGCAACCTTCCCGCGGTCGACCACCCGCCCCGTCGGGCCCACGACCTCGCCCCCGTCGCCGGGCCCAGCCGGTACCTCGACACGCCCATCTACCACTTCGACCTGATCGAGCAACCTCTCGCGGTCCGGGCCGAGAAGGCCGCCGGCTACGAGCGCACCCAAGCGGGCTTGCGCACGGAGGGCATCGCCCTGAACGCCGGCTTCTACCTGCCCGAGCAGCGCACGCGACTCGCTACTGCGCCGGTTCCGGACGAGGACCGATCCGTGCTCGCCGCGTCGGAGCAACGCGCAACACGGCCTCGTTCCGCGGCGCGCGGACCCGAGGTCATCCGGGTCGGACGGGACGCGATCGACGCGTGTTGGCCGGGCCGAACGCTCCCCGAGTCTGCGTACCGGGTACGCATCGAACCCTTCGGTCCGGTGCCGGCGCTCGACCCGGACGGCTTCCGCAACCTCTACGTGCACGTGACCAACACCGGCGACGAGACCTGGCCGGGCGAGGCCCTTCACCCCGAGATCCGCGTCGGTTACCGCTTCACCGCCGCCGACGGCCGGGTCCACGACACCGGTGGTCGGGCCCTGTTACCGGGACCGCTGCCGCCCGGCTCCGCGAGCGTCGTGCCCGTTCCCGTCCGCGCACCGAGCGAACCGGGACCGTGGCGCATCGAGGTCGATCTCGTCCACGAGCACGTGCGGTGGTTCGGGCAACCCCTCGTCGTCGACGTCACCGTCCACGCAGCGCCGCGAGTGGCGCTCATCGCAGGCGACAGTCCGTTCCGTCATGTCGGCGACGACTCGATCGTGCGGGCCCACCTCCAACAACTCGCCCTCTTCGCTCCGGAAGCCGAGGCGGTGCTGCTGACCGGGGATCCCGGCGCCGCCGCAGCGGCCTTCGCCGTCCGGGCCGAGCCCGACCTCTACCGCGCCGTGTACGACGGCATCGACGATCGCCGTGAACCCGACGAGATCGCATCCGCGGTGCGCACCCGCATCGAGGCCCTCGTCGAAGCAGCGACGCGCCAGGTGGCGGGCGAGACCGCTGGTGATCCGGTGCTCGCCGACGCGTTCCGGGTTCTCACGGGCTGCTCCGCACTGATCGTCGCCGCCGGAGGCGCGCTCACGAGCGCGTTCGCAATACCCGCCCTGTGGCCCCAGTGCGCCGCCGTCCTCGTCGCGCGGGCCCTCGGTGTCCCCGTCGTCTTCTCTGGAGTGACCGTCGGACCTTTCGTCGACCGCGACCGTTCGCTCGTCACTGCGGCCTTCGCCGCCGCCGACCTGGTCGTGGTGCGTGACGCGACCGATTCCCCCGCCGAACTCGACCGGCTCGGGACCGACCCGGGTCGCATCGTCGTAGCCCCCGACCCCGCCGTCGCCGCGCTCCCCGCCCCGACCGCCGAGGTAGACGCCGTGCTCACTGCGTCGGGCCTCGCTGACCACCCCTACGCGATCGTGAGCCTGCGCGACCGGGCCACCGTCCCCGAGTCGGCAGCCGTCGCCGCCCTCGTCGACCACCTCGCCGCACGCGGGATCGCTTGCCTCGCCGTGCCTCACTGCGTCCATCCTTCGGAGGACGACCGGCGGGCGCACAGCGGGGTGGCGGAGCGAGCTCCGGCGCTCCTCACGGTCGAACCCCTGCCCCCCGACGACGTCATCGCCGGTTTGGCCGCCCGCGCCGCCCTCGTCATCGGCTCCCGCTACCACCTCGCCGTCTTCGCCGCCGCGGCCGGGGTACCCGCCCTCGCGCTCGTCGACGGGCCCTACACCGAGCGCAAGGCCCGGGGTGCGGGCCTGGCCGGGCCCGGACCGGTCACCCCGCTTCCGGTGGACGCGTCGGCCGATGAGCTCATTGCCGCCGCCGACGTCGCACTCGCGGCGCCGATCGAGGCGGCCGCCGACCGGATCCCGATGCTCGCTCCGACCCTCCCGGCCGTGGCCCGGATCGTGGCCGACCTCCGCTCAGGCGGCCACTGAGGGGCAACGACGCACGTCGACGTCCGCCTGACCGCTCGGAGTCATCGGGTCCGGTGTTGCATCGCCCGCAAAGCGGTGCTCCATCCACGTCAGCATGTCCGGGGCCGATGATCCGACCACACCGGCGTGGCTCTGCCCCGGATACACCCAGCGGGTGAGATCCTGACCGAGGTCGCACAGGTGGTTCGCCAGCCACTCGCTGGAGACGGTGGGGATCTGTTCGTCGGCGCCGCCGTGGATGATGAGCAGCGGCGCCGGCGATGCCTTCGTGAAGGCCTGCGGGTCGTTCTCGGAGAGAACGGCCTTCCACTTGTCGTTCTCGAACGGGTTCATCTTCACGAGGCTCTCGGCGTCGATCGGCGCCAACCGATCACCGACCTCTCCTACACAGCCCTCGTCGAGTATCGGAAGTTGTTCCATCCCCGCCGGCGTGAGGATGGCGTCGAGGGGTGCGGCCTCGTCGCCGTAGGCGGCATTGATACCGCCGGCCGCCATGAGCAGGTAGTGCTTGAACGGACTGGTCTTCAGGAATTCGTAGAGGAGCGGGAACTGCGACGGCGGGGCCCCGGCCACGACCCCGCGCAACTCGAGGTCGGGGGCGTAATCCGGTCCGATCCGATCGGCGTGCATGGCGGTGTGGCCACCCTGCGAGTGACCCCACACGATGTAGTCGCGGCCGATCGCGGTTCCCGGTATCGCCCGGGCCGCTCGTACGATGTCGATCGCGTTGCGCGCCGCACTCTCGCCCGCGATGTAGGGCATGAGTCCCGGCGTGCCCTCACCCACGTAATCCGTCGCCGCGATCGCCCACCCCTTGTCCAGGAGCAAGTTGGCGATCCCGACGTTGGCCCCCGGGTCGAGCGACGGCGCGCAGGTGTCGGCCATGCCGTCGGTGCCGTGAGCCCACGACACGACGGGAAATCCGCCCTCGGGTGCCGCGCCGTCGGGCACCGCGACCAGACCGGTCACCGCCGCGATCTCCCCCCGCTGGGTGCGGGTCGTGTACATGATCCGGTACATCGTCCCGGCGAGACCCTCGACCGGGACCTCCTCGACCTTGATGATCCGCCCCGGCGCGTCCTCGAGCGGATATGTCACGGCGTAGAACTCGGGCATGCCCTCACCGGCCGGGACGATCGACGTCGTGGTGGTCGGCGCATTGCCGTCGGCCGATGTGTCGGACCCGCACGCCGCGAGTGCACCGCCGATGACGGCGGCGACGAGCAGTGCCGGCAGACGGCGAACGACGGATCGGAACGAACCGGTCCAGGTCATGGCCCCGAGTCTGGCAGCAATGGGTTGCCGGGGTCCGGTCGGGGGCGACCGCGCGGGCGGAACCTCGACCCGGCCACCTCCCGCCCCGGAGCCGGAGACCGCGCGCTCAGGCGAGGGCGCCCGCGATGATCGCTCCGACTGCCTCGTGCTCGGTGAGAAAGGCGTCGTGCCCGGAGACCGAGGTGATCACCTCGACCCCCTTGTTGCGGGGGATCAGGTCGGCCAACTCGTACTGGAGTCGCAGCGGATAGAGGTGATCGCTCGATATCCCCGCGAGGGTGACCTCGGCCCGGATCCGCAGCAGCGCCTCGGCGATTCCACCCCGCCCGCGCCCGACGTCGTGGTGGTTCATCGCCCGGGTGAGCGAGATGTAGGAGTTGGCATCGAACCGGTTGCCGATCTTCTCGCCGTGGTACTCGAGGTACGACTCGACCGTGTACTGACCGCCCTCGAAGGGGTGCTCGTCGTTCTGGTGACCGCGATTGAATCGCTCGGCGAACTCCAACTCCGACCGATAGGTAACCTGGCCGATCCCGCGAGCGAGGGAGAGTCCGCGCCACGGACCCTCGGGAGCGTCGTAGTAGTCGCCGCCGCGGAAGTTCGGGTCCTGCTCTATGGCCCGGATCTGGAGCGCCGACCAGGCGATCTGCTCCGCCGTCGCCGCCGCCCCGCAGGCCAGGACCACGGCCTTGGCGACCCGCTGCGGAAACTCGATCGCCCACTCGAGCGTGCGCATGCCGCCCATCGATCCGCCGATGACTGCGGCCCAGCGCTCGATGCCGAGACCGTCGGCCAGGGCCGCCTCGACCGCGACCTGATCGCAGATCGTCGTGATCGGGAAAGCCGACCCGTAGGGCCGTCCGGTCTCCGGGTCCAACGACGCGGGGCCGGTCGTGCCCTGGCATCCCCCGAGCACATTGGGGCAGACGACGAAGTAGCGGTCGGTATCGATCGCCCGTCCCGGGCCGATGATCGGGTTCCACCAACCCAGTTGGGGGTGTCCCGGACCCGCCGGTCCCGCCGCGTGGCTGTCGCCGGTGAGGGCGTGGCCGACGAGGACGGCGTTGTCGCGTTCGGGCGACAGCGTCCCCCAGGTTTCGTAGGCGACGGTTACCGGACCGAGGCTCCCCCCGGCGACGAGGTCGAGGGGACGCTCGGTGAAGACCTCGATGAAGCGCCGGCGGCCGGGCTCGTCACCCGGCCGCCACGCACCCGTCACCGGAGGCGGAACCACACCATCGCTCCCGTCGACTCGCTGGCCGTCTACGCCGATGCCGCGGCCCGGAGGCCGGTCTCGAGGTCGGCGATGAGATCGTCGACGGTCTCGATACCGATCGACAGGCGCACGAGTCCCGGCGTGACACCGGTCGTCGCCTGCTCGCCCGCCGCGAGTTGGCTGTGCGTCGTGCTCGCCGGGTGGATGGCGAGGCTGCGGACGTCGCCCACGTTGGCGAGGTGGCTGAACAGTTCGAGGCTGTCGATGAACCGACGGCCGGCCTCGACCCCGCCCTTGAGCTCGAACGCGACGATCGCGCCCTGCCCGGCGGGCAGGTAGCGCTTCGCCCGCTCGTGCCAGGGGCTCGACGCCAGGCCCGGGTACGCCACTGAGACGACCTCGTCCTGACCCTCGAGCCACTTCGCGATCGCCAGGGCGTTCTGCGAGTGGCGCTCCATGCGCAGCGAGAGCGTCTGGAGTCCCTGGAGGAACATGAACAGGTTGAACGGCGACGCCGCCGCGCCGAGGTCGCGCTGGTACTGGAGTCGGCACTTGAGGATGTACATCGCCGGCCGCAACTCGGGCGGCAGGTCGGCGAAGACCAGGCCGTGGTAGCTCGGGTCGGGCTCGGTGAACCCGGGGAAGCGACCGCTGCCCGGGTAGTCGAAGGCGCCGCTGTCGATGATGACCCCACCGATCGACGTGCCGTGGCCACCGATGAACTTCGTGGCGCTGTGCACGACGATGTCGGCGCCGTGCTCGAGCGGGCGCAGCAGCGCGGGGCTCGCCAAGGTGTTGTCGATCATCAGCGGGATGCCGTGGTCGTGCGCGACCTTCGATACCCCCTCGAAGTCGAAGACGTCGCCCTTCGGGTTACCGATGCTCTCGCCGTAGAACGCCTTGGTCTCGGGTTTCACGGCTTTGGCCCACGCGTCGAGGTCGTCCGGGTCCTCGACGAAGTCGACGGTTACGCCCATCTTCGGCAGCGTGTAGTGGAGGAGGTTGTACGTGCCGCCGTAGAGCGACGTGCTCGAGACGACGTGCCCGCCGTTCTCGGCCAGGTTGAGCAGGGCCAGGGTCTGGGCGGCCTGACCGCTCGAGGTGGCCAGTGCGCCGACCCCGCCCTCGAGCGCGACCATGCGCTGCTCGAAGGCGTCCTGGGTCGGGTTCATGATCCGCGTGTAGATCATCCCGAGCTCCGACAGCCCGAACAGCGCCGCGGCGTGCTCGGTGTCACGGAACACGAACGAGGTCGTCTGGTAGATCGGCGGGACCCGCGCCCCGGTGACGGGGTCGGGCGGGGTGCCGGCGTGGACGAGACGGGTGTCGAGGCCCCAGGTGTCGTTGGTCATGGGACGGGAGGCTAGGCGGCAAAACCTGACAAGTAAAGTCGGATTTAGCGGGGCCGGGGTCCAGCCGGACCGTACCGCCGTCCGGTGAACGCCGAGTGAAGGGCCCGGCGATCGTCGTCGCGATCTCGATCAGCCGTGCTCGAAGCCCGCTTCGGGACAGGCGTGACACTCGACCTCGAGGGTCGCGTGGGTGATCGCGAACCGCTCGGCGAGCATCGCCTTGAGCGCCCCCGCTCGTTCCTGAGCGTCGTGGAGCGAGACCGCCTCCCCCACCACCACGTGAGCCGAGAGCGCAGCGTGCTCCGAACCGGTCGTCCACACGTGGAGGTGGTGCACGGCCTCCACGCCCTCGGCGGCGGCCAGGGCCGCCCGCACCTCGTTGGTGTCGATACCGGGGGGTGCCGCCTCGAGGAGGATGTGGGTCGACGCCCGCAGGAGGCCCGCGGCCCCGAAGAGCACGAGCGCCGAGATGAGCAGCGAGGCGATCGGGTCGAGGCGGTCGGCCCCGAACCAGGCCGCTCCGAGCGCGGCGATGATCACCGCCACCGAACCGGCCGCATCGGACCCGAGGTGCCAGAGGGCCGCCCGCACATTGAGGTTCGTTTCCTCGGCCCGGGCCAGCACGACCGCGCTCCCGGCGTTGACCACCAGGCCGAGCGCACCGACCACGAGCACGCCCGTCGTCGCGAACGGCTCCGGCCGCGAGAGCCGTTGAACCGCCTCGACCGCGATGACGACGGCACCGACGAGCATCAACGCGGCGTTGGCCTGCGCCGCGAGCACCTCCGTCCGCCCGAAACCGTAGGTGTGGCGTTCGGTCGCCGGTCGCAGCGCGACCCGCACCGCCGCGTAGGCGAGCGCCAACGCCACCACATCGGCGACCATGTGCAGCGCGTCGGCGAGCAGAGCGAGCGATCCGAACGCGAACCCGGCCGCGACCTCGACCGCGAGGAACCCGCCGTTGGCCACGAGAGCGACGGCGAGGGCACGGCGGCGGGACACGACGCCCCCGATCATCGCGTGCCGAGCCGCTCCTCCCGGGCCGCCTCGCGCCGCATCATCGCTTCGACGTCGGCCCGCAACCTCGCCTCACCCGGGGGCCAACCCTCGGGGCTGACCACGTCGGGTACGGCGGCGAGTTCCACCGGCCGGCGCTCGTTCGAGGCCTGGTAGACCGCGAAGCAGAGCCGCAGCGCGTCGATCGCGGTAGCCGGAGCGAGGTCGGGCTCCTCACCCGCGAGCAGCCCGTCGACGAAGGCCCCCGCCGCCCGGCGGAACGATCCGTCGTACGAGGCATCGAGGTCCGTGAAAGAGGTGCGCCTGCCGTCCTCCTCGTAGAGCACGACC
>Ga0208783_10000845_pt1 | contig 18580 bp, 14 predicted proteins | sample DEB19_08_DNA_2_FD_184529 | JGI IMG/M metagenome (GOLD analysis project Ga0208783, IMG submission 184529) | Aqueous microbial communities from the Delaware River and Bay under freshwater to marine salinity gradient to study organic matter... | ecosystem: Environmental > Aquatic > Marine >...
TTCGATCACGCCCCAGATCCTGCTGCGCGCTTATGCGGCAGGAATCTTCCCGATGGCGGAAAGTGCCGATGACAACGCGCTGTACTGGGTGGAGCCGGAAGAGCGCGGCGTGATCCCGCTCGATTCGCTGAACATCTCGCGTTCGCTCAGAAAGACGGTACGGCGCAAATCGTTCGAGGTGAGTGTCGACCGTGACTTCGCGGCGGTCATCGCCGCCTGCGCGGCAAAGACGCCGGAGCGCCGCTCAACCTGGATCAACACCCGGATCAAGGCGCTCTATACGCAGCTTCACCGCATGGGTTGCTGCCACAGCGTGGAATGCCGCAAGGACGGAGAACTCGTCGGCGGACTCTATGGCGTGCGGATCGGATCGGTGTTCTTCGGCGAGAGCATGTTCTCACGCGCCACCGATGCCTCGAAGGTGGCGCTGGTCCACCTGGTGGCACGCCTCAACCGGGGCCGATTCGGCTTGCTCGATGCGCAGTTCGTGAACCCGCATCTCGAGCGCCTCGGCGCCGTTGCGGTGCCCCGCGCGAAGTATCACGAAATCATGGAACCGTTGCTGGAGCGGGACGCCGACTTTTTTGCCTTCAATCAAGATGACGATCCGGAGGCGGTGCTGGCCTGGGCTGCAGCACCTCAGTCCTCCGGCTGATCCTCTTTCGGCTTCTCGGGCTGGCCATTGGCGTCAAAGGCCGGAGCCGTCTCGACGGCAGGCGGCGGCGCATCTGGATCACGGCAGCCGGTCAGCCACACGTCATAGGTGGCGTGTTCCATGGCACTGAGGCCCGGGCTTTCGGCGAACATCCAGCCGGAGAAGATGGGCTTGCGCGTGTTGTCGGTTTCGACCTGGTCGATCTGCACGAAGCTCGTGGTTTTCGGTTCGTCGGTGACGGGCCTGGTGAAGCAGACGTTCGGCTTGACGATGACGCTGCCGAAGCGGCGCTCTTCGCCGATCGGAATCTCGAAGGAAGTGGTGACACCGGTGATCTTGTCGAGCCCGGCGAACAGCGCGATCGGGTTGGCGATGCGCTCCGCCTTCGCGGGGCCACAGGTGCAGGCAGCGAGCACCACCAGAAGACCTGCGAGCAGAAGCCGCTTCATGGCTTCACCGCTTCCACGCGCAGGCGCACGTAGTCCGCCGTCCAGTTTCCGTCCCCATCGCAGAGCGCGGGCCGGAGCAAGTCGATGGTTTCGGCCAGCGCCTGTTGAGCCTCCTCACCAAACTGATCGAAGAAGGGCTTGCGGAACAGCATGAGCCAGCCCTCGATGCCGGTCTTGAGAACAACGGGTCGCGGAATGAGCGCGATGCGCCTGACGCTGAAACCGTTCCGCTCAAGTAGCGCCTGATAGACCTGCGGCGCAGGGAAATACCATGGATTGGCGAGCGCCAGATCGCCGCCGCGCCGCTCGCCGGTTGCCCGCATGGCGGTGACGATGGCAGCAACATTGCCATGGCCGCCAAACTCGGCGACGAACCGGCCGCCGGGTTTCAGGGCGCGGAAAATGCCCGCGGCGACCATATCGGCCTTCGGCATCCAGTGCAGGGCGGCGTTGGAGAACACGGCGTCGAATTCGGCACCGAAGGCAAGTGCCTCGCCGTCCATCAGGCGCGCGTCGAGACCACGAGCCCGGGAAGACTCGATGAAGTCCGCGCTCGAATCAACGCCGACGACATCGACGCCAAGCCCTTTCAGTTCGGATGTGAGCACGCCATCGCCGCAGCCGACATCGAGGATGCGTTCGCCGGGCTTGGGCGCCAGCCATTCAACGACGCCAACAGCAAGGTCGGACACGAAGCGGGCATGAGTGTCGTATGATCCGGCGGACCATTGCTGACGGCGCGGATCGGCCCGGTCTGATGCCATCACGGCGTCTGGGTGTCGGTGGCCGGTACGCCCTGGTCGGGCGCAGTCTGATTGTCGCTGGACGAACCCTGGTCGCCCGGGCCCTTGTTGGCGAACATCGCCTGACTGATGAGCGACCAGATATCGACCGCGCCCTGCGTGTTCGAAATCACTCCGCCATCGGCCAGCAAGGTTTCCGAGCCGCCCTGCTCAAGGGCGATGAACTTGGATCCCAGCAGGCCTTCTGCCGTGACCTTGGCGGTGGCGTCATCTGTCAGCTTCACCTTCGGATCGAGTTCCATCAGCGTGTTAGCCTGGAAGTTCTCAGGATTGAGGTTGAAGTCGACAACAGATCCGACCTTGACGCCAGCGATGCGCACGTCCGTGCCGACGGAAACACCCTCGGCATTGTCGAATTCAGCGCTGAGGCGATAGGCACCGGAGGCATGGCCCTTGCCGGAGGTTTGGTAGGCGAAGAAGAAGAAGGCCGCCGCGATCACGACCACCGCAGCGCCGATCAGGGTTTCCACCGTCGAATTCTTCACGCAGCCGCTCCTCTCAGTCGCAGGCCAGACCTACAAGAGAAGCCCAGCCGAAATATGACGCGCCTTATTCCGGCCGCCAGGCAGAATAATCAGCCGCGCTCGGCGCGGGCTTGGCACCCGCCAGGATCGAGCCCTTGGGCCGGTAGGCGTTGGGCGTGCCGGTTTGGTTCGGCAGGAAGGGCTTTTGCCATTCGTGCGGGACGTAGCTTTCAGCGGTGGGCGGCACGTCGGTGCGGTGATGCATCCAACCGTGCCAGCCGGTGGGGATGGTCGATGCCTCGGAATAGCCGTTGTAGACCACCCAGCGGCGTTCCTTGATGGATTGGGGCAGCGCCGACTTGGCGCGGTAGTATTTGTTGCCGAACTGGTCTGCACCGACATAGTTGCCCTTGCGCCAGGTGTAAAACCGCGTGTTCAGCGTCTGGCCGTTCCACCACGTGAAGAGCTGCTTGAGGAATAACATGTCGACTCGTCCGTTGCGGGCTTCGGGCCCCTGAAATTGCGGCGGAATATGGCGGAAGGCTCAAGTCCCGTCCAGTGCCGAATTGGCGCCCGCGCCCTCGACAGTAGCTGAGTTGAGAAAGCGCCTGAACCACTTGGCACAGGTCAAGGTAATTGTGTTGATTTTCAGCTTTTATCCCCAGCTTCCGACGCGTGTTGAAAGTGGCCGCAGCGAGGGGCGCTCGACATTTTCGGGCATTTCCCGGAACAGATTAATTTTGTCAGCCGCCTGAAAGGAAGCTAGAACTAAAAGCCATGCCCATGACTGATTTATTGTCCAAGTTGCGCGTCCGCTGCCGCGGGTTGCTGTTGCTTATCGTCGCGAGCCTCGCCGCGCTGGCCCCGGTGACCGGGCACCACGGCCTGGAAGCGCGTGCCGACGACGGTGGCGGAGGGTCAGGCGGCGGTGGTGGCGGTGGCGGCGGCAACGACGATGGTGGCGGTGGCAGCGGCGGCGGCGGCAACGACGATGGCGGTGGCAGCGACGATGGCGGTGGCAGCGACGATGGCGGTGGCAGCGACGATGGCGGTGGCAGCGGCAGTAACAATGGCGGTGGTTCCGGGAGCGGCAATGGCCGCAGTGGGGGCACCGAGGGCGCCACGGGCGGAAGCCAGCCTTCCGGCAAATCGACATCGCAGCGCGATGGCGCCCTCGCCCAGCGCCTGAAGGGTCGCATCGCGCCGATCGGCGAGGTGGAGGGGATTGCCGGCAAGGCGGTTCCAGGCGAGATCATCGACGTCAGGCTCTACCGCAACAAGGACCTTTATGTTTACAAGGTCAAGATCATCCAGCGCACCGGTTCCATCTACGATGTGCGAATCGATGCCATAACCCGCAAGGTGCTAAGCGCAAGGGAACGCTGATGCAGGTCCTGCTGGTCGAGGACGAGGCGGTGGTGGCGCGAGCGCTGAGCGATGCGCTGCGCAAGTCAGGCCTTGCCGTCGACCATGCAAAGGATGGTGAGGATGCCTGGTACCTGGCCGGCACGGGGCAGTATGCCGCGATCATCCTCGATATCGGCCTTCCCCGCCTCGACGGCATGACGGTGATGAAGCGGTTGCGCGGCGAGGGCATCACCACCCCCATCCTCATCCTCAGCGCGCGCGGAAGCTGGGCGGAACGCGTCGACGGCATCAATGCCGGCGCCGACGACTACCTGCCCAAGCCCTTCCAGACGGAGGAATTGCTGGCGCGGGTGCACGGCCTGATCCGCCGCAGCAGTGGCATGGCCGCCCCGAAGCTGGGCGGCCATGGCGTCGAGATCGACCCTGCCTCTGCCACCGTCACCATCAGGGGGGCGCCGGTCGAACTGACCCAGATGGAGTACCGTTTGCTTTATCACCTGGCTTCCAACGCCGGGAAGGTGATCCCCGCCGCCGTGCTGGCGGAGACGCTCTACTCCCACCACCACGAGCGCGACACGAACGCCATCGAGGTGCTGCTGGGCCGTCTCAGGCGCAAGATCGGCAAGGACTGCATCGCCACCCGCCGTGGCTTCGGCTACGTGTTCAAGGAGCCGGACGAAACTTGAGCTGGTCCCTCAAGCGGCGCTTCCTGCTGACGTCCCTCGCGGTGAGCGCGGCAACCCTGATCGCCGCCGGGGCATTTCTGTATTTCCTGTACGAGCGCGACTTCAGGGCACGCATCCACACCGAAGTCCACAACCAGCTGATGCAGTTGGTGAGCGGCCTCGACGTGGATCCCGACGGTGCGCTCCAGGCCGAACCCATGGCGGACCCGCGCTTCCGCAAGCCGCTGAGCGGGCTCTACTGGCAGGTCGAGGCCCGGGACGGCCAGATGCTGCGTTCGCGTTCACTTTGGGACGAGACCCTTTCAACGGGCAATGCCCCATGGTCCGATATCGATGTGCCCACCGCCTTCGCGGGTCCGTTCGGCGAGCCGGTGCTCATTCACGCGAGACTGGTCACACTGGGGGAAGGCAACAAGCGCCAGCAGTTGCGCGTGCTGACAGCCGTAAACGAAAGCGAGGTCACGGCGCCGGCCAAACATTTCCTGCTCAACCTCGCGCTGTCGCTGGTGGTGCTGGCTGCGGCGATGATGGTGATCAGCGCAGCGCAGCTCGGCATGGTCATGCGGCCCATCAACAACCTCCGCACCTCGGTGCGCGACATCCGCGACGGCAAGCAGACGCGCGTTTCGGGTGAGTACCCGGTTGAGTTCGATCCCGTCGTCAGCAAGCTGAACGGACTTCTCGCGCAGCGCGAGGACATGGTGAACCGGGCGCGTTCGCGGGCAGGCAACTTCGCCCACAGCCTGAAGACGCCATTGACCGTGATCGATACCTTGCTGCCGGGCCTGCATGCCGAGGGACAGGGCGAGAGCGCAGGCGAAATCGGCCGGCAGACGGCGCAACTCAAGAAACACGTCGACCGCGAACTGGCGCGCGCGCGCATGGCTGCAGGGCACGGCGAACCGGTGCGCGACATCGCCTCGGTGATCGCCGAAATCGTGGGCACCATGCGCCAGATGCCACGCGGCCGGGAATTGTCATTCCGCGTCGACGTTCCACCGCACCAGCCAGTGCGCATGGAACGCGAGGATTTCATCGAACTCCTCGCCAATGTGCTCGACAATGCCCGTAAATGGGCTCGCTCGGTCGTCGAAATCCGTGTGGAGAAGGTGGCGTCCGAGGTCGTACTGTCGGTGAGCGATGATGGCCCCGGCATTCCCGAAGCCCAGAGCGAAGCCGTGCTTGAGCGCGGCCGCCGCCTCGACGAGGGAATCGAGGGAACCGGCATTGGACTGGCCATCGTCAAGGACATTGCCGATGGCTATGGCCTGGTCACCACCTTCTCGGCATCGCCGCAGGGAGGACTTCGCTTCGCGGTGACGCTGCCCGCCGGCTGATGGTTCAGGGGATGGCGGTGATCAGGTCCTGCCGGGTGCCCGCGCGTTCATGAGCCGACAGGACGGCGATGCCCTGGGCGCGCGCCAGCACGCCACGCAATTCCGCAACGTCCAAGTCAGAAGCCGGGCGCTGCGATGGAATGGCATAGAGGTTGAACCCGTGCGTCCGCACTTCGCGGGTAAGGCTCACCAGATAAATCGGCTTGTAGGCCGCGCCCTCCGCGGCGGCGAGGCCGGTCTTGTAGACGCGGATCACCTCGCGCCCCTCGCCGTCGCCGGGATTGCTGCGGATGAGCGTCAGCTTGGCCTTGAGGCCCTCGTGCAGCGCCGGGCGCGGCGCAAGGTCCGGCAGAGGGGCATTGGGGTTGAGATACGGCAAGCTCTGACGCCACGTCCAGACGGGCGTCTCCGTCCATCCGCTGGCTTCCAGTTGAGCCGCCAACACATCGAGGTTGCCGGCGAACTGTGCGATGAACCCCTCCTCGGACTTGCCGGCAAAGTCGATGCGGCGTGCCGGGAGCTTCTCCCAATCCTTCTCGACCCATTGCGCGACGGGAACGAGGATCTGCGACTCCGGCATCGCATACATCTCGCTGGCCTGCCTGAAACCGGTGGCCACATGCAGCGCCCCGGCACCGAGGAAGACGACGATGGCCGTGGCGAACAGCCCCAGTGGCTTGATGCGCCGTGGCGGAATGGCCTCGATCGCCACGCCGAAGGCCGCCATCATGACCGCGCCAAAGGTGAAGCCCGCCAGCACGTCGGACAGCCAGTGCGCACCGAGGTAAAGCCGGGAATAACCGATCGCCACCACGAGAATGGCGCAGGTGGCATAGACCAGCGCCCTGCCCCATCGGCCCATCGAATGACTGACCAGCACCGCGAGGATGCCGAAGATCACCGCCGCCATGGTGGCATGACCCGAGGGGAAGCTGAACAGGCTGGCACCGGAATAGGACAATTCGGTGGGCCTGGCGCGCTGAATGCCGAGCTTCATGGCAAGTTCGAACAGCTTGGCGGCGACGATGGCGATGCCCGCCGCCCAGGCAGCGCGATAAGCCTTGTGCCACACCAGCCAGCCAAGGATGGCGAGGGCCAGGGCCGTCATCACCATCGTGTCGCCCAACATGGTGATGACGGTCATCAATTCGTCGGCCGGGGCATTGCGCGATTCGCGCATCAGCGTGGCAAGCGACACGTCGATGTTGGACACCGCATTGCCCGAGGCGGCCCGGATCGCCAGGTTGGCGAGCGCCACGATGCCGGTGAAGATGATGGCCGCAAACAGCACGATCATCACCGAGCGTGGATTGTCAGGCGACACAGCCCGCGCGAAGCGCTGCCAGGACCGCCCACGCTTTGCCCGCGCCCACGCCGAGATGCGCCCCAGCAGATGGTTGAGGAAAGGTGACACGCCCGCCGCCAGAAGACGGATCACGTAACCCGCCAGAGCCAGGATGACGAGCAACACCAGCAGCACCACGAGAAGCCGGCCAGAGAGTTCGCCCGCAAAAGCCAGTCCCTGCCCGATCAGCACACCCGGCAGCACATGCGCGAAGGACCAGACTATTCCCGAGGTGACGTTGACGAAGACGAAGAACAGCTGGTTCATGCCGAACATGCCGACAATGCCTGGAACCACCGACTTCACGCCCGGCACGAAGCGGCCGATGGCGATCGACTTGCCGCCATGCTCGCGCACAAAATCCTCGCCCTTGGCGACAAGCTGGGGATAGTGGTTGAGCGGCCACAACGTCTTCAGCCGCTCGCCGAACATGCGCCCGGCCCAATAGGATAACTGGTCGCCCGAAATGCAGCCAAGGCTGGTGGCGATGATCACGGGCCAGAATGCGAGATGCCCCGTTCCGACCAGAATGCCCGCCCCCACCAGCACGGCGGTGGACGGCACGAACAGGCCGATGATCAGCAGCGCCTCGCCCAGCGCGATCAGGAAGATGATGACGAGCGCCCACTCCGGATTGGCGGTGAAATAGTCCAGATAGGGCTGAATGTAGTCAAACACGGCAGGGCATTTTCCTTCAGTGCGCGGCGCGGGGGTTACGGGCGGATGGGTAGTTCATGGCAGCCTCAGCGTTCGACCTCCCGTTCGACTGCCGGGGCCCGGCAGCGCGACCCGGCGAGGGGAACCTGCTCGTAGGGATTCAATGCCCGGTCCGCTTGCGGGGCGGCACAGATACTTGTGGGCTTCTCGAGCGGCCGCGCGAGCGGAACGGCATCGCGGTACTCATGGGCCGGGGCGAGCTCGGCCATCCAGTCGTCATGGCCTTCCCAGTTCATCGCCTGGGCGGATCCGGCGCAGCCGATGAGGAGGCATGTCAGAAGGGCACGCATGGTGGACACTTAAGGAAATCGCAGCGTTAAATACAAGCCTGACAACTGCTTTTCGGCCATTGGATCGGGCGGAGGGCTGGTCCATAGTGCGCGCGCAATGACGGAAAGTGCCTTGTCCACAGATTCGGTAAGTGGAACCCGCAAGTGGCTGGGATTCGCAGCGTTGTGCGCCGGCATGTTCATGGCGGTGCTGGACATCCAGATCGTCATCACGTCGCTCGGTGTCATCGAGAAGGCGCTCAAGATCGGCGCCGACCGGATGAGCTGGGTTCAGACATCCTACCTCATCGCCGAGATCGTGACGATTCCCCTGACGGGCGTGCTGATGCGCATGTTCACGATGCGCAACCTGCTGGCCATCGCCGTCGTGATCTTCACCCTGGCCTCCATCGGCTGCGCCATGAGCACCGGTTTTGGAACGCTGGTCGGTTTCCGCGTGCTGCAGGGCATGGCGGCGGGCGTGCTCATGCCCCTGGTCTTTGCCGCCGTGTTCCTGCTGTTCAGGCCAGGCACCGAACAGGGCGTGGCGACGGTTCTGGCAGCGATCGTCGCGGTGATCGCACCGTCGACGGGGCCCATCGTCGGCGGCATCATCACCGAGAACCTGTCATGGCAGTGGCTGTTCCTGATCAATACCGTCCCCGGTCTCATCACCGTCGTTCTGGGCCTCGCCTGCCTGCCGCAGGAGAAGATGGAACTCCGGTTGCTGCGTGACATCGACATGCTGTCGGTGCTGTTCATCGCCATCTCGCTCGCGTGCCTGGAAATCGGCCTCAAGGAGGCGCCTGACCTCGGCTGGTTCTCGCCCGTCACGCTTGGCCTCTTCGCGGCCTTCGCGGTGCTGCTGACCGTGACCATCATGCGGCCGCGGCCCGCGGTCGACTTCGGCCTCCTGAAGGATCGTTACCTGGCCTATGGCTGCGCACTGTCCTTCGTGCTCGGCATCGGGCTCTATGGCTCCGTCTATCTGCTGCCGGTGTTTCTGTCGCTGGTGCGCTACCTTGGGCCCGTCGAGATCGGCATGGTGGTGCTGGTCACCGGGATGGCGCAGCTCATTTCGGCTCCCATTTCGGTGCTGCTGGACCGGGTGATGCCGGCACGGTTCCTCAGCATCATCGGCTTTGCGATGTTTGCCACCGGCCTGTTCATGAGCGGCTTCGAAACGCGCCTCTCGGGCTACGATGAACTGTTCTGGGCGCAGGTGGTGCGCGGCGTGGCCCTGGGCCTGTGCATCGTTCCCGTCACCCGCTTCTCCATGGGCTTCCTGCCGCCCGACAAGGTGAGCGACGCCAGCGGCCTGTACAACCTGTCCCGGGCGCTGGGCGGCATCATCGGCATCGCGCTGATCGATACCATCCTGTTCACCCGCTCCGCTGAACATGCCGACCGCATCAAGGACCTGATGACGCAGGACCCTGAAGCGGCCGCCCGGCTGCTGCGCGTCGCGGTCGACGAACTGCCCGACCCGACCGACCCCATGGGCCTTCTCGGCGTCATGGACACCATCCAGGAGGGCGCCGTGACGCTGGCCGTCAACGAGGCGTGGCTGCTGATGGGGGGCTGCACCCTCGCGGCCCTCGCCCTGCTGGCCATGCTGGGACCGATTCGGGAGCCGAAGCCCGGCGTGCCCCTTGGACAACAGGCGGAATTTTAGATCCAAGCGTGCAGCATACCCTGTGGATAGCGTTGATGACCAACTCCATCGACCGGGCGGTCATGCCATTCGGGGCATTGACTGAGCCCCGCACATCGCCCCCGAAAAAAATGTCACCCCTGTGGACAGTGCGCATAAGCCAAGGGAGTTCTTGAGCTTACCCCGAGAATCGTATGAATCTCCGGTCGTGGACGGTCGACTTCGCCACCAAGACACAAGATGTGGTGTTAATCTTTCGTTAAGACACTATGCATTGACGCCCGGTGTCTTGCGGTACTACATAGGGATCGAAGGCTGAGGGGTCGAGAGGATAAGGTTGCGGGGGCAGCCAAGTCCTCCACGGAACACTCAAAATAAGAGCCAGAAAAACTCGGGGACGTCAGTTTCCGGGAACAGGGTGTGTGTCTTTGCAACTGGGTGGACGGAGCACCTCGGGCGCGTTTTCGTGTGCTCGTGGCAACGATTTGAAAGAGGGACTTGAAAAGAATGCGCATTGAACGCCGCTACACCAAGGCTGGGCAGGACGCTTACGCGGACCTCGATTTCCGTCGCGCCACCAGCGAGATCAAGAATCCCGATGGCTCGATCGTGTTCCGCCTCGAGAACATCGACGTCCCCTCCTCCTGGAGCCAGGTGGCGACCGACATTCTGGCGCAGAAGTATTTCCGCAAGGCAGGCGTTCCGGCGGCGCTGAAGCGCGTCGAGGAAGAGACCGTCCCCTCGTGGCTGTGGCGCTCGGTGCCTGACGAGGAGGCGCTCGCCAAGCTGCCCGAGAAGGAGCGCATCGTGGGCGAGCGTTCCTCCACCCAGGTGTTCAACCGTCTCGCCGGCACCTGGACCTACTGGGGCTGGAAGGGCAAGTACTTCAACACCGAGGAGGACGCGCGCGCCTTCTATGACGAGATGTGCTTCATGCTCGCCACGCAGAAGTGCGCCCCCAACTCGCCGCAGTGGTTCAACACCGGCCTGCACTGGGCCTACGGCATCGATGGCCCCGGACAGGGACACTATTACGTAGACCCCGACACCGGCCGCATGACCAAGTCGAAGTCGGCCTATGAGCATCCGCAGCCGCATGCCTGCTTCATCCAGTCGGTGGCCGACGACCTCGTCAACGAGGGCGGCATCATGGATCTGTGGGTGCGCGAGGCGCGCCTGTTCAAGTATGGCTCCGGCACCGGCTCCAATTTCTCGGAGGTGCGCGGCGAAAGCGAGAAGCTGTCGGGCGGCGGCAAGTCTTCCGGCCTGATGAGCTTCCTCAAGATCGGCGACCGCGCGGCGGGCGCCATCAAGTCGGGCGGCACGACGCGCCGCGCCGCGAAGATGGTGATCGTCGACGTCGACCATCCGGACGTCGAGGAATTCGTGGACTGGAAGGTGCGCGAGGAACAGAAAGTGGCGGCCCTCGTCACCGGTTCCAGGACCGTGAAGAAGCACCTGCAGTCCGTGATGAAGGCCTGCGTGAACTGCGACGGCCCGGATGGAGACTGCTACGAGATCGAGAAGAACCCGGCACTGAAGCGCGCCGTGAAGGACGCCCGCAAGGCGCTGGTCTCCGACAACTACATCAAGCGCGTCATCCAGTTTGCCAAGCAGGGCTATACCGACCTGGAATTCGACACCTACGACACCGACTGGGATGGCGAAGCCTATCGCACCGTTTCCGGCCAGAACTCCAACAACTCGGTGCGCGTCACCGACGAGTTCCTGCTCGCCGTCGAGCGTGACCTCGACTGGCAGCTGAAATCGCGCCTCACCGGCAAGGTGACGAAGTCGCTCAAGGCTGCGGCCCTGTGGGACAAGATCGCCTATGCGGCCTGGGCCTCGGCCGACCCGGGCATCCAGTATCACACCACCATCAACGACTGGCACACCTGCCCGGCGTCCGGGCAGATCCGCGCCTCCAACCCGTGCTCCGAGTACATGTTCCTCGACGACACGGCCTGCAACCTCGCCTCGCTGAACCTCATTCAGTTCCGCGACCCGGTGACGGCCAAGTTCGACATCGCCTCCTTCGAGCACGCCGTCCGCCTGTGGACCATGGTGCTTGAGATCTCGGTGATGATGGCGCAGTTCCCCTCGAAGGAGATCGCCAAGCTCTCCTACGAGTTCCGCACGCTGGGCCTCGGCTTCGCCAACATCGGCGGCCTGCTGATGACGGCCGGCATCCCCTATGACAGCCACGAGGGCCGCGCCATCTGTGCCGCCATCTCGGCCATCATGACCGGCGTGTCCTATGCCACCTCCGCCGAGATGGCGAAGGAGCTCGGCCCCTTCAACGGCTTCGCCAAGAACCGCGAGCACATGCTGCGCGTCATGCGCAACCATCGCCGCGCCGCCTACGGCGCAGCGGTCGGCTACGAGGACCTCCGCACCATTCCGGTGGCCCTCGACGAGACCGACCTGAAGGACAAGGACCTTGCCGTTGCGGCCCGCCGCGCCTGGGACCTCGCGGTTTCGCTCGGCCAGGAGCACGGCTACCGCAACGCCCAGGCGACGGTGATCGCGCCCACCGGCACGATCGGCCTCGTCATGGACTGCGACACGACCGGCATCGAGCCCGACTTCGCCCTGGTGAAATTCAAGAAGCTTGCAGGTGGCGGCTACTTCAAGATCATCAACCAGGCGGTGCCGGAAGCGCTGCGCACGATGGGCTACGGTGCGGGCGAGATCGAGAAGATCATCGCCTATGCCGTAGGCCACGGCACCCTGGCCGATGCCCCTGGCATCAACCACAAGGCGCTGAAGTCCGCAGGCTTCGGCGAGGAACAGATCGCCAAGATCGAGAGCGGCCTGGCCTCCGCCTTCGACATCAAGTTCGTTTTCAACAAGTGGACGCTGGGCGAAGAATTCTGCCGCTCGGTGCTGGGCGTCTCGGACGAGCAGCTCAATGACTTCGGCTTTGACATGCTGGCCCACCTCGGCTTCTCGCGGGCCGACATCGACAAGGCCAACATCCATGTTTGCGGCGCGATGACGCTCGAAGGGGCCCCTGGCCTGAAGGACGAGCATCTTCCTGTTTTCGACTGCGCCAACGCCTGCGGCCGGCTCGGCAAGCGCTACCTGTCGGTCGACAGCCACATCCGCATGATGGCGGCGAGCCAGCCCTTCATCTCCGGGGCCATCTCCAAGACCATCAACATGCCGAATGACGGCACCGTCGAGGACTGCGCCAGCGCCTACATGCTGTCGTGGAAGCTAGCGCTGAAGGCCAACGCCCTGTACCGCGACGGCTCCAAGCTGTCGCAGCCGCTCTCGGCCCAGCTCATCTCGGATGACGACGAGGAGGCCGACGACGCAACCGAAGCACTGATGACCAAGACGGTGGCGGCCCGGGTCGAGACCGTGGTCGAGAAGATCGTGGAACGCGTGGTGGAGCGCGAGCGCTCGCGCCTCAAGCTCCCCAACCGCCGCAAGGGCTATACCCAGAAGTCGGTGGTGGGCGGCCACAAGGTCTATCTCCGCACCGGCGAATACGACGACGGCAAGCTGGGCGAGATCTTCATCGACATGCACAAGGAGGGTGCCGCCCTCCGTGCAATGATGAACAATTTCGCCATCGCCGTGTCGGTCGGCCTCCAGTACGGCGTGCCGCTGGAGGAGTTCGTCGATGCCTTCACCTTCACCAAGTTCGAGCCCGCCGGCATGGTGCAGGGCAACGACTCGATCAAGAACGCGACGTCGATCCTCGACTATGTGTTCCGCGAACTGGCCGTGTCCTACCTCGGCCGGAGCGACCTCGCCCATGTCGAGCCCTCGGAAATGGGCTTCGACTCGCTGGGCAAGGGCGAAGGTTCGGGAGAGGCACCGCGCGTACCAGCCGCCCGCGTTCTGTCTTCCGGTTTCGTCCGCAGGCCCAACCTCGCCACCTCGAATGTGGTGGTGATGTCAGGTGCGCAGACCGCGCAAGCCCCCGTTCAACCGCTCACAGCCCGTGCCGGCGGCGTGCTGGCGCTGGCCGATGCACCCGTCGAGGTGACGACGACCCACCAGGAACTGGCAGTCGCGGTGGAGACGACGACGTCCGTCATTTCCGCCAATGACCGCCGCGCCGAGGCGCGCATGAAGGGCTATGAGGGTGAGAGCTGCTCGGAGTGCGGCAACTTCACCATGGTGCGAAACGGCACCTGCCTGAAGTGCGACACCTGCGGCTCGACGAGCGGCTGCTCGTAAGCAACAGCGCAGCAACCCACGAAATGGAGAGGCCGGAGTTGTTCCGGCCTCTTTCGCATTGTGAGCATGAAGGCACCGCGCGCGGCGCGCGCAAGAACGCCGCGCTCACCCAGTTGCGACATCGCCGAAGCCGACTGATTGGCCTCTTGCAAGGCTCCAAAGGGGCATTGGCAGGCCTCTCGTGGAAAAAATATCCACAATTTCTTCGCCGCATACACCCAGCATCTTGACACCGCGCAACCGCTGAAGCAGGCGCTCAAAGCCGCGTTCTTCCGTAGACTGATGAATGAAAAAAGCCCTTGTTTCATTGATTTTTTCGAGCAAATCGCGGTTTTTGTCCGTGCACGAACTGTCTGGCCGATTTCCCGAGCGTTTACCGATTGTTAGAGAGAATCCGCGACGATACAAGATGTTGTTCGGCATATTGCCGAATCACACAAGCGGGTGCAGAAAACACGACGATGACTGGTCAAGTTCGGATCTTACATGCCAGCTTGCCCGTCTATGTGAGGCTTACCTGCGTTGTGGGGCACTAACAACTCTAGGAGAGACAGCAATGGCTGCGAAGAAAGCTGCGAAGAAGCCTGCCAAGAAGGCCGCCAAGAAGGCCGCCAAGAAGCCGGCTGCAAAGAAGCCGGCTGCCAAGAAGGCCGCTAAGAAGCCGGCCAAGAAGGCCGCCAAGAAGGCCGCGAAGAAGTAATCCTTCGAGACTTCAGGACTGGACCCCGGACGGCGAAAGCCTCCGGGGTCAGTTCTTTTTCGGGGGGCAGCCCCAAACGAAAAGGCCGCAGCATTCTGCGGCCTTTCGTGCGTCCGGCGTCCGGAACCTATTGGTAAACGTAGACCTTGGCGCCGATCTTGACCTTGTCATAGAGCTCGATCACATCGGCGTTCATCATCCGGATGCATCCCGAGGAGGCGGCTGTTCCGATCGAGTCCGGAGCGTTCGTACCGTGGATGCGGTAGATCTTGCCGCCTATGTACATGGCGCGAGCGCCCAGCGGGTTCTCGGGCCCTCCCGCCATCTCGAGCGGCAGCATGTGGCCCTTGGCGGCCTCTCGCTTGATCATCTCCGCCGGCGGCCGCCAGGTCGGCCATTCCGCCTTGTTCACGATGCTCGACATGCCCGACCACTGGAAACCCTCGCGACCGACGCCGACGCTATAACGCCGCGCCTGCCCGGAACCAGTGACGAAGTAGAGGGCGCGCTCCGGTGTCGAGACGACGATCGAGCCGATCGCATACTTCGAGGCAGGCGGCCAGTTGATATCCTTGCCCGTGGTCTCATCCATCGATGCGAGCTTGCTGGGCGAAGAGGCGCGAGCGGAAGCACGCTGCACCCCGGCACGCGGCTTATTCTGGTTCTGGAACAGGCACTCCAGGAAGCCATCGCAGGCCCAGCCCGGCTGTTGCGCCTTCTTGGCCTGCGCCTGCTTCTTCGCGTCCGCGGCCTTCTTCGCCTGCGCCTGCTTCTTCGCGTCCGCGGCCTTCTTCGCGTCCGCGGCCTTCTTCGCGTCCGCGGCCTTCTTCGCCTGCTCCTGCTTCTTGGCGTCCGCCTTCTTTTTGGCTTCGGCCGCGGCGGCCTGCTGCTTTTTCTTCAGCAGGGCCTGCTGCTGCTCTGTCGCCACGGGCGTGGTTGCCGCCGATGCCGAGGCACACAGCCCCGCCACAGGCAGGAGGGCCAGCATGAGAACAACCAGAATCTTGCGCATTCGCCCTACCCCTTACATTTGCGCTCTTTAACAAGGGCCATGGAGGTGGCGCAAGCCTGCCATAATGTCGTGACGTTCATAGGGTGTTCACCTATTCTCGGCCGATACCCCCCGCTCACCGCCAGGAGACTTCATGAAACTGAACCGCAAGATCATCGCCGCCGCTTTGCTGTCCTCGGCTGCCGTTGTCCCGGGCCTTGCCCACGCTGACGACGCGCCACCGGCGGTCAAGGCCTTCCTCGACAACCTCCAGCGGCAGACCTCGGCGACGCCGTCCTATGACAGCCTGAAGGTCGATGGCAGCAACGTCACCATCACCAACCTCGCCCTCAACAAGGCTGCCAAGGACAATGACCCGGCGATGAGCGTGAAGACTGCCGAGGTGGCCTTCACCGGCATCACCGACCAGGGCAACTCGCTCTGGCAGGTCGGCAAGGCGACCTTCACCAACACGTCGGTGGAAGTGATCGGCAAGGACGTCAATCTCTCCGCCACGATGCCGAATGCCTCTGCCGAGGGCTGGTATATCCGCACCCTTCCCGCGGCGCCCACGCCCAAGGACGAACTGCTCGCCTCGCTCACCTTCGCCAGCAAGATGAGTTCCGGCCCGATCAACATCACCACCATGGGCCAGACGGTGAAGATCGACGGCATCGACAGTACGTGGGCCGGGGACCCCGCCACCGGCACGGGCAAGTTCTCGCTCAAGGTCAGCAATCTGGCGCTTTCGGAGGCGACGCTCGCCCTTCTCGACACAGCCAACATGTGGAAGCAGATGGGCTATAGCGGCCTCAACTTCGACATCGCCACCGATGGCGACCTGACACCGAACGGCGACAACCTCGCCTACAGCTTCAACCTGTCGCTCGGCGCACGCGACGTGGGCGCGCTCAGCCTCACTGCCGCCGTGGACAACCTGCCGGTCTCGGCCTACGCGCAGATGCTGAAGGACCAGATGGCCGGCAAGGGAATCGACTTCGCCGCCATGTCTCCGCAGCTTCAGGGGGTGGAGGTCAAGGGCGGTTCAATCCGGTTCGACGATGCCTCGATCACCAGGAAGATCCTGCCGCTGATGGCGGCCATGCAGGGCATGGACGAAAAGGTACTTCTGGCTTCGATCCCGCCCACCGTGCAGCTCACGCTGGTGCAACTCCAGAACGAAACCCTCACCAAGCAGGCGGTTGACGCGGTGACGAAGTTCCTCGCCGACCCGAAGAGCATCATGCTCAGCCTCAAGCCCGCTGCACCGATGAAGATCTCCGACATCAGCGCCCTCGACCCCGCCAAGCCGGGCGACGCCATCACCAGGCTCGGCGTGACGGTGACGGCGAACGAGTAAGCGCACCTGCACAGCGCTTGCCAAACCGAAAACGCCCGGGTCATCGCCCGGGCGTTCTTCATTCAGGCGGTGCGCGCTCTCACGATTCCGGCAGGTTGAGACGGATGTGGAGTTCGCGGAGCTGCTTGGGCGACACTTCGGAGGGTGCGCCCATCAGCAGGTCTTCGGCCTGCTGGTTCATCGGGAACAGCACCACCTCGCGGATGTTCGGCTCGTTGCACAGCAGCATGACGATCCGGTCGACGCCCGGCGCGATGCCGCCGTGCGGCGGCGCGCCATACTGGAAGGCGCGGTACATGCCGCCGAACTTCTCAAGCAGCACGCTCTCGGGGTAGCCCGCGATCTCGAAGGCCTTCTTCATCACCTCGGGGCGATGGTTGCGGATGGCGCCGGAGGAGAGCTCCACGCCGTTGCAGACGATGTCATACTGGTAGGCGAGGATGTCGAGGGGGTCCATCGTCTCCAGCGCCTCGAGGCCGCCCTGCGGCATCGAGAAGGGGTTGTGCGAGAAGTCGACCTTCTTGTCTTCCTCGTTCCACTCATACATCGGGAAGTCGACGATCCAGCAGAACTCGAAGCGGTCCTTGGCGGTGAGGTTCAGTTCCTCGCCCACCTTGTTGCGGGCATCGCCCGCGAACTTGTAGAACTTCTCCGGACGGCCGGCGACGAAGAAGCACGCATCACCCACGCCGAGGCCCAGCTGGGCGCGGATCGCATCCGTGCGTTCGGGCCCGATGTTCTTGGCGATGGGGCCGGCACCGCCCTCCTCGCCGTCGCGCCAGAACACGTAGCCGAGGCCGGGCTGGCCCTGCTGTTGGGCGTAGGAGTTCATGCGGTCGCAGAAGGCGCGGGAGCCGCCCTTCGGCGCCGGAATGGCCCAGACCTCGACCTTGGGGTCGGCAGCGATCATGCCGGCGAAGACCTTGAAGCCCGAATCCTTGAAGTGCCCGGTGACGGCCTGCATCTTGATCGGGTTGCGCAAGTCCGGCTTGTCGGAGCCATACCAGCGGATCGAGTCGCGATAGGCGATGTGCGGGAACTTCTGGGTGACGGGAAGCCCGCCGCCGAATTCCTCGAACACGCCGCGCAGCACCGGCTCAACCGCGTTGAACACGTCTTCCTGGGTGACGAAGCTCATCTCGATGTCGAGCTGGTAGAATTCGCCCGGCGAACGGTCGGCACGGGCATCCTCGTCGCGGAAGCAGGCCGCGATCTGGAAGTAGCGGTCGAAACCCGACATCATGATCAGCTGCTTGAACTGCTGCGGCGCCTGCGGCAGCGCATAGAACTTGCCGGGATGGATGCGCGACGGCACGAGGAAGTCGCGCGCACCCTCGGGCGAGGACGCGGTGAGGATCGGCGTCTGGAACTCGAAGAAGCCCTGGTCCACCATGCGGCGGCGCAGCGAGTTGATGATCTGGCCGCGCTTCATGATGTTCTTGTGGATGCGCTCGCGGCGCAGGTCGAGGAAGCGGTAGCGAAGACGGATGTCTTCCGGGTATTCGGTGTCGCCGAACACAGGCAGCGGCAGCTCTGCCGCCTGGGCCAGCACCTCGATCTCGGTGGCGAAGACCTCGATCAGGCCGGT
>Ga0208783_10000846_pt1 | contig 18556 bp, 17 predicted proteins | sample DEB19_08_DNA_2_FD_184529 | JGI IMG/M metagenome (GOLD analysis project Ga0208783, IMG submission 184529) | Aqueous microbial communities from the Delaware River and Bay under freshwater to marine salinity gradient to study organic matter... | ecosystem: Environmental > Aquatic > Marine >...
GTATTTTATTAATGGACCAATTACCAGAAGAAAACGAGGACACTGGTGGGTCTAACAACTATTTTGATTTGTCACAACATCCACTTTTTAGGTAATCAAATGAAAAAAGCATTTATAACAGGCATAGCAGGTCAAGACGGTAGTTATCTCGCTGAGTATTTAATTGATGTAGGATATGAGGTGTATGGAATTATCCGACGAAGTTCAGTAACAGAGAATCAACAGAGTCGTATTGAAAAATTATGGGATAAAAACATTAGTATTCATTATGGAGATGTGACGGATTCATCATCGTTAGAACGACTGTTTGATACGATTAAGCCCGATGAAATCTATAACTTAGCTGCACAAAGTCATGTACGTATCAGCTATGATATACCACAGTATACTACCCAAGTAAACGCTTTGGGTGTTCTAAATGTGTTAGAAGCATATCGTCGGTCATGCCCAGAAGCTAAATTTTATCAAGCAAGTAGTTCAGAAGTATTTGGTGGTTCTGTTGAAAGTGATGGATATCAAAGAGAAACAACAAAAATGGTTCCCGTATCACCGTATGGATGCAGTAAATTGTTCGGATATAGTATTGTTAGAAACTATCGAATGGCATATAAATTACATGCGTCAAATGGTATTCTTTTTAATCACGAATCTCCACGGAGAGGATCTAACTTCGTAACAAACAAAGTTGTGAAGGGAGCCGTAATGATTAAGTTAGGGATGTTGGATAAATTAGAACTTGGTAATATGGATTCGTACCGAGATTGGGGACACTCAAAAGATTATGTAAGAGCTATGCATATGATTGTGCAACACAGCGAACCCGATGATTGGGTGGTTTCTACCGGCGAAACCCGTTCTGTCCGTGATATGTGTCAATATGTATTTGAACGGTTGGGAATGGATTACAGAGATTACATAGTTCAAAATGAAAAGTTTTTGCGGCCAGAAGAATTACCATATCTTAAAGGTGATTCTACGAAAATACGTACTACGCTAAATTGGCAACCAGAATATACATTTGAATCAATGATGGACGAGATGATTGATGCATGGATGTCACACTTCAAGGATAAATGACACATTTAGATGTTAATTTATATTTTTCTGGGAATTATGGACCGGAAGAGCAGATTGGTGCATATCCATGCTGGCCAAGTGAATACCTTCGGTGGGTAAGTGAAAAAACTGATTATGTTATAATAGTTGATGATTTTGATTTGATAGATAGTGACCATAAATATAAATTCGCCGTATTAATGGAACCCAAATCATTGACGCCCAAAAATTACGAAACAGTGCTAATTAACCAGCATAAATTTAATTTAATTTTCAGTCCATACCTTGACTATGGGAACGGAGGTAGTAAATTTAAATATTATGCCGGTGGTGCGAGGTCATTCATAAGACCTGAAGAACGGCAGATGCATTCAAAGACGCATAATATTGTATCGATTGCATCTAATAAAAGGTTTATGTTAGGACATCAACTTAGGCATAAACTAAAAAATTGGAACTATACTTCAGGTGGTACTCGTATTGATTACATAAATCCGCCTATGAATAGAAAGATAGATGCACTTCATAATTATCGATTTGAAGTTGTTATTGAAAACGAAGATGCAACTTTCTTTTCTGAAAAACTTATAGACTCTATGTTGGCAGGTTGTATTCCAATTTATTATACAGAGTTGGACGTTTCATATTTAAATATGTTTGATTTAAATGGTATTGTAATCGCTCGGTCTATCGAAGAAATACAACAATTGGTATTAAGTGATACATTAAATGAAGAATATTATAATTCACGTATAGATGCTATTAGATATAATCTAGAAATAGCAAAACAATATTCTAGGTTTGGAGATGTTATATGGAACGCAGGATTGGGTGATTATATTAAAACGTTAGGTGGAGAATGAGAACAGCATTAATTGTATGTCATGGTTATTTTGGTGACCACTTGTTTGCTAGTAGTATAGCAGAACGTCTTATTGAGGAAGGCCAATTTGATGTTGTAGACTATGCCGTGGGGTTCCCACAAGTGTTACCATTTTTTGAACGTAATCCATACATACGATCGGCAACACTTACGGGAATTGGTCCTTCGTTAAAAATTCCAGACAATGCTTCTACTTATAATAAAGTGTTTCAGTTGGGACCAATTCATAGAAAGATTCCTCCTGCAATAGAGATGCAATTAATGTGTGGGGTATCTAATCCAACGCCACAGTTTTATGTACATACCAACCCAGAATTAGATAAATTAGTTTGGGATGAATATAACGTGAAAACAGGCACAGTTGTTGCAATTATGAATGGGTGGAAGGAGAAATCATTTTTATATTCCAAAGAACAATATGCTCGCGGAATAGATGTTCCAAATCTTGGATATGGCGGTTCGCATCGAAATACAGACTATATTACTGGTATGTTAGAGCAGAAATATTCAAGTATACGTGTTGGACCTACCGGGAACGTCAACCAATACTCCTTCGAATACAATGGACCATCACTTGATTTAACTGCGTCTATATTAAAATATTGTGATGTGTTTATAGGTGCTGAAGGTGGATTAGCTAACCTTGCTTATGCGGTAGGCACCAAAACAATAATAACTGGTGATTTTGTACATCAGTTGTATGGTCCTAATGGAGTTATTCAAAAACTTGATGAACCGACGTTAGGCCCAAAGTACTATGGGGATGTAGAAGGTAAACACATTACCCTTGACCCATATCTTACGGACAAAGAAGTACTTGAACAAATTATACAGATATTAGGATAACGGAGATAAAATAAATGAAAGTATTAATTACTGGTGTTGCCGGATTACTTGGTTCTCGATTAGCAGATTGGATTGCAGAGAATCGTCCAGACGTTCAAATAATTGGAATAGATGATTTGAGCGGTGGATATATAGAAAATATCAACCCTTCTGTCTTATTTTACAAATTTGACTTAGGAAAGGATTCCGTAGATTTCATATTTGAACATCATAAGCCGGACATCGTATATCACTTTGCAGCATATGCCGCAGAAGCCTTATCTCCATTTATCAGACAATATAACTACACTAATAATCTTGTCTCTACCGCTGGTATAGTAAACGCCTGTATTAAGTACGGCGTCAAACGATTAGTATTTACTTCGTCTATGGCTGTATACGGGGATGGGGTACCGCCTTTTGGTGAAGATGCACCGAGAAACCCAATTGACTCTTATGGTGTTGCGAAGATGGGATGTGAAATGGATATTCAGATTGCAGGACAGCAGCATGGATTGGATTGGTGTATCATCCGTCCACATAATGTATTTGGTGCAAAGCAGAATATCTGGGATAGTTACCGCAACGTTCTAGGTATTTGGATGTATAAACATATGACGGGCCAACCTCTCACTATATTCGGGGATGGTACCCAAGTTCGTGCATTTAGTTATATTGATGATTCCCTAGAACCATTGTGGAAGGCGGGAACTGACCCAAGGGCTTCTAAGCAAATAATTAATTTAGGCGGTATTCACGAATATAGTATTAATGAAGCAGCACAGACATTGATAGAAGTTATGGGTGGTGGTGAAATCAAGTATCTTCCTCCTAGACACGAAGTTAAATATGCATTCCCAACGTGGCAAAAGTCAGTAGACATTCTTGGATTTGAACACAAGACAAACCTCCGTGAAGGGTTGACAAAGATGTGGGAATGGGTTAAACTTCAACCTGTTCGTCCTCGGCAAATCTGGAACGAATATGAATTGGATAAAGGCGTTTATCCATTCTGGCAAAAGGAAGTATTAATTTCCGAAGCGGCATCTTCTCACCTTCTGGGTAAGTAAATAAATGATAACGGTTATTGTTCCAACATACAGGAATCCTACATATCTGGATTTATGCCTGAAGTCTCTCACCGAAAATAAGGTATTAGATTCATCGCAAATAATTGTAGTAATTGATGGTTATGTTGAAGAAAACCAAGAGGTGATGCAAAAGTATCCAACCGTTGGATTCTTACCGTTTGAACAAAATATGGGAATGCAATACGCCATCAATGCTGGTGTGATGCAAGCTGACACTGAGTATGTATTCGTCGTAAACGATGATAACGTATTCCCATCACGATGGGATGAACGGCTTCACGATACTATTAAATCGATGAAGAATCGGAGTTATGTTGCTACGGTCAATCAAATTGAACCGACTGGTCCCGGAATGTTTAACTTTCCCGTTATGGACTTGGGACAATCTGTAGATACCTTTCAATATGAAGCATTCCTTGAAAATGAATTGAAGATATCCAGAAGTGATTTGGTGACGCAAGATGGTCACATCTTCCCATTCATTATCAGTAAAAAGCATTTTATGGCAGTGGGTGGACTGGATACATTCTATAATAGTCCTAACATTTGTGATTGGGATTTCTTTTTGAGGTTGGAGTTGTTGGGATTCTCATTCCCACGAATTCATGCACTCCACCTATATCATTTTGGTTCAGTGTCAACTAAGAAGAATGCAGAGAGTGTAACATTCCGAGCCAAGGAACAAGCGGCGGTCGAACAATATATGTGGAAATGGGGAGCACCTCCCCATAATCAAATGGGAACAAATAGTAAAATTATTCCAACTAGAGAATTTAGAGGGTTTACAGTATGATAACTGGTTATGAGTTTAAAAATCCAAAAGTAGTCGAGCAGATTGAACGGGAATATCCCAATATGACTGCTGAATACAAGAAGATTATTATGGAACAGTACGAAACTTTTTGCCTCAAACAGTCTAACTACGGTCCAGGCAATATATCTGTTGGAACTTCACTATCTACTCCCGACGATGTAAAGTTGTCTTTGACTGGACTCTGGTTCAGAATGAATGATAAGATACAACGACTGAAGCAGTTGATTGTATTAGGTAAGCAGGATAATGTGGGTGAAGCGGTAGAGGATACCTTCCAAGACCTATCGGTATACGGGGTCATCTGCCAGTTGGTTAATCGTGGTAAGTGGGCTAAATAATTTTATAACAAGGAGCAATAGCAATGCCGAAGTGGAGTTTTAATGGACGAATTGACGATGATTTTGAATTTGAGGACGATTTCAACGTAGACGAAAGTTATACGGGATTTCAAAAGATTGGTCGTAAGAATCGTGGTGAGGAAGAGATTCGGAATCAAAAGAAAAAGTCCAGCATAAAACACCAAAAGCGTCCAGATAAGGAATAATAATACTATTTATTATAGTACCCTTATCAGATAACTTATGGAATTCTTAAAGAAGAATCTTATAAAAGCTATTATCTCCGAAGCCAAACCAGATAAAAAGTCTATCGCTCCACCAGGACTATTTGCTGGACCGTTCGGTAAGTATTATCAAGACCAAGAGTTAACCAAATATGCTGGAAAGGTAGTTGGTAATCGTTGGGTTCCTGCTTCCGTAGAACCGGAAGAACCTCAGAAGGGTACTAGCGCAGCCGAACCTGCTGCACCTAAAAAGCGTGGTCGTCCTCGTAAGCCTGGGCCGCCGGATATAGATACCGTTACCGCTGCGATTGGAGCAAAAACAGCAAAAGATGTAAATAATTTAATTGTACGTGCTCTTAAAAAGGGAGACAAAAATCCATTCATTGGTGGCGATGGTGACCAGAAGTTAGCTGTACTTAATGGGTTGATTAAGAGTGCTGGACAATCTGTTACTGCAACCGGACCAGTACACGAAGTCACAATTGGTCTTGCATTAGATGTCTTGACAAGATTCCCAAAATTAACCGATGACCAAATTACCAGATTATTGACGGAACAATTAAAGAAAACAAAACTTGGTGCGTCATTGGGACCAAAGTTATACGAAACTACGAATAAAGCTGTAATGTCCGCAAAGGCTGAAAAGGTTCGGGTAGAGCTGGGAATGAAAAATAATGGTATGCGAGCAGCTACCACCGTGACTGAGCACTATCACGGCAACGCTCAGTCTAAATCAAAACTAAGTACCCAAGTATCTAAATTGGTCAAAGATGGATTTGTCGTATATACTTCGGAAGGGATTGCGATTGACCCCGAAGATATTCCGTTACTTATCAAAGAAGCTGGTAGTAGTGCTCACGGCGACTATATCACTCCGGGTGATACTTTCGTGGTGTCCGTTGATTCTGATTCAAAGAAAGTTATCCTCAGCACTAGTAGTAATAAAACTGCACGTGGTGACCAAAGTTTAAATACAACCGTATTAAAAGAACTCACCGACTATCGTGATTCACTTAGTTCTTTGGTAGATAGTGGTGCATTATCATCAACTGACCTTGCTAAAGCAGAAGCTCAATTAAAGAAAACGGACGATACTATATCAAAGTTATCATCACAAGTCTCCGATGTATTCGCTGGTCCAGTTGAATCCTTACAGGATAAAGGAACTCAAAAGCAATTTATTGATTTCATTTCGGTAGGTGGTGCTGACAAAACTACAAAGAATCTTCCTAAGTATTATGAACAAGCTGTCAAGCCATTTATGGGATTTGACCCTAATAAAAAGAAGATGTCGAAACGAGACGAACGAATCCGTGATGCGTTTATTGCGACGGGGTGGAAACCCGGAAGCCCTATTAGTGAAGATAATGCATCGAAGGCATGGGTGTATGATATGCAAGCACGTATCGCAGATACAGACCCCAAGACAGGTTTAACTGGGTCTGAAGCAAAGATGGTCGAACGTTTCTTTGCCACAAAGGGTGGGGGCAAGGTAGACACCACTCAAATCAGAATGAAGGCACTCGAAGCTCTACAAGAAAGACATTCTGCATTAAAGACCATCAATTGTAACTTGGAAGGAGAATCGGTGCCGGTATCAAGTGCGGTATTAGGTATTTTCACCGCACGTGCATTGCATTTAGAAGAATCATTATCGGATATCCCAGGCAACAGTAAAGTATATACCAAGTATCGTTGTTACTTCAAGGCTGTTACGGGAGACATTGTGGGATACCCAGAATCTAATCAAAAAGCACTGGGTGTATCTTCGTTCGGTCAGTTCTGTAAAAACCTTGAATTAAGTGAACCAAAGGTCGCACAGAAGCGTGGAACCGAAGATGGAGAAGCAGGAACCATTACTTTCGACATCGTGAGTGTCACTAAAGATGGACAGAAGAAATCTATTTGCGCCCGTGTTATTCGTACAAAAGGTGGGACAGCATTAAACATTGTAGCTGTCCCGCTTAGAGGATATACTGACGCATTAGCAGAGAATCAACCAAAGGTTTAATATGGAAATTAAAAAAGAAATATTTAAAAGACTTCCACCCGGTGACCGCTGGGTGGCAGTTGACAATCCAGACGGACAAGTATATACTCCACTAACAGAAGCACTGGAATACTATTTCCAAGAACACGGAACCCGTCAATACTATATTGATGCGGTTGCTGGTATTATTTATAAAGTGGATACGGCACCAGAGCCAAAGCCCGTAATTAAACAATTCTCCATTTACGGAGATTACTAATAGAGGTTATATGAAAGTTAAATTGGTTTCATTTACAGTACCCTGCACCGATGATTTACCCCTTGACTCCGATGTATTGGACCTTATCGCATATTGTGCACGGGTTAGCAATCCTAGCAATCAACAGAATACCGACACATCAGATAAGTTGATTAAGTATCTGGTGAAGCATAAGCATTGGTCACCATTTGAGATGGCTAATGCTATGTTGGAGATTGAAACGACACGTGATATTGCCCGTCAGATTCTTCGTCACCGTTCGTTTACGTTCCAAGAGTTCAGTCAACGATATGCTGACCCAGTAAAGGAACTCACGTTTGAGACGCGTGAAGCTCGTCTCCAAGACCAGAAGAATCGTCAGAACTCTATTGAGACAGATGATACCCAACTGCAAGAAACGTGGGATAAGATGCAGTGGGATTTGATTGAACAGGCCAAGGGGGTATACAACTGGGCAATCACGAAGGGTATCGCCAAGGAGGTCGCTCGATCGGTTCTCCCCGAAGGTCTTACGATGTCTCGGATGTACGTGAACGGGACTATCCGTTCGTGGTTGCATTACATCGACATTCGTTCGGATGTCGCTACCCAAAAGGAACATCGGGAAATCGCAATGGCCTGTGCGCAAGCTATCGCTGAAATCTTCCCAATGGTAACGGAGTTTACCCATGCCGAAGAAAGTCGGAGCGAATAAGAATTCCAGATTTATTCCAATATCTAAAGCCGATATTGAATATGCCCAAGCCAATACCAAGAGTAATATGGAAGCCGCCAGGTTTCTTGGGGTAGGGTATATGCGATATCGTCGGTATGCAAAGATATACAATCTCTTTGACCAACATCTCAATCAGAAAGGTATCGGGACTGCGAAGGGATATGCTGCCCGTGCGAGTACGATTAAACTGAAGGATGTATTTGCAAACAAGTATCCTGGATATAATTTAATCCGGTTAAAGCACCGTATGATTGCACGAAATCTGTTAGTTGAGGAATGTGAATTATGCGGGTTCAAGGAAAAGAGAATCACCGATAGCAAGACCCCACTATTAATAACCTTTAAGAATGGGATGAAGGACTTCACCCAAGATAATATCCAATTATTATGTTATAATTGTTTATTCTTGACCACAGGTGCACCAACCGTTGCTAATCGTGGATATATTGAGAAATCGTTTGAGGAACCCGATAAGATACCCAAAAGATGGCAGGTGGACCATAGGGCAGCAGATGCGATTGATATTGGGGAAACCGAATCTGACAATAGCAACGATGACTTCCTGAGTATGCAAGAGGAAATCTTAAAGGAATTGGGACGGGATTAACATTCTGGTCGGTTGATACGTATGTATAGTGTAGGTTTACTTTGAAATGGAGAATTGTGATGCGTACATTACTATTAATTACTACGCTAGTGTTATCAACCACTACATTATATGGGCAAGATGAACGTTCGGCACCTCGTCGTGGAGAAGAAGAACCTAGAGAACGAGTGGAACGACCAGAACCCAATAGACAAGCACCAGTACTACCTCCGGTCGTGGAGCAACGTAGAGAAGAACCACGACCACCTGTGGTTGATGGTGCTCCTCGTCCCGCACAACCAATAGTACCAGTACCCCGTCCAATGATGGACCCGTGGATGCGTCAACGGCCGATGTGGGGAACTCCGTGGATTGATTTACGTGTACAACAACCACATCGTCCGTCACGATTAGAAATGGTACCACTCCGTGGTCCACTAACTGATAAACAAAAAAGACAATTACAAGCACTTCGTGAAGAATATCGTAGAAAGCGCCAAAGAATACTGAATAATCCATGAACTGCACCGATTGTAAATACGAAACTATCAATGGATTACCGAAGGTCACCCTCTGCGAGAAATGTACCCTCCGATGGAAACACATAATGGATGACGCATTTAAATTAAAGGGTAATTCTAAATAATATTTTATATTAAATACCCGAATTAAATTGGGTGTTGACAATAGACCTCCATAGGGGTATACTTAATGTATAACTCTTATGGAGGTTTCTGATGGCTAGGACGAAGGTTGTACACAAGAAGTCCAGTTCGAAGGTCCAGATGGAGTGTTTCTTTTGCGGTTCGTCCGTGTCCGCAGATTCCGATACACGGGCCGTTCTTTGTTCGAGGTGCACTGCCCGACTCGCGGGCACACCTCAGCAGATTAACAAATTTCCCAAGAGGGAGGTTAGTATGACTGACATTGTTGCTAAGCAGCCCAAGACCCCGAAGGCCCCTGCGGCCGCCAAGCCCACCGCCGGATTCGGTCGTGGTTGGCATCTTCGGAAGGAGTTTACCGCTCCGAATGGTGACCGCTATAGCTTCGGTAAGCTCATCACTTTTGAGACTAAGTAATTAGAACTTGACGGTTTCAAAAACTCCACTATATTTATGGTACCCACCAACAATATAGTGGAGTTTTTTATGGAATTCGTTGAGGAGCTAACGTCCGAGCTACCTCTTTCAGAATTTCGGTCTACGGTTCAGAAGGTCTTTTTAGGAAACTGGAATGTCCAGATGTACTACGAAGCAATGGGTCTTGATTGGGATGACATGGAAGAAGTGGTGACGGAAACAGAAAACGACAACCTGAATTAAGGTTGTCGTTTTTATTTATCTAAGCTTAAACAGTACCAATTCGTTGTCAAACCGTTCTATAATTTCAAATCCCCGAGCAATCATCAATGGGTGAATAGTTAAGTCTATAGATTCATTTCTAGATGACTTTTCTTTCCAGTAGTTGGGATTAAACGCATTTTGACTTGTAGCCAACACATACTTTAAATCAAGTTTGTTCAATACAAATTCTAAAGTATTTTCTATTTCACTCCACAACTGATGTCCTAATATATCGAATAATATGCCCATGTCATAGTTTATAGAATTTTCTTTAATGAAATCTGTATGAAATCTGGGGTTTGCTATGTTCCCGTATATAAAATTCCTAGATTCCGATTTATAAGTTCTATTGTGTTCATTTATTAGATTCTGTACTATATCTATTCCTAGATATCGTTGAATACCACTTACTCGACTCATCCAATTAAAGTCGCCACAACCAAAATCTATAATAGACCTTACAGAATACTTGTTTATTATATTTTCTATAAGATTTTTCTTGTATTCCGCGAATATACCTTCTGACCCTTCACCGCTTTTTGATGTAGTACCCCACCACCCATATCGGTTGTCTGCGTATATACCATTCCAGAATTGTTCATCGGTCATAACTAATTCTTTATCTCGTATATTTTGAACAACGTCTATCATTTTAAAACGTTGTATATTCCCTGCATAATTTTTTTGTTCTGGAGTATTTGAGAACAGTTTTTCTAGTTCATCGATTACTGTTTCTGCGGTAATTTCACGGGAACACTCAAACTGCCGTGAAGTTCCTTTGTGGTCTGGACACCAGTTCCAATCACCTGGATTAAATTTGTGTCTGTGCCAACATCCAGTACAACTCCCCCGTGGGGCAGCAATACGAATACAATCCTCCATCTCATTAATTGGGTCAGTAAATCCACTTATCATAACTGTTGGTATACCAACTGCCCAACTGAGCCACGATAATCCACTACTCACTCCAATAAATACTTTAGAACGTTTAAGTTCTGCAATAACATCTTCTATTGGAGATTGGGGAAACTGAATAACTCCATTTGGATTCTTGTTTCCCATATATCCATCGTGTTCGGTGGACAACAGCTTCACCGTATATCCCCGAGTGTTCAACCAATCCACTACCTCTTGCCATCCAGTAGGATTATTCCAATACTTTGATTGAGCGGTCGAATGTATTGCTATAGTTACCAACTTAGAATTTTCGTTGGTTATGTCTGGTTGCTTTATTTTTGGTCGTATTTCTCGGTGTGGTAATCCTAGGATATCTGATGCAATCTTTTGTAATGAATTCTTTATGGGGTCTGATGGATGTTTATCTTTGTCAATAACATCTCCTACATAGAATAGTCCTACCGTATACATCGCTATAATATCGTGGGCTGTTTCGCCCGGCTTGATAAACTGTATTTCGGAATACTCTGATATAAATAAATCATTACAGAATGTAGAGCAGATTACTTCACAATTGTGTCTCTTGCGGAATTCGTCTACATATGGCATCCATGCCAAAGTATCGCCCAATGATTTAGAATCAAGGGCTATATATACTCGTTTTCCATTTAACTGTAAGTCGTAGGTCATTCGATAGTCGGAATTCTTATCTGCAATCTCGACCTTCCAATCTACGTAATATTTTATGTTGGGTTTAGCCCAACAATTACGTCCCATCTCGGTTTCAAATACTAGTGTATCTGTCTTCTTATCAATAAATTTTATTGAATACTTTGTGTCTGGACCACCCAGTATTTCAGCAAACATACCATCTATACAATTCAGATTAAACTTTCGTACTGGTTCTTTCTTTAGCATGGATGTGTTTGAATAATGGTTTAATAACTGTTTTTTCATATCATTTGACTCATTCGTTAAATATATGGATACTACTTCTTTAGTTCTATTGTACCAATCCAACTGTTCTGCTTGGATTCTTGCGGACTTTTTATATTCACTGTAATTGTTTATAACTTTACTTACTCCGTCGAATACTGCGTCAACGTTTAATTGTACAATTTCCATTCCACCCAAACTATTATTTTTCTCTAGTGTCCCGACAATTGGTAGCCCTGACGACAATGCTTCCACTAGTGTTAGATTTGGATGTCCTGCTTCTAATTCAGATGGATGCAGAAATATAGTATGATTTTTATATACTGTCAATAGTTGTTCTTCTGTTAAATCATACAGTATCGTTAATTTATCGTAGTTTGGTGGGTATTTGTTAAAGTAGTTTTTATTGTTAGATGGTCCTGCGATAGTAATAGGAAGGTTCAACCTCTGCGCAACTTCTATTGCAATACCAAATCCCTTACGGTCTATGGTTTGGTCATGAGCATATCCGTTGTTGGCAACACATAACAGTTTATGATGACTCGACGTTATACCTGGAGTAAAGTATTCTGTGTTTACTCCGTGTGAAAAGTATTGAGGTATTCCTTCGAAATAATCTATCAAGAACTTTGCGGGAACAAATGATTTGATTGCCCCTTTCATCGCCTCTAAATTTTCCTTGTATACCCAAGAGTCTTTTCCATTCAAATATGCATGGTGGTCGTGGGTCGTGAAATAATACGGAATACCACGTTCTTTCGCTATAATAGCAAGATTGGCAACGTGTATATGTACTATATCTGCATCTGCTGGGACTTCATCTAAATAACAAATGATTGATTCGTGACCAAGTTTTTGTAAGTTAAGATGTGTTTCCCAAATAATCTTCTCTACCGCTCCCCACCCATTCGGTGGGATAGGTATGAGTCCTGGTGTAACATTTACTATTTTCATATCTTGTGTGCGTAGATAAATCCTACATTACTGTTTTCATTCGAATTCCTATATTCTACTTTATATCCATTTTCAACCAGTTTATTTTTTACTGGTGTAGATTGATTATGAAATTCTATGAAGAATTGATTTATTTTCTTAAAATGGTCTGGTGTTAATTGCTCCATAATATCAAACTCAGAACCTTCGACATCTAGCTTAAGAAGATTTATATTGTTTTCGATATTTAAAATCGTGTCAAGATTTATGGTGGGAACAAAATCTTCTATAAACTCATCCCCTGTGATATATTGACTGTTAGCGACCGTGCCTAACTTTGAATAATAAAACCGTGTTCCTTCTAGATGTGTTGTTAGTGCTTTTTGTATGAGTGTTACAGACGAATCGTTTCTAAAATTTCTGTCTAAGTAAAAGAAAGCACTAGTATCTGGTTCAATACTATATACTTTATTGGCACCACGTTCTTTCGCTAATAACGTAAAGAATCCTACGTTAGCACCAGCATCAACTATTGTACCAGAAAAATTTATTCCGTCACATAGTTGTCCATAAAAGAAATCAATATAAGAATTACCAACACAATCAAGGGTATCTGTTACAAAATTTTTATACGTGTAGGATAAATTATTAGTTCTAAGTTCTTCTACTTGTTCAAGTCTATTGTCTCTATACACTTTACAATAGAAACCTGGAAACGTTTTACTATTTTTCAAAATGCGTGTTAAATTTCCATTAAGTGGAGCTACCCATACTGTATTGTGCGGATGCAACACTGTTTTCCATGAAAAATATGGGATATTAGTTTCTAAATCTGAGATGACTATGCTTATTTCGTGTCCAACTTCATGAACATAAACTATATCTATCCGATAGGTTTCTTGGTCTAACTTTACGTTGATAAGTTTCATAAATTGAATCTCTTTCCAAGTAACTTATAATCGCATATGTTATCAGTATTCACAGTAAATACAGATTCTAGTCCATCTCGTTGTACTTTTATAACAACTTCTTCCGTTGATATGTCAAAATAATATTTTTTGGTTTGTCCTGTTTCTAGATAGATTGTTTCTATGTGCTTTTCATTTATCCAAACATCATAGGTTCTGTTTGTCCCTAATAAGAATAACAACGGGTTGTTTTTATTTTCTTCATTATATACTATGTTTACTTCTTTTGATATAGAAAATAAATCTATCTGACTATTTGCAAAATAATCTTTATTATATCCTTGTGCAGTTTCTATTTCACTTGCGAAATTTTTGAATAATATCGGGAATATCATCTCTAATGTTTCACTATTACTAGCATATGGTTCGGTTGATATCCATTCTTCATAACTTGTGGGCATGGGAATATTATCTAAAAAGAAATCCACATTGCCCGCAAACATACGACTCTCCAACCAAGAGGAATCAACTTGACAAAGAAATGCTTTTTTGATGTTTAGTGAGGCAAATATATTTTTTATTTTCCCCAAATCATCATCGTGAAATATACTATCGTATTCCGAATAAAAGAAGTTGTTAAACCCCAAGTTTTTAACAAAATGTAAAGCTAAATTTAATCTTTTGATAATAAGATATCCAATGCCTCTGTTGTAGAGGTGTATAGATTCAGAACCGTCTGCATACCAATACAAGGGAGATCGTTCTACAGGCAATAGAAAATTTTCCTTGTCGTATATATAGTAATCGCATAATTCCACTATACGGGTAGACAAAATAGAACTTGCTATTATCAATATAGGTAATTCAAGTTTTTTAAGTTGTAACAAAGATTTATATAATACGTTCTCCTTCTCTTCCGTATTAATGTATGCGTTAATTATTATTACGTTTTTCATTTGTTTATAAATTCCTTCATAATTTTAACACGCTCATTCTTGTCCCTACCACAGAAGTTAACAACAAAGTCTCCGTTCTGATAAATGTTGTCTTCGTTGTTCCAGTTGGGATAACTACCTAGTACCGATGGATTTTCTGTATACCAGTAACTATTGCATTCCCGTTCGTGTATCAATTTTATATGAGATGCGTATTCTGGTACACTTTGGTATAATGCTCTCATTGGTTTTTGTTCGTGGTCAAATGTAGATACGTCTATATTCTTTAATACATCATGCTGTAGAGTATAACATTCGTTCAAGAATTTTCTGGTGAAATCTGAATTCTTGTAGAACGACGACCCATTCGATATTACACTATATTTGTTATTTGTAAAAATTACATCATAATTGTTATCAATAATATTCTCTAATTTGATTGAGTCATTCATTATCAATGCGTCTATATCAATCCACCACACCCACTCATAATCATTTAATATGGACTCGACTGCCTTCACTTTACTCCATTGTGGGGGACGTTTACTATCAATGATTTCGTCGAAGTAAATAAAATCGTATCCGTGTTTACTAGCATATCTAACCTTGTCCGGAAGAGCTACATCCGCCAAATCTCTGTAGTTGTCGTCAAACAATGTAACTATCGCTATTTTCCCCTCACCAAACTTAAACTTTTTATAGTGATAATTGAATTGACTTTTGTTTTTACGTAACTCAATAAACTCAATAGTCTTGTCTATTTCCGTAGGTGATTTACATCCATGAAAGAATTTGATATCGTTTATATCAGCCGGGATATAATGCCAATCCGAACTAGTATACCCATCTCGTTTATTTGTTGTATAAAACTCTAGTGCAGATTGGAAATCTGTAAGATTGTAATGTACTCTGGGTAATTGTTTCGATGCATTATACTTCCACAATAATACATTCATCAAGGTTTCGTCGTGATATGGAGCATACTTTAGGTTATTCTTTAGTATAGCTGGGTGGTCAGCTAATGTTGCCCATTCTTGAATAAATGGTTTCATCTTACTAGTGAACAATATAAAATTAGTTGACACATAATACATCGTCCGATGTGTTACCCCCAATAAATCCATAAGTGGTTGTTCTAGTGTAGGGCCAACCGCCGGGTCACCAATACCATTTAACATCATATATTCAAATAATCCTTTGCCAACCAACGGATACGTTTCGCACTGAGTAAGGTAATCGAATCCAGTATCTATATTCTCTTTAGCTATACCATCAGCATCCAAGAATATAGCTTCTTCCACTCCGTTATTGATTGCATCTAGTAATGCAAATGGTTTACGGCTTAACATAATATATGTACCCAAATCATTTCTATTTACTATTCCCATAGAATCTGTGGGTAGTATCACCTCAACGGTTTCTCCTTGACGGTGACTGATAACTTTATCTAGTGCATCAAACCTAGCCGTGGTGTTAAAATCCGAATCAATACGTCTTGCGAACATATTCGGTGAGCTGAAGTTCACATCACAGTTAATCGAATACACTATGATAGGATAATTTGAATTCTTTTGTAGACTCTTTACCAATCGTTCTGTTATTGGTAGGTAGTAGTCATTTGTTAGAGTTACATACGCGTGTTTTGGTAATTGATTTGGAGCTGATGGGTCTACATTTTTTTGATTTTTCTTTTTTTGTGCAAAGAAAAACCCTTGTGTATCTTCCACGTTATCTGGGTGTATTTCTAACTCATATCCCAATTTCTTAAATCGATTTATTAAATTTTCCGCACGGTTATTTTGTAGACTATTTAAATGATATTCTACTAAATATTTTTCGCAGCGTAGGATATCATTGTCTGATGTAGAATCAAATATATCATATTCCATCCCTTCGATATCCATCTTTATCAAATCTATTCTTTCTATGTTATTGTTAGCGTAGAATGACGCCAACGTATACATCGTAATTAATTCTTCGTTGATATCCGCCGATGTCTTATGTAAGAAACTACTAATTGTGGAATTTTCATTATTCGTGAACAGAGTCTTTTGACCATTTTCTTTATCTATACCAATTTTATGACACTTTACATTATTGTAATAATACAATTGTTTCTTCAATTGCTCATACGCCTTTTGTGTTGGTTCAATAGCGTGTATATACTTAGCGCCACGCATTGCTATATAATTACTGAACATACCCACATTCGCACCGATGTCAAGCACCATACCAAGGTTGTCCATTTCTAACTTATCATATATACCTTCTAAAAACATCTGCTTATAGTTAATCCACAAACAGTCGAACGGGGAAAATATACGCGTTTCTGGTGCTTCTCTTCCACGCCGAGGTGTATTTTTAATTTTTAATTCCTTGCTATCTATAAAGTTTTTATTCACATCATAAAATTCTATAAGGAATGTATCTATGTGTTCGTCTGTAGACCAATTATAGTTCTGTAATGGCATAATCCACCACGACTGCCCCGGCCCGCCGAAGTGCATATCGCAGAAGTAAATAGGCACTTTTGAATGTTTATCAAGTACAGAGGTAATTACCTTAAGTTCTTCGTGGGAGTTATTTGTGATATGAATTTTATCCGGCGATTCAAACCATACAGACACATCTAACTTTCTCTTGTGTTTGAATACCTGAACTACTCCTATACCCATAGCGTATGATTTGGTATTTATCTCAGTACTTTCGTACCGATTTTTAATTTCATCCCAGAAATGTGCGACATAACAATTTAAGTTTCTATGCCATTCAGTGTCATTTATGTCGTGAAATCCAATATATCCCCCATCCTTCACCAATTCTTTATACATTTCAAAGTCTTGTTTGACACCTGCATACGAGTGGTCACCATCAATAAACAAGAAATCTAGTTCCTCTCCGTTTAATAACTGTTTGACTTGTTCTAATGTTTCTTGTTTGTGTGAGTCGGCGGCTATAAAATGTACGTTCTTAGAAAACTTTTTATGGTCACGTAAAAAGTTTTTATAGTACTCAGTATTTTCTTGATTTTCGTAAACAGGCAAATCCACCGAAATCTTTACACCATCTTCGTCTGATAGTTTGCACATAATGGAAAATAGTCCACCTGCATACGTACCTATTTCCATTATGTTTTTACATTTTAAATCACGAAAAAACTTAGCGAACCGTTCTACCTCGCCAGACATTTGCATCATACCATATTTGTCATAGGCGGTGGTAATTAATTTATTAATATATACAGACATTATTACTCCTAGTTTTTAAACCGAATGGTTCTATACTTCTTTCTTTCTTTTATATTTACTCTGTTTATTATTTCTTGCGTAGACGATTGTAGTTTTCTTTTCACATATTTTTCTATTCTGATATTCAAGTTGTCATTATTTTGTATGTCCAACACCTCGTAATACCACGATTGCTTATTGAGTTTTATGGTTTTGTACCACACACCATTATTAAACTTGAATTCTACATCATCTTCGTCATTGTTATATAAAAACAATATAGGTAAATGCTCATCTTTCAAATTGTAATATACACCGGATGGACCAGAATGACTAAATAAATCTACTTTACTATTTCTTAACCAACTTTTGATTGTACCTAAAATCAGATAATCGGATTCATATTGGTGAAACTTTTTATATAAAACGTACTCTATACACACACTACCCAAATCTTTAATATCGTTTTTCCAATCATCTAGCTCTTTAGGAAACTTATATATTTCATAAAAGTCTGTCAATACCCCACCAAAACAATACGTTTCATATACGTGGCTGCTGTTCCACATAAATTCCGCTGCTCTCGGCTTACAGAA
>Ga0208783_10000847_pt1 | contig 18554 bp, 7 predicted proteins | sample DEB19_08_DNA_2_FD_184529 | JGI IMG/M metagenome (GOLD analysis project Ga0208783, IMG submission 184529) | Aqueous microbial communities from the Delaware River and Bay under freshwater to marine salinity gradient to study organic matter... | ecosystem: Environmental > Aquatic > Marine > Coastal...
CGTAGAAGCCGCCGCTGAACTGAGTCACTGAATCGGGCATGACCGCTCCTGGCACGATACGGTATCACGAAGAACGCGCCGAGGCTACTTGCGTAGCCCCGACGCCGGGTTACATACCCTTCGTCTCCTTCATCTTGGTCGGCTCTTCCGTCCGGATGACCTTGCTCGGCGTGATCTGTTCCACGTCCAGGCCCGCGTACGCGCGCGCCCACTGGAGGATCTCACCGCGGACGTCTGCCTGCTCGGCGGGGCTCTCTTCCCACTTCAAGAGCAGCGCGTTGAGCTCGCCCAGGGGGCTGTTCTCGAACGCCGTCGACCAGACGCCGCCGGGGATGTAGTACCGCTCCTCGCGCAGAACGCCGACGTTCGGGTACTCCTTCTGGAGTTCGCGGATGCGCCGGACCTCTTCTTCGGAGACTTCCAGGCGCCCCGTCTCCGGGTTGACGACGAAGGGATCCGAGATGGCCGGCACGCGCAGGAACGCGGTGCCGAACATGTCGTCCAGCATCTTGCCGACCATCGGGTGAACCTTCGTGAGCGCCGCGGTCGGCTTCGACAGGTCGAGCGCGATCTTCTTCGGCGGCACGAAGTCGCTCGACGCATCCGCCAGCAGCGGGCCGATGAGCGGAGAGCGCGACGGATCGGCGACTGGTGCAACCACGCGCGTCAGCTTGACCTCGCTGAGGCCCGCCTCCGTCAGCTTGCCCCCGGAGAGGAAGTCGAGCGGCGCCGACCCCAGCAGCAGGTACGAGGCCATCAGCTGCGTGTGGTGCCGAAGCCCGGCTTCGATCGTCGACTCCGGGATGAACAGCTCCATGTAGGAGTGGTCATCGCCGAGAAGACGGTAGTACATCCGCACCGCTTCCGTCCGCGGGAACGGCACGGCGATACCCGACCGATCGCGAAGCCACGTCGGCCGGTTCGCCTTGCTGGGCCGCATGACCACGTACTGCGCGAACTCCCCGACCTTGGCGAACGCGCCCGACTGCCGCAGCATCATCAGCTCGGGGGAGAGCTCCACCAGCCTGCCCTCTTCGATGTCGCGGGCGCGGCCTGCGAAGAGCATCCGCAGCGCGCGCCGCGCTTCTTCGGGCGGCTCCCCCTCGTAGGCATTCTCGAACGCCGTCACGATGCTGTAGTACGTGTCCTGGAGCTCAGGCGGCATCGACTCGACATCGATCCCGTATTCGCCCGCAACCTCGTTGTAGAGGACCTCGGTGAGGAGATCGGTGCCGCGCTCACGCGCCCGGCGGATGCACATCATGCGGTACGCGCCCCACGGGCTGAACAGGTTGTTGAAGACCTGCGCGTTCGCGTTCTTCTGGAAGGCCCAGAAGGGGAACATGATGCCGACCAGGAGGCTGCGGTCTGCCTTCGTCATCGACTGGCTGTAGTCGTACAGCGCGTCGATGGTCAGGCGCGCCGCGGTGCGCGGGTCGTGCCCGGCTTCCATGAGCGCCACCATGGCGCCAAGGCGCTCACGCTCGCCCCAGGCTTCCGCGGTATTGCTGACCGTCTCCTGCCAGTCGGCGAAGAAGTTCAAGATCTTCCCCTTCTTCGACGCGGAGCTCAGCTGCATCGTCGTGTCAGCGAGCTGGCTGAGCTCTCGGAGCTGGTAGTTGACCGACAGCGTGCCCTCGCGAAGGATGGCGTTCGACAACTGCCGCGTGTCGAAACTGGCGAAGATGCCTTCCTGCACGGCGATGTTGCGGATCTCGCGGTAGCTGTAGACCTTGTTCCCCGCGCGGAACCCGCCGTCGAGTCCTTCGAGGATGGGGTTCACCTCGATGCGGTACTTCGAAACGCTGAAGAGCTGCCCAATGCGATTACCGAAGATGTCGCCGTACTTCTGGAGGTTGCGCCGCGCACGCTCCAGCGCGTCTCGCTCGAACGCAACGCCGACGACGGGAAGGCCCCGCGCCCTCTCGGCGCCCGGCACCTTGTGCAGCGCATCGACCAGCTGCTGCCAGAACGGCAACACCATCAGGTCCTGCGCGATGACGCGCGTGACCGAGTTCGCGGCCACACCGAAACCGGCCGTCATCCCGAGCTGGATGAAGTGGTCGACCGTATTCATCATGTAGTAGCGCTGGCGGATGAAGAAGTTCCCGCGCGTCATGCGAGTCTTCATGAATCGGAAGGCGACGTTGATCGCGTCTTCCGCACCACCCGCCTGCGAGGGCGGGCGATAGGTGGCGCGCACGAGAGCGTCGGCCATCCGCTCGCGCGCGAGCTGCGGGATGTAGAAGTCCGAGTCGAGGACAGCATCCTTGATGAAGTCCGGGTTGTACCCGTACCGATCGATGATGCGCTGGATCTCCTCCGTGTACTGGGGCGGCCACTGCTCGCCGGCGATCCAGTTCGCGAACGCGCGCTTCGCTTCCTCGCTGATTCCGAGGCCCATGTCGACCAGCGACTGCTTCGCGATCGACGCAGAGCCGAAGCCGCCGACGACAACCGCAACGCGGCGGGCCGCCTGATCGTCGTAGAGCTTCGCCGTTCCGTCGACAAGGAGCTCCACGGCGTCGCGCGACGTTCCCTTGAAGAGCTTCGGCTCGCCGCCGATTTCGCGCGTCGTAAGGCCGCCGAGGTACGTCAGCAGCTCCACGAACTTCATCTCGGTCTGCGGACGCGGAATCTCGGGTGCGCTGATCGAGGTGCGCAACGCCTTCGCGAGCGATGAGCCAAAGTCCTGCTCGCTCGCCTTCCCCTGCGCGTAGAGCAGCTTGTTGATCGCGCTCACGACCGTCTTCTGCACGGCGGCGCGGGCTTCGTCTCCCGCGGCGAACGACATCAACGGCTCCAGCTCACCACTGGCCTGGAACCCGAGCGTCTTCAACGCTTCGGTGTACGCCTTCTCCGTCGGCAGGTTGACCGCGCCCGCGAGCATGCGCAGCGCCTCCTGCTCTTCGTCCGACATGTTGGCGATGGCGCGCGTGATCATGCCGCGCACCGAACCCATGTAGTCGTGAACCGGCGCCAAGATCGGACGGCCGCTGAGGCGGCGGACGTTCGACTCGCCGCTGAGGAAGCGGAACAGTTCGTTTCGTTCCCCCGTCTTCAGCGCGTCGTTCAGAAGCGAGATGGTGCCGCCGATCGCTTCGTCGATGACGCGCTCGGCAGTCATGATGGCGTTTCGCATCTCGGGGGGCATGAAGCGCATCCCCTTGTCGCCGATGACGTCGCCGCCGAAGAACGTCGCCATGGTGCCGCGCAGCAGCGCACGCGTCTTTGACTTTGGCTTATTCGGGTTCTCCGGGTCGGCGAGAACACTACGAAGCGACTCGACGGCGGTATCTTCCTCGAAAATCGCGCCCTGCTTTTTCGTGATGTCGCCGATGTTGATCTTCAGCGCCGCGCGGTCCAGGTTGGAGCGTGCCGTGACCTCCCGCATCGCGGCCTCGGCCTCGGCGATGTCGTTGAACGTCCAGTCCTTCTTGCCGAGCACCTTGCTCGGGAAGCTCAAGTAGACGGCCGACTTCGTCTTCTCAATGTCGGCGTTCAGCTTCGCTTCGAGCGCGATGACGTCACGATCCGTCTTCGCCAGCTTTCGGTCGGCCCAGAACTTCTTCTTGAGCTGATCGATCGTCTCGCGCGCCCGCGTATTCGCAAGGTCAAACTTCTTCTGGAGATCTTCGGGCGTGCTGTTCGGGATCCCCTTGCGCTTCGCCTCGTTCGCCAGCCGCTCCAAGAATCCGATGTCGTCGTCCTTGGAGCCAAGGATTTCGCGGTGCATCACTTGCTTCAGCGTGGGCATCCCCTGCTCCGGCGCGTCGGCGAGGAGCTTGTCGAAGACCTGCCGCACCTCGGGCTGGAGGTTCACGCCCAGCACCGGGTCGCGCACGCCGCGGTAGATCTGCAGCATCGTGTTCTTCAGGTGGTCGAAGACGCCCTGGAGGAAGGGCACGGGCGCCTTGCCTTCCATGACGTACTGCTCGAACGCCTTGGCGAACATCTCTTCGGCGCGCTCGACTTCCAGTGGGCCGCCGGTGAACTCGCCGAACTCGTGGTCGACGTTCACGCCCATCCGCCGGATCCAGGTCGTGATCTTGTCCATGTCTTCCGCGTCGAGCGTCGTACGCCGGATGACGTGCGCGACCTCGTGGATGACGGTGGAAATGTCCGCACCCTCGAACAGGATGATGACGTGGCGGCCGTCGGCCAGCGTATCGGTGACGCCCTTCACCTGACCGGCCGCGCTGACCTGCTTCAAGATGTTGGGGTCGTTCGGATCGAACGTGCCGACGTTTCCGATGGCGCTCTTGATCTGGGTCGGCTCGAAGGCGACCATCTCCCGTGCGCCCGGAACCGTACCAGACAGGTCGGCAATGACGCCATCGTAGCCGCGCGCGCGCAGCTCCTCACGAAGCGCATCCGCGATTCGAGCCTGCGCCTGTGCGGTGGGCACCGCTTGTCCATCCAGGGAGCGAAGCCCACGCCGCACGTCCGTCTCAAACCCGGCGCGCGTGAGCACGGCATCATGGATCTCTTCAGGCAGACGGACGCCCGCATTCAGCAGGTTGATGTTGCCGTCGTCAGGCCCAAAGATGAACGGGCGCTCCAGCTTGATGTAGAGAGGAGCGACCGTGCCGCCGCTACCACCCGCCTCAAATCCCTTAGCGGGCGTCTCGCCCTTTGCCCCGCGCGCGTAGATTCCTTCAGCGTAGCCCCGGCTGTCGGTCACGTAGAAGCCAGAGCCGAACCAGCCCGGCATATTCGCCGAGCCGATGCGAGTCGCATCGAATGACGCAAACCCCGGCCCAGTCGTGCCGTGGTACACAACCAGCGGCTTGCCGGCGTCATCGACCACTCGCGAATCCCCGAACCACGCCTTGAAGGCGGGCGTTTCGATTTGACGCGCCGCGTCGGACAAGATAGGGGTAGGGGTAGTGGGTCCTGCTGCTTTCGCGGCCTGGGTGATGTCTTCCGCGACTTCTTCCGCGGCGTTCACCATCGCGTCGTACATACCCGCGTGCGTCGTCTTCGCGTTCTTGAGCTTGTCCCAGAACCAGTGGTGCATGATGGCGCCGAAGACTTCGTCGGGAAGGTCGGTGCCCGGAACCCCGGCGGCGCGAAGCGCCTGGAAACGCTCCATCGCGCGGTCGGCCATGGCGCGCGCGACGCGATTGCTGTCCTGCTTCCCCTTCAATAGACGCGCGAGGTCGGCCTCTTTCGTCTTCAGAGGACCGACATCCGCGCGACCCGTCAGCCAGCCGTTGAACTCTACGGCGTCCATCGTGGGGCTTTCACCGAACCCGAGCAGGTGCGAGATGAACGGAGTCTTTGCGTTGCCGACGCCGTTCAGCTTGCTCACCGCGGCTTCGACCTTACGAACGTCGCCCTTGGCGGCGTTGATGCTGTCGACCACCTGCTGAAGGTTCTGCATCGTAGCAGCTCCCTTCCGAGGAGAGCCGAACACGCCCGAGTTCCGCAGCGTGTTGTTGCCCCAGATGTCTCGAAGGGAGGCCGCTGATTCCCACGCCTCGGCGTCGAAGTTGCCCTGCTCCAGCGCGTTCAGCGCGCGCTGCCCGTCCGCCGAGAACAGCCACGCGGCCATCGCCTCTTCGGGGCGCACCTGCCGCTGCCCCTTCTTGCCGTACACGATGAACTTGTCGTCGAGCGGCCCGAGGATGTCCTCTACGCGAGCTGCGTCGATGGCACCGGCGCGCTGCGACGCGACCGTCGGAAGGTACGCCTTGGCGACGTCACGCACCGTCAGCTTGCCGTCGCGGACCTTCTGGCGTTGCTCCAGAATGAACGAGGCGACGTTGTCGAGGTACTCGGGGCGAGAATCGCCGAGCACCTCCAGGAGCCGGGCGTCGGAGATAAAGTTTGTCTGGCGCAGATCGTCGAGAATCTCCATCGGCGACTGAGCGCTGACGCGAATCACATCCGGAGTCAGGGCGCCGGCACGCGCGGCTTCGACGTCGGCCGCGGGGACCGCGAGGAGCCTGTCGGTTACGTCGATGAGTCGCGCAAGCGCGGAGTTGTCCTTCGGCGGCAGCCCGAGCAGCTTCGCGATCGTGTCGGTGAACAGCGACCAGAGCGACTTCGGGCTCTTCGGCGACATCTTCACGGTCTTCAGCCACGCCTGAAACCCCGGCTCCGTCATGCCGTAGGCGATGAACTCGTCGACGTCTTTGAAGAGCGTCTTGTCCGACCGGTTGAACAAAGGAGCCTGTGCTCCTGTCTTTCGCGCCTTGTTCAACTGCGTCCGCACCGCGCGCTTCAAGCTCGCCAGTTCGTCGGCGGCAGCGCGGAGCGCCGTCCCCTTGGCCGCGGACTGCCCCACCGTAAACCGGTCTACAGCGGCGGCGTGAACCGCCTCGTGGAGGAACGTAACCGAGGCTCCCTCGGCGGAGAACCCGCCGATTGAGCTACCGCGGAGGTACACCGTAATCGCGCGCTTCGGGCTGTACGGCGTGTACGTGAGGCCCAACGCATTCTTGTTCAGCAGCCGCGCAGCGTCCGGGTCTGTCGGCGTTGCCTCGCCCTTGCGGACGACCCGGAACGTCGCCTGGTCCATGCGCCCACCGAGGTCCGCGAGACGCTCGGCGAGGTGCGCGTGGAACGCATTCTTCGTTTCCTGGGCGAACGCCAGCAGCGCGTCCTTGAGCGGCATCGTGCCGTTGACGGGAGCCAGATCTTCCAGGAACGCCAGGAGTGGGTCCGCCGCGCGCACCGCGGTATCGATGGGCCCCGCCGGCGGCACCGGAGGCGTCGGCACCTTCGGCGGCACCGGCGGCGCGACAGGCGGAACCGGGGGCGTAGGCGGCGCGGGAGGGGTCGGGGGCACGGGCGGCGTCGGAGGAGCCGGAGGCGCCGGCTGCTTCGGCGGCGGAGCGGGCGGCGTACCGACCGGCGCCTTACCGATGTACTTCTTGATGTCCGCGGGCGTCGCCTTCCGGATTTCCGGGAAGAGCGCGGCGTAGACGTCGTACGGGTCGAGCTTGTCGCGCATCGCCTTGCCGACGACCATGCGATCAAGGATCGTGACCTGGGCGAGCATTTCCTTGAAGTCGCCCTTCGGGAACGCCCTCCGCAGACGATGCAGGAACAACACGCCGCCGGGCGTGAGCCGAATGGCTTCCCCGTTGGGCCCGACCGGCGACACGTCGTCGAAGAGGTTGAGCGGCTGCACGCGCAGCTTGCCCTGTCGGGCCAGCTCGTCGCGGAGCAGCGAGGCGCCAATCCCGCGTGCCTCGTTGTTGTCTTCGATCGCCTTCGTGGCGCGGTCGAACAGCGAGAGCGCCGGGGCCAGCGCGTCGTTGATGTCCTTGCCGGCGAGCTCCGCCGCCTTGCGCGCCAGCTGCTCGGAGAGGCGCGTACGGCCGGGCACGTACATCGCCTGTCGAATGAGGTTGTACTCGTCCTTCCCGAACTCGGGATGCGCCTTCAGCGCAGCGCGCAGGTCGGCGCGGAACTGGTCGATGTCCCGGAGCGCGACGGGGGCCAGCCCCTCGACGATCTGCGCCAGCTCGTCGGCCTGCGCCGCCGGAAGCCTGAAGTCGGCCAGCACGTCGCGCGTCGCGCCGCGCGAGAACTTCGCGAAGAACTCTTCGACCGTCTTCGGGGCGTTGTCGACGAAGTTCTTCTTCGCATCGCGAACGCGGGCGAGGAGGCGGTCGGTGTCGAACAGCTCGTCGTACGCGGCGAACGGAACGTCCTTCGTCGGTCCCTTGACGCTGAGCACGTCCTTCCGGAGCGACGGGTGGAGCCAGGAACGAGACGCGGCGAACTCGCCCGTATCGGTCGAGAGCGCCGCGAGGAGCGCCGTCATGTCCTCGTCGAGAATGTCCGACGCCGGATCCATGAGCCGGAACTTCGTCGCGGTGATGGCGTCGTAGCGGTCGAGGGCGTCGGCGACGACCGGCATGATCTGGCGGAGCTCGCGCTCGGCGGTCTGCGCCCTCGCGAAGTCCTTGCCGGCGCGCGCCGAGGCGACCGTCTCCAGAAGCTCAATCGCCTTCGGCGCGTACTTGCGCACCTTGTAGACGTCGTACCCAGCCTTCGCGACGCCCTTTGCCTTGCCTCCGACGAGCAGCAGGTCGGGGAAAGCAATCGACGCCGCGAGGCCGCCGAGTACGAGCGGCGCGCGGACGTAGGGCGACGCGCCCTCGGTGTGATCGAGCGAGTACTCCAGGAAGTTCGCGCCCGTCTGGATGCCCTTGGCGGCGCTTCCTTCCAGCGCGCCGACGAGGGCCGCCTGTGGGATGTCGATGGCGCGCAGAAGCACGCCCAGCGGCGACTCCTGACGGAACACCGCCTGCCCCTTGTTATTGATGCCGATGAGCTCGACGTTCGGGGTCATGGCCTCGAAGAAGCTCGGCGACTCGCGGCCCTCCGTGACGTCAACGTCCCGCATCGTGATGGCGGGGCTCCACTGGCCGATGGTCTTGTACGCCAGCACCTCGTTGATGGCGCGGCGGCGGAACTTCGCCAGCGTTTCTTCCGAGCCCTGCGTCGGGCCGAGGCCCGCACGCTTGATGAGATCCTTGACGCGCGCCTCGACGTACTTCTGCGTCGACCCGGTCGACATCTGACGCCCGTAGAGGTCGTAGATCCGCGAGGCTTCCTTGTCGCGCTTCAGCGCGTTCACGAGCAGCTCGGCGGTGGTGTAGCCGTACTCGCCGGGCTTCGACACCTCGGGGAGCTCCGTAGACGTACCCTGGATGGCGTAGTCCGCTCGCGACTTCACCAAGTCGACCTTGTCATCCGCGATGCCCGCCTGCGCCAGCCCGATGCGGTTGGCCGTCTGCTGAAGCAGATCGAGGCGCTGGTCGACAGGCGTGAAGCCGAGAACGCCGCGCTCCCGATTCGCCTGCGCGACTTCGCTGTAGCTGCGACCCTTGGCGCGCGCGTTGTAGATACCTTCGAGGCTGACGCCCTGCGCCTCGGCGACGCGCCGATAGTCGCTCTCGGACATGCCGGCGTCGCGCGCGGCGCGCTGAAGCGCGAGCTTGTACGACGGCGTCGACGCGGCCCGGTACATCGTCTCGTAGTCGATGACGCGAGAAAGATCGGGAGGAAGCACCAGCTTCGGAGGCTCCGCGATTTCTTCCTCGGCTTTCTTGACCTCCTTGGCCAAGCCAGTTACCGTAGGGCCAGGGGGCCGTGCGGGCTTCTTTCCCCGAGCAGGGGCGGCCTTCGGCGCGGGCGGGCGCTCGGTCGCGGCCTTCATCAGCGCGTCGGCGCGCTCCTTCTCCTGCTGCTGGCGCTGGATGCGCTGCGCGAGCGGAGAGAGCGCTTCTTCCGTCGGCGCGGGCGGCGCCTCGGGGGCCTGGACCGCTGCCTTCAGCTCGTCAAACGTCGCCATCGATCACTCCGCTTGGACCCGCCCTAACCAGACAGACGGGCGCCCGCACCGCATCGTAGCATGTTGCCGACGCGGTTGCGGGCTCAAGGATCGTGAACGGCTACTGTCCGGGCGTTCCTACTCCGATGCCGCCGAGCGCGGCCAGATCTTCTTCGTTCCAGCCGTACCGGCGCAGGGACTCGGCAAGCTCGGCGACGCGCTGGAGACGCTCTCGCTGGAGCTTCGCCTTCTCCGGAAGCGCCGACGTGTCCACGCGCTCGGTCGCGCTCTGCGGCCGAACCGCGCGTTCAATCTCCGCTTGGCCCGCGTCATACGCGGCGTTCTCCTGCCTGTACTGCCTTGCCAGCGCAGCGGCGTTTCGGGCCCCCAGGTGAGGATTCATCAGCTCCTCTTCAGAGGGCTGCTGAACACGTCCTGCACGAGGCACGATGCGCGTTGTCTCGCGCTCAGGGATTTTGCTCGCGACCGTAGGCATCTGCTCTCGACGGACTTCGATTGCACGGCTCGGGACGTACGGAGCCGCGGCTCCGGGCAGGCTCGACCCTTCGGGCCGGATCGAGAAGTGCTCGCCGAGGACGCCTCCTGGTAGAAGCCCGTAGGTGGGGCGCATCCCCGCTTGCCCTTGGTGCCGCAGCTTCGCCACATTCTGCACGCGCTCCAGCGCACGTGCTTTGTCGGCGCTGAACTCCATCTTCGCCACGCCCTTGTCGTAGTCCGCGAGGGCGGCACGCGCTTCTTCAGGCGTCTGCCCACTGGGCTTGACGTCGGGGGTACGCTTGACGCCGACGGCGCCCGCCCCCGCACCCTTCGGAGCGGCCTTCGGCGTGGCCTTCGGCGCGGCAGAGGCTTCTACAACATCATCTTCATCGGCGGGCATCAGGCGACTCCGGAGGGGGTGGTGGTGGCGCCAAGGACGTTCGGGCCGCCGCTCGGCTCTTTCGCCTTCTTCTGAATCATGCGAAACGTCGACAGCGGAGTCTGCCTCTTGTCGGCGGGCGCTCCCGGCGCAGCGGGGGCTGTATCTTCGTCCAGGTCGATCTCCGGCGCGGGCCCGGTCGGCGCGGGCGTCTTCTTCAGCCGCTCCGATTTATCTGCCAGCGCGGCGGCGGCCTCCGGCGACGGCGGCGGGACGTCTCGCTCGGGGGCAGCCTTCTTCTTGAAGATGTCCCCGACCTTGGAGAGCGTCGCCTTCAGCGCTTCGCGGCGCGTTGGCCGCTCGATGCCGGGAGCTTCAATGCGCGTCGCGCCGCTCGGCGTCCTCGTGACCGTCGGCTCGGGCTTCGGCTCCTCGAACTTCGCGGGCTTCGGCGGCGCCGCCGCAGCGGCGACTTCCTTCGTGAGCTGCGTCGGGCGCTCTGCTGCAAGCTTGTCGAGGAGCGCGTTGTAGTCGTCCTCCCCCTTGTACATCAGCGACGGTCGCGCGGAAGGAACCTTGCCGTCTTCCCCTCGGATCATGCGCGCGTAGTTCGGACCGACTTCGTAGACCGCGCCTTCCTTCGTTCGAAGGAAGAGCGGCTCCTGCTTCGCCGCCTTCTTCGCGGCGTCGAGCTCGGCCTTCGCCTTCGCCGCCACCTTCGGGTCCTTCAGTTCGATCGGGTTCTCAGGCGACGCCGTAGTCGACCCCCCTTCCTTGCCGACGACGTACACCTTGTCGCCGACGAACTGATACTTCCAGCCGTCTTCGCCGACAAACGGAGCCGGGGCTGGCGTGGTGGGCTTCTTCCCCGCCGCCAGTTCGGCCTGCGCATCGGCCACTTCCCGCCGCGCCTGCTCCGCCTGCGCGGGCGTGATCTGATTACCGTTGATCAGCATCTCCAAGCGCATTTCGCCGCCGACCGGGTCGCGTGCAGCCTCGCGCGCCTGTTCGGTCGTGTCGACCGGCGCCACTGGCGTGGCCGGCGGCTCCTTTGCCGTGGTCCCGAGCACCTGCGCCTGCGTGAGGCCCCTGTCGCCGAGCTTGGCAGCTTCGCGCTCCGCCTTGGCGGCGAGGCGGGACACCGGCTTCTTCTCCGCGTCCTTGGCGAGCACCTCGACCTTGACGTCCTTGGTGAAGACCTGCTGGCCGTTATTGATGCTGACCGTGCCCTTCGGCTGACCGGCCCGCGGCTTGTCGAGGTAGCCGACTGCCGTGATCGTGCCCGCCGGCACCTGATCGGCGCCGACGATCTTGATGGTGCTCGGCGTCTTCGCCTCGATCTGCTGGGCTTCCTTGGGGTCGGCGTAGCTCAACCCCATTCCTGCGATACCTCCTTCGAGGTCCTCGCCCGTCATGTAGCGAACGGGGGTCGTACCATCAAAGATGACGGCGTCTTGGAACTTCAGGCCCGCGGGGACCTCATTGGCAGGGATCGACGTAAACTTTCCGTCTTCCTTGCTGTACTTGTAGTACGCGCCCGCCGAGCTCTTGACGTACCGCGTCCCGCCCTTTCCTCCGGCCTTGGCGTACTGGAAGCCGCCGGGACGCATGCCGCTTGCCTTCAGCTCGCTTTCGTACGCCTCCTTGCTGAGAACCGTGTCGCCATCCGGCCCGGCCTGAATGGCGAACCGGCCGCCGCCGAGGTCGTTCGCTTCGAGCAGCTTCGCGCGCTGTTCCGGGTCAGTCGCCGTGATGCGAACCAGATCACGGGTCGCGCCCTGGTTCTTGAAGAGACGCCCGAAGCGGTCGGGATGCGTCGCCTGATACGAGAAGCGCATCAGGATCTTGTCGTCGTCCGGGCCGGGCACGTAGACGACTTCACCGTCGGGTCCGACCTTCGCTTCGCCGGCCTTGTAGCCGTAGGCCGCGGCCCACTCCTGCACTTCGGGGTTGGCGATGAAACGCCCCATCCGCTTCCGCAGACCCTCCGAGCCGGGCTGGAAGACCTTGTCCTTGAGCTCCTGCTCCGACTTCAACAGCCGCTGGTACTCACTGTCATCCGCCGCGAGCGTCTCGATCTCCGCCGACAGCGACTCGGGGCTGCGACCGGCCAGCGACTCAAACGCGGCCTGGGCCTTCTTCGTCGCGCTGACCAGCCGGTCGGCGTCCTCGCCCTCGATCATGCCGCCGGGGCCGACGCCGATGCTGTTGATAAGGCGCTGCTGCTCGTTCAGCACCGCTTCGGCGCCGCGCGCCGCCGCGACGGCCTGCTTACCGTCTCGAACGAACTGAGCCGCGCGCGCCTGAAGGGTGTCGCCGCCGCCATCCGCTTTGATCTTGGCCTGGACTTCTTGCTCGCTCAGCTCCGCAAGAGGCTTGCCGAACACCATCAGTGCGTACTGCTCGGCCAGTCCGCCGACACTCGGGTCCTGCGGGTTGTAGCCGACGCCTTCCGCCGTCAACGTGTTCAGAATCGAGTCCGACGCAGCGACTGCCCCGGACTGGCCCATCCCCCGCGCGCCATCGAACGCGGCCTTCGCCGGGTTGAACACGCGGCTCTGGAACTGCGCCGACTTCGTGGCGAGCTCGGTTCGCGACCGCATCAGCTGGACCTGGAGGTCCTTCTTGACCTGCGCCGAGACGCGGCGGTCCTTGCCGGCCGTCTCTTCGAGCTTGGCGACCGTCTCGCGGCCCGACTTGATGTATTCCAGCCGCGCCTTCAGGTCGGCAGCGCGCTCCACCGCGGCAGTCTTGTCGCGCTTCGCACGATAGTCCGCCACGATCTTGTTCATCTCGCGCCACTGCTGGACGAGCTTCGGGTCCATCGACGCCGCGGTGTCGTCGTCGTAGCTGCCCGCATTTAGCGCAAGCTGATAGAGCCAGTCACCAGAAAAACCTGCGGCCATGACTGCCTCCTACTTCGTCGTCGTCGGAGCGGTGGCTTCGAGCGCCTTGCGGTACTCGTCGACCTCCTGCATTTTCTTGAGCTTCACCTTGTCTTCCGACTCGGTCAGGCGCTTCGACTTCCACTGTGCGAGCTTCTCCGGATACGCAAGCGCGCCAAGCGCCGTGGCGCCAAGGGCGCCGCCCGCGATGTCTGCGCCCATCTGGCGAGCTTCCGCACGCTTGTCTTCGATACGCCGCATGATGTTGGCGAAGCGCTGCTGCGCCTGCTGCTGCGACAGATCGTCGATCTTGCCGGCCTGTTGGGCCAGCGTCTCGCGCTGCTCGGCACCGATCTGCCCGAGCGCCTTCTGCTGGGCACCAGAGCGGCCGAAGCCGCCCTGGGCCGCAGCCGAGCGACGCAGCATCGCTTCCGTCCCCGCAGTCTGCGCCTGAAGCGCGCGCTGGGTCCCTGCGAGCATGGTGCGCTTCTCGGCCTCGCTGAGGCCGAGCTTTCCGCGCTGCATGTCGCTGATGTCCTTCTTGAGCTGCTGGCGATACGCCCGTGCCGCAGGGTCAACCGCAGACGCGATGGCCTTGCCCGCGACGCCCGCGAGCTGAAGACCGGGCTCTGACGCGACGCCCGTCAGCGCAGCAGAGATAGAAGGAAGCATTCTTCACCTCGACCGCGAGTATATCGCATGGCGCGCACGCGGTCGACGGGTTACCTGAACATCACGCAGCGCACGCTTCGGGTTCCGAGCGTGATGCGGGAATGCACGGAACATTGATAATAAGAAATCGGATCGGTGTCGCCGGGGCTAAACACGACTCCGCTTATCGGCACTTCAAGCTCGTCGGCATCGCTTCCTGAAAGGGAGTTTCCTGGGTTGAACGTGACGCGCGGAAGATAGAGCTTGACCGTCAGGTCGTGAAAGCCTGCCGCCACGTTCGTCGCCATCTTGCTGACGTCGAACCAGAGAGGAACGAGCTGCTCGTAGTTTTCGAGAAACGACGTACCTGCTGCAATATCCTCGATAATCTCTGCGCCGATGGGCAGGTCGCGCCGGTACGCCGACAGTTCGACGCCGTCCAGGAACACGCGAAGTGACATCGGCGGAATGTCCGCGTCTCCTGTGTCTTTTCTGAATAAGTAAGCGTGCCAGGGCGCAACGTAGAACGACCACTGCCAGAGCGCGACCGACACCGAGTAGGGGAGGTAGACGCGCTCGCAGAGGCCCGCCACAGGCACGTACGACGGGTCCTCGTCGTCGCGCACCCCGAAGGCGTTGTTGTAGACATCCATCGGCGCCGTAGAGCTGTCGGAGCGCGCGAAGACTGCCTCCTCCGGCATGACATGCTCGTCTCGCAGTGTGAACGTCGGATCGAGGTTGTTGATGTTCAGCCCGCCGTTCGGCTCGGACATGATGCCGCGGCCTGCCGTCGTCGAGTAGACGTTCGCGTTGTGGCCGCCGACACTGAGCACCGTGCCATTCGGGTAGGTCGTATTCGGAGTGATCGTCGCCATGGTTAGTCCCTCAGCCCGATGGCTTGAATACTACCGCGCGTGTAGAGGAACTGCGTGTTGTCGTTCGCGACGCTCCCGAAGAGCCCGATGTTGATCGGATGCGGTTGCGCCGCGGGAAACGAAATCTCGGCCATCAGCTGGACCTCAACATTCTCCAGCCCGAAGACCGCGTTCACATTCGGCGGCGTCAAGTCTTCCTTCTGCGGCCACCACGCGAAGTTATTGACCATGCCGAGACTCTGCTGTACGCCGTTCCAGTTCGTTGGTCCGTCGGTGGTGTACTGCCACATGATCTTGAACAGCGCAAAGTCATTCGTCGAACCGACGTACCCGGAGATTTCTTCCGCCGCGAGCGCGAACCGGTTGCCGTAGATGTTCTTCACTTGAAGGTTCGCGAGCACCAGCACGCGCATCCTCTCACCGACCGTGAAGTTGCTGACCTCCAGGTTCTTGATTTCCGCCCAGCCGGTTCCGGGGGCCCCCGAGTACACCGTCGTCGTGACGGTGTCCGTGTTGTGGCCGGGGAACCAGTTGTTATGAAGCTGGCCCGTTCCGTAGTCCTGCTCGGTACTGGCGGCGTTCAGTAGAGTGGAAGGTACGTGCGTATGCGTCAGCGCCCCGCGCTGAAGCGACCCTTCCTTGACCGCGTTGTAAGCGGTCACGACACGCTGCACCCGGTCCGTGTATAGCGACGTCTGACTGAGCGGCGTCTCCGCGTCAAACGCATCAACCGTCGTCTCCGCCGCAGCGACGCTGTCGACCGGGAACATCTTCAGGTCCACGACATGAATCTGCCGGTTGTACAAGTAGATTCGGTCGATCGGCCCGTACTGCTTTACATACGTCTCGGAAACATACGGAACGCGGCGAAACACGAGCTCGATGACGTGGTCGCCGGGCTGTACGGGGTAGCACGCACCGACACGCACCGGCAGAACGGGAGGCCCGAGCCCCGCGAGCTGCTTACCCATCATGTCCGCGGGGCCGGGAAAGATTCCGTTCTGCGTCTGACTCGTCGGCTTGATCGGAACAGACGCACGATACGTCACGTCATCGATCCCAGTGATCGTCTCGGGCAGAATCGTTCCATCTACGCGCAGGGCAAACTGCATGTTCGCGGGGTACTTCTGCGCCCCGTTGAAGTGTTGATTGTCGCCGGTCCGGGTGCTCTGCACTTCCCCGATGAGCTCGAAGTTGAATCCCCACCAGATGTACTGGACGTAGGCGTTGATCCAGAGGACCGATGTGCCCGTCGTCATGGAGATTGAAGTCGTGTTGCCGTCTACCGACACGAGCGACTGCCACTCGAAGTTGTTCTGAACCAGAACCTCGTCGCCGCTGACCGTCCCCTCGTCGGGGACGCCCCATTGTCCCGGGCCTGGGGTGTACGTCGGGTCTTGTCCGAGCCAGTAGATCTCGACGTTGTCGTACGTGTACTGCGGCTTGTAGAACGCCTCGGGGTCGACCGCCACCGTCGAGGAGAGCAGCGTACTGAAGTTGTGGGCGTTGAGCCGGCCGCTGACCGCGTCGGCTGCGGGCGCGATGTCCTCGGTCAGCTCGATCGGGTTCATGACGTCGCCCGTACGGAGGACGCGCTTCGGAAACAGATAGCTCATCGGTCAGCTCGCAGCGGCACACGACCGCGAAGATTGCCGGAGCCGGCGGCGCTCTGGTCGAACGCAAAGGCGGCCAGCTCAAGCCGGGTAGGGTAGGTCACTTCGATCTCGAACGCCCAGCCGTTCGCGTTCTCCAGGCCGACCGGCACCATGCGCCAGAACAGGCGTGGACGATGCGCCTTGGCTTCGCCGACGACAGCGCTGCCCGCGACGTCCGTTACGATTCGGCTGCCGTCGTCGACGCCGATCGCGAGAACGTCGGTCATTTCGATGACGGGGTTCCACGAGCCGTTACGATAGAACCGAATCGTAAACGTGCTGTCGAACGCATCCAGCATGCCGAGGTAGAGCGACCGCACATGCACCGGCGTCATGCCCGTGGCGTCGGCGTAGATCCAGCTCGACCGAAAGACCGCCGTTCGCGCCAGCGGCTCGAAGGCCGTCGTCTCACGATCCATCACGAAGACGTTGTTCTTGATGACAGTCGTCGGCCCCTGTTCACCCTCTTCGGTGGTCTGATACTGACTCCCGAAGAGAAGATACTGGCGATAGTCATCGGTGACGCAGATGTCGGCGACCGGCATCCGAAGCTCGATCCGCCGCCAGTTCTGCCCGTCAAATACGAAGACGCGGTTGTTCCGGATCTTCCCCGCTTCTGCGAGCGCGCAGCGATACTCCATGCTGCGCGGGTCGACCACGGCAACCGCCTTTCGCATCCGCGACGTGTTCGTGTCCGTGCGGAGCAGCGTCTGAATGGAGTTACTGGCGCGAGCGATAGAGCGTCTCGTATCCATCGAGTAGAACCCGTCGCGCGCGAGCCAGATGAGCCGGCCGTCGGGGAGCGCCTTCACGCTTCGCGGCGCGACGCAGCCGATGCCTTGCGAGAGCGGGATCGCCATCTCGAAGTCGCTGATGTCGTACACCGCGTTCTCGGTGAACGCGAGCAGGTAGCCCGCGTGCGAGGCCACCGCCGTGACCTCGGCACCGCCGGTGTCGGGGTAGATGTACTCGTCGGCCGGCAGCGTGCCCGGGAAGCCTGGAGAGCTCCGACGCACGATGCCCGGGTCGCCGGGGGTGTTCGCGATGATGAGGCAGCCCTGGTGCGCGCACATCGTGCGGAAGACGGGCATCGGCACCGTCTGCTCCATCTCGGGGCCGAGCTCACTGTCGGGGCGGCGGTCGCCAAAGATCATCGTCTCGCGACCCGCGAACCGCGCGAGCAGTCGCGGCTTCGTGCTTCCTCGCATCGTGTCGGGCGTGCGATAGAGATTCACGGCGACCGTGTGACTCGGACCCGTCGTCGTCAGCCGAATGATGAACTGCCGCAGCAGATCGTCAATCGTCGCGCCCGTCGTCGTCTTCGGGTCATTCGGGTTGTACGGACTCGCCTGAATCGTACGAATCAACGCTTGGTTTGACGCCGGAGACGGCGCCGACAGGTTCCCATTGATGTCTTCAAGCTGCACATAGTAGTACCAGCAGCCGTCCAGTACCGCGCCCTGTGTGCCGCTCAGCACGTCGCCCGGAGTGCCGACGTTGCCGCGCCACGAGTAGCCGCCGCCATTCGGGTACCATACTCCACTCGAAGGAAGCCGCTGCGGGCCATACACCGACGGAGCGCTGGGAGGCTGCGAGAACCCCAGGTCATGCACCGCGCCGTGGCCGTCGATGATGAGCGGGTAGTCGATGCCGTTCGTCCAGATGATCTTGTCATTGAGGACAAGGAACTGGTCTGGGTAGTTCGGGCGCGTGTCCGACGTCAGCCCGGTGTGAATCGCTTCCCAGCTGCGCGACCAGCCGTTGTGCCGGTACATTACCGTACCGGAGCGCACGAGCAGCGTCTCCGACGTCCCGCCCATCAAGTTCGCGTGGAAGATACCGTGCATCTCCCCGAACACAGATGAGGGGTCGCCGGAGGCGCGGGCGGGCTCATAGACAGCCGGGCCCCGAACCGTAGCGAGCGTTCCCTCCGCCGTCGACTCGAAGTTCACGATCTTCTGCGCCAGTTCGGTCGGCGTGAAGTTCGCGGAGATCTCGCCCGCGGGGATGAAGAACTGCTTCGTCGTCTGGTTATCGGGGCCCGCCATGCGCTACACCTGGGGAGTGGGCAACGTAACCGTCGGCAGCTTCGAAACCGCGCGCTTTCGGGTCATCGCGTTGGTGATGTCCGCGGCGTCGGCGACAAGGAACTCGTCCTTGTGCTCGGGCGCCTTGGCAGCGGCAGCGGCAGCCGCCTTCGCCGCGGCAGCGGCGCGCTCCTCTTCGAGCTTGGCCTTCTCCTCGGGGGAGTACCAGTTCGCGTTCACCTCATCGAAGATGTAGGTGGCGGGGCGCCAGTCGTGGATGTTGCGGTGC
>Ga0208783_10000848_pt1 | contig 18553 bp, 14 predicted proteins | sample DEB19_08_DNA_2_FD_184529 | JGI IMG/M metagenome (GOLD analysis project Ga0208783, IMG submission 184529) | Aqueous microbial communities from the Delaware River and Bay under freshwater to marine salinity gradient to study organic matter... | ecosystem: Environmental > Aquatic > Marine >...
GCGCCCCGAGGCCGCGGAACCCCTTGTTGTCGCAGTGGTGGATCGCGTCCGCGCGGCCGGACTTCATGTCGAGACCGGGCGTTTCCGCACCGAGATGAAGGTCGACATCCTGAACGACGGTCCCGTCACGATCATCGTGCGCGTGCCGAACGACCGCGGCGACGGCAGGTCATCCATCGGCGCGTGACGCAGGGCGCGTGGGAATCGCGCGTCCGAGCAGGTCGAGCACCTTCTTGAGGTCCTCCCACACCTGCGTCCGAGTCTCGAGGGTGTAGTTCCGAAGGAGATACGCGGGGTGGAAGGTCGGCATCACCGGCACATCGAAGGGCGCACCCTCCGCACGGCCAAGCTCGACCTTGCCAAGGACTCCACGCATGCGCGTGATGCCCAGTTCCGTCGCAAGCAGCAGCTTGGTCGCGGGGCCGCCGAGCGACACGATCACCTTCGGGTGGATCACCGCCAGTTGGGCGAGCAGGTAGGGTCCGCAGCGGTCGACCTCATGCGCCAACGGCGTCCGGTTGTCGGGCGGCCTGCTCTTGAGCACATTCGCGATGTATACATCCTCGCGACGCAGGCCCATCGCACCGATCATCTCGTCAAGCTTCTCGCCTGCGCGACCAACGAAAGGACGCCCGACCCGGTCCTCTGACTCGCCGGGAGCCTCCCCGACGAAGACGAGTTCCGCGTCTGGACTTCCCTCTCCGAACACGAGGCGCGTGTGCGCGGTCGCGGCCGTGCAATGAGGACACTCGCGCCCGTGCAATGCATCGAGCAACGCGAGGCGCTCGGACTTCGTCGCCCCTGCTGGCGCGATGACGCGATCGACCATCGGAACCGGCGCACGGGTTTCGACGGCACCCGCGGGAACCCCTGTCGAGTGCCCCCCAAAAATCGAGCCGCGCACGCCCGTCCCTTGAACCAGCGGCGCTGGATGCGGCGCGGCATGCGACGAGCCGCGTGGCGCGTTCGCACTTGGTGGCTCGGATGCGAAGAGCGCCGATTCGAAACGGATCGGCGCGGCGGTGCGGGATGACTGAAGGTTTGTATCGACGACGGGCTGGTCCCGGACCGCACGCACGCCTTCAGGCAGCAAAACCTCCTCCGCGCCGAGGAGGAGGTCGGTCTCGACCTCGAGCCTTCCGCGCGAGAGGAGGTTTGTCATCTCATGACTCCGGCAATGCGAACTCGGTCGCGCGATCTGTCACTTGGCTGGGGACTGGGTCGGGGACTGGGTCGGGGCCGAGGAACTTCGTCACGGTTGCAAGCGCTGATTGCCGCCCGGCCCAAAGCCTCGCCCTATGCCCTGCCGGGAGCCTTCCCGGAAGCCTTCCCGGAAGCTCTGCCCGACGCCTTCCCTCTCGCATCCGCGCCGCGCGTCGCCTTGCCCTTCGGCGTGACGATCTGAATCATCGACTGGGTTCGCAACACAAGGCCGCAGTCTGATCTGAGCTGGTAGCCCTGCACATGCACCTCATTGCGGAAGTGCTGAACATCGATGAGCGAAAGGTTCGGCTTTCCCGCCGCGTCAGTCCACGCCGCAAAAAGCGAGTCATTCTCACGCGCGTGCTGCATCATCTCCTTGTAGGTGCCGAGGTACAGGTGATCGGAGAGGGTTTCGGTCTGCATCGTGGTCATGTACACGATGTTCTCGGCGACCTTCTCCTCGAAGTCGCGCTCGCCCGCACAAGGAAGCGCGGCAACCAGCCCGCGATCGGGAATCTGGTCGATCTGCTCGAGCACCACCTCGGTCATGCAGAAGCCGTTGAGGGTGAAGCGAAGGCTGTGACCACCGCGGAAGATCCAGGCCTCGGTCTCGTAGTCGCCGTGCTGCACGCGCTGACGACCCTCGATCCCGAAGAACTCGGGATGCAGCGCCTTTCGGAATGCCAACATGTGGTAATTCTGAAGGCTCGAGGCCTTTGAGAGTCCGGTCGGCGCGAGTCCGCCCTGGAACGCACTTCCGACGCTCCCGGGGCTCCCGACGATCCCAGACCCCCCGATCGAGCCGCCCGGGCTCGGTCCGCCAAAGTGCGATGCTCCGCCGTTGCCGGCGAAAGAGTTCTGCTCGTGACTTTCGTTCTGCATGGCTTCCTGCGTTGGAGCCGAGGGCTCCATCCTTCATGCCTCGTTGCAGGTCGCAAGACCCGCACACACACCTCGAGGACTGCAGCTGCGGCCGCTGCCTTGCGAGTGCCGCCCCAGGCGCCGACGCGACGCCTGCCCCTTCAAAGCCATGTCGGCTTGCTCAGGGAGGCGGGTATCTTTGCGGTTTCGAGGTGAAAGACAAGGAAAAAAGTCCAAGTTCACCCGCGATGGATCCCCGCGACCGCTTGGGGTGGCCCCCCAGAGAGCCCACAATTCGTTGGGGGGAGCGATCGTTGGGCAGGCGAAAAAGGAGGGCGGTCTGTCCTTCTCGGACAGACCGCCCATCAGCTGCACGCATCGGTAAGCCGAGTTCTGTTCCACGGACACCTTTCGGTGGTCGTGGCAACGGCCATTTCTCTCGACCGATGGTCGCCCATCGGCTCTAGCACGCGACCTGTTCCGAACCGCGGACCGCGGCTGCCCTCGCTGCCCTGGGTTACCCCAGGCATCACTTGGGCGGAACTGCTTGCGCTTGCACGAGGTGGGGTTTGCCGTGCCCCTGCCGTCACCGGCCGGGCGGTGCGCTCTTACCGCACCGTTTCACCCTTACCAGAGGGGTTGCCCCGCCTGGCGGTCTGTTCTCTGTGGCACTGTCCCTGACCCTGCAGCGGGTCGGTGGGCGTTACCCACCACCTTGTCCTTCCGTGCTCGGACTTTCCTCCCGGGGGGTTTCCCGCCCGAGCGGCCGTCTTGATGCTTCGGGATTGTATCGGTCCCCCGGCAACCCATCAGCAGGTCCGTCGCTGCCCTTGTGGAAATCGCCAGGTTTCGCTATTCTTCTCCGTTCCCCCCAGACTTCCAACGGGGGCAAGGACCACAGACATGTACGCGATCATCGAAGACAGCGGCACCCAGATCAAGGTTCAGAAGGGCGATGTGATCGACATCGACCTCCGTGATGCGGCAGACGGCGCGACTCTCACCTTCGACAAGGTGCTGGCGGTCGGCGATGTCGCCGCGGGCTCGGCTGCAAAGCTGGGGATGCCCTACCTCTCGGGTGCTTCTGTGACGGCCAAGGTGCTCGGCGAGGCCGATGGCCCGAAGGTCCTGGTCGGAAAGTACAAGCGCCGCAAGGGCTTCCGCAAGACCATCGGACACAAGCAGCACTATACCCGCATCGAGGTGCTCGCAATCAACGCGTGATCGTCGACGCAGCGCCCCGCAGTTGGCGCGCCGTTGACCCGCACGATGTCGCAAGCCGCGCCCAACGGGCGCGGCTTGTCATTTCGGTGACGAACGGCGGGCGCTGCGTACCGCTCAGCTGCCCGAAGGCAGGAGATCCACCGGATCGATGCCGAAGCTCCGAAGCATCGAGTCGACGCTCTCGCTGTGCCCTGTCTGCGCCGAAAGGCGGATCGTGTCTGCGAGCGAAGCGATCCGCAGCCGCATTCGACGGAGCCCGTCTTCTGCAGCGCGGGCATCGAGCGGCTTCTCAGCCTCGAGGATGGTCTGGATGGTTGGTTCGTCGCCGTCGAGGGGAAGCCGCGTCTCCTCCACCCACGATCCATCGGATCGCCGCCATGCCACCAGCGCCGTCGCAACGGTGGCGTGGCCTCCCTCTCCGATGAGCGTGAAACTCGTGGCATCGACGCCAGCGCCGACCGCGAGCGTACCGAGTCCCCTGCGCCCCACCACGCTGGCGGTGATCGTTCCGCCGCGAGACCCAAAGGCGGTCACTCCCTCGATGGGCCCCAGCACGGTGAGCGCCGAGGCGACGGCGACGCGCAGGCCTTCCGCCAGGTGAAACTCATTCGGTACGGCGACCGCCGCCTGCAGGACATCGACCCGACCGAACGCGTCGCAAACGCCTGCAAGCGCGCGCCCGGTCTGCATTCGGCGGAAGCTCGGCGCCGTCTCGCACTGCTGCACGGCCAGGAGAAACGGAAGCGTGCAGGATCCTGCGACGATCGCGATGTCCTCGCGCACGAGGGCCTCGCGCTCCAACTCCCCGAGTGGCGCGGCCTGGTCGATCCACAGTGCCGATGGGGTGGCGACGGCAAGCCGGCGCAAGTCGTCGAACGGCTCGGCCCCGAGCACTTCCGCGAGATGCCGCCTGACTCTTGCGTCGTCGCTCCCGACGCGCGTGACGGAAAGCCGAGGGTCGCGCAGGATGCGCTCTGCTCGCGCGAGTCGCGCGGGCTCGACCCAGGCCGAGATCTCACGGGTCTCAAACGGATGCGGCATTGGTGGTCCCCGCTGCGGCGAACTCGCCGCTATCGAACCGATTGCGGTACTTGGCAAGGCGCTCGAGCGCGCCATCGATGGTGGCGTCCTTCTTGCAGAAGGCGAACCGTACGAGCGTGCGCGCCTTCTGCTTGTTCAGGTAGAAAGCACCGGGCGGGATTGCCGCGACGCCTCCGTGCTCGACGAGGTGCCGGCAGAACGCGTAGTCGTCGGCGAATCCGAACTCCGAGTGGTCTGCCAGCGCAAAGTAGCTTCCCTGCGGGCTGTCGCAGCGAAGGCCACAGGCACGGAGCCCCGACACCATGCGGTCGCGACGCGCGCGGTACTCGGCGCGGAACTCGTTGAAGTACGACTCAGGTGCGGAGAGCCCCGCGGCCGCCGCGACCTGGAGCGGGGTTGGCGCGCAGAAGGTCGCGAACTGATGCGCCGAACGCACCGCGGCGGCCAACGGCGCGGGCGCGATCGCCCAGCCGACCTTCCATCCTGTGAATGAGAAGCTCTTGCCCAGGCTTCCGAGCACGATCGTGCGTTCGCGCATGCCCGGCTCGGTGACCAGCGTGCGATGGCGCGTCTCGTACCAAAGTTCCTCGTAGACCTCGTCGCTGATCACGATGAGGTCGAACTCGGTCGCGACGCGCGCGACGATTGCGCGCTCGGCGTCGTCGAGGATTCGGCCACTCGGGTTGTGGGGGCTGTTGATCATCAGCACCCTGCTGCGCGGGGTGATCGCGGCGCGCAGGGCAGCTTCGTCGATGCGAAACTCCGGCGCCTCGAGCGTCACGACCTTCGCCGCGCCGCCCGCCATCGCCACCGCTGCCGGGTACGAGTCGTAGAACGGCTCGAACATCACGACCTCATCGCCGATCTCAATGAGAGACGAGATGCAGTCGACGATGGCCTCGGTCGCGCCGCAGGTCACGACGATGTCGCGTTCGGGCTCGTAGGACAATCCGCTCGTCTTCTCAAAGCGCTCGGCGATGGCCTTCGTGAGTTCGGGAAGCCCCGTCATGCGGGCGTACTGGCCTCGTCCGTCGCGGATCGCCTTGATCGCGGCCTCCTTGACGAACTCTGGGCCGTCGAAGTCGGGAGCTCCTTGCCCAAGGTTGAACGCGCCGTGCTTGACGGCGAGCGCAGTCATCTCCGCGAAGATGGTCGCGCCGAACGGCTTGAGCCGCGAATTCACGCCGAGCGTTCGCATGGCGCGATCGTACCCACATCGCGCGGGAGCGGTAGACTCGACCGCGTGGCGCAACCCGTCCCCAATTCAAGGCTCAGGCTCGAGGTCGTCCACGAGGATGAACTCGTGGTCGTCGCGAACAAGGCGCCGGGCATGGTCACGGAGCCCGGCGCCTCGCACCGCGACGACAGCCTGCTGAACGCGCTGGTCGCGCGATATGGGGGAAGGCTCCTGCGCCTCGGTGAGCGCCGCGACTATGGACTGCTGCACCGCCTTGACCGTCAGACCAGCGGCTGCGTCGCATGTGCCCTGGATCCCGAAGCATACGACGCGATCCGAAGTCAATTCGAGTCGCGGGAGGTCGACAAGCGCTACCTCGCCGTGGTGAAGGGGCGGATGAAGGCCGGGACCCAGTCGATCGACCTCCGGCTCGAGGAGCGTCGCGTGCCCTCGAACGAGGGCACACGCTTGGTCAGCACCGTGACGCACGCAGGAAAGCCCGCGCAGACGGACATCGAGGTCCTCGCGACCAGCCAGTCCCACTCGCTGGTCGCGTGCACGCCCCACACTGGCCGGCTCCACCAGATCCGGGTGCACCTCGCGCATTGCGGCTTCCCGATCGCGGGCGACCCGCTTTACGGGACGGGCGCGCGGATCCTCCAGCCCTCGAAGAACGATGACCGCACGCTCGGCCTGCACGCATGGAGGCTCGGGTTCTCGCACGCCGCGGGACGCGTCGATGCCGCCGCGCCGCCGAGCCGCAAGTTTGTCGAACTGGCGCTCGAGGTCGGTCTGCGGCACGAGTCGATCGCGACTGGTGCCTGACGCCAAATGAAACGGGCCGCCCCTTGCGGAGCGGCCCGTGATTGTCGTTGAACTCACGCGATCACTTCGCGTCGGTCGGGATGCGCATCCCGTAGAAGCTGCGCCACACGAAGAAGCAGGCGATCAGCGAGCAGGCGACGCCGATCCACATTTTCGCGGAGTGACCCTCCATCGCGATCGCGATCTCGACGGCCAGGAGGCCGAAGAGCGTCGTGAACTTGATGACGGGGTTGAGCGCGACCGACGAGGTGTCCTTGAACGGATCGCCGACGGTGTCGCCGACGACGGTGGCCGCGTGCAGGTCGGTGCCCTTCGCGCGGAGGTTGACCTCGACGATCTTCTTCGCGTTGTCCCAGGCGCCGCCGGCGTTGGCCATGAAGATGGCCTGGTACAGGCCGAAGAACGCCATCGCCACGAGGTAGCCGATGAAGAAGTACGGGTCGAAGAACGGCAAGCCCAGCGAGAAGAAGAAGACGACCATGAAAATGTTCGTCATGCCCTTCTGCGCGTAGACGGTGCAGATCTCGACGACCTTCTTGGCGTCCTCGATGCTGGCCTCAGCCTTGTTGAGGTCGATGTTGTTCTTGATGAACACGACCGCGCGGTAGGCGCCCGTGACGACGGCCTGCGTCGCCGCGCCGGTGAACCAATAGATCACAGCGCCGCCAATGAGGAGACCGAGGAGCACCTCAGGGGTCACGATCGAGAGCTTGGCGATGACCGTCTGCGAGGCCGCCTTGAGCTGCTCGACGGTGGCATCGGCCGGTGCCCTGGACTTGATGAGGGCGAGGATGATGCCGAACACCATCGTGGTCGCGCCGACGACGGCGGTGCCGATGAGCACCGGCTTCGCGGTCGCCTTGAACGTGTTGCCCGCGCCGTCGCCCTTCTCAAGGGTGTACTTCGCGCTCTCGAAGTCAGGCTCGAAGCCGAAGTCGCGCTTGATCTCATCCTTGATGCCGGGCTGCGCCTCGATGCGCGAGAGCTCGTACACCGACTGCGCGTTGTCGGTCACCGGACCGAAGCTGTCGACCGCGATGGTGACAGGCCCCATGCCCAAGAAGCCGAACGCGATAAGTCCGAAGGCGAAGATCGGGCCTGCGAACGAGTACGCCTCGGGCATGATCGCCATGACATCCTTGTTCGTCGAGAAGTACCAGCCGATGGCCATGAGGCCTGCGATCACAAGACCCTTCCAGAACGCCGAGAAGTTGCCGGCGACGAAGCCAGAGAGGATGTTGAGCGACGCGCCGCCCTGCTTCGACGCGTTCACGACCTCATCGACGTGTCCCGAGGTGGTCGAGGTGAACACCTTGGTGAACTCGGGAATGAGGGCGCCCGCGATGGTGCCGCAGCTGATGATCATGCTGAGCGCGAACCAGAGGTTCGGAAGCGCGACGCCGTTGTATTCGATTCCGCCAAGCAGAACCTTCGAGGCAATGAAGGTGACCGCGATGGAGAGGATCGAGGTGATCCAAACCAGCCAGGTGAGCGGCGCCTCCTCATGGAAGTCCTTCGAGGTCGCATACTTCGCCTTCGAGATCACCTCGTTGATGAAGTACGACGCGAGCGAAGTCACGATCATGAGTGCGCGCATCGCGAAGAGCCAGACGATGAGCTTGCCGCACATATCGCCGGCAGCGCCCTCGTTCCCGAGCGAGTAGGCCAGGAAGGCGATGAGCGCGACGCCCGTGACGCCGTAGGTCTCGAAGCCGTCTGCGGTCGGACCGACCGAGTCGCCTGCGTTGTCGCCGGTGCAGTCCGCGATGACGCCAGGATTCTTCGGATCGTCCTCAGGGAGCTTGAAGACGATCTTCATGAGATCGGCGCCGATGTCGGCGATCTTGGTGAAGATGCCGCCGCAGATGCGGAGGGCCGATGCGCCGAGCGACTCGCCGATGGCGAAGCCGATGAACGACGGGCCGACGAGCTCTGCGGGGAGGAAGCAGAGGATGCAGATCATGAAGAACAGCTCGACCGACACGAGCAGCATGCCGATCGACATGCCCGACTTCAGCGGGATGCTGAGGACGGGCAGCGGGAAGCCCCTGAGCGACGCGAATGCCGCGCGCGAGTTGGCCTGGGTGTTGATTCGGATGCCGAACCACGCCACGCCGTAGCTGCCCAGGATTCCGAGGATCGAGGCGAGCAGGATGACGGTGACATCACGGAAGCTCTTGTGCTCGAGGAAGCCGAAGTAGAAGATGATCGCGCCTGCGATCAGGAACCACAGCACCGACAGGTACTTGCCCTGCTGGATGACATAGCTCTTGCAGGTCTCCCAGATGATGTTCGAGACCGACAGCATCGACTTGTGGGCCGGAAGTGCGACGGTCTGCTTGTACTGGACGAGGCCGAAGAGGGCTCCGAGGATGGAGATCACCAGTCCGCCCATCATGAGCGACTTGCCGGTGAGCCCGCCGCCGAAGTCAACCGTGTTGACATCCGGGAGCTTGAGATCCGCCTCGCCAGCGAATGCGGCGGAGGCGACGAACACGGGAACCAGGGCCGCCAGGACCTGGCCCGTACGCGAGAAGGCAGTCTTCATTTGGCTGTCTTCCTATTGCGTGGCGGGGTCAACCGCCACTAGGACTCATGAATACGCACACGGACACTTGAACGAAGGGCACGGCTTCCAGGATCCTCCGCCTGGATGGGCGTACCCCGCTTGCGCGAGGTTGTCGGCAAGGGGTCGAAAGGATAACGACTTTTTGGGAATCCTGCGTGCGCCCGCGGGCGATGGCTCGATGGCGGTCCGGTGGCGTCGGCTTGGGTTCTCATCCGTCGGCGCGGGATTTCCTAGGTATAGTCCCTCAGCCTTTGCGGGCGTAGCTCAGCGGTAGAGCGTCAGCCTTCCAAGCTGAATGTCGCGAGTTCGATCCTCGTCGCCCGCTTTCGTCACACATTTCGTGCCCCCGGGGGCTTCCTTGCCACGATGTGGTGCCCGTGACCCCAACACTCACTGAGTGCACCGATGGACCTGGGGCCACCGGCCTCCTCATGCTGGAGCGCCTCAGACCGTCGAGCAGTGCGTTCACCCCCGCCGCGGCTTGACGGCTCATCGTTTCCGCCGACGAGGTGCGGATGAGCCTGTCGTCGGGACCCAAGCAATGCCCGACGCATGCGCTGCTGTATGCGACCATTGGGCGAATCGCGAAGAAGAGCGCTCGAGTCCATTGGCCAGCGCGAAAGCCATGGCGAAACCTTCGTGCGCGACGGAAGCGCACGCCGCCTTCGAAAGATCGCAGCAAGCCTCGATGGAGGAGAAGATCAGTTCCAGCGCGCGAGCCCTCGTATGGACAGGGCTATGGCTCCCCTCCGCGTCGATCGAGCGATCCGCGGGGGAGGATCCGCCGCGGTGACGGTGACCTCGGTGCGAAGGCACCTATCCCAGCCCTCTGGTCGATCCCACCTCCGGTGCAGCGTGCGCGGGTGCCTGGGCAGGTCGAAATCGTGCTGAAGCGACTCGACCAATCTGTCGCAAGGATGCGAGTGATCCGTACCTTCAAGGTGCGGTGCGCGGCGTTCGGTGCCGAGATGCAAGAACGGATCGGACTTGCTTAGCCTTGCGCGGTCGAAGGTGCGTAGGTCGACTCATCTGTTGGAGAATCGAGTAGACCGCGGCCCTCGCCCTGTAACCGAGCCTGCTTTTCGGACCATAACCCGTATGCGACCAGCGACCACTCCAGCGGCACCGCCACGGCACGCATCCGAGGTCCTACAGATGGACCAATCGGAACCAAGAGGTTGATGCAACTACTGAGAAATTGCGAGTTTCCTCAGCACTCGGCTTGCGGCGAGGCACCATGAGGGCACACTAAGTCAACCTTCTTACCCGCGGTCCGTTCCGCGGGAATGGACGACGAAGGAGGGGAAAGATGACCTTTGGGAGCTCCGTCACCTTGCGCGTTGCCAAGCCAACAACGTTGCTGATCGCCCTGTGCTTGACCTCTGCGAGTCTCGCGGACTCGCAGATCAATCTGTCACTTGCGGGTCCTGCGACGACGGTGGCTGTCAACCAGATCTTCGATGTCAAGCTGCGCGCAACGCAGGAGGTCATCGGCAGCAGTCTGGTCGGCACCAGCTTCGTGGCAATTGACTGCATTCTCCAGTGGAACCCCACTGAGCTTCAACTGATCGGATTGACCACCGCAGGCTCTGTTCCGCTGCTGAGCTCGTACTTCCCCACTCCCGCCAACGACTACACGGGCATCAACGAAGCGTCCCCGCCGGCGGATGGAAGCGCTCTGTACTACGCGCTCGCCCCGCTCGGGAATCCGGTGCAGGTGCCGCTGACCGGGGTTCAGGTAACGACTTTCCGATTCAAGGCTCGCATCCCGTTCTCGAGTTCGTCGATCAACATCGTTCCGACGATGACCGTCACGAATCCGGCCGACACGATCGTGTACGACGGGACCGTACCTGGGCTGGATGTGACGGGCACACTTTCGCCCGCCGTGGTTCTACAGCCGCCTTCCTGCCCCGCCGATTTCAATAGCAGCGGAACGGTCGACTCGAACGACCTCGCGGTCCTCCTCAATGCCTGGGGTCAGCCAGGGCCGACCGATATCAACGGTTCCGGCCTGACCGACGCAGGCGACCTTGCCGCACTCCTGAGCGGCTGGGGCCTCTGTCCCGGATCTTGACCATGACTTACGCAACGATCCCTCCCGTTCGCGCGTTCATCCTCCTTCTCGCCTCGCTCTCCGCTGCAACTCTCGGCCAGCACGCGTGCGCGGCCTCCTCGGTGGAGCTCGTCACCCCGCGCTGCGCGGATGTCGGCGACGAAATCGTCGTGAGCGTGAAGCTCGGCCCTGGTGCTCCTGCGGTCGTCGGCATTCAGAGCGCAATCCAGTACGACGGTTCAGTGCTCCAGTTCCTCGGCGAGGAAGCTGGCGATGCGCCGTTCGATCTCCCCATCTATTTCGCGCACGATGGCACCGCGAGTCGGATCGACATGGCGGTCGGCATCACGCCGCCGAGTTCGCCGTCGTCAGGCGATGTCGTCACGAAGCGACTTCGCTTCCTCGTGATTGGCCAAACCGTCGACTGCACGCCCGCCGGCCTGGTCGAGTTCAAGCTCGATGCCAAGGTCCGCAACCTACTGACCGATTCCGAGGGCACGCCGATCATCCCCACGCTTGCGAGCCTGAACGAGATGAACCTCGGGAACACCCCGAAGGTGGTCGGGCCGCCGGACATCGTCGGAGTCCCGACCGTCGGGACGATGACTCTGCACACCCCCGTCGGCGTCGTCACGGCGTCAGGCTGTGGGCCGATACTGAACCTGACCTATGTCCGCAGCGATGGCAAGCCCAGCATCACCGCCGGATTCGACCGGATTGACAGCCCCGTGAGCATCACATGGACCGTGACGGACGAGTGCGGACGCTCATCGTCCGACATTCAGACCGTTACCGTCAACATCGAGCTCGGCGACCTCTCAGGCGACGGCGTGGTGAATGCCGCTGACCTGGCGATCGTCCTGGGCAATTGGGGGATGACCTCCGAGACCGGCGATGTCAACAGCGACGGAGTGGTGGATGGAACGGATCTATCGCTCCTGCTGAACAACTGGGGTTGACCGGCCGACCGCTCCCCGAGTGACGGGATTGCGCCTCTCCTGCCGATCTTGAGCGCAATGCGCATGCACGCTGTTGTGTTCGGCTTCCTTTTGCTCGCCTCGTGCGTCGCGGCCTCAGGGTCGCCCCGCCCGGTTCCCGACGAGTTTGCGATCGTATCCCCGAACTTGGGTGGATCTGTCTTCGATCTTCGTGGGCGAGCGTTGTCGGACGCACAGGCGGTCTCTGGTGTCGACTCGCTCGAGGCGGCGCCGAACGACCGGAATCTGCGGCAGCACTCCGATGTCCTCATCGGCACCGGTGATTTCGCGCTCCGCGCCACGGTCGTGATCGACGACATGTCATCGCGTGGCGCGGGCATTTCCCTCGATGGCGGCAGCGTGCTCCTCGACGACCGTGAATGGGGCGCTGTCCTGGTCGGTCGCCTCTTCGGAGGCGGGCGATTCCCCTTCGAGACGCAGCGCCCGACGAGCGCGCGACCAGGTGCCCCGATCGAGGTCGAGATCAGTCGGTACGAGGGCTCGCTCGCGGTCAAGTTGAACGATTTCGAGATGGGTCGAATCGGCATGCGCGGATTCGCGCTTGGACGGATCGGATTCGACCTCGCCGCAGGAAACATGCGTGTGCTCGAGTGCTCGGTCGAGGGCGACGCGAGCCGCTTTCCCCTGCCCCGCGCGGCCTTCTCTTCGGCCGACGGCGAGATCGACGAGTATCGCGATCCCAGCGTGGCGTCGGATGGCACGCGCGGCTTGGTGACGGCCATCGCCGTGCAGACCATCGATGATGGAACGACGCGCGACACGCTCTATGGGCGCTTCGTGGAGCGAGACGGTCGGATGTCTGACCCTCACGCCATCGATCTTGGCGGCGCTACGGTTGAAATCGCCGTCATCGGATTCGCTCGCGGCCAGGATCGCCCGTGGAAGCTGTTGATCCAGGAGCGGTCTGAAAAGCGGGTTGCGGATCATTTGACCGTGTTCGATTCGAGCGACGGCCAGAGCTTCAAGCGTTCGGACAGGATCGAAGCCGCAGGAACGCCGATTCGACTCCTGACAGGAGCGATGACGGATGTCGGGGGCGCTCTGGTCGCGAGCGCGACGACGGCCCGTGCGGGTGTGCCACGGGCGTCGGCCGTCCGCTACTCCTTGAAAGAGGGTTGGACAGTGGTCGAACTCTCCGAGGAACCAGGGTGCGAGCCTTTCTGGCTCGAGGCCGACCGGATCCTGGTGCGGACGCCTGGCGCGCTGGAGCGCAAGATCCTCGTGGCTGGCGCGAGAGGACCGACATCCGGCTTCGAGGCCGGTCCAGTTGCGCTGGGGCTTGTGTTCACGGACCGCTCGGTCACGCGATTGACGGGTGCCGACAGCGCCTTCCCCTACCCGCTGCAGGAGATTGTCTCGCGCGATCGCGGGGCGACCTGGTCCAAAGGCAGGACGATCTGGGGTGGATCAGCGTCGAACTCCTGCAGTGTCGAATCGAGCGGGACCCGACTCTTGGTGTTCGAGGGAGGCGACAGAGCGAGGCGCGAGCACATCCTTGTCCTTCGACTGGGTGCTTCCGAGGCGAATCCCCCCGTGAAGGCCGCGCCTCCGTCAGGTACCGAGACGGCGATTCCAGCGCGAGAGCCGCCGCAGGAGCGGCGCAGCGAGTGATGGGCGGCGCAGCGGGTGATGAGCGGCGCAGCGACTGATTGCCGTCGGCAAAGGCCGCTCGGGCCCCCAACGCATCAGCGAGTGAAGTCTTGGGGTATCACCGTGCCGCCTGAACCGCCGCGTGGAGCGCTGCGAAGTCAACCTGGGTCTTCGGAATCTCAGCCTCCCATGCGTAGGAGACCTTGCCGTCGGAGCCGATGACGACGGCAGCTCGCTTGGTAACACCCTTCAGGCCAAGCAGTTCCGAGTGCAGCGCGTCGTAGCTCGCGGACACGGTCTTGTTGAAGTCGGACAGAATCGGGAACGGAACGTTCAGTTCCGTCCTGAACTTGTCGGTGACGAACGGGCTGTCGATCGAGACCCCGAACACGGAGCAGCCGAGCGACTTCCACGCCGACCAGTCGTCGCGGAAATGACACATCTCCTCGGTGCAAACCGAACTGAATGCGAGCGGGAAGAACAGCAGGACGACCCGTTCACGGCCGATGTGTGCCCCGACATCCACCTCTTCGCCGGGCTTGTGCGGGAGCTTGAACCGGGGCGCGGGCGAACCGACGGGAAGGGCCATGTGGGTCTCCGATGAATTGCTGATGGTGGCGATATCTCGAGGTCGTTCCGTTGCTTGGACCGGGCCAGGAGAGAAAGTCGAGTTTACCACAATTGGCAGGATAACAGTTGGACAGATTGCATTCGAGGGTATCTTCAGGGCGTGCCAAGGCGCCCTCCGTACGAGCGCCGGTGGAGGCGCCTTTTGGATGTGAGATGGCGGCCGTGCACGCCGCGAGCAATTGACCAAGGAGAAAAATGATGCGATCGAAGATCTGTCAGTTCGTGATGGCCACGGTGGCCACGGCCATGGTGTCAGGTGCGGCCTCTGCGCAAGACTGCGCGACCGCGCCAGCCGCGGTCGTCGGCGCCAATGCGTTCGACACCACCGCTTCGGTGGTGAGCTTCGCGATGCCTGCTGGCGCGGGCTGCGCTGCGGCGCACACGATCTACAAGGCGACCTTTTTCACCTTCACGGCCGCAGACAGCGGCGCGCACAGCTTCTCGCTGTGCGGTGGCTCGACCTGGGACACGCGCATCGCGGTCATGAACAGCTGCGATCCCAATGCGGGCGTGCTTGGCTGCAATGACGACTCCTGCGCGCTGCAGAGCCTCACGAGCGCCACACTCACTGCGGGCACGACCTACAAGATCGTCATCGGCGGCTTCGGTGCGGCCAATGGCGGCGCTGGCGTGCTGAACATCGCCTTCAGTGGCGGCGGTGGTGGCGGCGGCGGCAACTGTGACAGTCCAACCGTCGTGAATGTCGGCGACAACCCGTTCACGAACGCGGCCAGCGCCCTCACACTCGACCTGACTGGCAGCTGCACGATGCAGTTCACCCAGCAGATCTACAACACGAACTTCTACCAGTTCACCCCGACCGAATCCGGCTCCTACCGCTTCTCGACCTGCAATTCCGCCACCTTCGACACCAAGGTCGCGGTGATGAACACCTGCGATCCGGCCGGTGGCGTCCTAGCGTGCAACGATGATGGTTCGGGTTGCGCTGGCTTCACGAGCCTCATTCCGGCTGTCGAGCTCGTCGCCGGCACGGCCTACAAGATCGCGCTCGGCGGCTACGCGGATACCACCGCGGTTGGCAGCGGAACGCTGACCATCTCGCTGAACGGCAGCGGCGGTGGCGGCTGCAAGGGCGCTGCGGCCCTCGTCGAGGGTCTGAACACCTTCAGCACCGTCGGATCGACCAACATCGTCGATCTCACGGGCGTCTGCGACCCTGGTCCGTTCGGTGACGACCTGATCTACAACGCCGTGTACTTCACCTTCACGCCGACTGTCTCCGATGCGTACACCGTGTCGACCTGCAACATCGCTCCGTTCGATACTCGCCTTGCCGTGATGAACGGCTGCGCGACCGCCGACGGCGTGCTCGCCTGCAACGACGACGGTCCGAACACCTGCGCGAACTTCTCGAGCTTGATCCCCGCGGTCGGCCTCGAGGCGGGCGTCACCTACTACATCGTGATCGGTGGCTACAGCGCCGCCGACGCGGGCTCGGGGCAGATCAGCATCGAGCGCTTCGTTCCATGCGACCTTGGGACTGCGACCGGTACCGAAGTCGAGCTGTGCGGCGAAGACCTCAACGGCGGCTGCAACAACGCCGCGGGCGGTAGCCCGAGCGAGCCGATCGCGATCGGCGACACCATCGCTGGCGAGTTCTGGGCAGCCGGCGGCACCCGCGACACGGACTGGTACCTGCTCACGCTCACCGAGGGCACGACGGTCTCGCTCAGCATCAAGTCGAGCCTCAGCTGCTTCGCTGCGATCGTTGACACGGCCTGCGGTGGCATCATCGGAACGGCTACGACTGGCGCGTGCCCTGGCACAACCTCGGTCTGCCTCGCTCCGGGCTCGTACTATGTCGTCTGCCTGACCAGCGTGTTCGACGGCTACCCCTGCGCGGGAACCATCGGCAACGCGTACACCATCAATGTGACCGGCGTCCCCTGCGACGCGTCGGGTCCGCCGAATGACACCTGCCCGGATGCGGCGGTTGCCCTCGAAGGTCCGAACGCCTTTGACAACACCTTCGCGGCGACCGACTACAACGCGGTCACCTGCGGGTTCGGTGGAACGGCCTTCACGAAGGATGTGTTCTTCCGTTTCACCGCCACCCAGACCGGTGACTACAACCTCGAGACCTGCACCGGCCCTGCACCGTTCGATACCGGCATCGAGGTCTGGACCGATTGCCCCGAGGCAGGCGGCACGATGCTGGCGTGCAACGACGATGGCGCTGGCTGCGCGGCTTTCGCCTCGAGCCTGAACGCGGCGATGACTGCTGGCACGACCTACCTCATCCGCGTCGGCGGCTGGGGTGGTGCGACGGGCGCGACGGACCTCATCATCACCTTCGTCGGTGATGCACCGAGCTGCGGCGATCCGGGCACGGGCGACTGCTGCGTCGCGAATGGCACCCCGTTCTGCGAGGATTCGGCTTGCTGCACGCAGATCTGCGCTGCAGACGCGTTCTGCTGCGACAACCAGTGGGATCAGATCTGCGCGAATGCTGCCGTCGCCGGCTGCACCAACTGCCAGGTTGCTCCTCCGGCGAACGATGAGTGCGCTGCGGCGATCAACCTGCCGGTCGGCGTCACGCCGTTCAACACCGCGGGTGCCACCGGCACCACGGTCGCCTGCACGAAGTTCGGCAATGGCAACATCTACAACGACCTGTGGTACAGCCACACGGCGACCGGCAACGGCGAGCTCGTGATCTCGCTGTGCGGTGCGACCTTCGATACGAAGATCGCGGTGTTCGACGCCTGCGGCGGCGCCCTCGTGGCGTGCGACGACGACGCGGACGCTCCGTCGACCTGCGTTGGAACACTCCAGTCTGAGCTCCGTTTCACGCCGACCTGCGGTACTTCCTACCGGATCTCGCTGGGCGCCTACGGCCAGGCGGGCTTCGGCTCAGGAAACATCACGGTTACGCAGGCAGGTACCTGCGCACCGCCGTGCCCGGCTGACCTCAACGGCGATGGCGTCGTGAGCTCGCAGGATGTCTCAGTGCTGCTGAACGGCTGGGGGACCCCCTCGCCGGACCTCAACGGCGACGGCATCGTCGGCTCGGCCGATGTCGCGGTGCTCCTGAACGCGTGGGGCAACTGCCCGTAACCCAGGCAGCCCTCGAAGCGTCACTCTGCAACTCACGCCCCCGGTCCGCAAGGACCGGGGGCTTTCGCATGCATCGGCTTCAGAGCGGTTTTCGGGCGCATCGCGCGTCCGCAGAGCGCACAAATTCGTTGTTTCGCGGTGAATGCGTCGCGTCGCGGCGCGCGGTTGCGTACCTTCTGAAAGGCATGTCCCGCTCGCATCGTTGGTCCAATCGCGCCATGGGCGCACTGTTTGCGCTGGGGTGCGCCACGGTCGCCCTGGGGCAGTGCCCGACGACGGGATCGTGCCTGTCCCCACGCCCGACGCCCGGCTGCGACAGCGCCGCTTGCTGCGCGAGCGTCTGCGCCATCGATCCGCTTTGCTGTGCCTCGGACTGGGACGCCAGTTGCGTGTCGCTCGCGAACACGAGCTGCATCGGATACTGCGGCGCTGCGGTCAGCGGAAACTGCTACGCCGCGCACTCGAACCCCGCGTGTGACAACGCAACCTGCTGCGCAAGCGTCTGCGGATCGGATCCATTCTGCTGCGACACCCAGTGGGATGTGACCTGCGCGCAGTATGCAGGGTTCATGTGCCAAGGAACGCCCGGGACCTGCGGCGTGACGGCGGCGAGCTGCTTCAAGCCGCATGCACAGGGCGCGTGCGACGATGTCGCCTGCTGCAACGCGGTATGCTCGGTCGATCCGTCATGCTGTTCGCAATCGTGGGATACGCTCTGCGTGACGATCGCCTCCCAGACCTGCGTGGCCGGATGCGTGCCCTCCGTCGAGGCGGGAGCCGTCGTCGAGACCGAGCTTTGTGACGAGCGCACGAACGATCCCTGCTACGTCGTCACGGGAGGAGCGGCGCAGACGATCACCCAGAATGTGCAGTTGCGCGGCACTCTCGGACGGTCCGCAAGCTCGACCAACGGCGCCGACGTGGATGCGTACCGCATCGTGATCCCCGACCCCGATGCGGATGGGCTCGCGCGGGTGAGCCTGGAGTTCGCCTCGAGCCCCGCGGCCTGGGCGGCGCTGCTTCCCGATTCGGCCTGCGCGCCAATGTCGTCGAGCCTTCTGCATGTGACGAGTAACTTCTGCGTCGTCGCGACCTCGCCGCTGCAGTGCATCCCCGCCGGCGCCTATCGCATCGTCGTCTCTGGCGGCGCATATCCAAACTTCGCTGGCACCGATATCACCTGCATCTCGGGCAACGCCTACACGCTGAAGGTCGTCGTCGCTCAGAACTGCAGTCCGTGCGTGGCGACTGCGCCGTCGTGCTTCCTTCCGCACGATTCCGCTGGATGCAACTCGCCTGCG